>Ga0180438_10001801_pt1 | contig 36990 bp, 29 predicted proteins | sample SS_ome_12_FD_132455 | JGI IMG/M metagenome (GOLD analysis project Ga0180438, IMG submission 132455) | Hypersaline lake sediment archaeal communities from the Salton Sea, California, USA - SS_3_D_2 metaG | ecosystem: Environmental > Aquatic > Non-marine Saline and Alkaline > Hypersaline >... | reverse complement strand
CGTAGATCTCCTTGTGGACGAAGGGATAGTAGTACGTGGCAGTGTAGACATTATCCAGCCCGTCAAAGCCGAAGACATCGGCCTTCTTCAGTGTGATGCTGTCCGGCACGAGGCCGTCCGGGGGGAAGAGCCCCGCTGCGTCGAGCTGCGAGGCCGTGTCGATCCTCGTCTCGGCCACGAAGGTCCTCGCCAGGGCCATGCCCGCCTCGGCGAGTTGCTCCGACGGCCCGGGCGAGACGATCTCCACGTAGTACTGCCCGTGGGTGAAGAAAGTCGATCCGCCGGCGTGGTATGAGTGTTGCGTCAGCTCCAGGGGCTCGCCCGTCGGACGGCGCTGGGCGGTGAACACGGCGAAGGCGTTGTCATCGGCGCCCATGTCGTAAACGTACATTTCCAGCCACGCGCCGGGGTCGCCCGCCAGGGCGAATCGCTGGCAGGTGAGGGCGATGAATCCTGAGGGGAGGTAGTAGTCGGCCCTGCCGTCTATTTTGTCTGAAAGGGTCTGACGGTCGAACCGCTCCGGGGCCGTCTTGACAACCAGGCCAGCCGGCAGGGGGGCAACCAGCGGTGAACCGGCTTTGATCAGCGCAACGGGCTGAGCTTCTTTGGCGCCGCGGTCGTAGCGAGCGTGGGTGATGAGCAGCCCAACGGCTATGCCCGCAAGCACCAGCAGCACGCATATGCTGACGACAGTCTGTGCTCGTTTGTCGCTTTTTTCTGCCTGCATGAAATCGGTTCCGGCGGCTGGTCATTAGGGACGGCCGATCGGCCTTCACTCCCCGCCGTCGGGGAAAGTCCTTCGCATATTGTAATAAGCCATACCATCGTCTTCGCTGACAAACTCGCCGGTGATCTCAAAGCCCATCGACTTGTACAGGTCGACAGCCGGGGTGTTGTCCTGCACTGCCGTCAGAGATATCCGCCTGCACATCAGCGTGTGGTCGGCTGCATGCAAAAGGGCGGTTATGAGCTTTCTGCCCAGCCTCCGGCCGAGCAGGGACTGATGAACACCCAGACCCAGCGTTGGTCCTCTCTCGGCGTGCAGGTCCTGCAGGAAGGCGTGAGCCCAGATGTTGCCGCCGTCATCGACAAGCACCAGCGCGAACTCCTGGCCCCCGGCTATTCTGCCAAGAGGCCCGTCGGCCAGGACCTGGGCGGTCACCTGCCATCCGTAAGGGCGGAACGTGCGGACGATATTCGGCGCCAAGCTGCGGTAGAATGCTAAAAGCGGCGCAAGGTCGGGCGGTGAAAGCTCGTTGATGCGAAGTTCGCCAACAACTTCGGCGGGGCGATCAAACATAGTTGGGACTTCCTGGGGCATTGAAGTACACAGAATAACCGCGCCGGGCCGATCTTGCCAACAGGTAGTCTTGCAGGCTGATGCTGTTATAATAACGCTCCGCAGCGTCGGTCGCGCGAAGAGCCGTGCGAGCGCGGCTGAAGGCTTTTTGTGGAATCAGGCATCGTTTTTGACATTCTTAGACATGGCTACCAGCGCTGATGCGAGGTGAGCTTCTGAAAGTGGACCTATGGAGACCGGGATCGTATTCGATATCAAGGAGTTCGCCGTTCACGACGGGCCCGGCATCCGCACGACGGTCTTCCTGAAGGGCTGTCCGCTGCGTTGCATGTGGTGCCAGAACCCCGAGGGCGTCTCGCCAGCCCCGCAGGTCATGACCAGCACGGTCGGGCGGCGGACGGTGGGACAAACATACACGTCAAAGGAACTGGCCGATCTGCTCAACAGCCAGGCCGACATACTGCGACGCAACGAAGGGGGCGTGACGTTCTCCGGCGGCGAGCCGCTAATGCAGGCTGCTTTCGTCGTGGAGGTTATCGACCTGCTGGATAACCTGCACACGCTGCTGGATACGTCAGGCTACGGTCCCGTGGAGGATTTCCGCCTTCTGGCAGGCAAGGTGGACCTGGTGCACTTCGACATCAAGCTCATCGACCCGGCCGCGCACCGAAAGTACGTCGGTGCGGACAATGAACTGATCCTGAGCAACCTGAAGCTGATGCCGGAAATCGGCACGCCGTTCGTCATCCGCGTGCCGCTTGTGCCGGGCGTGACGGACACTGATGAAAACCTCACCGCCATCGCTGATACAGTGGCAGGCCTGGCCGGTCTGGAGCGGGTGGACCTGCTGCCTTACAACCGGGCCGCCGGGGGAAAATACGAAGCCGCCGGTGTGAAGTTCACCATCGATTACGACGAGTCAAGGCCGATCAACACGAATCTGGAGCCCTTCCGGCGAGCGGGGGTGCCGGTCCGTGTGGCGTGAATTACCAAGTTTGAGGTGTGAGGTTTGAGGTGTGGGTGCATGTCTTGACGGGTGCGAGTGAGTAGCGGCGATACGGGCATAAAGGGAGATGTCATGCAGGATCACAGAAAGCTGAAAGCCTTCCAACTGGCGGATGATTTCGTATTGGCTGTGTACAAGGAAACGCGATCTTTCCCTGCCCATGAGCGATTTGGGCTGACATCGCAACTGCGACGTGCGGCGGTCTCCGTGCCCGGGAACATTGTTGAAGGCTGCGGGCGAGATGGGCTGAAGGATTACGTGCGGTTCCTGGAGATCGCCTTCGCGTCTCTGCGCGAGAGCGGCTACTACATCGGACTATCCCAGCGCCTGGGATACTTCAAGGACGGGGGCGCAGAAACATTACTTGACCAATATGACCAATGCGCGAAGGTCCTTTCGGGCCTGATAACCAGTCTTCGGAAGCGTACCTGAGGCACCGGCTTGCGGACATTCGGCAACTCTCAAACCGCGAACCTCAAACCGCAAGCCTCCACATGCAGACTCTTCCAAGCAGCCAACTGACAAGCTATAATGTGTTTCTGGAGGTTCATTAATGAACGAACGACTTGAAGCGATGAAGAAGCGTGTCCGCGCCCGCGAGCACACCAAGTTCCGGCATCCGGTCCCATTCAAGATCGATAACGACAGGTACCAGCGCGAGGGCCTCAGTTGGCATCGCCGATGCAGCGACGCCTTCCGCCGGATGTGCGAGGCTGAGACGCCCGTAATCCTTCCCGACGAGCGGATAGTCTTCACGCGCACACTCACCGGCGTGGCAGCATGCGGCGAGCCCGCCGACGTGCGGGAGCGCCGCCGGACCCACCGCGAATGGTCGGTCGACGTGGGCAATGTCTCCTCGAACTGGGGCATGGCCGTAGCGCAGGGCCTGCTAAAGCGCCGGGAAATCGCTGCCGCAACGCTGGAGCGCATGGCCGATGACGACGAAACCGTCCAGGCCATGACAGCCTGCATCGAGACCATCGATGCGGTGCTGGCGCTGGCTGCCCGCTACGCCGACGAGGCACGCAGGCAGGGCCGCGACGACCTTGCCGAAATCCTGGACCGCGTCCCGGCCCATCCGCCGCAGACCTTCCACCAGGCGCTGCAGAGCCTGAAGTTCATTCACTCGGTGACATGGCTTGCCCCGACCTGCCACGTCACCCTCGGGCGGTTCGACCAGTACATGCTGCCTTTTTACACTGCCGACATCGAGGCCGGCCGGCTGACACGCGACCAGGCCCACGAACTGGTCGCTGAGCTTTTCATCAGCTTCAACAAGGACACCGACCTCTACCCCGGCGTCCAGCAGGGCGACAACGGGCAATCGCTGATGCTCGGCGGGGTGACGCCCGGCGGTGAGTGCGCGGTGAACGATCTGACCTGGCTGGTCCTGCAAGTAAGCGAAGACGTGAACATGATCGACCCCAAGATCAACCTTCGCGTCAGCAAGGACACCGACCTGGACCTGCTCACCGAGGCCGCTCGTCTCACCCGTTGCGGGCTGGGCTTCCCGCAGTACTCCAACGACGACGTAGAAGTCCCCTCGCTGGTCAACTATGGGTATGACGTTGAAGATGCTCGTGATTACACCGTCGCCGCCTGCTGGGAGTTCATCATCCCCGGCGTGGCCATGGACATTCCCAATATCAACGCCGTCAGCTTCCTGGCCGCCGCCGACAAGGCCATACGCGAAGGCCTCACCGAGCAGGACGACTTCGACGGCATCCTCGCCCGCACGCGCCAAAACATATTCGACCAGGTAAACCTGTACGTTGAGAACTGGAGCCGCGCCAGGCTCTACACCCCCTCCCCGTGGTACTCGGTCATCATGACCAACTGCCTGGAAACGGGTAGGGATTTCATGCGAGGCGGGGCGAAGTACTACAACTGCGGCATACACGGCTCCGGCTCTGCCAACGGCGCCGACGCCCTGGCGGCGGTGAAGAAGTTTGTATTCGACGAGGGCTCAGTCGAGCGCGGCGAACTGCTGAACGCCGTGATTACTAACTTCGACAACGACGAGCCCCTGCGGCAGAAGCTGCTCAACGAAGGCCCGAAGGTCGGCAACAACGACGACTACGTCGACAGCATACTCGCAAAGCTCTTCGACGACTTCGCCGACGCCTGCGACGCAGCCAGCCCCGTCGGGCGAACCAAGCGGGTCCGCCCGGGCACGGGCTCGGCGATGTACTACGTGTCGCTGGTCCGCTGCGAGCAGGAGCATATGATGGAGCCCGCCGTCGCCGCCTCAGCCGACGGCCGGCACAAGGGCGACTTCATCGGCTCGTCGCTGGCGCCGTCCCCGGGCGTGAAAATCCGCGGGCCTGTCAGCGTCCTCCAATCGTTCGGCAAAATAGACTACAGCCGAATCTGCAACGGCGGGCCTGTCACAATGGAGCTGTCCGACACCGTCTTCCGCGATGAGGACGCACTGCGGAAAGTCGCCATGCTCATCCGCACGTTCGCCGAGCTAGGCTGCCAGCAGCTTCAGCTCAACACCCTGAACGTCGAAACCCTCAAGGACGCCAAGGCCCACCCCGAGCGGCACAAGAACCTCATCGTCCGCGTCTGGGGATGGAGCGGGTACTTCTGCGAACTCGACGAGCCCTACCAGGAACACATCATCGGCAGACATATGCTGACGATGTGACGCCGCCGGCCAAGAACAACGGCTCACCACGAAGAGCACAGAGAACGCAAAGAAAAGACGGCAGCAGGGGCAGCAGGAAACGGCCTGCCACGAAGGCCACCAAGAGAAGCTGGCAGGTGGTGAGAACTCACTGAGTGCGGCGGGATACCCCTTCACCCGCCCGGCGATTGGGGTTTAACTGCCCCGGCCGGTTAGCTCACGTCGCAGCAAAGCTCCAAGGGGTCGGATTGTGTGCGCACGGCCAGGATGTAACTCTCAAGCAATTGCCTGTAATACCTATGCGTCTTACCCCCGCCGTCCCATACAAAGCGCTTTCGGTACTTGTCGAAATGAATATTGATTCCGCCGCGATCCTTTGTGAGCTTCTTGATGTCGCGCAACGGATAGAAGAGTACGTGCTCGGCGCCCAGCATTCTGTCGAACAGAGCGTCATCAGTTACAGGCGTCTCATCACGGATGCGGTCAAATTCCTTGACCATCTTTCTCTTGTCCGCTGCGTCGGCTAAGACCGTGACGAGGATCCCAAATATCAAACCCCATCCGGCATTGCTCTTCGTGTATGACCCAAGCTGGATGAAGCAAATGCCCTTGTCCAGAAAGGCCGTCGCCCCGACCAGAATCTCTCGCCTATTGGCCCTGTCGGGGTTCTCCGTTCGCATCCTGTCAATCGTGAAGATCGGGTTGGCGCGTGGCTCATCCAGGATGTCCTTGAGCACCAGCAGCCTGCGCTGCTCAGCATACCGCGCCGAACAGGATGGGCAGAAATGACGCCTGTCCATCGTCACCCACTTGGAGAACACCCCTAGCCCCAAGTACTTCTTGCAGAGATGACACCGCGCCATAACGCATGTCTCCTCAGGCCTTCAAGGGCTGGTCTCGACAAGACATAGCCTACTGCCCTTGGTCCGCGATCACAAGGGCTTGTCGAAGCCTTGGCTCTCCCTGGTCTTTCGCGCGGACCAAGCCCCGCGCCTCCTCTTTTCCTCCGTAGTGAATCTTCAGAGCCTTCGTGTGCTTCGTGGTAGATCTTTAGGCCCTCTGTGTTCTCCGTGGTGAGTTCTCAACCCGCAAAGAACGGCGCGGCGGATTGCAACCTGCCTGACGGCAGGCATCCGCCGCGCTTTTCTTGTCCCAGCCCGTTTCGGCCCCCGGGCTCTGTTTGTCCCCCGCTGGCGTTCAGTCCGCCCCCGCCGTGCCGAAGGCGCTCTCGCGCTGCCGGCGACATGTCCTGTGATGTTGCAGCATCGAGTGGATGCTCGCCCTGTCCATCACGCTCAGCGACCTGCGCGCCTCGTCGGGACTCATCGCCCGCAGCTTCTCCAGCGGGCATCCATCCACGGCTGCCCCAAGCGGACATCCCGTCAGCAGCACCTTCACCCAGAGCTTTTCGTCGGTCGGATCCATTGCAGTATTCTTCCCGGCAGGTGCATTCTACATCTGCGGGAGGGCCCCGCCAATCAGGTGAACACCTGAATCCGGTGGAATAAACTACTCCCGGCGGTTGTAACTTCTTATTATGCGTAGGCGATTTTTCTGCCGCATCAGTCGTTCGTCAGTTCAATGGCGGCTGGGCGGTCCTGCAGGGCCTTGAACTTCGCCAGGTCGAACTTCAGCGACCGGTCCTGGTAGACCACGCCATTCTGCTCGCAGCCGGTGTCGGTAAGCTGCGTGTAGCAGTATCCGAATATCAGCGGGTGGTCGAGCATACGGTCCAGGTAGAACTTGTTGCGGGCGAGGAACTGCTCCTCGCTTTCGCACCTCCCGCCGTAGCCCCAGGATTTTTCGTCGTCCGCGTCGCGCGGGGCCCACCACAGCCCGCCTATCTCGCTGCAGAAATAAGGCTGCCCACCGTAGCGGAGGTTGATGATCTCACCCAGCCAGTTCGGTATGTTCTCGTGGGGCTCACCTTCGGCGAGCTTGTCGTGGTGGGTGGCCCACTCGGCGGGGTTGTTGCGGAAGTCGTAATCGTGGCTGTCCCACACGTCTGTTTCCGGCACGCGGTGGGCATGGCCTGAGGCATCCAGCACGGGGCGGGTCGTGTCGATGGCCTTGGCTGCCTGAAACATCGCGCGAGTGATCATGTCCAGAGGCTGGATGGTATCGTCCAGCGCCTTGACCGTTTCGTTCAGCCCGCACCAGCCGATGATGCACGGGTGGTTGTAGTCGCGCTGGAGCTCCTCCTGCCACTGCGTGACCATCTCCAGCGACGGATTGTCCGCGTCGTAGCCCCAGTCGCCGAACTCCCCCCACACCAGGTAGCCGAGCCTGTCGGCGTGGTAAAGCGACCGCTCCTCGAAGACCTTCTCGTGGAACCGCGCGCCGTTGAAGCCGGCCGCCATCGCAAGCTCGATGTCCTTGCGGAGCATCTGGTCGCTGGGGCCCGTAAGGGAGCTGTCCAGGTACTGGCCCTGGTCGAGGACCAGGCGCTGGAAAACCGCCTTGCCGTTGATCTTGACGGCCATGCCGTCGATAGTGATGGACCGCAGCCCGGCGTATGCAGCCGCGGCGTCCACAACCTCACCGGCGCCGTCCAGCAGCTCCAGCTCGATGTCGTAGAGGTTACCCTCGCCCGGGCCCCACAGATGGATTTGATCTTCCGGCACGAGGAGGTCCAGCGAGGGGGCGAAGTCGCGATCAGCCGGCACCTCGGCGGCCGCAAGCTGCCTGCCCCGCCAAAACAGCCTCGCCCTCACCCGACAGCCCTTGCGGTTGCTGCTTATCGGCTGGACGATCCGGAAACAGTGGTTGCCGACATCCGGCGTTATGCGGGGGCGCTTCATGTGCAGCTGGGCTACCGGCTCCATCCAAACCGTCTGCCAGATGCCGGTGATGCGCCTTGGCGAGTCGCCGACGCCCGAGAGGCTCTGCTTGCCGTACGGGCCTCTCCTGCGGGTGTCGTGCCTCGCGCGGAGGACTATCGTCGCCCGCTCGCCCGGCGCCGCGGCCTTGCTTAGGTCCACGGTGAACGGTGTCCACCCGCCGCGATGGCGGTACATCTCTTTGCCGTTGACCCAGACTGTCGCATCGGTGCTGACGCCCTGGAAGTGCAGCAGCGTCTTTCGCCCGGCCCAGTCAGAGGGTATATCCACCTCGCGTCGATACCACACCGCGATCAGGTGATCCGGGTTGTTAATACCGCTCATCTTCGTCGAGGGCGAAAACGGAATGATGATCTTCTCAGCCAGCCTGCGCTGGAGCAGGCCTCGCGATATGCCGCTGTCCCCGGCGTCGATCTCGAACTGCCACTCACCGTTGAGGCACAGCCAGTCCTTGCGGACGAACTGGCACCTGGGGTATTCGCTGCGAGGCATGTCTGTCTTACGCTTGGGGGTCATGGGTCTCCCTGCTCTGTGAAACTATTTCTCGATCGCCGCTCGCCGCGTCTGGATCTTGTGAAGCCGGGCCATATCGAACTTCTCGCTGCGGTCGAAGAACACTACGCCGTTCTGCTCCTGGAATACGTCGGTCAGTTGCGTGTAGCAGTAGCCGAACATTGCCGGGTTATCCAGCAGCACGTCGCACAGCCCCTTGAACCGCGCGTAGAACTCCTGGATGTTTTTGGGCCTCTCGCCGTAGCCCCAGGAATGCTCATCCTTGGCGGCCTTGGGGTTCCACCATATCCCGCCGAACTCGCTGACGAAATAAGGCTGGCCTTTATACGGAATGCAAATCGGCCTCTTCGGGTCGCCGTTGACTAGGGCCTGACCCTCGGGGAGTTTTGCGTGATGGCCCTTAACGGCCTCGGCGCTCTGATCGTAGTCGTGGCAGTCGTATATCTCGCACTCATACACGCGGTGCGAGTAGCCGGAAGAATCCAGCACAGGGCGAGTCGTGTCCATAGCCTTGGCAGCCAAGTACATCCCTCGGGTCACGTCGTCGAGCTTTTGAATTTCGTCGGTGATCTCCTTGGCCGTCTCGTTCAACCCGCACCAGCCGATAATGCACGGATGGCTGTAGTCCCGGTGCAGCACCTCAAGCCACTGTGTAATCATGCTGACCGGCGGGTCATCAAGCGAAATGCCCCAGTCGCCGAACTCGCCCCACACCATGTAGCCGAGCTTGTCGGCGTGGTAGAGGAACCGCTCTTCGAAGACCTTCTGGTGCAGTCGGGCTGAGTTGAACCCCGCCGCCATCGACAGCTCGATGTCTCGCTTCAGCGCGTCGTCGGTGGGGGCGGTCATGATGCCGTCGGGATAATACCCCTGGTCGAGCACCTGCCGCTGGAACACGCTCTTACCGTTGATCTTCACCGCCGTCCCGTCGATCGTCACGCTCCGCATGCCCGCGTAGCTTTCAGCCGAATCAATCACCTTGCCCTTTCCATCCACCAGCTCCAGGGCGATGTCGTACAAGTTCCCCTCCCCAGGCCCCCACAGGTGAAGCTTGCTTTGCGGCACCGCCAGGTCCAGCGACGGGGCGAAGTCCTCATTGGCCGGAACTTCCGCCGCCGCGACTTCCTCGCCCTCCCACAGCAGCCTCACCCGCAGCTTCAGGCCGGGGCGGTTGTTGCTGATTGGCACGACCACGCGGAACCGCCGCCCCGCAAGGTCCGGGGTGATGCGGGGGCGCTTCAGGTGGATTTCGGGGACCGGCTCCATCCACACAGTCTGCCAGATGCCCGTCGTCCGCGTGTAGAGGCAGCCAACGTTGCGGTACTGGTTGCATTGCTTACCGCCCGGCTGATTGTTGCGCGTGTTGTCGCGGGCGCGGACGACGATTGTCGCGTTCTCACCGGGACCGGCCGCGGCGCTCAGGTCGGCCGTTATCGGCGTGAACCCGCCGCGATGGCGGACGACTTCCACCCCGTTGACCCACACAGTCGTGTCGTAATCCACCGCCTGGAAGTGCAGCAGCACCCTCCGGCCTTTCCACTCGCCGGGTATCTTGACCTCGCGGCGGTACCAGACGGCGTTGAGGAAGTCGACGTTGCCTACGCCGCTCAACTCGCTCTCCGGGCAGAAGGGCACCGTGATTTTCTCAGCCAGCTCCCGCTCGCACAGGCCTCGGGGCTTACCGCTGTCGCCGGTGTCGATTTCGAACTGCCACTCGCCGTTGAGGCACAGCCAGTCTTTCCGAACGAATTGGGGGCGGGGATACTCGCTTCTGGGAATGCTCATGGGTCTTCCTTTCTCCAGCCTTTTCGATGAAACAACGTCGCAGGATTATGCCGCCCGCCCGGCCCGCCTGCAAACTGAAAACTGCTGATCGGCGTAAGAACCGCCCTTGCAGGCCTTTGCGAACGCCTCATTGAGGAGACAAAATGTAGGGATTGCATGTCTTTTTTCTTGCGGACGTTCAGTCATGGGCAGTAGTATATATATTCAGCGGCCCGTGGAGTTTTCGTATCGGCACCGTAGCCGTTAACACGGGGCGAATCTTCGGGGCCGGCACTTCGTATCGTTCATTCGCCCGTAATCAGGTTTGTGCGCGCAGAGAGGCGTTGGGCTCGGAGGCCCCAGGAGATCGAGGCGCAGTTCCTGAGCTGTTCGCGCTTGCACGCCCACACCCGGGAAGGAGCAAATCATGGTCTACAGGAGCAAGAAAACAGTCCCCCTGGCAAGACTGGCACTGGCGGCAGCGGTCGCCGTGGTCTTTCTTGTCGCCGAGGTGAGCTTTGCGGACATGATCGTCGGCAGGGCCAGCCGCTCGTGGGGGGATGTTAAAGTCGAGCGAGATGGATCCGACATCCCATTCACCGATGGCATGGACCTCAAGAAGGGCGACATAATCAAGACGGGGCGTAGCTCCGGCGCCGTTTTCGAGCTGCTCGATCCCTACGGCAACCCGATTACGGAAGAGGAGCTCTTCGGCCTGCCCGGCCCGAAGGGCTGCGCCGACGCCGAGGGTGAGCGAGCTACAGGGCTCATCCACATAAAGATGAAGCCGATTACTCCGGACAAGGAGCGAATCGTCATCCAGGTGAAAAAGGGCACTGTGAAGTCCAAGACCACCCCGGGCAAGGAAGCCGAGTCCAAAATGGTGGAGATCCTGCTCAAGGAGGCATTGCTCAAGAAGAAGGGAACGGACCTCGCGGCCAGCTACGACCTCGGCTCGGGCCAGACGTCGCTTTCGACGCTTTCAGGCCTGGTCGAGTTCGACAACATCGTCTATTCGTCCCTGCCGGATGCCTACTTCACCGACCCGTTCAACAAGTGCGAGGACACGCTCAACCTCGACTTCGTCTTGAACCTGACGAGCGAGACGGTCGGCGTGTTCGACCTGCTCGGTGCGGGCAACTCCGTGGACGTAGCCGGCGGGTATTATTCCATCGCCGCCAGTCCGCCCAGCGCGCCGCTGCCGGGCAAGGCGCCCATCCACGACGCCGAGGGCGGGCTTTCCCCCGAACCGGCCACGATGGTCTTGCTGGCCGTCGGCGCCTGTCTGCCCCTTTTCCGCAGGAAAAGGCGGTAGGGGCCTGGCGATACTGAGGAGACAGCGGAAGCGCCTCTAGAACTGCCTTTGGAAGGACAGAGACATGAGGTATGCAATAATCATTGCACTCCTGCTGGTTGTCTGCGCCGGCTTGGCTGGTGCAGGAACACGGGCCGACCTGTCCGGCGACGCAGTCATTGATTTCCAGACGACCATGGACCTGCCGCTGATGGCCGTGGGCAATCTCGGCAATGCCGGGGAACAGTCTCGTCTGGCTGAGTATGGCGATGAGACCTACTACGGCCGCGTGGATTACGACTACCGCATGGGCAAGTTCGAGGTGACGGCCGGTCAGTACACCGAGTTCCTCAACGCCGTGGCGGCCACGGATACCTACGCCCTTTACAGCACGTTGATGTGGTCGTCGAGCTATGGCTGCAAGATTCAGCAAACCGGTTCGTCCGGCAGCTACAGCTACTCGGTTGCGGCTGACCGGGCCGACCGCCCGGTGAATTATGTTTCTTGGGGCGATGCGGCCCGTTTCGCCAACTGGCTGACCAACGGCATGCCGACGGGCGCTCAGGGCCTGACCACGACCGAGGACGGGTCATATCTCCTTGACGGCGCGACCAGTAACGCTGCGCTTCTGGCCGTGACGCGCAAGGACCCGGAGGATGGCGGGCGGTACTACATCCCCACGGAAGATGAGTGGTACAAGACGGCCTACCACAAGAACGACGGCGTCACCGGCAACTACTTCGACTCCCCAACCAGCAGCGACGCTGTTTCGAGCAACGTCCTGATGGACCCCGACCCGGGGAATAACGCCAGCTTTTACGACAGCGGCTACACGATCGGCAGCCCCTACTACCGCACGGAGGTCGGTGAGTTCGAGTTGTCGGAGAGCCCCTATGACACGTTCGACATGGGAGGCAACGTCTGGGAATGGAACGAGGCGATCCTGTCCGGGTCGTATCGCGGCTTGCGGGGCGGCTCGTTCAACCACAGCGGCAGCTACCTGCACGCGTCGTTCCGCAACGCCGGTTACTACCCAACGGACGAGTACCAGAACATCGGGTTCCGCGTCGCCGAGGTTCCCGAACCGGCCACGATGAGCCTGTTGAGCCTGGGTGGCCTGGCGCTCTTAAGACGGCGAAGTCCCGGCGCGCCGGAACGAAGACGCTGCTGAGGAAACCGCGGCGACAACAGACGGACATAACCATAGCAACCTAGAACCGAAAGGAGCTGTACCATGAAAGACAAACTGGCAGCAGCAACGGTACTGGCGGCGATTCTGCTGACCGCCGGCGGGGCATGGGCCGACTGGTCCCCCGACGACCCGTTCAAGATGCACTACCCGCAGATGCCGGACCCCAATGGTTGGGACGTCGGCGGGACCGCGGTGATGGACGATTTCCAGTGCACCGGGACAGGGCCGATTACGGACATACATTTCTGGGTCTCATGGAAGGGAGACGATACGGCCTGGTCGGCCATACACAACATCGAACTGTGGCTCTGCGCCGACATCCCCGATCCGGACGGTGAGGGGCCGGCCTATAGCATGCCCGGCGAGTTTCTCTGGAACTACAATACGTTTTATGGTGGATTCGATCATGTCTGGGCCGGCTCGGGCGACCAGGGATGGTGCACCCCAGGGCAACCACCGGAGGTGCTCTCGAGTGACCATGTGAATTATTACCAGATCAACGTACATATCCCCGAAGACTGGGGTCGATTCAAACAGCAGGACGGCACCATCTACTGGCTTGGAGTCGGGTTCTATCTGGAAGAGGGCACGACTGAGCAGATCGGTTGGAAGACCTCGTTGAACTCCTGGAACGACACCGCCGTCTGGGCGTCGGGCGTGCCAACCACCTGGCACGAGTTGCGTATACAGACACAGGACAGGGACATGGCCTTCGTGATCGTCCCCGAACCGGCGACGCTGAGCCTGCTGGCTATGGGTACGATGGCGCTGCTGAGGAAGCGACGGAACTAGCCCTTAGATCAGCGCGAAGATGAATCGATGCGGGCGGGCTGTCATCATCGACGGCCCGCCCGTTTCCTTGCGCTGTGATCCTACCCGTCATTGCCAAGAACGTGACACTTGCGCTATCATGACATTGGAGGGGATTTCGGATCGAAGGTGAAACATGAACACCAGAGAACTTGCCAACCTGGGCGTGCCGCGAGGCGAGGCGACGAAGCTTGCCATCCGCGCACTGGCCGATGCCTGCCATGCCGGTATGGACAGGAAAACCGCCCGGGCGGCGCTGGCGTCGGTCCTGGCCAATCCGCAGGGATACAAAGATGATGAGACCTTCGGTGAGTTGGCGGCCGCGCTGATCGAAACCAAGCAGGCTCAGGACAGCTTTATGGGGCGATCGAGCCCCGCCCCGTGGAAGCAGTGGGGGACCAACCTCGAACAATCCGCCGTCCAGCAGATGATCAACGCATGCAACCTTCCGATCACCGTTTGCGGTGCACTCATGCCGGACGCCCACCAGGGCTACGGCCTGCCGATCGGCGGCGTGATGGCCGCCGACAACGCCGTCGTGCCATACGCTGTCGGAGTGGACATTGCGTGTCGAATGAAGATGACCGTTCTGGACCTGCCGCCTGCCGCCCTGAAGGACCAGCAGCCCCGCCTCCGCAAGGCCATCGAGGACGAAACACGGTTCGGCATCGGGTCGACTTTCACCAGCCGGCGCAGGCATGACGTGATGGACCGCGACTGGTCGTTCAGCAGGACCGTCGCCGAACTGAAGGACAAGGCCCACAGCCAGCTCGGCACCAGCGGCAGCGGCAACCACTTTGCGGAGTTCGGCACACTCACGTTGGATCACGACGAGCTTGGTCTGAAAGCAGGCGTGTACCTGGCGCTGCTCAGCCACAGCGGAAGCCGCGGCCCCGGCGCCACCATAGCTGAGCACTACAGCAAGAAAGCGATGGCCCTCCACCGCGAACTGCCTCGCGAACTGATTCACCTGGCCTGGCTGGACCTGGACAGCGAACTGGGACAGGAGTACTGGCAGGCGATGGAGCTGATGGGCCTGTACGCCTCAGCCAATCACGAGCTGATACACCGCAGCATCGCCCGCAACCTCGGCGCCGAGGTGCTGCTGGATATCGAGAACCACCATAACTTCGCCTGGCTGGAGACCCACCGCGGCCGGCAGCTCGTTGTCCACCGCAAGGGCGCCACACCGGCAGGCGTTGGGATGGTGGGCATAATCCCCGGCACGATGGCCACTCCCGGCTACGTTGTCCGCGGGCTGGGCAACGATGCGTCGCTGCATTCAGCCGCCCACGGGGCCGGGCGACGCATGAGCAGGTCGGCAGCCAAAAAACAACTCTCCTGGAGCGATGCCAAGCGCTTCCTCGTCCAGCGCGGCGTGACCGTCATCTCCGCCGGTCTGGATGAGGTCCCGATGGTCTACAAGGATATCGAGTCGGTCATGGACGCCCAGAAGGACCTGGTCACGCCGCTGGCGCGGTTCGACCCGAAACTCGTCAAGATGGCCCCCGGGGGACGGGCCGAACACTGACCCGCGGGAAAAGCGGCAACGGCCGGCAACGGTCGGCAACCCCAGGCAATGGCCGGCAGCCGGCGGCAACAGCCGGCATCGGCCGAACGCAGCCGGCAAATGCTAGCGACGGCGGTGCAGAATTGTCCCCAGGCCACCCATCCCAAGCAGCAGGCATGTCACCGGCTCGGGGACATCTACGACCGCATCGGCGGGGGAATAGTAATATGTGCCCAGGATCGTCAGGTCGACGGTATCTACGACGCCGTCGCCGTTAAGGTCGCCGTCGGCCTTGGAAGCTCCGGCCATGCCGAAGTTTGCGGCCAGCATTTCCGCGTTGAGTGCGATCTCGACCATCAACGTTGCGTCAAACCATTGGCCGGTGGAATCGGTCGTGCGGATCGTGAGGGCGTATTCCCCGATCGCTTCGTCAGTTACGTCCAGCGTCAGCGCGCTGCCGGTGAAGGAGCCGCTGATCATATCGGGGTCGGAACTGCTTATGAACTCATAGGTCTGGCCTGTAACTTGGCTTATCGACCTGAACCGGGCCATGTCGGCTTCGGTGGGAGAGTCGCCGTAGGGATCGACCACGAAGCCTTCTCTCCACGGCATGTCCGTAAAGGCGGAATGCCAAAACGACGTGTCCCACACCGGCATTCCCGCAATCCCGCCGGGCTGGCCATCCCGGCCTACTTTGTCCATGCCGTCGTAGAGAACCTCTCCGAAAACGGTGTAACCGCCGTTATTTGCGGGGTTATCCAGCGCCGGATTATCGGCGGTGTTGAAGTACCATTGGTTCGTGCCGGAGTCAGGCCCGGCGGCCGTCTTGGCCAAGGCGATTGTGCCCTGGGTGTTGGCGATGAAGGGCTCGTTGACAACCGGTGGTCCCGACGGCACATAGTATCCCGGCTGTTCGTTGGTGAAGGCGAACCCGCCCGACTGGACAATGCCGATGCCGGCGTCGGCTGTATTGACAGACCTGTGTACGAACGTATTCGTATAAGCGCCCGCGTCGGCGTAGCTGCGGAAATTGGCGGCTGTTAACGGCGTGCGATTGTCGAAAATCAGCACGTCGAACGCGCCGAACAACTGCTCGTCGAAGCGGTAAACGGAGAAGTAGTCGGCGATATCAATTGAGGTTGCCCCCACGTTCACGTGAGTCTTGGCGTAACCGATGTGATTTGTCAGCGCGCCGTCAGCAGCTGCTCTGTCAACAATCGCGACGACGATGGCCAGAGCGATCACCAAAGATACAAAACGACCCTTCATCATGTACCTCCTTCAGATGCCCAAACCGGACAAGCAAGCGGCTGCCGGGCTTACCTGAAGACGAAATGACTAGCAGCGTAATTATTTAGTCCAAACGAAGTTACGCAACAACCAAGCGTATTGCCTTCCTTGGCCTCCTGCCGATCCGAAGTGCAACCAAACCGCAAAACTCAAGTATACCCCAACACTGACGTTGTGTCAATGGCGACATTGCCCTAAGAGGCAGTAAATCTGGCCAGAAACGAACGCTCAAAAGGCCTGCCGCGGCTGGCACTTGACCTCGACATGCAACGATCGCCGTTGCCTGAGAGGCTACCGGAGGCTACCTTAGTGGTCATGCGATACCGTGATCCCGCCATTTGCCTGCGCGTCAGCGATTACAGCGAGACGTCGCAGGTTGCGGTGTTCCTTACCCGCAACGAAGGTGTCGTCCGCCTCCTGGCCAAGGGCACAAAGCGGGCCAAGAGCAAATCCGGTGGGGCGGTTGATCTTCTCAGCGAGGGCGAGTTGGTGTTCACTCTGGGCCGATCCGGCGGGCTTGGCGTGCTCGTGGAGTTCACCGAGACGGTTTCGCACACACCTCTGCGGTTACAGTCAGCCCGGCTGAACGCAGCCCTTTACCTGATTGAGCTGGCTGGGGAAATGCTCGCGCAGGAGGATCCGCACCCGGAGGTGTTCGACCTGCTGCACAATGGGCTTGGGCGTCTTGGTCAGGCCGATGCGCCGATCGCAGCTGTGGTGGCTTACTTCCAATGGCGGCTGCTGAGGAACGTGGGCTTGCTCGGCGAGCTGGACCATTGTGTATCTTGCGGGAGGGAGGTTGCTTTGGCTGGTGGGCGTGGGGCGTGGTTCTCCGCCGCGGCGGGTGGTGTGCTCTGCAATGCCTGCTGTGCCGGAGCGGGCGAACGTGTGAAAGTTGACGGCAAAACGATGGCAGCCCTTGCGGCGCTTAGCGCGGCCGAGTCGGGCAGGAAAGTCCAATTGCCGGACGATCAGGCGGAAAGAGTCAAGGGTCTGCTGAGCTATCACATTACCTATCAGCTCGGGAAGCCCCTGAAACTGACCAAGCACGTGATAGGGCCTAAGCGGCCTTGACGACCGGCTCCGGTGGGAAAGGCCGGAGGAAGTAGACTCGACGGCGGCTGGAGGCCCGGCGGGTCGAGAATGTTCGTCTTGCAGCGGGAGGGGTGAGGGGTATAATAACGCTCTTGCTGAACGGGCGAAAGGTAAGGCGCCCAAGTCCTCATAATGAAGAAAACTAAGACATTCATGCTCTTGGCCTTTCTGGCTGCGGCGGGGGTCTGTCTGCCGGGGTGCGGGGAGAGGTTTGGCGGCAACAAGACCGGCATTGTGGTGGAGTGGCGGAACGGGGAGTTGGTTCAGCGATCCGATGACGCCCAGGGCGCCGCGGACGCCTCAGCGGCGAATATCCGCAGCCTGTTCGAGCGCAGGAGTTACCGCCAGGCGGTGGATGCGGCCAAGAAGCACGTCAAGAAGTTTCCCGGCGACATAACCAACGAGGAGGTTTACTACATTGCCGGCAGGAGTGAGATCGCCCGGGGACGATATTACCAGGCCTATGAGCAGTTTGAGAAGCAGGTAAAGGAATTCCCCGGCGGGGTTTTTTTCGAGCGAGGTCTGACGGGCGAGCAGGAGTGCGCAGAGGCTTTTCTAGCGGGTAAACGACGAATAGCAGCGGGGATCTTTCGCATCAAGGCGGTGGAGGAAGGGATCATGATTCTTGAGGGGATCGCCGAGCACGCCCCGGGGACACGGATGGCTGAGCAGGTCCTGTTGCGGGTGGGGGACTTTCAGTTCTCCCAAGGTAAGTACGAAGAGGCGGCTGACTCGTATGACCGGTTCATGGCGCTGTTTCCCAAGAGCACTCAGGCGTGTCATGTTCTGCAGCGAGCGGCGGAGTGCTCCTTCAACATGTACCGAGGAGCCGACTACGACGACACTCCTTTGCTGGAGGCCAAGCAACGCTATGAGAACCTGGCTGAGCAGTTTCCTCAACGGGCAGCGGAGTTGAATGTCGATCAGATACTTGAAGAAATCCGCTCGATCAGAGCGGCCAAGTTATACGACAGTGCGGAGTTTTACGAGCGGACCAAGCACCCCAAGGCGGCCATCCGTTACTATGAGCAGGTGAGAGAAGATTTCCCCCGCACGGAATGGGCGTACCGCAGCCAACTGGCGTTGGCCCGGCTGAACGGCAGACAGCTGGGTGAGCCTGTGGAAACGGTAGCCGAAACGCGCCAGCCGGTCCGAGCAAGGCCGACGCGCGGCTCGGAGATAGGCCCGGTGGGCGCCGGGTCCGACTGACCCGGTTGCTGCGAGACTGACGGGAAGGCGAACGATCATGCCAACAGCACATAAGACGACGATAATCATTCTCGCCCTTGTTATATTCGGCGCGGTCGGCTGCGATGTCGACCCAACGACCGGCTACACGACGCGGGACCAGTATGTCCAGAACGTCAGGAGCGTCTGCGTGCCGATGTGGAACAGAGGCAGGGACGTTTATCGCAGGGACCTGGAGTTCCGTATAACCGAGTCGATCGTCAAGGAGATCCAGGCCAACACGAAGTACAAGATTTCGGAAGAGGCTCGTGCTGACACAATTCTGACCGGCGAGATCATCGGGGTCAGCCAGGAGGTGATGGCGTTCAACCCCGACACGGGCAATCCTCGCGAGAAGGAGATTACGATTACCCTCGCGTTCACGTGGACGGACCTTCGCAACGGCAAGATGCTGGCCCATGAAGACGCCATGGAGGTAACAGGCACGTACATCCCCGACTTCGGGGAGGATTTCTTCCAGGGCAGCCAAGATGTTTTAGACGAAGCAGCCCGCCAGGTCGTAAGACACATGGAGGCGGACTGGTAGCCGGGCGCGTGCGGCGAACCGGCAGTCGCTGACCCTCCAGGCAGGTGACAGGCCGGCCGTCAGTATAGGCAACCATGAACGACCCTCATCACAACAACCCCAAGTACCGGCCTCCGCAGGGGATTCCTCCGAATCGTTTCGGACGGTCGCTGATGAACCTGGTACTGATCGTCGGGGTGGCATTGCTGGTGATGTCGCTGCTAGGCAACATTACCCAGCGGAGGGAGATTTCCACAAGCGAGTTCTGGACCTACGTGGAGAACGGGCAGGTGGTCGGGCAAATCGTTATTCATGACGATCGTATTGAAGGTGAGAACCCAGAAGGGACCGCGGGGCTGAAGAGCAAAGAGCCGCTGAAATTTGTTGTGAACTACCGCTACGCCAACGACGAGAACTTTGACGCGCGCCTCCGGGAGGCCTTGGCCAAGGGCGGAGCCAACGCAGAGCCCATATATAAGCCCACGAGTTGGTGGGAGGCGATGTTGCCGAACCTTCTGCTGATGGTGCTGGTGTTTGGGGTTATCTGGTTCTTCCTGTTCCGCAGGGTCGGTCAGGCCGGGGGCGGGGGGTTCATGGGATCGTTTGTGCGTTCCAAGCACAGGCTGGCGACTAAAGAGCAATCGAAGGTGACGTTTGAGGATGTCGCGGGGATCGACGAAGCGAAGGAGGAAGTGACCGAGATCATCGAGTTTTTGAAGGACCCGAAGCGGTTCCAGAGGCTGGGCGGCCGAATACCGCGAGGTGTGCTTCTTGTGGGTGAGCCCGGGTGCGGCAAAACGCTGCTGGCGAAGGCGATTGCGGGGGAGGCGGACGTGCCGGTGTTCGCGATATCGGGCAGCGACTTCGTGGAGCTTTTCGTGGGTGTCGGGGCATCTCGTGTGAGGGACCTGTTCAAGCAGGCTCGGGACAGTGCGCCGTGCATAATATTTCTTGATGAAATCGACGCGATAGGCCGGCGGCGGGGGGAAGCTTTGCACGGCGGGGGAGGCCAGGACGAGCGTGAGCAGACACTGAACGCCATACTGGTGGAGATGGACGGGCTGGGGACCAGCGACCAGGTGATCATAGTCGCCGCGACGAACCGGATGGACGTTCTGGACCCTGCCCTGACCAGGCCAGGCCGATTCGACCGGCAGATAGACGTGCCGCTTCCCGACCTGAAGGGGCGATACGAGATTTTGAAGATTTATGCCGCCAAGGTGAAGATCAGCGGGGAGGCGGACCTTCACCGGCTGGCTCGCGGGACGCCGATGTTCAGCGGAGCGGACCTGGAGGCACTGGTAAACGAGGCAGCCATCGCGGCGACGATGGGAGGCAAGGACTTTGTTGAGCAGGAGGACCTGGAAGAGGCGCGCGACAAGGTCCGGTGGGGTCGGGCTCGAAAGAGCCGGGTCATAGACGAAACCGAAAAGGCGACGACGGCGTATCACGAGGCGGGCCACGCGCTGGTGCAGGTGATGATTCCCGAGGCTGATCCGCTTCACAAGGTTTCGATCATTCCTCGCGGCCGGATGGGCGGGGCGACATTCTCTCTGCCGGAGCAGGACCGCTATCTCTACACCCGCAAATACTGCCGGGCGCTTCTTTGTGTGGCGTTCGGGGGGCGCGTGGCAGAAGAGATTTTCTGTGGGGACATTTCGAGCGGGGCAGCGAACGACATTGCCCACGCCACGGAGATTGCTCGTCGAATGATCATTGATTGGGGCATGAGCGAGAAGCTCGGCATGATCAACTACGGCGGCGACAGCGCGAAGCGGGCGTTGCTGGGCGACATGGCGGCGAAGGACTACTCCGAGCACACGTCGCAACTTATCGACGAGGAAGTCAAGCAACTGATAGACTCGGCCCATGAGCAGGCGCGGCGGATCATTCAGGGGCGGCGCGATGCGGCAGAACGGATCGCCGAGGCGCTGCTTAAGTATGAAACGCTGGAAGCCGAGGATGTCAAGCGGATCATCGACGGCAAGCCCATAAGGACGACCGTCAACGATCTCCTTGAGGCCGAGATGACCAAGAGTGAATCGCGTTCCCCCGTGGCGCCGCCCCCCGTTACACCGCCAGCCGACGTGGGGCCGGCGGGTGAGCCTCCGCTGCCGGAGATGGGGTAGTCAGAGCCATGAGGCGGTTGGCGCTGGGCTTCATGCCGCCTAGAATGCCTCCATGTCAGCGTTTCGGGACGACATTCTGAAATCTCACATGGGCCTGCCCGTAGTCATGGGCATTCTGAACCTGACGCCGGACAGCTTTTCCGATGGTGGGGAGTTCTTCCGGGCGCCGGACGCCATCGCCCGGGCGCGGCAGATTACGGCCGAGGGGGCGCAGATCATCGACATCGGGGCCGAATCCACGCGTCCGGGGAGCGAGCGTGTTTCACCGGCTGAGCAGATTGCGCGTTTGCGTGACGTGCTGCCTGCGGTGGCTGCCGATGGCATCACGGTGAGCATAGACACGACCCGCAGCGAGGTTGCCGGCTTTGCCCTGGACTGCGGGGCATCGATGGTGAATGACGTGTCGGCTGGGCGAGACGACGCGGGGCTTTTTTCGTTGGTGGCCGAGCGGGGGGCGGGCCTGTGCCTGATGCACATGCTGGGGAAGCCCAAGACAATGCAGGCGGACCCGCACTATGAGGACGTCGTGGCGGAGGTTAAGGATTTTTTGGCTCGGCGCGTGGACGTCGCCTGTGCGGCGGGAGTTCAGCGAGAGCGGATCGTGATTGACCCGGGCATCGGTTTCGGCAAGAGGCTGGAGCACAACCTGGCGTTGCTGGCAGGGGTGGGGGAGCTGTGTTCTCTGGGGCTGCCGGTGTTGATAGGGGCGTCGCGGAAGCGGTTCATCGGGGAAATTTCGGGTGCAGAGACACCTGTGGATCGGGTACCGGGGAGCATAGCAGCATGCCTGGCCGGGTGGCGCGGGGGGGCGAGGATGTTCCGGGTTCACGACGTGGGAGCGACTGTTCAGGCGTTTAAGGTTGCGGCGGCGATCGACGCGGCCGGGGGGTAGTGGGGCGGTATCGGCTCGGGCGCTTGGCCCCCATCGCGATTGCATGGGAAATCCTTGAGAAGGGCCAGCTTCCGCTAAGGCCAAACGCCCCGCTTTGACGATGAGAATATAGTATTGGTCTGCACGGATGTTCTTTCGCATGGCGACGGAGCGATGAACGAACTGCTGCGCGCTGTTACTGTTTATGTACACAGGGTACTCACGTCCTACAACCTGATCGTGGTGGCAGTGGAGTTGGCGCTGATCGGGTTTGTGGTGTGGTGGGTTACGCGCTTTCTGCGAGGCACCCGCGGCGCCCGTCTGGTGAAGGGGTTCGCGCTGGTACTGACGTCGGTGTACGTGGTGATTCGTCTGCTGCCACGGACACTGCCCGGGGAGGTTTCGCTGAGTTGGGAGCGAGCGGAGTTCCTGTACGGACGTTTCCTTCTGTTCTCGTTCGTAGCGGTGGTGGTGGCATTTCAGCCGGAGCTTCGCCGGGCGCTGATTCACCTCGGGCAGGCGTCGGTTTTCAAGGGTCGGCGCAGACAGGCCGAAGCAACGGCCGACACGTTGGTGGCGTCGATCGGCTACCTTTCGCGAAATAAGATCGGGGCGATAATCGCGGTCGAGCGGCTGGTGGGGCTTGGCGCTCTAACGGAAGCCGGCGTGCCGGTCGACAGCGAGCTGACGCCCGAAGTACTCAATACAATCTTTTACCCCGGCAGCGCCCTGCACGATATGGGGGTGGTCATCAGCAACGGACGGCTGGCGGCGGCGGGATGTCAGTTTCCGCTTGCTGAAAGCGGCGAGGCGGACTCATCTTTGGGCAGTCGTCACCGAGCGGCGCTGGGGCTGGCGCAGGAGTCGGACGCGGTGGTGCTGGTGGTCAGCGAGGAGACCGGACGTGTTTCGCTGGCGCACGAGGGGCAACTGTACCTCGGCGTGGAGATGACGGACCTGCGAGAGGTGATACTGGACTTGCTGGCCGGCGGCGCCAAACACCGCAAGCGTCCGCAGAAAGAGTCAACTGCCTGACCTATGGTGCGCAAGCAAGAAAGTCTGCTGTCTGCTGATCGGTACTCCTTGTCATGGTGGCTTGGGGGGGCGAGGAATTTCTTCTGGGTAGCGGTGATAACGCTGCTGATATGGGTGTATGCGGACCTAGAGATGTCCGAGCCTCGCGAGTTCACAGCCACTGTGCGGCTGACAATGAGCAAAGCCCAGCAGACTGTGATCGTGGGGCAGACCGATACGGCTGTGACCTTTAGCACCAAAGGCAGCCGGCGCGCCCTGGCGCAGTTCAAACGGTGGCTGACAGACAACGACGAGGTGATCGAAATAGACGTTTCGAACTATGAACCGGGCACCTATAGCCTGCCGGTCGTTCAGATTCTCAACCAGACGCCCGAAATAGCGAATTCCGGTTTGGAAGCGCATGCAGCCGCTCCCTCGACGCTGAAGTTCCTGGTGGACCGCCTGGAGACCCTGGAGCTGCCGGTAGAACTGGACTACGTTGGAGCGACGCTGGCCGAGGGCGTAGAGATAGACCCACAGACCGTTTCGGTAACGGCGCCGGAGAACGACTGGCAACGCATTCGACAACAGCAGGAAGAGCTGGTAGTCCACACCGTGCGCGAAGAGCTGAGCTTCGTCCGTCCGGGCCAGACGGAGACTCGTCGGGTTGCTCTGGTGGCGTCGATCGGGGGGGTTCCCGTTCAGTTGAATCCCAAGGCAGTGACAATTGCGTTCACGGTAGCCCAGCGGACCGAGACGCTTACGATCTCCGTAACTGTTCAGATCGTCTCGCCGGTGGACTGGGGGACTGACGGGACGTGGCGTGATTACGTCCTGCAGAAGAAGGACGGGAACATACCGTGGCGGCCGGAGATCACTGTCACGGGGGGCAAGCAGGATCTTGAGCAATTGCGTCCGGAGGATGTTCAGGCGTTTGTCACGCTCACCGACGGGGACAAAGAACCGGTGGAGAGTTGGCTGCAACGGCCCGTGGAGATTCGCTTCCCAGCCGGTCTGTCGCTGCAACTGGTGGGCGAAAGGCCTACCGTTCAGTTCAAGCTGGTGCGCCGCACCGAATAAAAGCCGGACGTTCTGCGGGCGCGCCCCAGACGTTGTTGCAGACAGCATGGCGACAATATCGGTTGAATTGGAAGGAAAAGGCGTTAAACTCTCCGCTCTGCCCCGCATTAGGGGCCCATTACCGTGCTTCAATGGATGGCAGCTTGATGGAAACATTCAGTGACGACGTATTGAAACGTACACACACGTGCGGGGAGCTTGGCGAGAATGACATCGGGACGTGCGTCCGTCTGGCCGGCTGGGTGCGGAGCTACCGTGACCACGGGGGTGTGGTGTTCATCGATTTGCGGGACCGGGAGGGGATAACGCAGGCGGTGTTTGACCTTCCCGGCAAAGGCGATCAGGCCGCCGAGGCCATGTATGAGCTCGCCCGCGCACTTCGGAACGAATGGGTGATAGCCGTCGGCGGCACGGTCCGGCCGCGCGGGAAGGACCGCGAAAACCCGAAACTGCCAACCGGCAAGATTGAAGTTCTCGGCCAATCGCTGACGGTTCTGAATCGCTCGGACCCGGTACCGTTCGAGCCGGACGAGTTTGGTTTGGTCGCCGAGGAGACGCGCCTGAAATATCGCTATATCGACCTTCGTCGGCCCATTATGACGCGGGCGTTGGTTCTTCGCCACCGCATAAGCAAGGCCATGCGCGACGTTCTGGATGGCCGGGGCTTCCTGGAGATTGAGACCCCGTTCCTCACAAAGTCCACCCCGGAAGGCGCGAGGGATTTTCTGGTGCCGTCGCGGATGAACCAGGCGGCGTTTTATGCGCTTCCCCAGAGCCCGCAGCTTTTCAAGCAGATATTGATGGTTGGAGGCCTGGACAAGTACTTCCAGATCGTCCGATGTTTCCGCGACGAAGACCTGCGGGCGGACCGTCAGCCGGAGTTCACGCAGTTGGACCTGGAGATGGCTTTCGCCTGCGAGGATGACGTTATGAGCATCACCAACGAGGTCCTTGGCGCGGTGTGCAAGGCAGCCGGCAAGAGGTATCCTGAGGAGGTGCGGGTCATCAGCTATGACGAAGCGATGGATAAGTACGGGTGCGACAGGCCCGACATTCGTTACGAAATGCTTCTTCACGACGTGGGCGAGATCGTCAAGGATTGCGAGTTCAAGGTTTTCTCAGCGGCGGTATCGTCCGGAGGGCTGGTGAAGGCGCTGGCAGTGCCCGGCGGGGCGAAGTTCACCCGGAAGGAGATCGACCAGTACACAGCCTATGCGGGCAACTTCGGGGCGAAGGGCCTGGCGTGGTGCAAGATCGAGAACGGCGAATTCACCGGCACGCCGGCGAAGTTCCTGGACGAGGGGGTGCGGAGGCGGCTTTGCGAGCTCTGCCGAGCGGATGAGGGCGACATACTGTTCTTTGTGGCTGACAAGCCCGCCAACACGAACAAGATACTGGCTGCCCTTCGGGTGAAACTTGCCCAGGACCTTCGGATGTTCAATGCCAAGGATATGGCATGGTGCTGGATTGTGGATTGGCCGCTGGTGGAGTGGAACGCAGAGGAAAACCGATGGGACAGCATGCACCACCCGTTCACTTCGCCGCGTCTGTCCGACGTGGATAGGCTGGAAAGTGACCCGGGCTCGGTGAGGGCGAGGGCGTACGATATTGTCTGCAACGGTGTGGAGCTGGGCGGCGGGTCGATTCGTATTCACAATCGACAGCTTCAGCAGCGCGTGTTCTCGCTGTTGGGCATTAACGAGGCCTCGGCGGCTGAGAAGTTTGGGTTCCTGCTGGATGCCCTGCGGTTCGGCGCTCCGCCGCACGGAGGGCTTGCGCTGGGTCTGGACCGGATCGTGATGCTGATGGTCGGCGCGTCGTCGCTGCGGGACGTTATAGCCTTCCCGAAGACGCAGCGCGGCGTTTGCCCGCTGACCGACGCTCCTTCGATGGTGGACGATGCGCAACTGGCCGAGCTGGATTTGAAGGTCATTGCACCGCCGAAATAGGGGCCTAAGCCTGAAGAACTGGCGGAACACAGGTCCGAGCATAGGCATTCCTGGTGGGGGCGGCCTGGGCACGCAGGGACGGTTGGAGCAGGTGCGGGGGGTGTTCGACGGGCTAGAGTTTCAGCACTTCGGTAGGTTCGTATCGGCCGGCCAGGTGGATTGGCAGGCCCTGTCCGATTGCCGCCCGATGAGCTTTCATCGCAAGCTGGGGCGTATTGTTGGCCTCAGACATATGTCCGAGGCATGCCCACCGCAGGCGACTTGCCGCGCCGACCAACAGGCCGGCTGACTCCTCGTTAGCCAGATGCCCGCCGTTGCCCTTGATGCGATCCTTGAGCAGCTGGGGGTAAGGCCCGTGGGCGAGGCTGGGCGGATCGTAGTTGCTTTCGATGAGCACAGCATCGAGAGAGGCCATAACATCCGGCAGGGCGTCAAAGACGTGGCCGAGGTCTGTCATAATGCCGAGCCTGCAGTCACCGTCGTCGACGACGAAGGCCACGGGGTCGGCGGCGTCGTGTGGGGTGCGTATGGTTTCGACGGTCACCCGGCCAAAAGTGATCTTCTGACCCGAGCGGAAGAACCGCACCTCCCTGAGGGAGCCGAGGGGATACCGCCTGGCAGCGGCGAGGGTGGTCTTGGTGATGCAAACAGGCAGGGCGAATTTGCGCTGATAGACGCCGATGCATCGCGCGTGGTCACCATGGTCGTGGGAGATGATCAGGGCATCGACGTCGCGGATATCTCTGCCGCAAGCGGCGAGACGGCGGGCGGCATGGACGCCGGGGATTCCCGCGTCGAACAGGAGCTTCCTGTCGCCGGCTTCGACGTAGATGCAGTTGCCGCTGCTGCCGGACTGAAGGGAGATGAATCGCATCATCACATTGTACCTTGCGGGTACGGACTGATCGAGAGGAGCAAGTCTTTAGGGCTGCCGCTGGTAGTGCTCATTGTCGCTGATGGGGGGCGAGTCGCACCGGTAGGTGTCGGTTTGGGCGAGCCAGCGGAGGACAAGCCTGTCGCGGGCTATGAACTTCGCACCAGCCCGATACCGCATCTTTTGGGCATATTGTGTCTCCGGAGGTTACCGGTAAGTCCGGCTTGAAACGTTTCCTGTATTCTTCATCGCCTTCCATGGGAGGCGGATCTTCCTTCTGTTGCCTGCTGAACGCCGAGGAGACGGATGCGGAGACCTCCGGAACTAAAGCCAGGGGTCAGGTAAGGACCTGTTCGATCCGGTCGATAGCCCAGTCGAGGTCTTCGCTGCTGATTATCAGCGGCGGGGCGAACCTGATTACGTCTCGGTGCGTTTCCTTGCAGAGCATGCCCTTGGCGAGGAGTTCTTCGCAGCATTGTCGGGCGGTCTTGGGCGAGTCAGGCCTGAGCTGGACGGCGTTCAGCAGGCCGCGGCCTCGAACGTCGGCTACCAGCGGCGAGTTAATCCTACTCACGCGGCGGCGGAAGTGGGCGCCGAGCTCTTCAGCCCGCTCGCAAAGGCGTTCGTCCCGGATGACGGCGAGGGCAGCTCGCGCGACGGCACATGCCAGCGGGCTGCCGCCGAAAGTGCTGCCGTGGTCGCCGGGTTTGAACACGCCGAGAACTTCGGCGCTGCTGACTACGGCTGAGACGGGCAGCATTCCTCCCGAAAGGGCTTTACCGATGATGATGACGTCCGGTGTGATGCCGTCGTGCTGGAAAGCAAACATCCTGCCCGTCCTGCCGAGTCCGGTCTGAATTTCGTCGACCATCAGGAGCACGTTGTTCGCCGAGCAAAGCCGGCGGACGGCGGCGAGGTATCCTTCGTCGGGCACGAGGACACCGGCCTCGCCCTGAATGGGCTCGACGAGAAAGGCGACGGTATCTTCGTCGATGGCTGCGGCGAGGGCATCGGTGTCGTTAAAGGGGATGATCTGGAAGCCCGGAGTGTAAGGCCCGAAGCCTCTGCGGTATTGCTCGTCGGAGGAGAAGCTCACTATAGTTGTGGTTCGCCCATGGAAGTTGTTACGGCAGACGATGATCTTGGCCTTGTTCGGGCGAACCTTCTTGACCGTGTATCCCCACTTGCGGGCAGCCTTTACGGCGGTTTCGACGGCCTCGGCGCCGGTGTTCATGGGCAGGGCCATCTCCATGCGGCAGATGTCCAGCAGGTCTCGGTAGAACTCACCGAGCTGGTCGTTGTGGAAGGCGCGGGAGGTGAGGGTGACGCGGTCGGCCTGGTCCTTCATGGCCTGGACGATACGGGGGTGGCGGTGTCCCTGGTTCAGGGCTGAGTACGCACTGAGCATGTCCATGAACTTTCGGCCTTCCGGGTTCCACACCCAGACGCCCTCGGCCCGGGAGATTACAACGGGCAGGGGTGCGTAATTGTGTGCTCCGAGACGGTCGGTCAGTTCGATAATTTGCTGTGAATCGGTCATTGTGCGTTCGTTGCGTGTGGGGTTACGTAAGGGCCTTGATGAGGATGGCCTTCTGCATGTGCATGCGATTTTCCGCCTGGTCGAAGACGACGGACTGAGGCCCGTCGATCACTTCGGCGGAGACTTCCTCTCCGCGGTGGGCGGGCAGACAGTGCATGAAAATGGCGCGGCTGTTGGCGGCGGACATAAGTTTGGCGTCGACCTGGAATCCGCCGAAAGCCTTGAGCCTTTCGGTGTGCTGGGCTTCCTGGCCCATCGACGCCCAGACATCGGTGTATACGACGTCGGCGTCGCGGACAGCCTGCAGAGGATCGGTCAGTGACTGGAGCTTTGCGCCGGTTTCAGCTGCGTCGGCTTGGGCGGCGGCGAGGACATCCGGGTCCACCTGGTAGGCGGGCGGGGAGGCGATTGTCACGTGGCAGCCGGCCTTGGCGCCGCCATAGAGCAGCGAGTGAGCGACATTGTTGCCGTCGCCGATGTAGGCGATTCTTCTGCCGGCGGGTCCGCCGAGATGCTCACGGATGGTCAGCAGATCGCTGAGTATCTGGCAGGGATGGACAAGGTCGTCCAGCCCGTTGATAACGGGGACGGAGGCGAAGCGCGCGAGGTCCACGACGTCCTGGTGGGCGTATGTGCGGATCATTATGGCGTCGACGTAGCGCGAGAGGACCTTCGCGGTGTCGCTGATCGTCTCACCCCGGTGAAGCTGAATATCGTTACTGCTGAGGAACAGCGCGCTGCCGCCGAGCTGAAACATGCCCACCTCGAACGACACTCTCGTCCGCGTGGAGGGCTTTTGGAATATCATGGCAAGGGTCTTGCCCGTGAGGCTGTCGGCGTATCGGATGGGGTGGGCCTTTACGTCCGCGGCGAGGTCCAGCAGCTCTGCCGTCTGGGCGACGGTGAGGTCGTGAATCGTCAGAAGGTGGCGCATCGTTGGTGGCTCCGTCAGCCCAGGCCGCAGGTGGTGATGAAGTCCTTGACGATGGACGACAAGGCAACGTCGCCCATATCTTCCAGCTCGTAGGAGACCTGCAGGGAGGGTTTGTCGATATTGATAACCTTGCCGAGGTCGATGGGCGTAGCGATCAGAACGAGGTCGCAGTCAGCGTTGTTAATTGTCTTTTCAAGGTCCTTGATCTGCCGGCCGTAGTAGCCCATAGCCGGCACGACATCGCCGAGTGTCTGGTATTTGTCGTAGCAGGTCTTGATGGAGCCGACGGCGAAGTGTCTTGGGTCTACGATGGCCGCGGCGTGGTATTTCTCAGCAGCCACTTTGCCGGCGCCATATGGCATTTCGCCGTGGGTGAGAGTTGGCCCGTCCTCGACCAGGAGCACTCGCTTGCCATTGACGGATTCTGGGTCATCGACGGTGACCGTTGACGCGCCGCACAGGACGGTTGCGTGAGGATTGGCGTGGCGAGCTCGGGCGGCGAGTTCGGCGACGACGGAGGCATCGGCATTGTTGGCCTTGTTGATGAGGATGACATCGGCGCGGCGGAGGTTCACTTCACCGGGGTAGTAGCTCAGCTCATGGCCCGGCCTAAGGGGGTCTGCTACGGTTATCCACAGGTCGGGCCTGGCGAAAGGCAGGTCGTTGTTCCCGCCGTCCCAGATGATGATGTCGGCCTCTTTTTCTGCCTCTTTGAAGATGGCCTGGTAGTCCACTCCGGCGTAGACGACGTTTCCGCACCCGATGTGCGATTCGTACTCTTCCCGCTCTTCTATCGTGCATTCGTGTGCGGCGAGGTCATCGTAGGTAGCGAACCGCTGAACGGTCTGTTTGACGAGGTCACCGTAGGGCATCGGATGGCGGACAGCGACTGTCGTAAGGTGCATTTCACGGAGCACGTGGCTGACGTATCGGGCGGTCTGGCTCTTGCCACACCCGGTGCGGACGGCACAGACGGCGATGACGGGCTTAGCGGACCTGATCATGGTTAGGTCCGGATTGAGCAGGCGAAAGTCCGCACCCGCAGCCAGGGCGCTGGAGGCAAGGCTCATGACCGTCTGGTAGCTCAGATCGCTGTAGGCAAGCACTACTTCATCGACATTTCGGTCACTGATTAGGGACACCAAGTCGTTCTCGGGGAATATCGGGATGCCCTGAGGGTACAGAGGCCCGCTGAGCTGTGGCGGGTAGCGGCGGGCTTCGATGTTCGGTATCTGCGTGGCGGTGAAGCCGACCACCTCATGATCTTTGCTTTGTTTGAAGAACAGGTTGAAGTTATGGAAGTCCCGCCCGGCGGCGCCAAGAATCAAGACACGTTTCTTCTTATTCACAAGCCTATTCTCCGCACGTCCCCCCGGTATGGCAGGCAATCGCTGTGGGATCCTCCCTGGATGCCGGCTCGTGAGGATTTATACGGGACATTGTCGGCGTTGTCAACGTTGCGCGGGTGCGGGCGTGTTGACTTGCGCGGGGAGAGGCCTAGAATGAGACTTCCCTTACGGAAAAAAAGAGCTGTGAAATGTCGGATGAGGTTCTCATAAAGAAATTGCCGAATGGCTTGGTGCTCCTGGGGCATCCGATGGGCCACGTGGGTTCGGCGTCATTGACGATTCGTTTGCCGATCGGCTGCAGCGACGATCCGGCCGGCAACGAAGGGGCCGCCGCCGTCGGGGCAGAATGGTGGATGAGAGGCGCCGGGGCGCGTGACACGCGACAGCTCAACGAGGCGCTGGACGTGTTGGGTTGTTGCCACTCGGAATCTGCGGGCACGGAGTATATGACGTTCGGCGCATCCATGCTGGCACTGCGCTTACCGGAGGTAATGGCGGTTTATGGGGATATAGTTCTTCGTCCGCGATTGGGCGAGGAGAACTTCGCCGCTTGCAGGGATCTGACCTTGCAGGACTTGGAGTCGCTAGAGGACAACCCCGGGCACAAGGCCAACGTAATGGCCCATGAACGTTACATGCCACACCCGTTCGGCAACCCGCTGTACGGCAGTGAGCAGTCGCTGTCTGCGCTGACGGCTGAAGACACGCGAGGGCATCTGCTTGGCAGACTGAGCCCACACGGGACAGTCATGGCGGTGGCTGGGCGGATCGAGTGGGGGGAATTCTGCGACCTGGCGGAACGGTATTTTGGCGATTGGACGGCGGATGCCCCCCCGCCTCGCGAAACGGGCCAGGCCAAGGGCGGGTTCGAGCACGCTCAGAAGGACTCTGCCCAGACACACATTTGCGTAGCCCAGAAGTCCGTGCCGGCCTGTCATCCGCAATTTGAGGCCGCCCGTGTGGCGGTGACGATTCTTTCCGGCGGGATGAGCAGCAGGCTGTTCACCGAGGTCCGCGAGAAGCGGGGGCTGGTCTATCATGTGTCGACATCCTACAGCATGGTGAGGGACTACGCGGGCCTGTTCACGTACGCGGCCATGTTGCCGGAAAAGGCGCAGGAGACCCTGGAAGTGACCGTGGGGGAGCTGCGCCGCCTGGGGGATGGTATCGAGCAGGACGAGCTCGACCGCGCCAAGACTCAGCTGAAGAGCAGCATAGTGATGATGGGGGATTCGACAAGCAGCAGGTCGATGCTGTTGGCCAATAACTGGCACTTTCTGGGGCGGGTAAAGACGATGGCGGAGATAAAGAACGAAATCGACGCTGTGACCAGCAAGGATATACTGGCGTACCTGGAGGCGTATCCTGCGAAGGATTTCTCCGGGGTGGTTATCGGGCCGGAGATGCCGGACATGTCAGCAATTCAATAGCAGATTGTGAGCAATGAACTTTCGGCAAGAGAAACTCGCCAATGGGCTGACGATTGTTGCAGAGATAAACCCCGACGCTGCGTCGATGGGGATGGGTTTTTTTGTGCGTACCGGCAGCCGGGACGAAGACGCCAGCGTAGCCGGGGTGAGTCACTTCCTGGAACACATGGTGTTCAAGGGGACCGACACGCGGGGGCCGCTCGACATAAACCGAGAGCTTGACAATCTTGGTGCGACATACAACGCATCAACGTCGGAGGAGAACACGTTCTACTACGCGACCGTTCTGCCTGAGAATCAGGATCGGATCGTTGATTTGTTGTGCGACATCCTTCGCCCTGCGCTTCGTGCGGAGGATTTCAACATGGAGAAGAACGTTATCCTGGACGAAATTGCGCGATACGAGGACCTGCCTCATTTCAAGACGTTCGAAAAGACCATGGCGACGTATTTTCGCGATCATCCGCTGGGCAACAGTGTTCTTGGCACGAATGAATCCATCGGGGCGTTGACGCTCGAACAGATGCGAGGGTACTTTAATCGTCGTTATTCTCCGGGCAACATGGTGCTGGCCGGCGCGGGCAACATGGATTTCGACGGGTTCATCGAACAGGTGACCGAGAAGTGCGGGAGCTGGCAGCGGTTTGATGTGGGCCGAGAGCTTTCCGCCGCCCCGGGCCGGACTGACACGGTTGTCGTGACCGACACGAACACGGCCCGGCAGCACATTGGGGCGATGTCGCCGGCCCCTTCGAGGCAGGATGAGGAGAGATATGTCGCCCACATCGCAGCGACGATCATAGGAGGCAGCACAAACAGCCGATTGTTCTACGCTCTGGTCGACCCGGCCATAGCGGACATGGCGAGCATGACCTTCGATGGTTTGGACGGTACGGGTGCATTCCTTACGTACCTTTCCTGTGACGCTGAGAGGGCGGGGGAGGTGGTGGATATATTCCGCAGGGAGCTCAAGAGGTTTATGGATGAGGGCCCGACGGACAACGAGCTAATCGCCGCCCGAAATCAGCAGGCGGCTTCGGCTACGCTGAGAAGCGAGATGCCGATGGGGCGGCTTATGCGGATCGGGTTTGACTGGACATACGTCGGCAAGTACATCCCGGTGGATGAGCACGTGGAGAAGCTTCTTTCGGTCACGAAGGAGCAGGTGCTGGCGCTGGTCCGGCGGTATGATTTGCTGGCTATGTCCATGTACGCTCTTGGGCCGATAGAGAAGCTATGAACGCCGGCAGACATGTCCATAGCAGCCCGCGCGACCTTGCCGGAAAGCGAGTGACGGTAGTCGGGCTGGGGCGGTTCGGCGGGGGCGTAGGGGTTACGCGGTGGCTCTGCAGGCAGGGCGCGCGAGTGACTGTATCGGACCAAGCGGGGGCGGAGGAACTGGCGGAATCCGTCGACAAGCTGTCCGGCTGCGACGTGGCGCTGCACCTGGGGGGGCATGAGGAAGCGGATTTTTTGACGGCGGATCTGCTGGTGGTGAATCCGGCTGTGGCGAAGGGTTCGCCGCTGTTGGCGGCGGCAGAGGAGGCCGGCGTGCCGCGGACGAGCGAAATCAACCTGCTGCTGGAGCGGTGCCCGGGGACTGTGGTAGGCGTTACGGGCAGCGTCGGCAAGTCCACTACGACGGCGATGATCGGTGAAGTTCTCGCGCGGCGATACATCACGCACGTCGGCGGGAACATCGGGGGCAGCCTGCTGAATGACCTGACTGACATGCGCGCCGAGGACATGGTGGTGCTGGAGCTGTCCAGCTTTCAGCTCGAGGATGTTCCGTTGGTGGGCATCAGTCCGCATGTGGCGGTCGTGACGAACATTCAGGCCAACCACCTGGATCGGCACGGCACGATGTCTGCTTACGCCGACGCCAAGAAGAACATATTCGCCTTTCAGGGGCGTGAAGACGTGCTGGTGCTCAACTCGGCTGATAAGGCATTGATTTCATGGGCGGCCGACGCGCCCGGACGGATTGAGATGTTCGACCCGGGTGGGGAGGCATTTGAGCTGATTGTGCCGGGCGCACACAACCAGGCTAACGCCCAGGCGGCGTGGGCGGCGGCGAGGCAACTGGGCATAGACCGCGAGACAGCGGCGGAGGCCCTGCGGGCGTTTACGGGGCTGCCGCATCGACTGCAACTGGTAGCCGAGCGAGATGGGGTCCGCTTCGTGGACGATTCAAAGTGCACAACGCCTGCGGGTGCTATTGTCGCGCTTGAGGCGTTCGAGCCGGGGCAGTGCGTCATCATCGTGGGGGGGTACGACAAGGGCGTAAGCTTCGATGAGCTCGGTCGGGCCATCGCCCGGCGAGCAAAGGCCGTCGTCGCGATGGGAGCGACGCGCGAGCAGATAGTTTCAGCCGTCGCCACCGCGAGAGAGGGCGGTTTGCCGGAGATCGCTCGGGCGGAGGACTTTGCGTCGGCGGTTTCGCTGGCATGCGAATACGCCAAGGGCGGTGAGGTGGTGCTCCTGTCGCCGGCATGCGCAAGCTACGATCAGTTCGCCAACTACGAACAGCGCGGACAGGCGTTCGTGGAGCTGGTGAGCCCCGCTGAGTGAGCAGTCAGACGCGAAGGTCGCCCTTTTGCCCCAGTGCATCGCGGTATCGCTGTCGGACGGGCTGGACCTCCAGGGAGATGAACTCGTCCACCTGCTGGGGCGCCCGTCCGATAAATGCTTTCGGGTCGACCAGAGAATCGATGTCGATTTTCGCAAAGGCCTGGTCCGCCTTGAGTCGCTCCAGCAGGTCGTTGGGTTTGCCGAAGGTCTTTACCTGCTCAGCTGCGGCCTGGCTGTGCTGACGGATTTTCTCGTGCAGTTCCTGTCGGTCGCCGCCGGCCTGGACAGCCGCCATGAGGATGTTCTCTGTGGCCAGGAACGGCAGCTCCGCGGCGAGGCTGGCGGCGATCGTGGCTGGATAGACGACCATTCCCTGGGCGACGTTAAGGACGATTCGCAGAATGGCGTCTGCGGTCATGAATGCTTCCGGAATCGCCAGGCGCTTGTTGGCCGAGTCGTCCAGGGTGCGTTCGAACCACTGTTCGGCGGCGGTATGCAGCGGGCTTACGGAGATATCCATAAGCCATCGCGCCAGGGCGGTGGCTCGTTCGCACCGCATGGGGTTGCGTTTGTAGGCCATCGCTGTGGAGCCGACCTGGGAGGTCTCGAAGGGCTCTTCGAGTTCCTTTCGGTGAGCGAGCAGGCGGATGTCATTGCAGAATTTGTGGACAGTGGCGCCAATTCCGGCAAGGGCCTGGGCGATGCCGGCGTCGACTTTGCGGCTATAGGTTTGACCGGTGACACAGCAGACCTTTTCAAAGCCCATTTTTCCGGCGACCAACGATTCGAGCTGGCGGACCTTCTCGGCGTCGCCTTTGAACAGGGACAGGAAACTCGCCTGCGTGCCGGTGGTGCCCTTCACGCCCCGAAATGCCAATCCGTCAAGGCGATACTCGATGTCCTGCAGGTCCAATATGAAATCGCTAGCCCACAGGGCTGCGCGCTTGCCGACGGTGGTCGTTTGGGCGGGTTGAAAGTGAGTGAACGCCAGGCAGGGCAGGTCGCGATGCCGGTGTGCGAAAGCGGCCAGTGAGTCTATTATGTTGGCCAGCAGATCAGCGACGGTCGCCAGGCCCTCCCGCATCAGGATCAGATCGGTGTTGTCGACGACGAACTGGCTGGTCGCGCCGAGATGGATGATGGGCCTGGCGGCGGGGGCGACATCGGCGAAGGCATGGATGTGCGCCATCACATCATGGCGGAACTGATGTTCGTAGAGGGCCGCCTTGGCGAAGTCAATGTCTTCGAGATGGTCGGTCATCTGGCGGATCTGCTCGTCGGAGATATCCAGACCGAGCTGCTTCTGAGATTCCGCCAGAGCCAGCCAGAGCCGGCGCCAAGTGGAGAACTTGCGTTGTTCTCCGAACAGTTGGCGCATGGCCTGTCCGGCGTAACGGGCGCCCAACGGGCAGATGTAGGTTGATTTTCCCGTATCCATAGCGAGTGAGTGTAGCAGTTTTCGGGGATGCTGTCACCAGCGGAAAACTCCATTCTTGTTGCAGCTTTCGGAGCAACAAGCACCTAGAGGCACAGCGACATAATTTGTGCGCGCAGTTCCGCTCGAAAAGGCGTCATGTTGAGAGGAATTTCAAAAAACTTTTATCTTTTCTCCGGACGTCACTTGCGTGTGGGACATTTCCTCAGCGACATCATTTCTGCGAGAAAATCGTGTCGGGTCGGTAAAGGTGAGGAGGCAGACAATGCCCTTTGAGCTGGACAAGTTTGAAGACGGCACTCTAGACGAGGACTACCTCACATATTTGGTGGACAGACAATGGCCCGACTCGAACGCCCGGCACAGCCGCCTATGGAGCTATTTTCGCAATCCGTTCGTACCGACTACCGGTGCGATAAGCGGGGTGTGGAACATCAACAGCCGGCCCTACGTTCAGGCACAGGAAATGGGTTTGCCGGCTCGCATAACAGGCCTGACCTACGGAGCGAAAGGCCAACAGCCCCTGACCGACGTGCAGCGCAAGGAGGTGGTGATCGAGAACGACATCGCATGGCGGCTTCACACGATGGTGGACTACCTGTTCGGCAAGTGCGTGACTGTCCGCTCCCTGGCTGGCGACGAAGTCAAAGCTAAGCTGATCGATAAGGTTGTGGCAGCCATGCTTGAGGCCAACGGCGGGATCGCATTCTTTCAGGAGATGGCGTTGTTGGGGGCCGTTTACGGGTTTGTTGACATTGCCCTTCGCACTCCGGCCGATCAGTCAGCCGGGTGGTTTCCCCGCCTTTCCCACCCGACGG
>Ga0180438_10001800_pt1 | contig 37001 bp, 28 predicted proteins | sample SS_ome_12_FD_132455 | JGI IMG/M metagenome (GOLD analysis project Ga0180438, IMG submission 132455) | Hypersaline lake sediment archaeal communities from the Salton Sea, California, USA - SS_3_D_2 metaG | ecosystem: Environmental > Aquatic > Non-marine Saline and Alkaline > Hypersaline >... | reverse complement strand
GCTTCAGCCGCATCGTTACCAATGCCGCCGCATGACTCGGGGCCGATGTGGTCAGCTACTCCTTCATCGTGAGGAACTCTCATCCTCTACCTCCTGCCGATTTTAATCGACGCTTTCTGCCTGCCCCTTTTTTTCTTCCTTTTAGTTCTCACCGTTCAATGATGCGATCTCCAAGAATATCTTTTACGAACTCCACAGGGCTTTTTATTAATCCGATCAAGGGTAATCTGATTAACGCATTTTTAGGCTTCATTCCATCAGATTTTGATTGGTACTTCCATTTTGTTGATCCGAAAATATACCATTTTATGGGTTGCTTCTGATAGAAAGGACCAGAAATAGAATCTACTTGCTCTTTTTCATCAAAATACTCCTCACACCAAATTCTTTCCCTCACAACACCTAAATCTGTAAAACCGTCATCATTAATGTACCCAATGAAAAAGTTGTTGAATTCAGCAGAAAAGCATCCCATGTAGCGAACGCGCTGCTTGGTAATACCAAGATCAATAACACCCTGATTTAATTTCTTGCTCTTGGGATCAAAAACTAGAAATACGTCTCGTCCTGCTGCTGCCTTTGCTGAGCCTTGTTTTTGTATTGCGAATGAAGATATGTGAAGCCCAATAAGGTCTTTACTTATGGAGAAACTATGAACCTCATGGTCATAGTTGAAGGATGTAACATATGTGTTTTCTTCTTCCTCAATTTGATTTTGAGGAATCAACCATGTCTGTAGTAGATGCCGAAACCGGGCTTCGGGTATTTCCAGGTGACCGCCTGCAACGGACAGATGATCATGCAGGTGCCGCATTCAAGACAGCCAGTATGATCGACTTTCAAATTTTTCGTCTCAGGCTCGATGGTGTAGAGATGAGCCGGGCATGACCTCACACATATCTTTGTCTCACAACACTTACACGCAGCCTCGTCCAATTGAATGTGGCTCTCCTCATGATGCTTTATTGCGCACAGGGCGACTTTTTCTTCTATTTTCACGATCCCATCCTTATTATTCGCCACATGTCCTTGATCCCCTGCCATCCCAGTATTTTGAATATAAATTTCTTAAACGCATTCCAAAAGGAAATACCATAACCTTCGGAATTTACCTGGAACAACTCCTGGGTCAACTGTACCATACGGTGCGGGTAGCGGTCATATAAACGTTTTACAGCCAATAGATCAGGTGCTTTTTTGTATGTCTTTATCTGATTCATAATGAAGCTTTTGCTTAAGGCTTGTTCATAAAGTTCCAGGCAAGTCTCAGGGCTAAAATCACTGTTTTTGGCCTCTAAAATGCTCCTTCCAGCCAGTACACCTGATGCTAAAGCCAGGTCCATGCCGCGGAGCGTGTTACCGGTATTCAGTACAAAACCGGCTGCATCGCCTACCAGGAGTAAGCCAGGTATTCCCGGTTTAGCCAGGTTACTGAAACCACCTTCTGGTATAAGATGGCCGCCGTATTCAATAGTCTTACCGCCTGTGAGCAAAGGCGCAATGTCGGAACGTGTTTTAAAGAATTCCAATAGTTCCCAAAACTCGACTTCAGACTTCCAGTCCTGGAGTGCTTTCATATGCACCACAAGCCCAATGGACAGGCTGTCAGTATTCGTGTAGATGAAACCTCCGCCAGAAAGCCCCCGGGTAATCTTGCCCATGTACAACCGGCTGGCCCCATGACCAGACGGCAGGTTGAAGCGATCTTCGATTACAGCGCTTTCCAACTGAATAATTTCCTTAATTCCCACACCATATAAGTGGGTGGGACGCGCGGGTCTCAAACCTGCTTCCTGTGCCAAAAAGGAGAGAACTCCGTCAGCAGCCACAATCACCCTGGCTCGCAATTCCTCGGAACCTATCTTTACGCCAACCACTCTTCCATTTTCACGTACAAGTTCATCTGCTTTCTGCTGAGGTAGTACTAAAGCATCTTTCTCAGATACTTTTTCCGCCAGGTATCGAACCAGGCGACTCATAAGCACTGTGACCGAATTTGGGACTGTGGATACATCTTCCCTATCCATACGGAAAGTGACACTGGAATTCTCATCTGTCAGGACGATGGATTCCGAAACCACTGGCCGCTCGAAAGGAGCGCCTTTCAAAAGTTCGCCACAAAACTCTTGAACCGGCTGCAGGTATAACCGTCCACCGGAGAGGTTCTTGGAACCTGCCGCGTCACCTCTTTCAAGTACTACCACCTGCAGCCCTGCACTTGCCGTTTCATAAGCACATGCCAACCCGGCCAGTCCGGCACCGACCACAATCACATCAAGTTCGTCACCATTTGCCATGTTTATTTTCTCATCATTTATTGGTATATTACTTTTTGCAGGATTTCAATGCATTGGTTAGAATCGGTATCACCTCAAGAATATCACCCACTACCCCATAGTCCGCATTCTCGAATATAAGTGCGTTCGGATCTTTGTTAATGGCTACGACCACCTTTGAAGTGTTCATTCCCAGTACATGATGAATCGCACCGGAAATTCCACAAGCAATATAGAGTTCAGGAGAGATGGTTTTACCGCTTTTTCCAACCTGCTGGTCATGATGCATCCAACCCGCATCAACCACTGCCCTGGATACACCCACCGCAGCATCCAATACGTCGGCAAGCTCCTCCAGCAGCTTAAAATTTTCAGGAGAGCCCATCCCCCTGCCGCCGGCCACTACACAAACCGCTTCTGATAGGTCTTTCTTACCAGAAGTAGTGCTTTTGCGCTCCACCAGTGTAAGACCCACATTTTCGGGGAGATCGATGGAAATGGTTTCTGCCTTACCTGACACGGAAAGATTCTCCGGGATCGAGAACGCACCGGCCCTTACTGTAACCAGTGCAGGCTTTGTTAACAGAGCAAGTTCTTCATAGGCCCTCCCTCCATACAAAGGCCGTCGGGCAGTCAGCTCGGTTTTCTCCCACCAGATATCTATACAAGAGCTTGCATACCCAGAACCACAGCGCATTGCCAGGCGCGGCATGAACTCCAAACCAGCTGCACTTGCACCCGCAAGGATCGCTGCAGGCCGCCCCCTAAACTCAATAAGCTGCCAAATGGCATGAAGGTGTCTCATCGCCTCGTAAGGTTCAAGTCGAGGTCCTTTTAACCAGAGTACCAACGGAGATTTTTGAGCCAGTTCATCCGCATGGACCTGCTCACCTCCTATCAGTATTGCAGCAGCACCAAGGTCCTTCTGATCCGCTAATTTCCGGGCAGCTCCTAAGAGCTGACAGGTAGAACGAGTTAATTGGCCCTTTCGTGTTTCTGCGATCACCCAAATCTCATTACAATTCATCATATTGCTCCTCTTTTCCTTGTGTATCCTGGTGCTTTGATGCCCTGAGGGCTGTATTTTTTTAGAATTATCATTACAAAACGCCTTTTTGCTGGAGATAGTTTACCAATTCCGATACGTTCTGTGGAAAAGGCTGCTGCATCATGGTTACTGCTGGTCTTGAGGGCGGTGCATCATAACGGATGCGACGTAATCGCCCCTGGGGCTTATGATCCTGTAGATCAAGTTCATCAATAGGAATGTTTGGTATTTTTGCCTTCATTGCCTTCATCACCCGTGTGACCATGGGCACATGTGGCTCGGCCAATCCTTTTTCCGCTGTTACTAGCAATGGAATGCCTGACTCAAGATGCCAGATTTCTCCCTCTACCTCCCGTCCTATCTTAATCTTACCTGTATCAGGATCGATATCCAGGGATACAACAGCACTTGCATGAGGGATCCCAAGAAGCTCGGCCACCATTGGACCTACTGCAGCAAAGTCATCGTCACCAGCCTGTTTTCCACAGATTACCAGGTCAGGCTGCCTCGTCTTTAACCTGGCAGCAAGAATTTGAGCTGTATAATTGCTGTCTGCTGCTTTAAGGCTTTCATCACCCAGGTGTTCGACCTCATCGATTCCCATAGCTATTGCTCTGCGCAGAGCGTCAACCGCCTTGTTTCCGCCTGCTGACAAAGCAAAGAGTTCTGTCCCTGGATGATTTTTCTGAATATTTAAAGCCATTTCTATGGCAATCTCGTCAAAAAACGAACATACATATCGGTCTTCAATGTCCACTTCTTGTTCCGATTTCACCTGGACAATGGCCTCATGATCCGGCACCTGTTTCACCAGCACCCCTATTTTCAATTTCAAATCAACCTCCTTTACGTAGATAGGCTGCACCCAGCGTATTCTGGAGAACTTCATGGCAGCCGCCTCCAAAGAGAAGGAAGCGCGCGTCTCGGAGGAAACGCTGCTGGGGATACTCCATGGCAAACGAGTTTCCTCCATAGATTCTGCTGGCCTCATCAACAGCAGACATACACATTTCAGTGGCAAACATCTTGGCCAGCATACATTCGTATTGACATCCCATTCCTTCCTGGATCATCCAGGCAGCTTTATAGGCAAAAAGGCGGGCTGCCTCGTACCAGGCCCAGTGGTTTGCGAATTTAGCTCTAATCAACTGGTATTTGGAAATCGGTTTGCCAAAAGCGACGCGCTCCAATGCATATTTTCGAGCGTCACTCATGGCTTCGTTCGCAATGGCACAGGCATTGAGAGCAGTCATTACCCGGACTTCGTTTAGAATATCAGTGGTGTACTTCACCCCATTACCCGGACCTTCGCCCAGGAGGTTTTCATCGGGCACCCACACGTTGTCAAAGATAAGTTCCCCAGTGACCGAACCATGGGATCCAAGTTTATTAATTGTCTGACCAGTGCTAAATCCTTTATCACCCTTTTCAACAAGGAAGAAGCTCAGCCCCTCAAGACCTTTTGAAGGATCGATGGTAGCCAAAACAGTACAAAAATCACAGATAGAGCCGCTGGTGATCCACATCTTACGTCCGTTTATCACCCAACCGCCGTCCTTCTTTACTGCATTAGTACGAGTTCCAGCCAGATCCGAGCCGGATTGATCTTCGGTAAAACAAATAGTGCCAATTTTTTCACCTTTTATAGCAGGGACTAGCACACGCTGCTTGATCTCTTCCGTAGCGAACCGGGCGATGAAATAGGTGCCCATCAGTATCTGCATAGTAACCGTCATGGAAAAACCGCACGAGCCTCTGGCCAATTCTTCGTAGAAAATCATAGAAGTAATAACATCCGCTTCAAGACCGCCGTACTTTTCAGGATGCCTTAGCCCTAAGTATCCGAGTTCGGCGAATTGTTTCCATAAATCCATAGGAAATTCGTTGGCTTCGTCGATCTCCTGGTCCCGAGGTCGGATCAAGCGATCAACTGCATCCCTAACCGAAGCCCTGAAAAACTCCTGTTCATCTGTAAATTTAAAATCCATATATACCTCCTACTCGGGATTAGAAGAATCAATAGAAAAGTTCAAAATTAACATAAATCGATGGAAAAATCAATAAAAATAATCCCTCGTTTATTGAAATATTTTTATATTTCCTTTATAATTTCCTATCAATCTTTCGTAACGGAGAAAAATATTGAAACCTCAAGTTATTCTTAGTATGGAGCAGGCTCTGACTATGACCTACGCAACACTTCGCTTCGTACACCTGGGGTGGCGTGTGATAAAACTGGAGCCAACTCCCATGCCCGGACTGAAGACAAAGGGCGATCCCAACCGCTACATTGGTAGACCCGTTTCCGGAGAGGATCGGCACTCCTATTTTGTAGCGCCTAATTTGGGGAAAGAGGCCATTGCTATAGACCTCAAAAAAGAGGAAGGGCGAAAACTCCTAAGGCGTTTAATAAAAAAGTTGAAAGTGAATGTGTTCTGCACCAATACCATGCCCGCCCGTCATCACCAATTGGGAGTAGACTATGAAACCTTGCGCAAGGTCCAGGAAGACCTGATCTGGTGCAGCATCTCAGCAATGGGGATCAAATATCCCAGGGTTCCAGGTTATGATCCGGTCATGCAGGCGTTGTGCGGATTCATGGACATAACCGGACATCCTGACGGCCCACCCCTTCAGTGTGGTCCCCCATTGGTGGACCTGAAAGCAGGCGATGAGGCATTTATACAGATCATATTGGCCCTGATGGAGCGTATGGAAACCGGTAAAGGGAAAATGATCGACATATCCATGGCACAGGTAGCGGTATCCTGGCTTCACACATTCCTGCCCATGCTGGATATGGGAAGCCCGCCGTCGGAGTTAAAACGCTCCGGCAACCAGCACCGCCAGTTCATCCCGGTTAATGCATACAAAACAGCGGACGGTTTTATTTATATTGCCGTTGGCAGCAATGCCCAGTGGAGCCGCTTCACCCAGATGCCGATGTTTGAAGAGCTCGGCAAAGAGATTTATTGTACCAACGAAGGTCGGCGCGAGCACCAGGAGGAGTTGTTTAAAAAAATAGGAGCTATTACCAGGAAACATTCATCCGCCGAGATATCAATGGTTTTAGAGGAAGCTGCCATTCCCCATTCACCAATAACACCTATCGAAGCAGTGACTGGCCTGCCATTTGTGGCGGAAACTGCCCTTAAAACAACTCTGCCGGACGGTCGAATCGTGCGGCTGCCGCCTCCGGCGCAGAGTACAGAGTTTCTCGAGAAACTCAACGGCGAGCTTCCTTTTGCCCCAGCCTACGGAGAACATACCAACGCCCTTTTAGAAGAAATCGGACTCTCAACAGGTGAAATCGCTTCACTAAGAGAAGAGGGTGTCGTATCGTAGCGGCCCAGTGGTGTTGTAGTATGAACCATTTTGATTATTTCAAACCACAATCCCTGGACGAGACCTGGGTCCTGAGTAAAAAATTTCCCGGAGCCAGGTATATTGCTGGTGGAACAGACCTGATGGTACAGATCAAAAATCGGGAGCTGCAGCCTTCGCAATCCACACCAGCATTGATTTCATTACGATCCATTCCTGAGCTTTCCGGGATTGAAATGGGGGAGAAGACCCGCATCGGTGCCATGGCCACTATTACTGATTTGATTCATCACCCGGAACTGGGCGGCATCTTTCCTGTATTGATCCAGGCAGCAAAGAGGATAGGGAGCCCTCAGGTACGAAATGTGGGTACCATTGGAGGCAATCTCTGCAACTGTTCTCCATGTGCAGACACTGCGCTTGCGCTTCTGGTACTGGATGCTCGGGTTGTTCTTAAATGTTCAGAGGGCAGCAGGGAAATTCCCTTGAATGATTTCTTTATTGGACCTGGTGAAAGCTGTCTGGCCTCTGGTGAGGTCCTGACCGAAATCCTTTTGGATAAGCCTGCTCCTAATTCGCGGGCCATTTTTATAAAAAAGGGGCGGGTACGGATGGACCTGGCCATTGCCAGTGTGGCTGTTCTTTTGGAAATGGATGGCGATACCAGAAAATGTAAAAAGGCTCGTGTTGCTGCAGGTTCGGTTGCACCGGTGCCACTGCGTCTAAAAAAAGTAGAGGAATTGTTGGAGAATGCCGTGATATCAAAAGAAATGCTCACAGAAGCGCAAAAAATTGCCATGAACAGTGTTTCACCCATAACCGATATCCGTTCCACCGCTGAATATCGCCGCCAGATAGTAGACGTTTACATCAAACGTGCGGTTGAAAAATTATTGGATAATGAATAATATCAAATCACCTGGCTAACCTTTAATAAAAAGTTTTTGGAAGTCCAGAAACCTTTTTTCAAAAAGGTTTCTGGCCGCCGGAGGCAAAAGTAAGATAAAAAAAAATGAAAAAAGAAATAAATTTTACCTTAAACGGATCTGAAGTATTTTTAACAGTCGAAGCGCACAAGCGATTGATTGATGTGCTTCGCGATTCCCTGGGGCATACAGGTACCAAGGAGGGCTGTGGAGAAGGTGAGTGTGGGGCATGTACGGTCATCGTAAACAGCCGTGCTGTCAATTCCTGTCTATATCCAGCACTAGAGATTGAAGGCAAGAACGTTACCACCATCGAAGGGTTACAAAGCAGCGGAAACCAGCTCTCCATCATTCAAAAGGCATTTGTGGAACAGGGAGGAATCCAATGTGGCTTTTGTACACCGGGTATGATCATGTCCACCAAAGCCCTGCTGGATTCAAACCCGAATCCCACAGAGGAGGAAATCCGGGATGCACTGGTGGGTAATCTCTGCCGCTGTACCGGTTATGTCCAGATTATTGAATCGGTAAAATTAGCGGCTGATCAGTTAAAAAACCAATGACTAACAACTAATGACCAATGACCAATGAGTAAAAACAATAAAAATTTTCGTTATATAGGCAAAGAAGTTTCCAGGCCTGAAGCACCGGACAAAGCTGCTGGCAAGGCTCTTTACATCCATGATCTTCAGCGGCCTGGCATGCTTTTTGGAAAGATAAAATTCAGTACCCATGGGCATGCGCGAATCCTGAACATCGATACATCCAGGGCTGAAAAGCTTCCCGGGGTTCGGGCAGTGATAACCGCTTACAACACCCCGGAGCTTCGTATTGGCTTCCTGCGGGATAATTTTGCTTTGAAAAAAGAGAGGGTGCGTCAGTTCAGGGATGAGATCGCGGCTGTTGCAGCCATTGATCCTGACATTGCATCTGAGGCCATTGACCTTATCGAGGTGGAGTATGAACCACTGCCAGGGGTCTTCACTCTTCAAGAGGCCATGACGCAAGGTGCTCCCCTGGTTCACGAAATAGACCCTCAGGGTAAACCCAGAACGGGTAATCGGGTACCTCTGAACTTCCATCATGAGTCCGGGAATCTGGAAGCAGGAAAAAATATGGCCAGGTATATTGCCGAAGGAGAATATTCAACCCAATGGGTTCAGCAAAGCTGTATGGGAACGGCTGGATGCATTGCTGAGTTTGACATGACCAATAATCTCACATTGTGGGCCAAGACTCAGATTCCTTTTCTTGCGCAGCGGGATTTCAATCAGGCTCTTTCTTCCATGGGATTGCGGGGCAAGAACACCCGGATCATCGTACCGACACTGGGCGGTGGTTTTGGAACCGGTCTCGATACCCACGCTTACGAATATATCGCCATCCTGCTGGCTTTTCAGACAGGCAGGCCAGTGAAAATCATATATAACCGGGACGAGGAGTTTGCCAACCTCTCACCCAGGCAGTCTTCGCAAACCAAAATCATCCAGGGTTGTGATAAAAATGGAAAGTTAACGTTCCGTCATGTAGCGGTTAGTCAAGATAATGGCGCTTACACCTCATGGGGGGCTACCTATCCCAGTGTAATGATGCTGCCAGCCACATCCCTTTACAAAGTAAGCAATGTTTACTTCCACGCTGATTTGTATTACACCAATAACACCTACTCTCAAGCCATGCGGGGCTATGGCAATCCTGAGCTCACCTGGGCCCTGGAAAGCAATATGGATGAGCTGGCTGAAAATGCCGGGATCGATCCTTACGAGCTGCGGATGAAAAACTGCAATGAACCTGGTGAAACCACGCCTATGGGATTGAAAATCAGCACTTGTGGTCTGAAGGAATGTATGGAAACGGTTGCTCAAAAGCTGGAATGGAAGCGCAGCCGCTCCCAGGGTAAGTGTCGGGGGGTGGGCATGGCCTCTCTTTTTCATGTTGGCGGCGGCGGCCGCATCTACCGATCGGACGGCAGCGGCTTGATTCTCAAACTGGATGATTTTGGCAACGTCAACGCCTATTACGGCGGAGTAGAGATGGGCCAGGGGCTGCACTCTGTCCTTGCTCTTGGCATTGCCGAAGCCCTGGGGGTTCGACCTGAAAAGGTTTTCGTAAACCCTACCGATACAGGCACCTGTCCCTGGGATGTGGGGACCCATGCCAGCCGGGGGGCTTTTATGGCCTGTAATGCAGCCATAAAAGCAGCAAACAACCTACGCGAGAAAATTTTTCAATATGCCGAAGAATTGTTTCCCAAAGGAGTTTCTAAAAATTTAAAGAAATTCCAGGAGAAAAACCCCGATTACAAACCGCCGGATTTCGATATAAAAAAAGCGACGAGAAAGGATAACTTCGACTTGAAGGATGGGTATGTCTTTATAAAAGACGCGCCCCAGGAACCATGGCTGTCCATGGAATTGGGAAGTTTACTCCGGGCAATCCACTTCCGTGAGCAAGGCACCATGCTCACTGCCCAGGTCTTTTATGATCCACCCAATGAGCTGCCTGATTGGGATAAGGGAAAGGGCAATATGTCTGCCACATATGCCTACGGAACCCAGGGGGTTGAAGTGGAGGTGGATACCGAGACCGGGGAGGTTAAGATTCTTCACATGGCTGCTGCACATGATGTAGGCAAGGTTTTAAATCCCCAGGCCCTCAAAGGGCAGATGTATGGTGCGTTGGCCCAGGGTGTTGGATATGCCCTTTATGAACAGGTTCAATCCTACAAAGGCAAGATTATGAACCCCAATTTCAGGGATTATAAAATTCCCACCATTCATGAAATGGATTTTCCTATTGATTTGGAGTTTATTGAGACCAATGACAGTTTTGGCCCCTTTGGTGCTAAGGGTGTCGGTGAACCGGGTCTTGTGCCCACAGCCCCGGCGATTGCCAATGCCATCTGCAATGCAGTGGGCATTCGCATTCGTGATCTTCCTATCACCCCTGAGAAAGTGCTTGAAGCACTAAGGGGAAGTAAGAAGTTCGAAGTAAGTAGAAGGAGGTAAATTATGAAATTTTCGAATAGGTATTTTACACTATTGGTTTTAACTTTTGCTTTCATCTTTGGCCTGTTCCAACATGCGATTCATGCTGAAACCATACCCTTCGACTCTCCACGGTGGATTATGAAACCCAATATCGCCCACCTAGAGGATTACCTGGGACAAAAGAGTCTCTACCTGAAAGGTGGAATTGCATATATAAAAGATGTAAACTTTACAAATGGCATTATCGAATTCGACGTCGCTTTTTCGAACCGAAGAGGATTTTTCGGTGCGGTATTCAGGATGCAGGACAATGAAAACTATGAGGAGTTCTACCTGAGGTCCCATCAATCAGGTAATCCCGATGCCCTACAGTATACTCCCGTTTATAACGGGATGGCAGCCTGGCAATTGTATCACGGCGATGGATTTAGTGCAGCAGTGACATTTCATTTCGACCAATGGATTCACGTCAAATTGATCGTATCCGGTAAAAATGCCGAATTGTACCTCGATAGTAATGAACAACCGGTAATGTTCATGCAAGAGTTGAAGCGGGAAATTAAACCCGGCTTCGTGGGTGTTAAAGCTCTTTCTTTTTTTCCCTGTTATTTCGCTAATTTCAACGTTACCAAAATGGACAACCCGCCCCTGAAAAGCAAGACAAAGAGTCCAGAAGAAATCAAAACTGGCACAGTCATGACCTGGGAGGTGTCAGGTACTTTTGCGGAAGACTCACTGGATAACAAATTTCTTTTAAGTACAACTGATAAAGCACCTTTAAAATGGAAAAAATTGGTATGCGAAAGTACAGGATTAGCAAACTTCTCAAAAATTACAAAATTAAAACCCGGGAAAAATACGGTCTTTGCCAGGATAACCATCGACTCCGAAAAACAGCAAATCAAAAAGCTAAAATTTGGGTTTAGCGATCGGATCAAAATTTACTTGAACGACCGGTTACTATATGCCGGGAACAATAATTACAGGTCCAGGGATTACCGGTTTCTAGGGACAATCGGGTACTTCGATGAATTGTATTTACCCCTGGAAAAAGGAAAAAATGAACTATGGATGGCGGTATCGGAAAACTTCGGAGGCTGGGGAATAAAATGTCATTTTGAAGATATAAAGGGAATTACTGTAAAAGAAGGTTTATAATCAGTCAAAAAAAGGAGTTATTCTGAAAAATATCAAAACAACAGTTATTAGCGTATCTCTGTTATTTGCATTTAATAACACCTTCATTGACTCTGGAGAGTAAAACCTTTACCCAGATTACCTTTGATCCAGCACAGGACTATTATCCAAGCTGGTCTCCTGATGGCACAAAAATCGTGTTTTGCTCATTTCGGAATGGTAACCTGGACATTTGGGTGATTGATTTCAAATCGAAAACGGAAATTAAAAGATAATGTTCTTATACACAACAAAAACCAGTCTTGGTCATGCAAGTGGATTGCGGCAAAGAATTGATTGTACAAATCCCTCCACGTACAGCTTCCATATCATTGCTGTTCAGGTTTGCAATGGTTTTTTTGTTTAGATTTAATTTCTTGCTAAATATTTTGGATTTCATGGTTCCTCCTTTTTTAATTAATAATACATCAATATAATACAACAAGAAAAAGAAATCAAGTACCAATCTGTCCTAATTTGCTACTTTTTTCCGGTTTATAACTTTTTGCCTTTCAATTTTTTCTGTACTTATTCCTATTAAAACCACGAGTAAGGTGTGCATACGTGCAGAGTTCACACGATTGGGGATAAAACCTCAGATGCGCTTTTATGAATGACCAGGTCTGCCATAGGGTCCAACGGGGTTTCATCAATATTAACAATAACCAATGAAGCACCATTCTCTTTTGCTCTCACAGGGATTTGCGCAGCAGGATATACCACCAAAGAACTCCCCACCACAAGAAACGTATCACATTCTTCCACTGCCTCCCAGGCTTCCATTAATGCCTCCTGTGGCAAAGACTCGCCAAAAAATACCACATTCGGTCTCAAAAGACCCCCACACGAACAATGCGGCGGTAACTCTTTTTCCAATTGTTTATATACCTTATCCATTGAAAACGCATTACGACAATCCATACATTTCATTTGCCGGCTGTTACCGTGAAGTTCGCATACTTTTGATTGGCCGGCCATTTGATGTAAGCCATCGATGTTTTGGGATATCACAAGAGTGAGTATGCCCCGCTTCTCCAATTCCACTAATACATAATGGGCGGCACTGGGCTGCGCCTGCTTTAAGGAGGGGTATCTCACATCTCTAAAAAATCGCCAGTAATATGACGGGTCTTTTAAAAAATATTGAACGTTTGCATATTTTGCCGGGTCATATTTTGACCAAATCCCATTGGTTCCGCGATACGTAGGAATGCCGCTCTCAGCCGAGAGGCCCGCGCCTGTAAAAGCCACAAGTTGTTTTGAATTTACTACAATCTCTTTTAGCCTGTCTATTTTGTCATCCATGTAAATAAGAGCCCACAGAACACACAGAACACACAGATTAAATGCCCTTTTTTTCGCATGTCCCTATTTTCATTTTTAGAAAAATCCAATAATCCTATTCTTCTATTTTAAATACTGGAGATTTCCTGGTGATCCCAGTTCCTATATGTTTAATCCTAAAATAATAATTGTACCCGCAGATTCCCCCAAATTGAGAAAAACCGTAAGTAAAAGCTCCTGATTCAATGGGGTGACCTTTAGATATAATCTCAAACCATGATCCATTTTTTCTGTGAATGCTTATTATTACATCCCCGGATAGACCTGAGCTTGTCCATTTAGCCATCACACCTGTCAAATAACAGGGGATGCGATCACCCTCTTTTGGTTCGGTAAAAATTATGGTACGGATTTTGGGCGGTTTCTTCATTGGTGCTCTAACCCAAAAAATCCCTGATTTGCCTTTTACAGTGGTTCCTGTTTGTTTTATTCTTACAAAGTACTGGCCCGGAGTGATATATCCCAACGGATGGCTATAGGAAGTGGTACCACCTGTAATTATTCCGCCTATCAATCGAACTCCTCCCGAATCATCGTGCTTACGTAAATGTATCTCTAATTTTCCAAAAACACCAAATGTTTTCCAGGTTATGGGCAAGGAACCAGAGGTAACGTATACTTTCCCCTTTTTGGGAGATGTAACAATGATATACTGTTTGATCTTTTCACCGAGTCCCCATTCATATATGAGGAAGATCATGAGTACCAATAATATTTTTTTCATATTATCCTCACTTTATTCCTATAATATAAATATACAAAAAATAAGAAAAAATCTCAAAAAAAATACCATACTCCAGTCAAAAGGGAGAGGTTGTAAAGAGATGATAAAACTAAGACATTTTTTCCTGAATCCTTAAAACAACTCATACTGATAGGATGTAAGAAAAAAGAGACAGGCAAGACATCCAAATGTCATAAATAAGGGACACTTTGATGATGGTTTTTATGGAAATTGTTTTGCTACACGTGGGATGAAACAGGAGGAATACAATGACAAAACATTCGGTAATTTACACCTGGAAAAAGGCATGGATTTCAATTTTCCTGGTGTTATTCCAGTTTATCTTAATCCTGTCCGGACAACAAAAGGATTCGCTTCAATACCAGGTATCCGTGAACGCACATGTGGTGCCTTTTTTTGCCGTGGACGGGAAGGGAAATCCGGTATATGATATCCAGCCGGATGACCTTGTCCTTAAGGTCAATGGGAAACTTTATAAAATAGAAGGTTTCAAGCGCTTCCAATTCGATACTGCAGCCGACTCCGGGGCAATCACTGTTACTACCCGAAAACCGGACCGGGTCGTGTTCCTGCTCATTGATACGGTATTCACCAGTAAAACAGGGATCCACCGGGGCAAAAAGATCGCCTGCGAACTGGTGCGAAAAGCTGGTCTCAGCGACCGGTTTATTGTGCTGGAGAATGCTGCGGTGGGCGGATTGAAATATCTCATTGGACCGGAGAAAGATGCCGATTCATTGATCAAAAAGATAAAAACCATTCGAGAAATCCCTACCCACCGGGCCAGAACCCCTTACCGGTCACCCGGCCTGCCCCAATTGGATAGAGAAAACAGGATACAGCGCAGTGATCAGATTTCGGCCGCCATGCGCAATCAAGCTGATATCCACCGGTTTGCCCATATCCTGGAACAATTCAAATACGCGCTGAAAACAATCAGCTCTCCTAAGGTTGTATTTCTTATATCCGAGGGTGTAGCCAAAAAGTCGTTCCAGGAAGAGTTTAATATAAGTAACCCGGACAACGAATCCGATGACCCCAAAGAAGATATAAAAGAAGATATAAAAAATACGTTGGTCTTCAACGCCTATCTCTTCAACTATTTCAAACGGGTGGCCAGGGCCATTAACTTCGGCGGAAGTGTTCTCTATGCCATCAATCCCGCACCCCTGAAACCCTATGATGATACCGAGGAGTCCGGACGCATGAGCCTGATGTTTTTGGCTGGTGAGAGCGGTGGGAAATATTTCGCCGGCAGAGACACCGATGGCATCGTCCAGCAGGTCAAAAAAACCACTACCGCTTATTACGAACTTTATTTCACCTCCGACAATGAAACCATGGAAAGAATGAAAATCCAATTGAAGTGCAAACGAGGGGACGTCCGGATTCACTCCCTCATCCACACAGAGAAGAATCGCAGTTACCGGAATATGAAGGTCGTACAGAAGAAGATATTCGGGTTGAATATAGTGACCGGCGGCGAGTGGAGCCGAATGGTGGGCAAAGTGGTTCGCGTCAAGTATAAAAAATCCAGGAAAAATGAAAACACCGATACTGTAACCTTGCGCATGCCTGAGAAGATGATCAATGTGCCTGTGGATGTATTGGTCTTTTACATCGAACCTAAAACCCAAAAGGTGGAAGTCTCATTTACAACGATAAAGGGGAATGATCCGCTGCACCTGACAATGAAGCAAGCCAAAGGCAAGGACCGTTTTTTTGCCATCATCGAGCTTGAAAAAACATACTGCATTTACAACAAAATTGAATAAGAAAAGTTTAAAATGGAAAAGATATTTATTTGGAGTTATATCACCACACCGGAATGGCATCCCTCGGATGTACGCACTCCGGAACGGAGCCCTTATAAAGAATATCGGCTATGCTGATTCGATTTTTTTTTTGCTCCCTTTAAAATAATAATTGTTGTTTTTTTTCTACCTTCTTGACAGAAAACAGGTTGAATGATACTATTCTCCAATATAAATCCAAATTAATAAATAGTAAACAATAAAATTTTGTTATCCTTTAAAGCAAAAAATAGTGATTATTCATTTGTGTGTCAGGAGGATTAAAGATTGATAAGTGATTATGTACTTGAATTGAATGGTTTGGTTAAAGATTTTAATGGCAAACGAGCAGTGGATGATTTTTCATTAAAATCAAAGCGAGGAGAAATCCTGGGCCTATTGGGACCCAACGGTGCAGGCAAGACCACTACGATTCGTATGATTATGAATATCATTGCCCCGGATTCGGGAACCATTAAAATCCTGGGAGAAAATTTCTCGGAAAAACTAAAAGAAAGAATCGGCTACCTGCCGGAAGAGAGAGGCCTTTACCGAAAAATGAAGGTCTTTGAGACGCTGCACTTTTTCGGTGAACTAAAGGGGATGAAGAGTGATGAAATTAAAGCTAAGGGGCAAGAATATTTAAAAAAATTCGACCTGGAAAATTATTCCGATAAAAAAGTAGAAGAATTATCAAAAGGAATGGCTCAGAAGCTGCAATTTATCACCACCATTATTCACTCACCAGACCTGCTAATACTGGATGAACCGTTTGCAGGTCTTGACCCTATGAACATCGAACTGGTAAAGGATATCATCCTGGAAAAGAGAAGAGAAGGTATCACGGTTATTTTCTCAACACACCTGATGGCTTACGCGGAAAAAATTGTTGACAATGTGGTGATGATTAACCAGGGTAAAAAAGTCATTGATGGTAACCTGTTCGATGTGAAATCTGAATTTGGTACAAAATTTGTCAACGTGAACTATGAAGGGGATTCTACATTTGTTGCATCACTGGATTATGTGGAGAATGTAAGGGATTACGGCAATGAAATGGAAATCGAATTGAAGGATATCAATCGGAAAGACGTGCTTTTAAAAGACCTGGTGTCAAAGGTATCGGTCAACAGTTTCCAGGTAACCGAGCCATCTTTAAACAATATCTTTATCCGGAAAGTCAATGAGGGAGAAGCGAAATGAAGGTCTGGACCATTATAAAAAAAGAATATAAACAGATTGTCAAGAAAAAATCCTTTATTATTTCCACTATATTAACACCTGTGATGATGGCGGGTTTTATTTTCCTTCCGATGCTGCTGACCAAAGTGGGGCGGGAAGAGAAAACCATTATTATTGAGGATTATTCAGGGATTGTACTGAAACCCTTTGAAGAAAAAAACAAAGCCAGCAAAGAAGTGAAAATGGTTTTAAAACTGAAATTTGAGCGCACCTTTGCTGCAATTGAAAATAAAGAGAAACAAAATAAATTAATCAAAGAATATGAGCAAAAACGTGCTGCCAAACAAGATGCTCAGTTTCAGTTAATCCCGGAATATAGAAAAAAAATCCTGGACAAAACAATTGACGGCTTGATACTAATTCCTGAAGATGTGAAAGAGACCCGTCAGGTTTATTTTTGTGCATTGAATATTTCCGATTTCGGCACCAATAAATATATTTCCTCCACCATTCAAAAAATTTTATCAGAGAAGATTCTAACGGACCAGAACATTGATCTTAAAGTAGTGGAAGAGGCCATACGGGATGTCAGGTTGGGTACTTTTAAGGTAAAAAAAGAGGGTACGACCCGGGCCAGTTCCGGCATGGAATACATGATGTCGATATTTATGTTGACCATTCTCTTCACCATTATCATGGCCTATGGTCAATTAATCATGCGCGGGGTTATCGAGGAGAAAAACAATCGGATCGTGGAGGTGCTTATTTCTTCTACCCGGGCCCAAACGCTCTTCTACGGTAAGATCATTGGTATTGGCCTGGCAGGGCTGACCCAGGTGGGGATATGGATTCTTCTGGCAGTGGCATTCATGAGACGTGCTTCCCTGGGGATCGATACCCGTATTCTTAATTTCTTGACGCCTGAATTAGCGATTTATTTTATTATTTTTTTTATTATCGGTTACTTTATGTTCTCCATCATGTTTTCCATTGTCGGTGCATCTGTCAATACCGACCAGGAAGCCCAGCAGTTCGCGGCTCCTATTACCTACCTGATGCTTATCCCCTTTATTATCGGTATCATGGTAACTCAGAATCCCAATACCCTGGTGGTTATTATTGCCTCATTATTCCCGCTCTTTACACCTACGTTGATGTTTATGAGAGTCAGTGTGGCAGTGCCGGCCTTCTCACAGATTGCGCTTTCTATTGTTTTAAGTATTCTTTTTACCATGTTCCTGGCATGGTTGGGTGCCAAGATTTTCAGGGTAGGTATTCTCATGTATGGGAAAAGACCAACGGTCAACGAAATCATCAAGTGGATTCGGTATAAATAGCAAGAAAGATATTTACTTAAATTATAAAAAAGAAGAAAAAGTTGAAAAGAAATTGGAATCATGTCATAATGCTAATGTAATAACGGATGACAAAAATGGCTGTGGATATAAGAACCAGACAAGAATTTGAACCAATCATTCACGAATTGAATTCTGAACTGAAAAAAAAGTACGATGATTTTGTCGGGATTACTTTTTTCGGTTCTCGCTTCAGGGGAGATTTCTCCGAGGAATCAGATTTCGATATTGTCATTATGTTTTCCAAAAAACCAGGATGGCAAATGGAAAGGGATGTATTGGGAATTATTCTCGAAAAAGAATTAAAATACAATATTGTCATTGATGCCAAGGTATATCACGAGGCAGAAATCAAAAAAAAGAATACGCCTTTTAGGGATGCGGTGTGCAAGGAAGGAGCATATTATGGAGCATAAAGAGGGTTTGATAAAATACCGCATTAAAAGGGCTAAGCAAACCTTCAAAATGCCAAAAAATTCGTCCAGCAAGTAAAAAAAATGATACTGGAAAATTCCGAAGAAAGAGATGTGTCTTAATGGAATAATGAAAAAAAAGGTGCCATATAAGGAACTTTCACCAAAAAAATCGCAATTTAACTTGACAAAATTCAATTATAAAACTTTATTTTTCTCTTAATGCGGACTCATAAAGATATCGGTTAACCGCTTCTTCATTGGGAGGTATTTTTGGAAATACTTCTTCCCACACCTCTTTATCTTCCATGCACAGGTAAAGAGGCACCTCAGATGAGATAAGGCTGAGGATTTTTTTCTTGATATAATGAAACAATTCCAGGCGTAAGGGTTTAAAATACCTGTATTTTCCGTCATGGCCTTTTATTAATTCGCCTTCAAAGAGCCGTGAATCCCTGTATTTGAAGATGTGTTCCCTTAAGGAATAGGGGAATCGCAGCGCACCCAGGCTCCACCAGGCAATCGTTGAAGGGTCTATCACTTCGGCGATTTTTTTTACCAATTCTTCATAAGCCACTTTCCAGCCGTCAAAAATAACAATGGGATCAAAATGGATGCCGATTTTATACCCTTTTCTTTGTACCTTTTGAATGGCCCTTAACCTGGAAACCAGATCGGGTGTTAAGAGTTCCTCTCGTTTGATCACCTCCTGTGGGTTTAATGACCAGGAAATAACAACATTTTTCAATGTTTTTTCATAATTATAATTTAAAATATTTTCTATAAAGATGGATTTGGTCTTAAACTCGAATACGATGTGGGGGAATTTTTCAAAGATTGACAGTATCTTTTGCGAATAATTGGTCTGAGGGTCCAGGGCCAGAGAGTCGGATAACTCGCCAGTGCCGATTCTCAGGTTTTTTTGTGCTTGGGAAATATCATGAAGTTCCTTTTCCATGTTTTGGATATTTGTAAAAACGATCGGTTCCATGGTTTCCAGGTAAGCCTGGAGGATGCAGTAGGAACAGCGAAAAGGACAGCCCGTATGCAAGTTTAGATTGTAATAGCCGCAGGGCACCACGTCAGGTGTACAGGGACAATGCTTGACAAATTTTCCTTTTTGCTCTTCAAATCGCATCATTTATGAATGGTAACAATTTTCCTGTCACATTGCAAATGAAGTCATCCAGATTGCGAACATATAGAAAAACGAAAAAATGGAATGGTTGAGGAAAAAGGCTTTTTTCCTCTTTACTTTTTTTTAGTTTTATGCCTTAATATAGCCAAATGAAAAATAAGATTTTTAGGAACGGCCTTGTGTTTTTGTTTGCTATTTTAATACTGGAGGGGAATTGTTTTCTGTGGCCGTTAGACCCGAGAAAAGAGATTAACCAGTACAACCATGAGGTCTATTCAACCGAAGACGGATTGCCGCAAAGCTCGATTCTCTCAATTATCCAAACATCAGATGGTTATCTATGGATGGGAACCTATGAAGGGGCTGCCCGTTTTGACGGGATTAAATTCAAGATTTTTGATAAGTCCAATACATTGGAGATGGAAAGCAATCGCATCAAAACATTGTTTGAAGACAGCAGTGGAAATGTGTGGATTGGGACGTCCACTGGGCTTTTACGTTACAGCAAAGGGGATTTTAAAAACTATACAACAGAAGAAGGACTCTCCAATGATTTTGTTTTATCCATTGCCGAAGACCCCTCAGGGGGTATCTGGGTGGGAACCACCGATGGACTCAACCGGTTAAAAGACAAAACATTCACTGTGTACACCATGGAGCACGGGCTATCCCATAATTATATTTCAGCCCTTGTTGTAGATGATGAAGGGAGTCTCTGGATTGGAACTTCAGGGGGCGGCTTAAATGTATACAGGAAGGGAGAAATTAAACCATGCTCAAAAGAAATAGGATTATCTGATAATGAAGATATCAGGGTACTGTATAAGCGCAGGGAAGGAGGAGTCTGGGTAGGAACCAGTGGTAATGGGTTGATATTTATAAAGAATGGAAAATCCCGGGTTTATTCAAAAAAAGACGGTCTCTCTGGCAGTGACATCCGTGCCCTATTTGAGGATTCCCACGGCATTCTCTGGATTGGCACCAATGGTGAGGGATTGAATCGCTTTAAAAACGGAACTTTTTCCTTTTCTTCCTCTGAACATGGGCTTTTGAATCGACCGATCCGAGCGATCCTGGAAGACAGGGAAGGGAGCCTCTGGATCGGCACCAGGGATGGACTCGCCCAACTAAATGACGGTAAATTCATTATTTACAATCAAAAAAACGGGCTGCCAATGGATAGTGTAAGAACAGTATATGAAGATTCCCAAAAAAATATCTGGATTGGAACGGTCAATGGAGGACTGGTCCGATTCAAAAACAACAATTTCAAAACCTTTGGTTTGAAGGAGGGGTTACTGAGTGAACATATCTGGACAATTGCAGAAAGTGACGACGATTCAATCTGGTTCGGAACATACGGGGGGGGGCTGCATCGGTTAAAAAACAGTAAAATAACAGATACATATACGACTCGGAATGGGTTATCCAACAATATTGTAAGAGCTGTATGTGTTGATCACACCGATAACATCTGGGTGGGAACCAACGGCGGCGGCGTAGATGTTCTTAAAAATGAAAAAATTATCAACTACAACTCAAAAAACGGACTTTCTGACGATTTTGTTTATGCCATCAGTGAGGATAAGGAAGGAGATATCTGGATCGGAACCTATCACGGCAATATTAACCGATTTAAAAAGGGGAAATTTACGATTTATGGTGTGGGGGAAGGATTAACTGGTGACGCCATATGGGCTATATACCCGGATGATGAAAGAACCCTCTGGATCGGAACCGATGGTGGTGGGCTCTTACGCTTTAGAAATAATACATTTATACGATTTACAATGAAGGACGGACTTCACAGTGACCTGGCCTTCCAGGTTCTTGAAGATCACAGAGGAAATCTCTGGATGAATTGCAATCGGGGGATTTACCGGGTGCAAAAAAAAGACCTGAACGATTTTGCAAACGGTAAAATAAAACGGATTCCTTGTTTCTCCTTTGGGAAGTCAGAGGGAATAAAAAGCACCGAATGCAGTGGTCCTGCGCAGCCGGCAGGATTATGCAGCAATGAAGGGAAACTCTGGTTCCCTACCATCCGGGGAGTTGTGGTTATTGACCCTGAGCACATTAAAATCAACAAAACAGTACCTCCTATGGTGATTGAAGCGATGCAGGTGGATGGCGAAACAGTTTATACCTATCCTGAAGCACCGGGGGAAACAATAAAATTGAGCCCAGGAACACATCGGATCGAGTTTAAATATACCGGATTAAGCTTTACTGTCCCGGAGCGGATGCGCTTCAAATATAAACTGGAGGGATTTGACAAAAAATGGATGGATGCAGCCACCAATCGACATGTTTCCTATACCAATATGGCTCCGGGTGATTACACCTTCCGGGTCATTGGCTGTAACAATGACGGGATATGGAATACCAAAGGTGCGCTCTTCTCTTTTACACTGGAGCCTTTCTTCTGGCAAACATGGTGGTTTCAAATCCTTTTTATTATTGCTTTTGCCTTTTTTTCCTATTGGGTGATAACCTTTATTAAAAATCACCTGAAACTGATCGCCTTCTGGAAAAAGAAAAAATATATCGGTTCTTATGAAATCGAAGATCAAATCGGGGTAGGTGGAATGGGAATTGTTCACCGTGTCCACAGTTTAATGGATAAAAGCAAAATATTTGCCCTGAAGGAGATGAAAGAAGAATATCTTTTGGATGAGATCCAGAAAAAACGGTTTAAAAATGAGTCGATGCTGGTGGACCGACTTGACCATCCCAATATTGTAAAAGTGTATGAAAGAGGTGAAGACAATGGAAGACTCTATATCGTCATGGAACTGCTTGAGGGCCAGACCCTGGCAGAGCGCATAAAAAATGACCAATATCCAACAATATCCCAATGCATCCATATCATCATCCAGGTGGCAGATGTCCTGGTTAATCTTGCACGGGAAAACATCATTCATCGGGATTTAAAACTGGAAAATATAATGCTTATCCAGAAAGAAAATGATCCTGGGTTTGTGAAATTATTGGATTTTGGAATTGCCAGGGTTCAAACCTTTTCTCATTTAACCGAGAGTGGTATCGTTTTAGGGACGCTGTCTTATATGCCGCCCGAGGTTATTTCTGAGGGAATTCCTTCCCCGGCAGTCGATGTCTATTCGCTTGGGATTATCAGTTATATTTTGTTAACCCGTCAAAAACCCTTTGAAGGGGATAAACCCGTTGACACGATGAGGCAGATTATCTCTTATACACCTCCTGCACCTATTGAATTAAACCCAGAAATCCCCCATCAGTTGAATGATCTGGTTTTAAAAATGATAGAAAAGAGGCCAGAATCACGCCCCCCTGCCCAACAGGTGATAAAAGAGTTAAAACAGTTAGAATATTAAAATGAATAGATGAACGCCATCGTTTTCACGCACCTATCATCAATATTTTGATATTTTCCTTGTCCCCTTTGCCAACTGCGTAACCCGGACGAGCCGGAACCAAAACGGACTCGTCTGGAAATCACAAATTACAAATCCCAAATTACAAGCAAATTACAAATTCCAATATCCAAAATGACAAACAGCACTGACGGACCTTTAAGAATCTTTTAAGATTTAAAAAAATTTCAAAGAGGTCTTTTAAGTTCAGTTTTGTAATTTGTGGTTTGGAATTTGTTTGTAATTTGTATTTTGTTGTTTGTAATTTTATTTTCTGCCATTTCCTGGCAAGATTTTAGTTAGAAGGAACTACTGCCGACTACATACTTAATTTAGCGGCATTCGTGCCTGACAAAAAAACTTTACAGTAAATTTATTGCATTTTCTTTCGTTTACGAAAATTTTTTATTTGATTTTAAGTGAATAATGTATTATTATAGTATTACATCATCAAAAAAAATCGAAACAATATGATAATGGCAAACAGATAGATAAAAAAGTGAAGAAAAAATTTAGCACTGTTCTTACTATTTTAATTTTGATACACCTGGCAGGAACCCTGTGGGCCTTCAATAAGAAAACAATAAAATTTGAGCATATTTCACTGGAACAGGGGTTATCGCAAAGTGCTGTCAATTGCATTGCACAGGATAATAGGGGTTTTCTATGGTTTGGCACCCAGGACGGATTGAACAAGTACGATGGACGGAATATCAAGGTTTACAAGCACGATCCGGCAGACCCTGCCTCCATATCCAACAGCAATATACGGACTATTTGCAAAGACAAGGAGGGTATCCTGTGGATCGGTACCAATGGCGGGGGACTGAATAAATTCGACCCTAAAACCGAAAGAGCTGTCTGTTACAGGCACAATGCCTCCAATCCCCAAAGCCTTAGTCATGATAATGTTTTTTCTCTTTTTATTGACAGTAAGGGCTGCATATGGGTTGGAACCTGGGGGGGAGGCCTGAACAAATTTGTGTCGGATAAGGAAATTTTTGCCAGGTATGAGCACATCCCGGGAGATCCCAAAAGCCTGAGCAATAATAAAGTCCGAGCAATCTTTGAAGATTCAGAGGGCATTTTGTGGGTCGGCACCTATGGAGGAGGTTTGAACAAATTGAACCGGGAGAAGGGGACATTCTTTTATTACAGGCATGATCCAGAAAACCCTGGGAGTTTGAGCGATGAACGTGTGATGGTAATTTATGAGAGTCGATCCGGAATACTGTGGGTGGGTACGGATGGGGGGGGTGTAAATGCCTTTGACCGGGAAAAGGGGATATTCAAACGGTACATGCATGCCCCAGGTCATCCCAACAGCTTAAGCCACAATCGCATTCGTTCAATTTACGAAGATGACAATGGTTTGTTATGGATAGGAACCTATGGTGGTGGGGTTTCCATTCTTAGCCATGATGAAAACGGCATTGAAATTTTTACACATTACCAGGGAGATGTGCAGGACCCGAAAAGTTTGAGTAATAACCGGGTCATGTCCATTTTTGAAAGTAAAGAGAATTTGATTTGGATTGGAACCTCGGGGGGTGGAATCAATGCATTCGACAGAGAGAAAAAATTCTTTAATTGCATCAGACGAAATCCTGATGTCCCCAACAGCCTGAGCGACAACCGCATCCGGGCATTTTGTGAAGATAAAAACGGTGTATTGTGGATCGGTACGGACGGCGGAGGTTTAAACAGGCTAGACAGGAGAAAAGGTGTTTTCACTCATTACATGCATGATCCTTTCTGCCGAAATTGTATAAGCCATAACCGGGTATATTCGATTTTTGAAGATTCGTCTGAAGTATTGTGGATCGGTACCTTTGGGGGTGGATTGGATAGATTCGACAGAGAAAAGGGGAGGTTCTTCCATTATCGTCATGATCCTGAAAATCCGCAAAGCCTGAGTGATGACCGTGTACGGACAATCTATGAAGATAGTAAAGGAATCTTGTGGGTCGGAACCATGAGTGGTGGGCTGAGCAAAATGGACCGAGAAACCGGGACCTTTACATGGTATCAAAATGAAACAGGTAACCCATACAGCCTCAGCAGCAACGCAGTATTTGTTATTTATGAAGACAGCAGGGAGGCGCTTTGGATTGGAACCTGGGGAGGTCTGGATAAATATGATCGTAAAAAAAATAGGTTTATCCATTTTAAACCGAACAAATCGGCAGTGGCACACCCCATAAAACCGGGAGCGGCAGTACCGAACATACGCAATGTTTTAAGTAATAACAGTGTTTTTTCTATTCTCGAAGACAGCACAGGAATACTATGGATCGGCACTGAGGGCGGGGGGCTGAATCGTTTTGATCCAATCCGAAAAACATGGAAGCATTATTCGGTGAAGGACGGTCTCCCCAATGATGTTATCAATGGGATTCTGGATGAAATATCACCAAAGGATTTTGTTAAAAATCTCTGGCTGAGTACCAATAAAGGAATTGCCCGGTTTAACCCTGGAAACGAAACGTTTATAAAATACGATGTCAAAGATGGGCTCCAGAGCTATGAATTCAATGCTGGAGCTTGTTATAAAAGCAAAAAAGGGGAGATGTTTTTTGGCGGTATTAACGGTTTTAATCATTTTTTCCCCGATACAATAAAAGCAAATCCGCAAATTAATCCTGTGGTGATTACTGCCTTTAGAAAATTTAATGAGATTTTAGAATCTGATAAATATATTGGGGAAATGAAAGAAATGGAATTGTCTTACAAAGACAGTTTCTTCTCCTTTGATTTTGTCACTCCTGAATATAGAAATCCCGATCGGATTCAATATGCCCACAAACTTGAGGGCTTTGATAAGGATTGGGTCCAATGCGGTACAAGGCAATTTGTCAATTATACAAATATTCCCGGCGGTAAGTACATCTTTAAAGTCAGGAGTTTTAACCGGGACGGTGGGATGAGTGAGACTTCTGTGAGAATAAGAATCATGCCCCCTTTCTGGAACACGCTGTGGTTTAGAATATTATTTTTTACCACACTCATATTTGTTGCTGTATCGATTCACAAAATGAGGACAAGATATATCAAAAAAAGAAGTGAAGAACTGGAAGTAATGGTTGCTGAACGCACAACTGAATTGACAAAGGCCAATGTACAACTTAAGAAAGAAATTTCCAACCGCAAACAAGCGGAGAAGCAAATAAAAGCTTCACTTAAAGAGAAAGAAGTTCTTCTTAAGGAAATCCACCATCGAGTCAAAAACAATTTACAGACTATCGTAAGTCTCCTTAATCTCCAATCTAGATATATTGAAGATAAACAAGCTCTCGATGTATTCAAAAGCAGTCAGGAACGTGTCAGAGCGATGGCCCTCATCCATGAGAAATTGTATGAATCCAGTGATTTATCAAAAATCGACTTTAGAGAGTACATTCAAAGCCTGATTACATCTCTTCTCGATTCGCATTATTTGAACCCAGGACAGATCAAGCTTAATATGCACGTTGAAGACATTGAGCTGGATATCGGAAGAGCTATTCCTCTTGGTTTGATTATTAGCGAACTCGTCTCCAATTCGCTGCGACATGCCTTCCCATACAATAAAAAAGGAGAACTCCAGATCAATCTTAAGGCCAGTGAGATTGAAGAATATGATTATACATTGATTGTTGGGGATAACGGTATTGGGCTTCCGGAGGACCTGGACATTAAGAATAGCAATACTCTTGGAATGGTACTGATCAACGCGCTGACAAAACAACTTCGCGGCGCTCTGGATATCAATAGAAAGGAAGGAACAACATTTACCATAAACTTTAAAAAATTGAACCATTAAGAGTGTACATAGTCCTTTATATTTAGTCAATCACTCTTTTAATTCTCCTTTTCAAAAACTTCTGCCAGTCTTTTGGGCAGCAGTGTTTTCCGGACCGATGGGGAGGCGTTGAAAACGGCTCTACTGATAGTGGTTTCGTCAGATATTAAAAAAATTCTTTTTTTTGCCCGGGTCACTGCTGTATAAAACAACTCTCGGTTCAACATGATGGAATGGGACGGCAGCAGCACCAGGATTAACATATCGTATTCCGAACCCTGGGCCTTGTGAACCGAAACCGCGTAAGAGAGCGTCAACTCCTCCAGCTCCGATACGCTGTATTCTACGAAATTTCCATCAAAATCCACCAGCAGCGATTTTTTCTCCGGGTCAAAGTCCGCAATGATTCCCTGCTCCCCATTGAAGATTTCTTTTTCATAGTTGTTCTTTAATTGCATCACCTTATCCCATCGTTTATACGCCGCTTTCCCTTTTTCTATAATAAAAGGCTCTGAATTGAACCGGGACTGGATCCGGCTGTTCATATTATCAATACCGGCCTCTCCCCTGTACATGGGCACCAGTACCTGGAAATCCGATGAATTGAAATTGTAATCATTTTTGTGATATTCTATGATCCGCAGTACTTTTTCCAGGGCCTGGTGCTCATTTCCGACTTTAATATAAACAAAGTCAAGGTCTTCGGAATAGGTTTTAAAAATTAAAGGTTCACCTCCGTTGATACGATAGGCATTTTCAATGATAAGGCTGTCCTTGGTCTGCCTGAAATTTCGATTCAGGTAGATGATATTAAAATAGTCGCTTTTGATAATATCCCTCAGCACGTTTCCCGGCCCCACGGATGGCAGTTGGTCTTTATCGCCGATAATGATCAGACGTGTATGTTGGGATATGGCTTTAAGCAGCGAGTAAAAGATAAAAAAATCCACCATGGAGAATTCATCCACAATAATGGCCTCTGCTGGCAGGGGATTTTGTTCATTATGAACAAATTTCCGGGTTTCCGGGTTTATCTTAAGCATTCGGTGAATGGTGGAGGCCTGGTAAAAGGAGGCTTCTTCGATTCGTTTGGCAGCCCGACCAGTAGGAGCTGCAACCAGGACTGATTTACCGTCTTTTTCCAGGGATTCGATGATCGCCCGTATAATCGTGGTCTTCCCTGTGCCAGGGCCACCGGTAATAATGGTTATCCTGTTATTAACCGCAGAAATCACCGCCTTTTTTTGTTCCTCCGTTAGATCCACCAGGGTCTTTTTAAAAATATAATCAAAATTGACTTTAATAGGGGCCAAATCGGTATTGGAGCTGTTTAATAAAAAGAGATATTTGGCGATCATCTTTTCTATGGCATAATTTTTATAACTTAACACCACTTTTTCAGGGATTTCTTCCCTCACCAATTCATTTCGTTCCACCATGGTATCGATACAATTGCCCACCTCTTCTGGGTTCACATCCAGGAGGGCAGCGCATCGCTCCGTTAATGCCACTTCCTCTATATAAAGGTCACCATTCTGCTGCTCGTACTGGGAAATAAGGAAATGGATTCCTGCTTTGATCCGGTTGATATCATTCCTGGAAACCCCAAACCCCATGGCAATGGTATCGGCGATTTTAAATCCCACGCCCCGAATCCTGTCAATCAGGATATAGGCATTCTGCTCCAATACCCCGAATGAATCGTCTCCAAACTCTTTGTAAATTTTGAAGATGGTCTCATTACCGATTCCATAAGGGGCTAATTTTACAGTGAGTTCTCGGATGGTTTTATTTTCCTTTAGATTTTTTTTAATCTCTTCAATAGTGGATTTTTTTAGACCTTTTATTTCTCTCAACCGGTCTGCATTGGTTTGAAGCGTATCAAATGTGGAGGTTCCGAATTTATCAACGATTTTTTCTGCTGTTTTTTTCCCAATGCCTTTGATTCGGCCGGAGGAGAGATATTTTATCATCCCCTCTTTATCCTCAGGAAGGATTGTTTTGAAGCTCTGGACCTTGATCTGTTCGCCGTACCTGGGATGGTTAAAAACCTCGCCCGTTACCTCTAAAAAATCCCCTTCATTTACATCAAAGAGGTTCCCCACGATAACCGTATGCTCCCGGGTGCCTTTAATGGATACTCTAAATACACCATATGCAGTTTCCTCTGAGAAGAAAATTTTTTTTAAAACCTTTACTTTTTTGATCATAATGTTTTACAAAATTCCAGGCGCCTCTTTTTTCCGTCCATTATTTGTTATTCATTATTCGTTAGGATAAAATTATACACAATTGGCATTAAAATGGAAAGAAAAAAAGTTAGATATTTACTTTTCTTGCAATTAATGGTATCCTGTATTCTTCGAAAAAGGAGGTATGAGTCTACCATTTTTTTTCATAAGTTCCATGATTTTTAATTTTTTTGTTGAAAATAAGTAAAATTTATTACATATTAGGTGAGTTAACTTTTTATACCAATGGATATAAGGGATCAAATAAAAAGACGAGTCTCTATAATAGAGACAGCCGCGCTGTACGTGGAATTAAAACCCGCTGGAAAATATTATAAAGCCTTGTGCCCCTTTCATACGGAAAAAACCCCCTCATTTTTTGTGAATCCTGAAAAGGACACCTTTACGTGTTATGGGTGTAATAAATTCGGAGATATTTTCACCCTGGTTCAAGAAATAGAAAATATAAGTTTTCCTGAGGCCATGAATTTTCTGATTGAAAAGTTTAACGTGCCGGTGGAAAAAATAAGCCGTCATAAAACCAGCAGCACCGATGTTTATACCCGTATTAATGATATCGCATTGAAGTACTTTAGAGATAATTTATATGACATCCCGGAGGGAAAGGAGGCACTCCAATATCTTAAACAGAGAGGTATTGGTCAGGAGATCATCCAATTATTTTCTCTTGGGTACGCGGAAAACAAGTGGGATAGCCTGTACAATCATCTCAAGGAAAAATCCTGTGATATGACCAAAGCCGAGGAATTGGGATTGGTGATTCGAAATCCCCAGAAAAATAGTGTTTATGACCGATTCAGAGGGCGCATTATATTTCCCATTTTTTCCGAATCCGGTGCGCTTATTGCCTTTGGGGGCCGGACCATCTTTAATGATTCTAATAAATACCTTAATTCACCAGATACGCCGCTGTATAAAAAAAGCAACCATCTGTACGGTTTTAATCAAGCCAAGCAGGCCATCAGGGAACATAAATATTCAATCCTGGTGGAAGGGTACTTTGATGTGGTATCTCTCTATCAAAATGGCGTAAAAAATACAGTGGCATCGTTGGGCACTGCGTTGACCGAAAACCAGATTTACTTATTAAAACGTTTTTCCAGTAACATTTATATCTATTACGATAGTGACAAAGCCGGGATTGCCGCTGCCATACGGGCCATTGAAAAAATGTTTGAACAGAATATTAATCCTAACATAATAGCCGATGCAGATGCCAAAGACCCCGATGACTTTATCAGAAAAAAAGGGTTGAAAGCATTTAATCAACTGGTAGGCCATTCCACAGGCGGATTCCAATTTCTAATAAACCAAATCGCTCAAGAATACGATTTGAAAATGCCTGAAAAAAAAAGTCAAGCCATTGAAAAGATCATGAATTTCGTTGACAAATTCAACGACCCCATTATTAAGGATGGATATAAACGAATGGTGGCAGATTTTTTCAGAGTGGATGAAAAAAATATTATATCAAGAAAGAAGACCGATCTCCCCAGTGATAAATCAGTTAAGGGATTGGTTATCACCCCGGCAGAACGCATTTTTCTTCAATCCATCCTGACAATGCCGGAACTTATCGATAAATTCAAAGGGGTACTCAGCGATAAAGTATTATCTGCCCTGGTATCCCGAAATATTATACGGCTGCTGCTTCAAAATTACAACCCCCACACAAAAGAGATCGATGACTATGGAAAAATTCTTGAACAGTTAAGTGAGCCAGAACGAGTGGAATTCATGAATATATTCGATACCAGTAGAAACACCGAAAAAGAGGAAACGGCGTTGGATCAGGAAGCAGAATCTTCAGTATCCAAACTCATCGATATATTCAATAAACAAGAATTCAAGCGAATTGACCAGAGGATAAAAATCGCAGAACGGGAAAACAATATTGAAGAAGTACTAAGACTAATGAAAGAGAAAAATAAATATATAAAAAAAAAGTATAACAAAAACACAGGAGGTACCGTTGAGATATTATAACGACAATGATGATGAAAAAAAGTTCCCTGACGACTATGACTATGACCATCATTATGATCGTAACCATGATCGCGATCATGATCATGACCATAACGGCGACATTAATCATGATAATAACCATCACAACTACCGCGACCACCGCCGTGGTTATGATCATGACCGTAGCCATGAACAAGAAAAAATTATCTCTCCCGATATATATGAGGAGCTCACTGAAATGTCACGGAGCAGAGATGGAAAAATTAAGAAAGAAGATTTCATTGAGTTCCTAAAAGAAAAAAATCTTGTTGATAAAAAAAAGGAGATCGCTTCTCACCTCGCCTCTATGGATATCAAAATAATGAGAAAGAAAAATATTTTAAAACCCGAACGACTCAAAATGTACAATGATTTCCTGACAGAATATAAAAAAGAGCTGCGGGCAATCATAAGACGGGCGAAGAAGAATTTTGGAATCGTTGAAAGTACATTTATTCGCAATTTATTTGAAAATGAGAACGCCTTTAAAAGCAATTTAAAATTACTTAAACATTACCTTAAAGAGAATGAGGTAAAAATCATTAAAGTTCCCAAAACAAAAATCCCCAGGAGCGGTGTGGAAAAGGGTGAAATCGTTGGAGACCCCGTCCGACAGTATCTGAGAGAAATGGGAAATGTCAACCTTCTTTCACGAGTGGAGGAAGTTAAAATCGCCAAACGAATTGAAAGAGGGGAGAAGAAAGTCATTAAAGCCCTGTCCAAAACAAATATTGTCTTGAACTCTGTTATCGAACTGGGTCGCGATGTCCTGGAAGGCGTAAAGGATATCGATGAAGTGATTGATGTCAATGAAGATATGGAAGACGAATCTAAAAAACAAAAAATCAGGGACAAATTCTTAAAACAGTTTGAAACCCTGAACAAATATAAGCGCGAATTAAAAGCACTGAAAAAAAGGAACGCTACTAACTTTGTTATTGCCAAGAAAATGGTTGAAATCACTCACCTGATCCAGGACATGTCAATACTATCCGAACATAAAAGAGCACTTATGAATCGCATAAAACAATTAAAAGAGAATTACATCCATATTCTCTACCGGATTCGAAAGCTCAAAACCGAATTTGACAAAATCCCGAAGAAAAATAGAACCGGGCGTCAGAACATAGTAGAAGAGCTCGGAAATTACGAACGGCGACTGGAAAACTTGAATAAAAAATATGAAATCAACCCGCAAGACCTATTTAAGACCTGTGAAGAAATTGCAGATGGGCAGAGATTGATTGAATTATCCAAAAATGACCTGGTGGAATCCAATCTGAGGCTGGTGGTTTCAATCGCTAAAAAATATATAAACCGGGGGCTTCAATTTTCCGACCTCATCCAGGAAGGAAATATTGGACTGATGAAGGCAGTTGAAAAATTTGAATATCAGAGAGGGTATAAATTCTCCACTTATGCTACCTGGTGGATCCGCCAGGCCATCACCCGGGCCTTTGCCGATCAAGCACGAACCATACGAATCCCAGTCCATATGATCGAAACCATCCATAAAATAAACCGAACCCAGAGACGGTTGGTCCAGGAATTGGGTAGAGAACCATCAGAAGAAGAGATTTCAAACGAAACAGGGTTCTCTTCTGAAAAAATAAGGAAAATCCTGAAAATTGCCCAAGAACCCATTTCCCTGGAAACACCGGTGGGTGACGATGACTCTCATCTCCGGGATTTTTTAGAGGATGTAAAAACCGCCTCACCACCAGAAATGGTTTCAAAAATGAACCTGAGGGAGCAACTGGGGCATGTGCTTTCCTCTTTAACCGATAGAGAAGCCAAGGTAATTGAGATGCGCTTTGGACTTAGGGACGGCAATGAACATACCCTGGAAGAAGTGGGCCAGGAATTCCAGGTCACCAGGGAACGAATCCGGCAAATTGAAGCCAAAGCACTAAGGAAATTAAAGAAAAAGGCCAAAAAGCTGGTCACATTTCTTGATAAACCCGACGAGTTCAGGGAAGCCGGATAACCATAATCCCTGTCACGAATGTCAATAAGATAAGACTAAATTCGAAGCACGAAATCCGAAAATCGATGCTACTCTGCGAAGTAGCACTGCTACGTAGCACGAGAACAAATTCAAATGACTAAAATCTAAATGACCAAAACAAAACCCCAACAGAAAACAGTTTGGAGCTTTTGTTTTGAATTTTGAACATTTGTATTTTGGATTTGTTTCGAATTTCGATATTCGTATTTCGGATTTGTTATCCTTATCCTAGTGGCATTCAGCCCTGTTTATATATTATGTCAGGTCTTTTGCTGCCTGCAATAAACCCGGTAACAGGTTGGACATTTGACTAAAGTCTAATGTATCTATCGTATCATTTGGTGTGTGATAATTTGGGTTTCTATAAAAAGCTGTATCCGTTATCATAACTGCAGGGTATCCCATTTTCCAGAATGAACCATGATCGGAAAAATCGACTCCTGGAACAAACTTAATAGTGGATAACGTTTCCACAGGGATTGGGGAATTTTTTTTTATCGAATCTGCAATCTTTTTAACTAATTTTCTTGATTGTACGTTTCCTACCACGCCTGTAAAATTTGGAACATTCGGATAAAAAAGCCCCATTAAAGGAAGCGGATACATTTGCGCTCCTTTGATGTTGCTGTAATAGCCGAGCATCTCAAGCGAAATCATCCCATAAATTTTTTCCTTATCCTCTTTGGCCCTTTTAGCATAAACATAACTACCCATATGATGCGTTTTGAATGCCGGAGGTTCTTCAAGGACAAAAAAAATTAATTTTAATGTTTTGGAAGGTTGATAGTCTTTTAGCAACCTGCATAACTCAAGGAGGGTGGCAACTGCACTGGCGTTATCATCAGCACCGGGAGTTCCAAATACCGTGTCATAATGCGCACCAATGATAAAAACCTTTGCTGGCTCTTCTTGTCCCGGTATTGTGACAATGATATTACTAAAAGCGTTCCCCATCCATTTGTAGGTTTGAAGTGTGTAATCAACGCCCAAATTTTTCAGGACCATTTCAATGTAGTCTTCTGTCTCTTTTAGTTTCTCGTATTCATAGACACTTCTCGAACCGATTCGCACCGTTAATTGATGGATATATTTATGCAAATTTTTTACTTCCGGTCGGTTATTGTTACCTGAACCAGGCACTTCGTGTGTAACAGGAGAAAAAAATCTGGCTCTAATTATCGGATAAATCAAAGAAATAAGAAGGACTATCAATAAAATAAAAACCCATTCAGTCATTTTTCTTTCTACTATCTACACCAGACAAGCTGGAACTAGAAGTGCCTAAATTGCCTAAAGTGAGCTAAAGTGCCTAAAGTTAAGGTGTCGCTTCGCTCCATTTATCTTATAGCTCTAAAAAGGTATTGCGCCTTCGGCGCGCCAAAACTTTAGGCACTTTAGGCACGTCCTACTTTAGGCACTTTGATTACTTTCTGCGATTTCCTGGTAAAGTTTTTCCGAGTAGTACCTACTGAGCCTCTATATCTTCAAGGGATTGAATGTTCAGGGTTTCAATATTTGGATTTAGGTTCAGTTCCCGGGCCGTTCGTTTTGCCAGGCCGGTAAGTACTTTTCCAGAACCAATTTCCGTGAATTTTTCGATCTTCTTATCCATTAGGAATTTAATCATGGTATTGTGCCATAATACAGGCCGGGTTACCTGCTTTTTAAGCCCTTCCCTGGCATCGCTTCCTTTTGTAATTTCCGCCGTTTCAATATTGTTAATAATGGGGAAACTTAAATCTTTAAATTCAGTATTATCCAGATCAACCGCTAATTTTTCTTCAGCCGGCATCATCATCCTGGAGTGAAAGGGAGCAGAGACCGGGAGATATTTGGTTTTTCGGGCAGCGATTTTTTCTACTGCTTCCTCAACAGCCGCCTTCTCACCTGAAATAACCACCTGCCCAGAGCTGTTCCAGTTGGCAATGTCTACGCTTCCGTTAACTTCCGAAATTACCTGTTTGATCTGATCAATATCTGCACCCATAATGGCAGCCATTGCACCTTTACCAACAGGAACCGCTTCTTGCATGTACTTGCCTCTTTTGTGAACCAGGAGCACAGCATCCTCGTATTTCACAGCGCCTGCGCATACCAGCGCTGAATATTCACCCAGGCTGTGACCCGCAGCAATGGCCGGCTCCTTTTCCAGTAAATGAAATAAGATATAAGAAACCGTCAACAAAGCCGGCTGACCATTATAGGTCAATTGCAGTTCCTCTTCAGGGCCCTCAAAACAGATTTTTGAAAAATGATAGCCCAATATCTCATCGGCCATTTTAAAGGTCTTTTCTCCGAATTCCGTTTTTTCGTACACGTCTTTTCCCATTCCTACAACCTGCGAACCCTGGCCTGGAAATAAAAATGCATAATCTTTCATGGTTTCTCCTATTAAAGGCCAATTATATCATAACCTTCTACAGCTTTTCAAAGTGAAAAACTTAAATTCCCGCTGCAATCAAATAGACCCAGTTCAGGATGAATAAAATCGCAAGGCCCAATCTCAAAAAGAGGCTTTCGTTTTTGGATAAAGTAACATGTATCTTTTTACCGGAGAAAAACATGTAAAAACCGTAAAGAATCCAGGCAATAAATGCTATCCCCCCCAGGAAAACAAGGGGATTACACTGAAAGGCCACGGGAATATTAAGCTTAAGAAGATTTAATACAGCTCTTGTGGACCCACAGGTTGGACAGGGATGTCCGGTAACGGCTTTAAAAACACAGGGGATTTGGGGAAGCCGGTTAAAAAAATAAAGCGCATAGAGAAACATTCCACACGCGCCCACCACCATCAAATAGATAAGGGGGAGATTCAACTCCCCCTTTTTTCGTTCAATGTTTCTTAATTTCACCGATAATAATCTGAGAGTGTAGCCAGAAATCCACTACCACCCAGCACCAAAACAATTAACAGGCAGCAAAGGCAGCATAAAAGAATGGGACCAAAGACCGCAAAAACCGCTTTCCAACTATTTGTTTTATGGGCTTCGGTTAAACCGATTATTGCCAAAATGATTCCATAAATCCATGATATTATACCACCGCAAAAAGGAATGATCTCAGCTATATGGGAAACCATTCCATAGGCAACAACATTAAAAGTGGTTTCAAAGTTTTTATTGGCACCCTTCACCATCAGCAGAAACAAATGGTAGATACCGGAAATAATAAACATTCCGATCACAATCGCTATAGGAGCAAAAATCATTCCCAATATGGCATCGAGTGAGCCGGTGCCAGCGCCAAATTGTTCCCAATCAACTCCTTCGACATCAGGCAAATGCTCCCGTAAAACACTAAATATCGATTCACTAATGATGGTTCCCCAGATAATACTTATAATCGACGTCGTCCATCCAATCATAACTGCAAACAGGAGTGGTTTTCCAATTGAACCGTCCAGTTTATAGTTCTTGAAAAAATGTGTGGGTTTGGTTAGAATCAGTTTTATCGTTTCAAAAAAGCCGGTAAAAAATTCTTTGGATGGGTCCTCAAAGGGAACAATTAATTGTTCGGGTTCGGGACCACTTTCTTCTGGGGGTGAAGAAGCTTGCATTTTGTCATCTTGATTCATAGGTTCCTCCTAAGCATTTTAGCCATTTCCCTACTATCCTTGATATAACGGCATTTTTATGCATATTAGATTTTATCAGAATCAGGAGTGGATTTCAACATAAGAGGAAAATCAAAATCCACCACCTAAAAACAATTAATCGGTGGATTTTGTGTTCAATGTTCAATGTTCAAAGTTCAATGTTTGTTTCAAAGTACTTAAAAAAGTTAATGATTCTTTTAAGCTCATCAACGTTGAACCTTGAACATAGAACCTTGAACACCGATTCACCATT
>Ga0180438_10001799_pt1 | contig 37023 bp, 32 predicted proteins | sample SS_ome_12_FD_132455 | JGI IMG/M metagenome (GOLD analysis project Ga0180438, IMG submission 132455) | Hypersaline lake sediment archaeal communities from the Salton Sea, California, USA - SS_3_D_2 metaG | ecosystem: Environmental > Aquatic > Non-marine Saline and Alkaline > Hypersaline >... | reverse complement strand
TGGAAAATCCTCTGCTTAGTCATCACCCTTTGCACTGTGATCTCAGCGTCACTAATAGGGAGCACAAACGATAGTACTCCGAATAAGAGCCATCCCCCGAAGAGCAAAACTGACCAGCGAATCTTCTCCCGTCTTGCATCCTCTCTCTGGTTGTCTATCGAGAACATGACCTGTACGTAGGAGTATTCGACCATCCCATAAGTGATTGAGAAGTAGACAAAGAATGTAAATGGTGACATCCAGAATGGCAGACCCTCGACAGTCCTGATGCCTTGAATACTGTACCAGACTCCATAATCTACAAGCATGTTAATCAAGATCCCAAAGAGTCCGAATATGAGAGGTTTGATGTATCCATTCTTGTAGAGTAGGAAGATCCAGATTGCTGTAAAGGTCAAATCGAGCAGCATGAAGTCTAAATCAAAGATTCTTGTCACGATGCTCTCGAATTGCATAAGGAATGACCCATTGCACTCGATAAAAAGATAGGGATACTAGAGGTTCTTGGCCAAGAATTCTCCTGCGGTTTCAAACAACTCGAACACACCATCGCCTGACTTTGCAGACACCTCAAAGACTCGAGAATTGAAGTCTGCGGCGAACTCGTGGGCATCCTCAATTGTGACTCCCATATCAGGGATGCGCTCATCAATCTTGTTACCAACCAGAAACACCTCACAACCTGGTACAGCTGTCCGGAGTCTCGTGATCCAGTTCCTAAGTCTATGAAGCGTAAAGACTCGATTCACATCATAGACAGCAATGCCCAACCTTGAGCCAATGAAGTAGTCAGATATCACATCTTGGAACCTCGGTTGACCACCAAGATCCCAAATCAATAGTGTAATCTCTGTGCCTCGAACTCTGACCTTTTTCGTAGCAAAATTGACCCCTATGGTCATCTTCATCTTCTGGTCAAAACGGTCTTCAGTGTATCTGACTGCAAGGCTGGTCTTCCCGACACCCCCTTCACCTATGAGCACTGTCTTGAAGACGGGCATCCTCATACTCAAAGCCTGCAGCTCCGAATGGAGAGGTCTTTCTCCTGCACATATAGCTTTTTGGTCTGTTTAGTTGTTCTGGAGCTCAGCATTCGACCTTGTCAAGCTCGCCTTGACAGATCTCCTGGTCTTCCTTCGCAGATATTATATCAATTGCTTTCTGGGCCATCTCGCTGTATTTTATACACTCATTCTTATTGCCGCTTACTGCGTGTGCCCGAGCAAGAGCCTCGTAAATGAATGGCATATCCCAGTCCTTCCAATTCTCATCAGTCTTCTCTGCTTCTTTGGCAAGCTCGAAACCCCTGTTTGCGTGAAACAGCGCAGGTTCGCTTCTTTTCATGTGCGCGTATATTCTTGCAAGCATGTATTCAGCTCTTACTGCATTCACGACGGTCCCAACTTTGCTCCAGTGATATCGTGCGGTATGAGCCATATGCATGGCTTCCTCCAGCTCCTCTGCTGTTGGATTTTCTTTGTCAAGAGTTGGCCATATCCCATTATTCGTTTGAGCTGCTATTTTTCTATGAAATTCTTTCAGAGTCATCCTTTCTTCATCTGGCATCGAATTCCTCTCCGAGTTTCAGATGTAACAAACAATTAAATAAAAGTTAAACTATTGTTATCCTGACCAGTCATATTTACATAGTAACATGTTGTGACCCTATTTTGTGACACTTCTTTATATACCAGAATTGCGTGATTCTAAGTAGAAAGACACAACGCAAACGGCTTAAATGAGCATGCCGCTGATAAAAGTCAAGGCGTTGGATTTTGAGGCTCAAATAAATGAAACCAACTGATGAAGATGTAACTCCACCACCTGATGATGACATTGATGATGTCGAGGATGTGGAGGATGAAATTGAGGTCGAGATTGAACATCGTAGACGAAGGAGTAGAACTAGACGTCAAAGGACGAAGCTGCAGGAGTATAGCTCTATAGGAAGCATGATTGCATGGATGGGCTTTACAATAATCTGGCTGTTCCTTTTTGCTGGGAACTATGATATCTTTCAGAACATAGCTGCAGTACTTGTAGCTCTTTTAGTCGCACTCGCAGTAAATGCCATTATGTGGATTCCGTTAGATGAAGGATGGAAAGCACGGACTAGTGCAGTTAGTGCCGTTGTGTGGTTCATCTTTCTAGTTATTTGGATACTTGTGTTCTCTGGAGGCTTTGGAATCTATGAAAACATAGGGATTGGACTTGCTTCTCTGTTGATTATTGGTGCTGTTAACGTAATACTTTGGGTTCCCTCGGCAGGGGAGGGTAGAGGTGCTCGAATCAGTGCACTTGGTGGGATTGGATGGTTGACCTTTATGGTCCTGTGGCTACCCTTTTCCAATAACTTTGCACTCATCTATCCTATCGATGCATATCAGAATATGGCTATCATCCTGGCTTCATTCTTGATTATGATCTGTGTTGTTATTGCTCCTTGGGGTTTCGAGATTAGTGTGGGTATCGAAACTGATGCTCCGGGATTAGCTTTCCGAGCGAAAGGGTCAATGGCTGGATTTCTCATCTGGCTCCTCTTCATTGTGATTTGGCTTTGGTTCTTTGCAGGAAATCCCCTCTATGCTCTCACAGGAAACCAGAATGTTGCTATAACCCTGATATCATTCGCAGTTTTTGCAGCAATCCTTGGGGGGATGTGGTTACCATGGGCACGACGCCGAGGCGAGGGACCTGAGAACTGGTGGGCAATTGGCTTGGCCTTTGCTTGGGTCATCTTACTGGCAGTCTGGTTCTGGTTCTTTGCAGGTGATTTCAATGCATACCAGAACTTTGCTGTGTTCTTGGTTTCACTGTTGATCATAGCTGCAATAAGCGGCGGCGCACAGTGGAAGAAATACAGAGACTTTGAAGCAATGGATTGGGAAGACTAAACAGAAATCCGGAAGGGCAGGTCATACCTGCCTTCCTTCTTCTTTTTCTAAATTCTCTCAGTAGGCTAGCCAACCACCATCGACGGCTAGTGTGTGACCTGTTATGTATCTGGCATCATCACTCGCCAGAAAGCAGGCTGCACCTCGAATCCATTCGTTTTCTGCAAACATTGGGAGAGCAGTTCTTGGTCTAATTAAACGATTACTGATTGCCTTATCCGTTATCGCACCTATCGACATTGCTGTTGGGAAAAACCCTGGTGCGATAGCATTCACCCTAATGTTATACTTTCCAAGTTCTACAGCTAGAGCTTTCGTCATAGTCACTAAACCACCCTTGGATACATAGTAACTGATCTCTGTGAATTCAGTCCCACCAAAACCAAAGGTTGATGAGATATTGATGACTGAACCGCTCTTTTTCTGAATCATTACCTTCGCCACCTCTCTTGTAGCCAGAAAAGCTGAGGTCAAATTGACGTCCATGACCGTGTTCCAGTCCTTTAGTGTCTGCTCTATGAGTGGTTTGACGATATACATCCCTGCATTGTTGACTAGCACATCAATTGTCCCTAGTTCTTTCACAGCTGTATTTACCAAGTTGATGATTTCCTTTTCCTGCGAGACATCAGTCTTAATAGGGAATGCCTTGATACCGTATTTTCCAGACACATCATCAGCAACTTTCCTCAACAAGTCTAGTCGTCTGGCTCCGAGCACGACATGAGCGCCTGCCTCTGCAAAGGCATGAGCGAACTGCTCGCCCAAGCCTGCAGATGCTCCTGTAATAATCACAACTTTATCATCCAGATTGTACTTCACCATATTCAATACCTCTGGCTAATATTCTAGTCCTGTTTGATATGCAGACGCCCTATTAAGTATCAACTTGCTTTAACCTTCACTACCTATGTTCAGGTAAATCACAAGATTCCAATTTTTCCGTGGTCATTAGTGACTGTTTTCGAAGTTGGTAGAGTCTCAAGAGACCAACTGGAACAACTATTATCAACCATATGATTATGTCACCGATTGTTGAAGCGAGTACATTAGTGTCCATTGGGTCTAACCACATCTGTCCGAGCATCATCATCTTAACAAGTGGGAATACCAGAATGACACCAAAGATTCTCTTCAATTGAACTGAATTTACCTTGCAAGCGAGTCTTGAGCCAATCTGTGCGCCAAGGAGCATTCCAACACCAAGTGAAATGGCATAGAACGGATTGATGTAGCCACTGACATAGTTCATCGCAGTGCCTGCCCCTGCAGTGAAGATCATTGTGAACATTGATGTTGCAATAGCCGCATGCATTGGTAGCCCCATCAAGATGGAAAGCACAGGCACAATGACAGCTCCGCCACCAATCCCAAGCAACCCAGCTGATAGACCACCAATGAATCCTCCAAGCAGAGAAATTACCAGTTTCTTGTCTGTCAGATCTGACATATTGTAGCTCGCCAATTCAGAACAAATATCCCCCTTTTCTCGTCTGACGGCAAACAGCATCTTGATTGCAACTGGCATGAGTGAAAGGCCAAAGATGAGTCGTAAGATGTATGGACTCTCAATCAATGTCCTGAGAGCAACACCAATCAATGACCCAGGAACAGTTGTGATAGCTAGAAAGAAACCTGCTTTCACGATAATTGGTTGAGGGTTTTGTCGCCAGTATGCAATGCTACTAGCCACGGCAAGAAACAATGCAGCAACAAGTGAAGTTGCCGGTGCAAATTGTTCGCTAAGAAGGAAAACAATCATCAGAAGTGGTGTATTGAAGATCCCCCCGCCAATACCAACCATAGAGGATATTGTCCCAACTCCAATAGCATATACTGCAATCAGGATTGCTTCCATCACGAGTTCTTGCATTGTTTGTCCTTCCGCTGATGCGTCGCTTTCAAGCTACTACTTAAGGAGTCCTATAAAACCATCCTCTCTATGCAGGTGTTTTACGCTGAGAGAAGCAATATAGACCCGACATTGCGATTATCAAACCAAAGAGAATCAGAACTGCGGCGAAATTCTGCTCAATAATATCGGCTGCAAATGCATTTACTATGACACCTGCAGCAATCAAAAGGAATCCAACACTAGCTATAGCTATCGCTGGCTTGGTATTGAAGGTCATGAAGCTTGGCGGTTTTTCTTCTCTCTCAATTTTTGGTGCACCAGATAACTTCACTGTGCTCTTATAGAACCGCGTACAATCTTCTGTCAACAAGCCACTGAGATCTCCTGATTCAACCAATTTACTTAGAATCTCAATGACCTCTTCAGATGTTGTTTCTAGCTCGTTTGCCATGGTTTCGATTGCACTGACATTTTCTCTCATGATTAAGTCGATTAACTTGTCCTTCATCTGCGACATGTCCCAATCACATCACAGGACGCACGCAGAGCATGTCCCCATATCTCTTTTCCCATGTAGTGATTGTCCACTCCTCAGGCTTTTGTTGCCTCGAAAATCACTTCTCCAAGGCTCGTTTCATAGATCTTCATGTTTGGAAAGTAGTGTGCAATGACATTACCGAGCTGTTCGCCTTCCACAACACCAAGTTCAGGGAAAAGCTCACAAGAGGTAATCCTGATGAACTCCTCAATTGTTGGTTTTTGAGGCTCATTGAAGAATGCAAAAGAGGCATGCATTCTGAGAAGACCTTTCCTCATGAGGACTCTCTTGCACTCAATAAGAGCTTCTGGGAGTATTTCTTTCTCAGGAACTCCATGAAGATGTATCTCCGAGAACGTTTTGCTATCTGCAGATATAGCGGTGATTTCATTACCTACGACATCATAGTTTATTCCTGTCTTTCTTAGTATCAAGTCAGGTCCAACAACTGAGATGCTTGAATTATCTGATGTGAGACTTAGCTCTCTGATTCTATCGAGGTCAATGGTCTTGAGGTGTGGAAAAGCCGCATATAGAATCCGCCCTTTGGTTTTACGCGGATGTTCAAACTCTGTGAAATCGTACATTTTCTGAGGGTTTTCACGTCGATATACATCATAGAAGTGTAGAATGGTTTCAATACTACTCTTGAGACTCTCGCGCAGATGAGATTCCGCTTCGGGGCCAATCTCATACATCCTTCTATACGGACCCAACGGTCCCGGTTGAAGTGCGCTAACAACTAATCCATTGTCCTCCATTGCCTTCAGCAATTTTGGTAGTCGTGTTCTCCTTGGATCTGCATAACCGGATAGAGAATATAGTATGTCGTAAATCGATGAGGGTCTTCCATTGAGCTCCAGCAGGATCCTCCTAATAATTTCAGACCTTGCTGGCTTCATTTTCTTGAACCTCAATTGAATAAGTCACTAAATCGTTGGCTTAATACTCAAACGTTTCACGTAATATGGCGATGCAGTGCTGAAGTAATACCTGCGTTGATGATTCTGCTTATTATTACGTTCTGTAGAATAGTAGTGGGACGTTCGCAATGAAGAAATGCCATTCATGTGGCACAGCACGAGAAGATAGTGAGATGACTCTGCTGGAAGTTGATGAGAAATACTATTGCATCTTCTGTCTTGATAGCGAAGGCAAACCTCGTAATCATAACAATGTAAGAGAAGGCATCAAAACCTTCTGGCGTTATCGAGAGAAACAGAACCAAAACAGCGACAATCTAGAAAGTTGAAAATCCAATTATGTAATCCTCACTTTCTAATAATCACTTTCAAAGAGTTAAACTGGTCGGTCCTGATGAGCCAAGAGGATATGGCAGAGAAAGTTGGTCTTCCTCCGGGAACTGTTGTGCATACCGGAATTGATCGCACAGAGAAAGTAACGATTAGCATCATGGAGTTCGCAGATGGTCAAATGAGAGAATACATTGCTGACTCTATAGATGATTGCAGCCCACCATTAGACCCCGCGGCTACAAAGTGGGTACATGTACGCGGAGTGCATGATGTTGAACTTGTGAAGAAGGTATGCGATTTCTACGAATTACATCCCCTTGTAGTCGAGGACATTCCAAGTGTCGGTCAACGACCAAAATTCGAAGCAATGCCAAAGAGTGTCTATATTGTACTACGTCGTTACGACTACAAGAAACAAGATGGGGAGCTCCAATCTGAGCAGATGTCTATTGTCTTTGGTAAGAATTTTGTTCTGTCCTTTCAAGAGTCTCCAGATGATGTTTTTGATGCCATTCGAGATCGGGCAAGACACCCAAGCAGTAGTATTCGTTCAGCAGGACCTGATTATTTGGCTTACGTGATTCTCGACCTTCTTGTTGACGAGTATTTTGCAGTGCTTGAACGAATTGGAGATATGATCGAGGATTTGGAGGATGAATTGATTGAGTATGCCACAAGTGACATACTGAATAGGATTTACAAGATAAAACGGAATCTTCTGTCATTTCGTAGACATATCTGGCCATTACGGGAAGTTGTATTGAAGCTGATGAGAGATGCCTCTGCATATGTCAAACAGGAAACACAAGTCTTTCTTCGAGACCTCTATGACCATGTGATTCGTGTGACTGACCATGTGGAGACCTATAGAGAGTCAATCACTGGAATGCTTGACATCTATCTCTCAAGTGTTAGCAATAAAATGAACGAGGTCATGAAGGTACTCACAGTCGTTTCTACGATAGTCATCCCTCTCACCTTAATGGCAAGCATCTATGGCATGAATTGGAAATACATCCCTGAAATTGAGGTACTTGGCAACTTTGGTTATCCAATATTTCTTGTAGCTATGCTTGCAGTCACAGCGGTTCTTGTGATGTACTTCAGGAAAAGAGCCTGGATCTGAGGTCTATACTATTACCACGACAAGAATGACACCTAGTACTGTTAAGAGAGCTCCCAGGATAGACTTGTGCGAATAGCTCTCTTTCAGAAAGAAAATCGAGATGGGTAGAGCAAACAAAGGTGAGACTGAACCCAACACAGCAGTGATAGAAGCACCAATCAACTTTACAGCATAGGTATAGAGCAGCGATCCCAAAGCCATACCGAAGAAGGCTGCAACAAGAACCATCTTAGCAGCCCGTCTTGTTGGTCTAGGAGACCCATTTCGGATAGATGCGAGAAACAAAGGTGTAATGATTCCAAAACCGAAAGCCATTCTCACAAAGTTCGCATCTATTGGATCCACATCAGTGACTCCAAGTTGGAGAAATATACTACCTAGTGCCCAACACAGTGCTGCAAAGAGTGCAAGTGCAATTCCCGCTTTGTCAAAGGTATCTATCGAATCAACTTTCTGATTCGAACTCTGTTCTCTTGATATCAATATCACACCTACTACAGCCAATATGATACCAATAAGTCGGGTTAATAGGAGCTCTTCAGTCAAGACGTAGATAGCAATGATATATGTCATGATGGGGTAGGTACTGGTAATCGGATACGCATATGAAACCCCAATCCGGTCTTGAGAAGTCAGGAAAGCAATATCGCCAATAATAAGACCAAGTGTTACAGATGCCACAAGATATACCATCGATTCTATCGGGACTGAGAATGTGGCCACTCTATACATGAGAAACATTAGAATCGTCATAAACACAAATGACAGCCACATCTTCAGGGTTGAGATTGCAAGTGGGGTTGCCACTTCGCTCTGCGATTTGTACACATTGATTTCAACAGCCCAAAGAAATGAAACCAAGAGGCTAATAGCGCTTCCTAGAAGCAGATTCGAGGAAGATTGCATCTCTTTATACCCCATCAGAATGTCAATGATATAATGTTATTGAGTCGAACAATTTTTGAAAGGAGCCCCTGCCATCTTATTTTGCGGCTTTGGATTTCCCAAGTTTCTCAGCTACTCGCTGTATTCTCTCTAGAGTCAATTCGATATCTTGGTCATCATGGGCAAAAGACAATGCTCCCAGCCCGTGGTAACCAAAGATGTGCTCCTGCATCAGATAGCTTTGCATGATATTTTGTTGTTGGGCATCAAACAAGGCACCAAGGGTTCCTGGAGTGATGATAGGTTCATCTGGTACATGGGATAGGCAGTTCACACAAATGAATGAACCATATCCAATACCAAGAATTGGCACTTTCATAATCGAAAGCATCTCATTTAGACGAGTCAGGAAGTCTTCACCCTTCTGTGATAGTTTTGGATATTCCTTCTTCTTCTGTTCGAGCTGGTTGAGAACTGCGAGACCTGCTACCATTGTCAATGGATGACTGGAGAATGTGCCACCTCCGACCCATCTCCCACCCTTTGCCCTAGGAGCTGCAAGTGCCATGATATCTTCTCGCCCTCCATAGACTCCTAGGGGCATACCTCCTGCAGCAGCCTTTCCCAAGGTCAGGAGATCAGGCTTGACTCCGAAGACTCCATCACCTGCTGTTCCATACCGGAATCTAAAACCAGTGATTATCTCGTCGAAAATCAAGAGGATGTCACGAGACTCAGTTTCCTCTCGAAGGTAGTTCAGAAAGCCTGGCTGTGGAGCGATAGCGCCTCCTGCTCCAATCATTGGTTCGACTATAACTGCAGCAAGCTCTTTTCCATATTTCTTGAGCATCTGGTCAAAACTCTCTCGATCATTATAATCGAATGAAACACCATCATAGAATGGATCATCCGTGTATGGATAGTTCAAATGGAATGTGAGTGCATCGTTGCCCCCATGCCAGCCTCCCAGGGACTTGCCAATGAGCTTCTTTCCTGTGAATAATCTGGAGAGGCGGACTGAATATGTTGTGGACTCTGCTCCAGTCGCTGTGAACCTCATCTTTTCAAGAAGCGGCACAGCCCGTTGTAGTTTCTCCCCATATTGCACTTGAGGCTCATTTGGTGCGCCATATTGAATGCCCGACTCTAGCTGATTTGTTATAGCCGTTTTTACCCTAGGGTTGTTGTGACCTAGTATCTGTGAGTAGTGCGTGGTCCACCAATCGATATACTCATTGCCATCAACATCCCAGATGTGTGCACCTTCACCATGAGTGATGTAGGGAGGGTATGCACCAGCTGCTGGGAGTCCAAACTGCCTTATGTTGTGACTCACTCCTCCTGGAAACAACTTGATTGCTCGTTCCCAGAGTGCTCTCGACTTCGTTGTTGATGCCTTGTACTGTTCCATCAGAATCCCTCATTGACTCTAGTTTTTGAATATTCTTTCTGTGTTTCGAGGAACTGGAATATCCTTCATTGTCACTAGACCTGGACCTGTTGAACCTAGCATTGGTATGAGATTGAGAATCATGGCAATCGTCGAGTAATCACCCTGCACACCGCCCTCGATTCTCTGATGTATCTTTGGAAGCCCTTCTATAACAATTTCATCATATTGCGGGTCTGCCTCTGCATATGCAAGAAAGTCAAGCCTCACTACGGTCTTGCCATTCTTTTTACCCAGTCCTGTACTCTTGAGACCCAGGACATTGCCTTTTTTGATTGTGGCGAAAGAGTTTGCGATGGCCTCATCTGCCACCACTGCCTCTGGAGGCAGCTCCTCGATTTTGTCAAGTCCAAGATTCAGTGCAGAGTCTATCATCCTTATTGACTCTACCAAGCCTACATGTCCGGTGATATGCCCCTCGTCTATATTCTTACGGAATTCATTCTGAGTCATCCCTGTGCCAATTTTCTTCTGGAATGAGAAGCGTCTATGACTTGAGTTCATGTGCCGAGTGACAGTGATGGTTTCCACTGTCTGACACGGAGCAGTCAGTACTATTGGAAGCAGGTCCATCAGATACCCAGGATTTATGCCTGTACCAAGTACAGTCTTGTTCAGTTCCTTTGCCTTGCTATCAAGCTCTACGGATAGTTTGGGATGGCGATTGAATGGGAATGAGAGTTCCTCACAGATTGATATAACATTCATACCTGCTCTCATGCTCTCAATGATACTTGGTTTCACTACCTTGAGTGAGGATGATGTAGCAATTACAGATACATCGATGGGACTCTTTACTACTTTAAGGAGCGAGTCCAGATTTGGGTAGATCCTAGTCTTTGTATCACCTGAAATCGAGAGGACGTCTTCTACATTCTTTCCGACATACTCTGGATCAATATCAATGAGACCGACCAGATGCAGGTTGCTACGGTTAATTATGGCCATAGCAATAGATTTTCCAAGGGAACCAAATCCAAACTGCACGACATTGAATGGTTTTGACATGTATTCTTGTTGAATAACGCCCGATATATATTTACAGTTGTATATCATTGGACAGAACACTTAAAAAGTTGGATATTTAACACATTCATATCATGATTTTCGTAACATGTCTAATATAGATGGGGTGTGGGACAAACATATTGACTGATGTACCAGTTTTGAAGAACTACATTGATGGTGATTGGTGTGATTCGGAATCCAAAGAATTACGTGATGTGGTGAATCCTGCGACAGGGGAAATCATTGCCAAAGTTCCTATGAGTACTGCTGATGAAACCAATAGCGCTATTGAATCGGCAAATAACGCGTTTGAGAGATGGAGGGTGACCATACCCGTTTCGAGAGCTCGTTATTTCTTTGATTTGAAAAACTTGATGGAAGAAAATTTTGAATCACTCGCTCAATGGATTGTAAAAGAGAATGGAAAGACAATTGACGAAGCTCGAGGAGAGGTTCGTAGAGGTATTGAATGCGTTGAGGTTTCTACAGGTATCCCGTCGCTTATGATGGGAGTAAATTCGGAGGACATAGCTATTGGCATCGATGAAATGTTGATTAGACAACCACTGGGTGTCTTCTTCGCACTTGCTCCATTTAACTTTCCTAACATGGTCCCTCTCTGGTTTCTCCCTTTTGCTGTTGCAGTTGGTAACACTTACATCGTCAAACCTTCACCGCAAACACCGATTAGCCAAGTTAAGCTGTTCGAGCTCTTTGATGAGCTAGACTTCCCTCCAGGCGTTGTAAATCTTGTCCATGGCGATGTTGAAGTAGCAAATGTACTGCTTGATAGTCCAGATACAAAGGGTGTGTCTTTTGTAGGTTCAACCCCGGTTGGAAAACTGGTATATGAACGGGCTTCAAAGAGTGGGAAACGTGCACAAGTCCAAGGGGGCGCTAAGAACTTCCTCCTTGTCATGCCAGATGCTGACCTCGAAAGAACTGCATCCGCGCTCATGACCTCTTGCTATGGTTGTGCGGGTGAACGTTGTCTTGCTGGATCTGTCATCCTTGTATTTGAGGAAATCCATGAGCCGCTCATGAAACAATTGGTTGAGATGGCTCGCATGATTAAGGTTGGAAATGGTCTCGACGAGGGAATCCAAATGGGCCCAGTGATATCAGCAAAGGCAAAAGAGAGAGTTGAATGGTATATTGACCAAGGTGTTAAAGAAGGTGCCACGCTTGTACTTGATGGTCGTAGCATTGAAGTCGAAAGGTATCCCGATGGATTCTTTATAGGACCTACAATCTTTGATAATGTCACTCCTGAGATGACCATTGCTAAAGAGGAAATATTTGGTCCTGTGATGTCAATTATGAATGTAAAGGGATTTGATGAGGCTATTGACATCATCCATGCTAATCCCTATGGCAATGCATCTTCAATCTTCACTAGTAGTGGAAAATGGTCTCGTGAGTTTCAGTATAGGGTTCAAGCTGGCAATGTTGGCATTAATGTTGGAATTGTTGCACCTGTGGCACATTTTCCTTTTTCAGGAATGAAGGACTCATTCTTTGGAACTCTTCATGGTCAGGGTGAGGATGCAATCAGGTTCTTCACGGAGTCAAAGGTGGTAATTACCAGATGGTTCTAGTCAAGGGGATTGATAGATGAATCTTGGAACTGCTGGTGCAATATTGAGCTATGCACTAGAACTTGAAACGAAATCAAATGAGTTCTATGAAAGCGTTCTTAATGATAATCTTGATTCGAATAAAAAAGAAGCATTCTTAGCTATTCGAAGACAACACCAGAAGATAATAAAGACCTTGAACCGGATGAGGAAAGAGAATGTCACAGAGATGATTCTCGAGCCAATTCATGGTTTTGAGAGCGATGATTACATTCTTGAAATTAGCGACTCGCTGAATGCTGCTAGTGTAATTGCAACTTCAAAGCAAATTGAGGATACTATATCGAAGTTTCTATCAAAATCAGCTATGAAAGTTACATTCCTGCCTGAGTTGAGTCAAATGCTTGTTGATTTGGTCGATAGAATAAACAAGAATCTTGAAACAATATCCCTGATTGATAGTTCTTAAATATCCAATTTTGGATTTTCTTTAATCACCCGGCCAACAACACGTGTTGATGTCCTCTCAACGCCTTTTGTTGCCATCAAGGTATCTAGCAGTTTCAAATACTCTGTTTTATCCTTCGATCTAGTAAGCACAAGGAAGTCAGTATCGCCCAAAATGAAATAGACTGCCCAGACACCTGGGATTTCGCTAAGTTCTTTCCCGATGCGGTCATGGTAACCTGGTCCATAATTAGCTCGTATTTCAATAATTGTAAGATAATCTAATTCTAATTTCTCTGGATTTATTCTGGCATAGTATCCATCAATAACCCCATCTTTCTCCAGACGCTTCACTCTATAATGAACGGTTGATGTTGGGGCTTTTACTTTATCAGCGATTTCATGAAGAGATATTCTGCAATCAATTTGCAATTCACGAAGAATTGCGATATCAAGATCATCAAATTGTAGCTTATTAACCAAGCGCATATACCTCCTAATCATTCCTATTATGGATGCTCCTAACCATCATCTGTCATATTTAATTCAGATTCAGTTACATTAGAGATTATCCTATTATAATAATGAATGTCAAGAAATGAACATTCAACAGGTAAATCTTTCGGATTCATTATTACACATGTTGGATTTTCATATTATAAGATTTTGTACTTATAGACAAAAAATATATGCAGGTTTGAGATTTTTTTTAATATTGAGATGAATTTATTGGAGGAAATTTCACATCATTTCAAATGTGTCGTGAAATCATATCTTTCATTGCAAAAGTTCGATTTCACCAAGTTCAATATTCAAAGATGGAGAGGATGTTATGACCAAATCTGAAGAGATTTTTGAATTGGATAAGAAATACTACCAACAAGGTTATGCAAGAGTCCCTATCGTGATTGTTGAGGGGAAGGGTGCAATTCTCAAAGACATTGAAGGAAATGAGTACATTGACTGTTTTGCAGGTATTGCTACCACAAATGCAGGACATTCCCCAGACATTCTTGTGGAAGCAGGAATACAACAAATGAAAAAGCTATTCCATGTTTCAGGGAGGTTCTTCACAATTCCTCAAATCGAACTCGCTCAAAAGCTCTCAGAGATCACTCCAGAGAACCTCACTAAGACCTTCCTCTGTAATTCAGGTACTGAAGCAGTGGAGAATGCAGTTAAGCTTACTAAGAAGTATGCATATTCTAAGGGTCATACTGGTGGAGCTTTGATCAGTCTTGAGTGTGCTTTTCATGGACGTCTTGGTTATTCTTTCAGTCTTACTGCCAACGCCTCCTACAAGAAGGGATTTGGATCATACTCAAATGCACCTGGAGTGAAACATGCTCCTGTACCATACAGCTATAGATCAAAAGATTCAGAGGATGATTGCGGAGATGTTGCCGCAAACCGCCTTGAGGAAGTGATTGATAGACATACCTCTGGTGATGTTGAAGCATTCATCATGGAACCAATTCTAGGTGAAGGTGGTATCATCGTTCCACCTGATTCATACTTCACTCAGATAGTTAGAATACTGAAAAAGCGTGAAATCCCATTCATTTTGGATGAGGTGCAAACTGGATTTGGGAGAACTGGGAAGCTACTGGCATCTGAGCATTGGGGCTTAAAACCTGACATAATGACAATGGCCAAAGGAATGGGGGGCGGAATACCAATTGGTGCTTGTATTTGTACTGATGAGATAGCTTCAAAGATTGAGTCAGGAGATTTCTTTTCAACATACGGAGGGAATCCAGTTACAAGTGCAATATCATTGGCGAATATCGAATATATTCAAAATTCGGGTCTTGTTGAAAATTCCGCTAAAATTGGGGCGGTTTTCATGGATGGTCTTGAAGATATGCAAAAAGAGAGAAACCTCATTGGTGACGTTAGAGGAAAAGGTTTGATGATAGGTATTGAACTTGTTAAAGACCAAAGATCAAAAGAACCAGCTAAAGAGGAAACAAAACGATTTGTTGATCACCTTAAAAATGAGGGAGTAATAATTGGTCTTGGTGGTATTTTCAAGAATGTTCTTCGGCTTCAACCACCTCTTGTTATTTCTGAGGAACAGGCAAAGGATGTAATTGAGAAGATGGACAAGGTGTTTGTTGGTTTATGACCTGATATGCGATGGAATAATGGATATCGCTTGTATCTACCAGACCTGATATTAAGCATGTTCTAGAACGGTATTTCTCGCTAATCCTTTTTCATCAAACATTTCTGCTTCTCCATCTGATGAATTTAAACTTCTGCAACCCATTTGGTGTATAATGCTTCCGGATGATGAATTCGTTGAGTATGTTCAAATAGATCTGATTTTTGGAATTCTAGCATTTAGGTTGGCGTGTATTGTTTTCTAACGAGAAACTTCGCACCAATCAATGAGTGTTGATGATATTGTTTCTGCAACCTTTATGGTAGATCGAATACTAACGCATTCGTCAAACGAATGAATTCTCTGTACATGAGGACCAAACGTCACTGCTGGAGTTCCACGATGTGCAAAAAACCGAGTGTCTAATCCCGCAGATCCTCCAGCAAATTTTGGTTGTTCCCCAACGACCTCAGTTATGTTCTTCTTCATGAGAAGTACAAATTCATCTTCAAGATTAAGTAGATGTGGCCTAGCATACCACCCAAACCATTCAACTATAGGTCGATTTTTTAAGAGCCATTGATCCCCTTTACTCGCAGACATAACTGCATCTTCCACCTGCTTCTGAACTTCCTCTCTTGATTCTCCAGGTGGCCAACCTACCCGTGTTTCAAGTATTGCCTTAGCAGGTACTGTCGAAGGCCAGTCACCTGATGATATTGTTCCTATGTTGATTGTTGTCGCATGCCCTTTCATCCGCGGATCAGCTTCTTCAACTATGTTGAAACTGATAGCTGCCTGTCTCCTCTTATTAAGGTCTTGAAGAGCCTTGACAACCAACATCATTTTCTCTATGGCATTCACACCAAAATGAGCAGTTGCTGCATGTGCAGGTACTCCTTTAATTATAACGCGGAAATACATAACTCCCCCACTGGCAACCCCAAGGTTGTGATATGTCGGCTCTGGATTGATTGCGGCATCAACTTTTGGACGAACAAGGCGAAGGAAAAGGTTACCTCCCACACCACCATCCTCTTCTTCGATTGTAGTTTCAAGTTGGATGTCGCCCTTTAATTGAATATCTAGTTGCTGAAGTGCTTGAACAGCAATGAACATCGCTGCAATTCCAGCTTTCATATCACCAGATCCCCTTCCATAAAGAAGGTCATCCTCGATTTCACCCCCCCAAGGGTTTCTTGTCCAATCTTCAAGAGGTTCGGGGCTTACTACATCAACATGACCAGTGAGGCAGATTGATTTTCCACCTCCCGCCCCTTTAAGAGTTGCAACCACATTTGGTCTGTTTTTATACCCTAATCGCGAAAATGAAGTAGTTTTAAAATAATCTACATCTCTTTGGAGGATTTTCAAATCTGGAATAATCATCTCAGGTTTGAGCTTCATGTTTTTGAAAACATCGTAAACGAATTCCTGTATGTTGAACTCCTCGCCTGATACGCTCGGTATTTTAACCAAGTCTTGAATCAATTCAATCAATCGGTCCTCATTCTGTCTGATCCAGTTTCGAACAAAGGCTTTAAGGTCTTTATTTGTCACTTTCAAACCTTCCATTCTCTGATGCTTTTCTGGACTTTGTGCTCTCTAAGATCTTTGAAGATTTCTCCCTCTAGTAGGTTCTGATATTGTGGGAAGTAACCACCGATAGCACTATCTCTGAAGGCTTTCCAGACTGGAGTGATTCCAAATGAACCGTTCTGCCGAATCCACGCTACTTTGTCTAAGTCAATGACTTCTGTCATAATTTCCTCATGCGTTCCAACCTGCTGGAGTACTCTTCCCTCAGGATCCGCATAGATAGACCTTCCTCCCCCCTTGTTGCTGATTATATTAGAGTTCAGCACATAGCACTGATGCATGATAGCTTGAGCGGGAACAAGTATCAACTCAGCATCTCTATCAGGCGTGTAGGTTGCTGAAGGTTGTAGAATCACTTCCGCTCCCATCCATGCAAGAGTACGGAATAGCTCTGGGAACCAGAGGTCATAGCAAATCACGATGCCAACCTTTGTGATTCCTGGAATCTCGAAGACTACAAAATCGGATCCTTTGGCTGTATCTTCGAATGGCATCCATGGGTATATCTTCCTATACTTCGCAACCATCTCTCCATCTGGATTGAAGATAATAGCTGTGTTGTATATCTTTGAACCATCAACCTCAAGAAAAGAACCCGGAACTAGCCAACATCCAACATCCTCAGCAAGCTTGGATAATCGGTTGGTAAGCTCACCCGGTATCTTGATTGCTTTATCTTTCCAATCCTTTTCTCCATATGGCTGAAGCAACAACTCTCCAGTGAAGATCAAATCCACCCAGGGATACTTGACCTTGGTGTTCCGAGTAGTCCTCTCGAAATTATCAAGTGTGACTGCAGGATCGTCATCCTTCTTCAATTGTAGACCAGCGATTCCAAGCTTTCGTGACACATTCTCAACTCCATCCGTACAATTTACATTACTCTTATAATGGAATTCATTCCATCCGCAATCTCATCCAATAAATTGGTTAAGTTCGATATCTCAATCTCGACTTCTCGGAAGATTCTCGACCTTTCTTCCTCCAACATAGACAGAGGCTCCTGAACATTGATCCAATTATAGGGGTTCTCCTCTTGCGTTGCCAGCTTTGCCGCTGAATGTGGTCCTACATTAGAAACTGGTAAACTACGCAATGCTCGAATTGATGTATTGATGTCGATGTAGTCTTCTATCATCTCAAAACGAGCCAGATAATTCACATCGTCCGGAGGGCTTACTCTCCAGAGCCAACCGATTGTCTTGTTCATTTTTCGACTTGCTGCCACTAGGATTCTATTAGCTTCATCGATTTCCTCTATTACTCCTCTATCCTTAATTCTCTTCAATGCTCTATCAAACTGTCTTCTTTGATTCATAATCCTATTGACCTTGGATAATAGCTGAGATAGATCAAAGGGGCTGTCCTTCCATCGAGAATGATAGGAAAGAACATTTTGGAACGTTTCCAGAGGCCGAAACAGGTTAAATGGCACAATCTCCGAGTTGGCGAGTTGGAAGACAGTTTCCTTCAAGAACTCTGCGTAATATCTTATGGCTTTATAGTCTAAATGATCAAGGTCATCATTTTGTGTATGATAGAACTTACTTTCAAAAGCAACACAGAAAATCGATGGCACACCTGCAATTTCAAAAAACCAGTGGTCACTTCCATAACCTGGAGGCTCGAAATATTCTATGTTCGGACCATCAAATTTGAGATTATGTGTCATGACGAATTCAGTAAGTTCTGAGGTTGCTCCAATGAAATTTTGTGTAGGTGCTGGATAGCCAATTGAATCTAATGCTATCATCGCTACAATATTATCCAAGCTGTTACGATGCTTATTGACATAAGCTTTTGATCCATTACACCAGTAGTAGAAATCCTTTGAACCACTTTCTTGAGCTCCAAAGAATATGATTCGTACGTTTCGCTTTAGTTCTCCACCTTTCTTCACATGTTCTTGCAGATTTCTTGCCAACTCGATAACGATAGCTGTTGGAGCAGAACTTTCAGCTGCTCCTTTAAACCATGCATCCAAATGAGCTCCCACAACTATTTCCTCTTTGGACCCATTCGTGCTCTGGATTGATGTGATTAGATTTTGAGATTTTTCATTCTCTGAGTATTCCACATCAAGCTCAATCTCAACGGATACTGTACTTTTTTGATGAAGACCCAGCAGGTAATCCCCCTGTTCCTTTGTAACATTGATGACTGGAATCTTGAGGAGTCCCCCAGCTGAAACAACAACTATCTTGTTGAGATTTCCTTCAGCGGGTGAAGAAACAATTATCGCTTTAACATCTTGATCGAGAGCATTGAAGTATGCCCTCATGGGACCAAGATATAAATCGGGTCCCCATGTTGTTATTCCAATCATTCCGCTGTTTCTACCATGAACCTCGGGAGTTGTATTGTGAATGTGGACTAGAGGTCCCTCCACCTTGGCAGATAGACTGTATGGGAATGCAACAGCGTTGATCTCTTTCTCTATAGGATTTCTCACCCTTAATACACAGGAAACAGGCTTCCAATGATGTACATCGAACTTTTCATCCTTTATATTAGACAGTCCAATATCTGATAGCCGTTTCTTCACATACTTGAAAGCGTCTTTCACAGCTTCAGTTCCAGCTATCTTGTCTTCAATGGAAGATAGGTTCTTTATTGTTTCACGAACCTCATCCATTGAAATTGTTCCCAAAGAATGGTTTTCATGGTCTAACGCAGTCAATACTTCTTTACTTCCTTCTCAAACTCATCCAATACTTTCTCAGCCTGCTCTGATGTGATACATAACGGAGGTTGGATTCTGAAGACATTTCCTAGAACGCCTCCTGTTCCAACAAGGATTCCCTTCTTCATCATATGCTTGGCAATTTCAGTCACTTCATCCTTAGCGGCCGTCTTGGTTTTCTCATCCTTTACAAGTTCGACACCAATCATGAGCCCCTTGCCTCTGACCTCCCCAATCAGACTGAATTTGTCTGCTAGCTCGGAAAATCTATCTCTCATATTTTTCCCAATCGTTCCAGCATTAGCAATCAACCCTTCCTCTTGCAGGTAATCGATGTTCTCTGATGCTACAGCACAAGAGACAGGATTCCCTCCGAAAGTAGAGAAGTGGTCCCCTGACTCTAGTGAAGCAGCAATCTCATCTGTAGTCACATACCCTCCTATTGGCATTCCCGCACCTAATCCTTTTGCCATTGTAATGATGTCTGGTTTGATATCCCAATGCTCAATGGCAAACATCTTTCCTGTCCTGCCAAACCCTGTCTGAACCTCATCTGCAATATACACAATATCGTTGTCCTTGCATATTTTTGGGACCAACTCGTGGTACTCCTTAGGTGGTACAACTATACCTCCTTCCCCTAGTACTGGTTCTACAATCATTGAAGCTACGTCTCCGCTTGTATGGTATTTGACAATATCTTCGACCCTTCTTGCACACTCAATTCCACATTCAGGGTAGACAAGTGGACATCTAAAGCAGTATGGCATTGGAGCATGAACAACACCTGGAAAGTTAGCGAAAGTCCCGAATCCGTTTTTGTATTTAGATTGACCAGTTAGGGATAGAGACAAACCAAGCCGCCCATGGAACGATCCTTCAAGTGCGATTACACTTGCACCTGTCCGTCCCCTAGTGACAGAATATTTCTTGGAAATCTTGATTGCACCCTCGACCGCTTCAGCACCACTGTTACAGAAGAATGACTTTGTAATATTGCTCGGAGTGAGGTTTGCGATTTTTTCAGCTAATAGCGTCTGTGGGACATTATGATAAAGCCCCGAGCAATGAATCAACTTTGAGAGCTGTTCTACCCCAGCTTTGACGAGTCGCTCTGGGCAATGACCTGCATTTACAACTGAGATTCCACTTATACAATCAATATACTCTGTTCCATCAAGATCTCTTACAAGTGTATCTTTGCCCTCATAGATGACTATGGGTTTGCGTGCATATGCAGGAACCATGTACTTTGATTCTTTCTTGATTATTTCATCTGTATCAACCATTAGTAGATCTCTCCTTGATTTTCCAGACCTAATTTGATGTCCATATAGATTCGTACTTACTTTCAGCTTTATTGGCTAGAGGAATGAACAACAATAATAAGAATCCCAACACCAATGAACATCAATGAACATTCATTTTCAGTTGCATTGTATCTAATTAGACCTTGATTAAATTGCGAATTCCTTCAGCTATATTGTCCATATCACTCAAGAACTTCTCCAGTATCTTTTCAATCTCTTTTCGAATTCGTCTTCGTTCATTCTCAAGTCTTGCCAGAGGTTCATGAACACGTATCCAGTTGTATGGATTGTCAGATTGCTTTTCGATTCTTGCTGCATTCTCGAGATCAAATGCTGCGATGGGGATTTTACTTAGACTCCTGATTGACTCTACTAGGTGTATGTAATCTTCAATCAATTCAAACTGATAGAGGTAGTCGCTGTTGTAGGTTTCCATTGGACGGGTTGTCCAACCAATAGTCCGGTTGAATGTATTGGCTGTCGTCAGCAAGAAATCATTGACATTGCAACTGATTTTACTGACCTTACTAGATGATAGAAACTTTCGAACACGAGCTTCTTGTTTAAGAAGTTCCTTCACTTTCGAGAGGTGTTCTTTGAAATTGAAGGGATTTGAATCTAGCTTGCTGTATCTCAAGATGATTTTTTCGAACCGTTTTAGCGGAAGAAAAATATCGAATGGCAGAAGCTCTGAATAGGCTAAGAAGGATAGAGCTTCCTTCATGAACTCAGCATAGAAATGAACAGATTGGAAGTCAAGATGGTCAGGGTCATCCTTCTGAGTATGATATAAGGGGCTCCGATATGAAACTCCATATATTGTAGGGACCCCTGCTAATTCAAAGAACCAATGATCACTTCCATAGCTTGGTGGATTCAAGTATTGCAGTGTAAGCTTACTTTCAAGGTCAATTTTGATTGATTTTGCATAATTAAAAAGATCCGCTGTTGCATAGATATAATTCTTGGCAGGGGCTGGATATCCCGTCGAGTCTAGACTTAGTACAGTTGATGTTCTGGCAACTGATTCTGGATTATTTCTCACATATGCCTTGGAGCCATTCAGCCAAAAATAGAAGTCATTTGATCCACTCTCCTCTGCTCCGTAGAAAATGAACCTAATTGTCCTTTTAGGAATATTACCTGACTTTGCTTGGTCGTTGAATATTCTAGCTAGCTCAAGAACTGAAGCGGCGGGAGCGCAGTTGTCAGCAGCTCCTTGGAACCAAGAGTCGTAATGTGCACCCACAACAATCTCCTGTTCTGAAGAACCATCGCCCTCGAGTATCCCCACTATGTTGTATGATGTGGATCTAGAAGAAACCTCCACCTCTGTATTGATACTCATTATCACTTCCCCCTCTTGCATCATGGTTATCAATGAAGCCCCTTCTTCCTTAGTGATGCACACAACCGGAATCTTGAGAAGCCCTCCACAGGCAAGAACAACAACCTTCAGGAGTCCTCCCTCGTCAGGAGCAGTAACAATCAGACCATCATATCCTAGTTTTGCAGCTCGAAAGTAAGCCATTCTTGGACCAAGGTAATCGTCCACACCCCACTCAGATAGGGCAATCTTCGCCTTTCCAGAAGCTGAAAAACCTTCCTTCTCACTATCAAGGACTGCAAGCATGCCTTCAACATTGTCAGTCTTACAATACGGGAAGAGTGCAGCTTCAATCTCCTTCTCAACGGGGCTCTTAATCTTCAAAGTACATGATTTAGGGTCCCATCCATGAACATCAAAAGGTTGCTTCTCGATTTTGGTGAAGCCATAGCTGGCCAAACAGTCATGGAGAAAGTCCGCTGCTTCTACCTCTGCCTTGGTACCTGCAACCTTCTGCCCAAAAGCGCAGAGCTGTTCAACTGTGTTTCTTATCTTTGAGATTGATGTTTTTTCAACCATACGTAGACACCCACGAATTTATTGCATAATGCTCTCTTTGAAGGATTAGGGAAGGACTCGTCAATATCTTGTTATGTCATATGAACAATCTAAAGAAGGGTGCCAACATATATGTTCAAAACTGAACATAGACATATACAATGTAAAGAGCCTTATTCCTTGCCTCACATTACAGAGTGTTCAATGAAACCTGTGAGCCAGTCTTATGAGAGTTAAATCCAAGTCAATTGTTCTGCTGTTATTGCTTCTCTTCACAATCTTAGTAGTTGCAAATCCCATGGATTCAAGCTATATTCAAGCGACAGACCTGACCGGTATCAATGTAGCAGTTTACGAAGGCGTTACTAACGAACAATCGTCTAGTCTTTCAAGTAGGACCGCCTTATTCTGGATGTTTAGGTGGATGAACGCAACCGTTGAAGTTGTTACTGCAGCTGAGATTCGAAACGGGATTCTATATGACTATGATATTGTTGTTGTTCCTGGAGGCTGGGCGTGGGCATACTTCCAAGATCTTGGTGTTGTAGGAGTTTCGATGATACGTCAGTTCGTGGAGGATGGTGGAGCTTTCTTTGGAGTCTGTGCTGGTGCATACTTCGCATGTGATGGTATACGGTGGGAAGGAGAATATATCGAATATTCACTAGATCTGTATCCAAACGTTGGCAATGGACCTATAGAAGAGATTGCAGCTTGGCCAAACTACAATATGACAGTGATCAATCTAAACAAGGGTACTGAAGGACCAGTTCTATCTGGAGAACCTGACACTCATGCAGTAATGTACTATGGTGGACCGTATTTTGAAACAACAGGAACAGACGGAGTCCTTACACTCGCGAAATATGATGTGAATGATGAAGCAGCGATAATTGCCTATGAATATGGACAGGGTCGGATAGCCCTTTCAGGCCCACATGTTGAATGGGAGGAAGATTCTGACCGCGATGAAGTGGTATGGGAGAATGCGTTTGATGATGAAGGGTCCGAATGGAATATGATGCTAGAGATCAGTCTATGGATTTCCGAGGGACATTCACCAACATCACCTATGACTAACATCGCAACCACAAGTTCCACTCAATCGACTGACCCTAGTTCTACTCGACCTTCTCTTGAAATTATGATAGGGTTTGTTGGTATCCTTGTGTTTATTGCTACAGGAATCATTGTCAGCAAGACACGAAAGCGAGTCTTTTGATATTAAAAAATTAAAAAATAAGATGCAAAAGTACGTGTTCATAATCGGAGCAGTGTGAACAAGAGTGTTCGGTGGATTTTAATTTGTGTACAACCATATCTAGCAACCTGCTAAATTTCAGGATGTAACATCTATGAAAAGGGAGAAAGCACTCCTCTCGCTGACTCTAGCGGTCCTCTTAATCTTGCCAGTGTTTGCAAACATTACACCAACAACAGTTGCGCAGACACCCAAGATTATCAATATAGGAATGTTTGGAGAACCAGACAGCCTTAATCCTGTGATGGCCGCAACGATCAGTAGCTGGGAGTTTATTAATTGGATATTTGACCCGCTGGTCAGATGGGACGACGACTGGGGCATCCAACCCTGTCTTGCAGAAAGTTGGGAATGGGCGGCAAATGGCTCTCAGTTAGTAATGCATATGGATCCTGACGCTACATGGCATGACGGAACTCCGTTCACAGCACATGACGCAAACTGGACCCTTTTTACTTGGACTTGGTTAGGTTTCTGGGTAGGCCAGACACCTCGAATTGATCATAGAAACATCAAGGTTCCAGATGATCATACACTTGTCCTTAATTTTGTGGACAGTGGTTATGAGAACATCTGGCACTGGGATCCTGAGGGTTCATATGGTGATCCAGCTTGGGAACTAGGTCTATATGATAGATACAATGGCACTCCCGTCGCAATCAACCAAGAGGCGTTTCTTACTGGATTGACTTATGTCCCGATTCTTGCAAAACATCTATGGAATCCATTGACCTGGGAAGACCCAACGTATGGTGTAGGAAGTTGGTATTGGGACGTGGCATATTATTGGGATGCTATCTGGTGGGGTATGTTAGATCCAGCATGGCCAACACCATTGAATGGTACTGGAGCATTCATGCTGGATGAATACGCGGTTGGAGATTACATCAAACTTGATGCCAATCCCAATTATCATCTAGGTGCACCAAATATCGATGGAATTTTAGTCACCTTCTATGACACTGTGGAGGTAATGACAGAAGCTGTAAAAGCTGGAACCCTTGATTTCTGTGAAACAGAACCGGTTTTCATTGAGCTTGGCACCATCCCAGAAGGGGTCACAGTAAATGAAAATCCGTGGATGGGCTGGGAAGGTCTCCTTGTGAACCAGTACTATAACTACACCAATGCTCAGGGAGAATATGCTTCTCGTCCACACAAAACCAATGCACTTCGTCAACCAGAAGTGAGAAAGGCAATGAACCAAGCCATCGATAAGGCACAGATAGCTGAGGTTGCTTATCTCGGTCATGCAAATGCCGCTGATTCGTTAATCCATTCCTCACTTAAATGGTACAATGATGGGCTTATTACTTATCCCCAAGGTATTGCTGAAGCTCGAGCAACTCTCGAAGCTGCAGGATGGGTAGAGAACACAGGTGGGGTCTATGAGAAGATGGTAGAAGGGACACTTGAAACACTGTCCTTCAATATCAAGTATGTGACTGGTGTTCCAACAGACTTCACAATAGTGTCTCTTGTCAGTTCATATCTTGAAGCCGCAGGATTTGAGATTACCACAACTCCTCTCGAAGAAACAACCTTTGTTGCACACACTGCTACAGAGGTATGGAACTTTGACATAGCTCTGACTTTCTATAGTCAGATTGCCGATCCAAACAGTATGATGCAATACATGACCAGTGACAGCTGGATCAACCCGAATGGTGTGAACATCACAAGGGTTGATGAGATATACAAAGAACAGCAACTGACTACTGATGACTTGGTTAGGGCTGCCCTATGTGATGAATTCCAGCAGATAATGTACAATGATTCAAGTATTATCGTTCTCGTTGAGTACAGTGACATTGAGCTCTATAGAAATGATGCTTGGACATTCACTCATACTGACTGGCAAAGCGGCATCCTTTCCATGTGGAACATCGATTCTTGGCTAGAAGTAGACGTGCCCATTACCCCTACAACACCAACTAGCCCTACTACACCAACTGAACCAGTACCACCATTGCCCATGGAACTACTCCTAGTAGTAGGCATTGGCGTAGTAGTTCTAGTCATCGTTCTTGTGTACTTCGTCAGAAAAAAGTAGCATAGGATAGAACTGGATTAGAGATTGAACAGATGGGATTCCTGTCTGTTCAATCCTCCTTTTTATGAATCCAAAGAAAAAACAGAGTGGATTAGTATGGCACTAAGAGATGTTTTATTTAAGCGAATAGCTCAAGCAATTGTTACAATCTTCATAGTACTTGCGCTCGACTTCGTAATTTTCCACATTCTTCCTGGGGATCCAATGACTTTCCTCGCGAGAAATCCTAATCTGACAGAAGTCGCGCAGGAAAGATTAATCGAGCAGTTTGGACTTGATCAACCACTTTTCGTGCAGTTCCTTCTCTTCCTAGTAAATTTCCTCAGACTGGAGCTTGGAATGTCATTCCATTTTAAAGAAGAGGTAGGACCTATTCTCATAGAGCACCTTGGTAACACTCTTATTCTGGTTGTTCCTGCATCTCTTGTCGCCATAGTAGTTGGAATCTGGATAGGTAAGAACTCTGCTTGGCGTCGAGGCCGACCAGCAGACTTCCTCGGACTCCTATTTTCACTGATTACCTACTCTATCCCTACATTCTGGTTAGCAATGTTCTTCATCATGTTCTTCGCTTTCGGTCTCGGTTGGTTTCCAGGAACCCCTGGATTAATCACTCCTGGTGCAGATTTCACAGGCGATCCTCTTGGTCTGGTTGCTGATATGATATCCCATTTGATGCTTCCATGGACGGTGCTGATTATTGCTATATTGGGTTCATTCGCATTAATCACGAGAAATGCTCTTCTGGATGTTTTAAGTGAAGACTATATGATTACAGCCAAGGCAAAGGGACGAACTGAGAAAGAACAATTGAATAAAGAAGCTATGCCCAACGCGATGATACCCATTACAACGGTCATCGCACTCCAGCTTGGATTTTCAGTAGCAGGAGCTCTTCAAACGGAGGTTGTATTCTCCTATCCTGGTATAGGAAATCTAATTTGGGAAGGCGTTTATTACCGCGACTACCCATTACTTCAGGCAAGCTTCTTTGTGATTACCATTGTTGTAGTCATTGCCAATCTTCTTGCAGACTTCATCTATTTCTATCTAGACCCGAGGATAAGAGTTGGATCAGAGTTTACAATTGGCGACAAGAAACCACCAAGACCGATTTCTCACTATGGTTACGCAGTGATTGTCATAGTCGCCCTCCTATCCACATGGGCAGTGATTGGTATAACAACAATCATTCCACTAATCATACTCATGTTGGTTCTAAAAAGGAAGGGAATAACACAGTTCCTGAGAAGCAGACTTAGAACACTGAAACCAGCAAACTTGATCTATGCTTGGCATTACAAGCGTTCGCAGATTCTTGTTAGACTCTCAATGGTTGTGTTAGTCGTTAATCTGATTTCTGTCAGTATCATTATAGCCACAGGTCTTCTCAGTACAAATTGGGTGCTATATTGGGGATTGGCATTTACTGGTTTAGCATCATTTCCTCCACCTCTTCCTCCTGGTTCGGAGTACTCTACATTGACTCTTACAATCTCATTGATTGCGCATCCATTATTAACACAAATTGCGTTGGTAGTAGCGGTGATGGGAGTTCTTCTTGGTAGGAGGAAAAGTCTAGGTTCAACCTTCGGTCGCTTCATTAATACACGAATGGGTATGGCAGGAACTGCAATAGTAGCTATGTTTGCAGGAATGACCATTTTTGGTGACATTTTAGCTCCATATAATCCCGAGGCATTCTTCACGGGTCTCTTGTATCAGCCACCTGGAGCACTGCCAGAAACTCAATTGTTAATGGTATCAATTGGCATAACATTCTTTGTTGTTGCAGGAATTCTCTGGTGGATAATGGATCGACTCAAAATACAACTCCTGCCAAGGTATTTTATTTCTATCATGAGCGGAGGACTTATTCTTTATATTGCAAGTCTACTTGGAGTTCAATCTTTGAACCTTGAAAATATGACCTCCTTAGCCTTTGCAGCAGGAATTGGAGTGATCGCTGGAATCATCATCATAAGGGGTCTTCTAAGTGCTAAGCCAAACCTTAGTGGAAAATACTTGCGAAAATATACTCCAAGATTGGTTGTTGCTATCATAGGAGTTGTCGGTTTCGGTTTCATCATCCAAGCTATCCTTCAGGCACCATTTGCAATACCGCTCGAATTTCCTGGTCACCATCTAATGGGGACTGATCAATTGGGGAGAGATGTATATAGCCAACTTATAATCGCGGTGAGAATTACACTTCTTGTGGGTATTATCGCAACAGGAATGTCTGTAATCATAGGCACGTTGATTGGACTTGTAGCAGGATATTATGGCGGCATTATCGACTCTTTCTTGATGCGGTTCACAGACATATTCTTTGTTATACCAAGCCTACTTTTAATGATCATTATGGCTGCGGTGTTAGGGCCTTCGATTGTAACAATCATACTCGTGATTGGTCTATTCTCATGGTCTTCCACAGCACGTATTGTCCGAGGACAAGTATTAACAATAAAAGAGAGATCTTATATCGAGAGGGTTAGAGCAGTGGGTGGCAGCAACATCTATATCATGAGTAAACATGTGTTGGCTGCAGTTGCTCCACTTGTTGTCGCAAATACAATACTTGTCACAGCATGGGCGATTCTGTCAGAGGTCGTCTTAGACTTCTTTGGTCTCGGGGATCCAGCTATGATTAGCTGGGGTACAATGCTATATCTGGCATTCAATGCTGGTTCAATGTCAAACAATCTATGGTGGCTTGTATTCCCACCTGGTATTATGGTCATTCTCCTCCTGCTTGGTGTGTCGATGGTAGGATATGCGATGGATGAGATAGTCAATCCAAGACTTCGGAGGAGGTAGGAGAAATAATGGTTGAAACATCCACATCAAAGATTTCAATCGGAGAACCTTTGCTACAAGTATTAGGACTCAAGATTTATTATCACATATCTCAGGGAATTGTCAAAGCGGTTGATGATATCGACTTTACTGTGAATTGTGGCGAGTTCGTAGGTCTTAGCGGCGAAAGTGGTTGTGGTAAAACCACTACAGCGATGGCTCTATTACACATTCTTCCACGAGAGGGAGTTGTCGAAGCTGGACAGGCTATATTTGGTAATCAAGACATCCTTTCCTTGAAAAGGAAGGATATCCAAGCATTTCGATGGAAAGAGATATCAATGGTCTTTCAAGGTGCAATGAATTCGCTGAATCCAGTACACCGTGTGATTGACCAGATGGTTGAAACCATCTTGATACATGATAAAATGAAGAAGGCACAAGCAAAAGAGTTGGCACTTGAACTAATAGAGTCTGTTGGGATTGATCGGTCAAGGGCTACTGCATATCCTCATGAGCTGAGTGGTGGAATGAAGCAGCGTTTGATGATCGCTTTGGCTCTTGTGTTGCACCCACCACTCATTATTACTGATGAGCCAACCACAGCTCTAGATGTGATGATTCAAGCACAGATTCTCGATCTCTTCAAGAAGCTCAGGGAGAAGACAAGTTTCTCGCTTCTGATTATCACTCATGACCTGTCAGTACTTGCTGAAACTTGTGACAAGGTTATTATTATGTATGCTGGAAAAATCGTTGAAGAGGCATCAACTGGCATTCTATTCAATGAACCAGCTCATCCTTACACGAAGAAACTCATTGCCTCATTTCCAAGTATACTTGCAGACAAAGAGATTGACTACATCCCTGGAAATCCACCAGACCTAATCAATCCACCCTCAGGTTGTAACTTCCATCCTAGGTGTGACTATGCAATAGACAAGTGCAAGGTTGAGGAACCACCACTAGTTGATGAAGACGGTCATAGGGTAGCTTGTCACAGGAGGCATGAACTCTGATGTCGGATGTTATTCTCGAAACCAAAAACCTCAAGAAATGGTTCACTGTCAGAGCTGGATTCCTATCTAGTTTGATTTCCAAGAAATCCGACTCGTATATTCGTGCTGTTGATGGAGTAGATCTTCAAGTCAACAGGGGAGAAGTCTTTGCTATTGCAGGCGAGAGTGGGTGTGGTAAGACTACAATAGCGAGATTGGTTATGCGTCTCGAAACTATGACAGAAGGAGAGATTTGGTTTGAAGGAGAAAAGATCTCTGCTCTGAATGAGAGCATGTTCAAGGAGTATCGTCGAAGGATCCAAATGATCTTTCAGGATCCATATGGGTCGCTTAGCAACAACATGTCGATAGGTGAGATTGTCGCAGAACCACTAAAGATCCACAATGTTTATGCAACCGCAAGTGAGATCGAGGAAAGCGTCATAGCTGCTCTTGAAGACGTGGGACTTCGTCCAGCTGAAGAATTTGCAGGGAGGATTCCCCACGAACTTAGTGGCGGTCAAAGACAACGTGTCGCTGTGGCAACAGCACTGGTGTTGAATCCAGCACTTCTTATTGCTGATGAACCGGTCTCTATGCTCGATGTATCGATGAGGGGACAGATTTTGAAGCTTTTACTCGATTTGAGAAATAACAGAGGAATCACCTTGGTATTGATAACCCATAATTTAGCTGTTGCTAAGCAGATGTCTGATAGAATAGCAGTGGCTTATCTTGGTAGAATCGTTGAAACTGGAGATTCAAAAGACATCATCAACAATCCAAGCCATCCTTACACAAAAGCACTTGTTTCAGTCGTTCCTGTTCCAGAAACAGGTATCAAAAGAGAGCGTCTATTACTCACAGGTGAGATTCCTAGCCCTATTGATATCCCAACTGGATGTAGATTTCACACCCGATGTCCATTTGCGAAAAAAAAGTGCAGTGTGGAAGAACCCGAATTAAGAAAAATGCCTGATGGACGACAGGTTGCATGTCATGAGGAATAGTGACACAACGCATCTTGCCTGTTCAAATTTGTACATCTATGTTGGTTGTTCTTTTCTCTTTGTTCACAAGTTGTAAGTCATAATCACAGTTGGATGTGAGTCTAAGATGAGTAGAGAGATTGAAGCGATAAAGCAAGCAGTTATCAATGGAGATTCTGAAGCTACAGCTAGTCTGACAGAGAAAGCACTAGCGGCAGGAATAGATCCTATAGAAATTCTGGAGAGGGGAATCTCTGATGGTGCTAAGATTGTTGGTGAGCAATTTGAGAGGATGGATATCTTTCTAACCGAGCTAATGCTTTCAGGCGAAGCAATGATAGCGGGTTTAAATGTTGTACTTCCTAAAATCAAGTCTGAAGAAGTGCCTCAGAAAGGAAAGGTAGTAGTCGGAACTGTGCGTGGAGATGTTCATGAGATTGGTAAGAATATCTTCAAATCACTCCTTATCGCAAATGGATTCGAAGTAAGTGATATTGGAGTAGATGTACCAACATCGAAATTTGTAGAAGAGGCTGAGAGGATTAAAGCTGACATTATCGCAGTATCCGCTCTGATGACATCGACTCTAGGTGGTCAGAAAGATGTGATTGACTTTCTGGAGCAAATTGGAATCCGTGACAAATACATTGTCATGGTGGGTGGTGGACCCACAAATCAGGTTTGGGCTGATGAGATAGGAGCAGATGGTTTTGCTGAAACGGCTCCCGAAGCTGTAAGAGTTGCCTCACAACTCATAGAAAAGAGGAGGGCATAGACTGTGATTCCGATAATCGAGATAGCAAAGAGAGCTCTTGATGGAAGGCCTGTACTTGAGAAAGAGTATGACATGAGAGTGTTTTCTCCGAGAGTCCGAGAGTTGGTCAAGGAGTATGGCATAAGTTTTGACTCAGATGTCCTTGTTCCATCAGATGATGGCCTTGCTGATTCCATATTCAAGGCTGCTGTTGACCTGATATGTTCGGTAGGTGTATATTGCAAAGACACAGAGAGAGTCATAGCTTTCGATGAGAAGGAGGTTCGAAATGAGCTGAAAACATCTTTTGATCATGCACTATTAGGAGAAGGAATGGAACAACGAACCCTGCTTCCCAGAAAACCAGACTCCAAAGATCGACCATGGATCTTCGCAGGTGCTGGCGGTGTAACTGTTTCCGATGAAAGTATCTTCATGAGACTTGTAGAAAACTATGCTAAGAGAATACCAATAGCAAATGCAATTACTACTCCCTGTTTACTCTCAGTAGATGGTGCAACCATTCGCGCTAGATCTCCTCTAGAAATAGAAGGCTCAATTCGGACTGTAGTTCTTGGTAGAGAGGCGTTGAGAAGGGCTGGTCGTCCGGGATTACCCATTATGAACGCTATCGGTACCGCAGAATCAGCCATCGCATTGGCATCAGGTCTTCATCCTGATTTTGGTCTGCGAAAAACTGACGGATACATGGTGGCGGAGTTAGCTGAGTTGAAGACTGACCTGGATCTGTTGAACAGAGTAGCTCTTCTTCAATCATTGAATGTACCAATCGCTGGGATTTATGGACCTATCTATGGTGGATTTGCTGGTGGGGCTGAGGGTACTGCTATCACAAGTACCGCGTTCCACATTCAAGGAATCCTGACATATGGTGCTTCCTGGACATTATGCTTCCCAATTCATGTCAAATATACTTCAAGTTCCTCCCCTGAACTTATTTGGATTGCCAGTACCTATGCACAGGCTGTGTCGAGAAACACCAAGGTGCCGGCTTTGTATTATAACTACACTGCAGCAGGTCCATGTACCGAAATGGTTCTCCAAGAATTTGCAGCAGAGTTCATAGCCGCAGTATCATCTGGAGCTTCAATTGAAACAGGAGGTGTGGCGAAGGGTAAATACTTCGATTACCTTACGCCTATAGAACCTATGTTCGCTTCGGAAGTTGCCTATGCAGCTGCAGGTATAACTCGTCCAGATGCAAATGAGATCGTGAAGAATTTGGTGTCCAAGTTCGAGGATAAGATTCCTAATCCGCCAAAGGGTAGACGTTTCCAAGAGTGCTGTGACATCTTGACTGGTGAACCCTCTAAGGAATGCTTTAGCATATACGAAAAGGTAAAGAAAGAGGTATCTAACCTAGGAATCGACTTTCTATATTGAACATATTGAGAAAAAGTTCAGACCCAAAGCTTGCGTCCTAAGTGTAGAACTGCAGTAGATTCACCCTCTTCGCGAGATATCTCTTCAACATTATCTAGGGCTAGCAGGTTCAGCATTAGCTTAATCGCTAGATCTTTGAAGGAAGAGTTTCTCGCGCCTAATTGAACCTTAACCATTTCTCCATCTTTCTTAACATCACACCTTTCCAATAGACCAGTAGATGATACATTGAGAGCCGCTCTCTGAACGTAGTCCTGAACTGAGAGATCGCTCCCTGGATCATTTGGTGTGTATTGAGGTCCCGAATTCCTTATCTCGATGAGTGTCTTCTCACCAATTGGATCATCGATAGTATTTGTGACCAACCAATCAAGAAGTGGAGCGGGTATCGTCGCATTTCCAGCACGACCTGATTTCATCAACAGATCCTCTCTCTTCTCCTTCCATGAACCAAAGATACGCTGGTTCCGCTCATTTTTTTTAATGCTGAAATTCTTCTCCTCCAACCAGCGAATACTGATCTTATTCGCTGCAATTATCTCAACATCAACTGTATATCCTGCTTCATCCCAACTTGAGAGTAGGAAGAGAATAATCACCTCTGGGATTCTACGTAGCATCTTTACGGTTGCTAGAACTATGTTTCTTTCAGGAAACAGTTCCGTTGAACTTAGTATACCCATTCTCTCCAAGAGCTTGATGTGTTCTGCAAATGCCTCGTACGTGTTCTTCCAAGCTTCGCTTTCAATCACGCCAAGTCCCCTCAGCAGCTTAGTGTGCTCAATGCCTATCCTGTTGATATTCTCGATGAACTCATTCGACGAGTAGCTACCATGTCCAAGATTCATGAATGCTTCAAGGAATTCCGAACTTGTAAGTCCCATTTCTGCGGTTGTCACAAGGGATGAAAGTAGTTTAGTTGTGGCTTTGTCTTCACATGTATCACAGTCTGGTAGGTCTCTCCGCTTTGAATAATACCTAACTGCATCTTCGAGAGCGTCATTGATACGACCAGACTCTCCACTAATCTCATTCAGCATGTCACGAGTTGAGGCAGATATCGTAGTGTGCAAATGGACTCGAGGACTATTTCCTCTCGACTCACTGACACTATCCTTCTTGGAATCTGCCACGAACACACTTCCTGCATCATGTTCAATGATTCTCCCAATCGTATGAGATGATGAACATAAATCTTGTTACTTCAAAATATCATGTACATATTAATGCAGAATTAGTTTCAAAGGATCAACTTGCTCTCTAAGGATTCTCAACTCTGTTGGAGTGGGGATGGCTTCCTGTTCTGCCTGAGAAATATCAAGAAGAAATCCGGTGTTTGCTTGAATCTCATTAGGGCTCGTGAATCCATAGTATCGACTCAGGTACATCTTCTTGGTTTCATCATCAAAAGAAAGGACACCAAGAGATGTTATCACACCTTCAGGACCACCTCCCGGAAGTCCTGCATCTTGTCTGGAAACACCGCCAGCAAGCCAACCGGGACTAGTGAGATAATCAACCTTCTCCACAAATCTCCGAGATTCGTGCTTCATGAATATTAGTGTACGACCAACAGAAGTTGCCACATCGCATGCCCCACCACTTCCAGGCAGACGGATTCTTGATGAATCATACTTACCAATTGATGTGCTGTTTAAATTTCCATGGATGTCAATCTGAGCACCAGATAGAATTCCAAGAACTGAAGGACCGGTCCTTCGATTCTGCATGTATGAGAAGGCATCAGCGAGACCTCCTATATGAGAGGAGTTATACATCACTCTAGGGTCTGCGACAGTCAAGGGTATCTCGAGCATGAAGGGATCCATGGCACCGGTTTCAAAGAAGATAGTGCAGTATGGAGAATGTGTCATCTTTGCAGTCACTGCAGCTAGCATTGGGAGTCCTGTACCACAGAAGACTATGTCTTCATTCTTGATTCTGCGAGAACATGCTATCGCCATCATTTCAGTTTTTGAGTATTGATGATTCAAATTGCAAACCCCCTCTGTTTATAACCCAGTTTTGGTGATGCTTTGATTTCTTCTAGCCGATCTCTACCAATGAGTGCTAGATATTCCGAGAAGTCGTTGACTCCAAAAATGTAAGTTTCGAGATATTCATAAAACTCAGAATCATCCATCGCAATGTTTCTGTATTCATCAAGATGCGTTGCATCATAGTCATAACATCGGTAACAGGCTGTTGGATGCGCTCCATGAGGTTGATGGACTACAGCATCCACAATTGTGTGTGGGAAGCAATTTAGCCAAGGGTCTTTCCTTAGTTGCTCTGATGGGACCAACTCCTCACATGACAAGATGACATGTTCTGAAGCCCTGGCTTGTTCAATATCAGTAAATGAAAGACCCTGAATTCTTGCTATGCCATCCTCTGATGCTTGATGTACGTGTAAGAGAGTGACATCAGGGTTCACTGCTGGCACAAGGACTAGTTGACTTGCATCTGAAAATGGACTCCTCTCAACTATGAGTTTCTTGTCTTGCAGTGATGCTCTTGCTTCTCTGAGTTTCTCATCAAATCCCCACTTGCTGACAATATCGGATCCTAATCCTGAATATGTTGGGAGATATGGCACTCCCATTGCACCAGCCATGAAGCGTAGAGTAATTTGATAATTTGTGTAGTCCTCAACAGTGATCGTTCCCTCCTCCACTGCTTTCCTGAACCTGACACAGGTAGTCGCGAACCTGCCATTTGCTCCGTAGGCAATTTCAACAAGACTAGCAAGATTAGCTCCAATTAGCAGATCCAGTACCTGACTCCCTGAATGCAGAACTGCATGGAGATTGTTGATGCCCTGTCTAATTACCTCGTGGACAAGAGCTACTGGATTTCGATTGACTGTGAACCCACCGAAGGAGATACAATCGCCACTAGAAACAAACCTCCTGACCGCGTCTGAGGCTAACATGACTTTTGAGGACATTACATTCACCCTATGATTTCAAGATACAATACCTACATTTTATTCTGCTGAGAGAAGAATCTTAGCTACATTCAGTAGGAACCTTTTTCCTAAAGTGTTTCCACAAAGATTTGGTGCTTGAGTAATGGAATGGAAAGATGGAGCACGGTGTGTGGTTTGCTTCACATTCGACTATGATGCTGACACCTCTTGGCGAAATATTCTGAGAAGAAGTAACATAGAACGTGACAATCCTGTGGTTCTCTCGATTGGAGAGTACGCCCCGAGAGCTGCTCTGCCCCGAATTCTTAGGTTGCTCGAGAAGCACGAAATCCGGGCTGGTTTCTTTGTTCCCGGCGAGGTCGCTGACCGCTTTATTGATTCAGTCAATACTATACATAAAGCAGGTCATGAGATTGGTCATCATGGATATGCCCACACAAACCCAGCATTATCTACTCTAGAAGAGGAGCAAAAGGAGTTGGAGAAAGGGTCGGCAGCTCTAAAACGAATAACTGGCTATCAACCTGTCGGGTATCGTGCACCAGCTGCAGACCTTAGTCCGCACACCTATTCGTTGTTGGCTAAGCAGGGATTGCTATATGATAGTACCATGATGAATGATGATCTTCCATATATGGTTGACATCGAAGGAAAGAAGATAGTGGAGCTGCCCATACGATGGATGCTTGATGATTGGGTCCATTTTGGATTCAACATGTTTCCATCCCTTCCCTACCAGAGTGGAATCAGCAGTCAGGAAAAGGTCTATGAAATCTGGTCTGCAGAGTTTGAGGCAGTCTACGAGGAGGGTCTCTACTTCATGCTTACGATGCATCCACAGATCATGGGTGTGCCTTCTCGGAGTAAGATGTTAGATAGACTTATTGAACTTGTGAAATCAAAGGGTGATGTCTGGATCGCAACACCTAGAGAAATAGCAGAATATTGGGTTGAACATGGAGGCTATTGAACTTGAAACGACTGGAAGGTAAAACTGTCATTATCACTGGAGTGTCAAACGGAATTGGACGGGCAACAGCCAGTCTCTTTGCAAAAGAGGGGGCACGTATAATAGGTGCAGATATTGATGAGGTGGGAGGCATGTCAATCACAGAGAATGTCCAAGCCTTTGGAGGGACAATGACTTTTTTGAGAATAGATGTGGCCAAGAAGAGTGACATTCAAGAGCTGTTTGAATTGGCCCAGACACAAG
>Ga0180438_10001798_pt1 | contig 37037 bp, 68 predicted proteins | sample SS_ome_12_FD_132455 | JGI IMG/M metagenome (GOLD analysis project Ga0180438, IMG submission 132455) | Hypersaline lake sediment archaeal communities from the Salton Sea, California, USA - SS_3_D_2 metaG | ecosystem: Environmental > Aquatic > Non-marine Saline and Alkaline > Hypersaline >... | reverse complement strand
TTTCATTGACATCATTAATTTTATTTGATTGACATAACTGGATATCTATTCGGCATGTATTACATATTGTGAGTTTTTCATTATACATAATGTGTGATTCAAGATCAGCAGTACACCCACAAATATTACATTTATTTTCTGTAATAGGAACTATACGATGATAATTTTCGGAACCACATACAACCTTCTGTTCTTCTACTTCTTTATTTTCTGACAAAAGAAGATTAATTTCACGCTGTTGTTTATATCTACGCTGAGCATATATGTGTTTCTTTAAAGCAATTTTCCTTTGAACATGATCACCCAATTCGTTAACGTTTTCTTTTTGAGAATTAGAATTAAGATAGATTGGTCGTACTGGAGCTTTTTGTCCCATAAATTTATTTGGTGGTTTGGGTGAAGGTTTAGGTGCCCGTGACATATTTTCTTGCCATTAATTACACTTCCTAATTATAAAATTAAGAACTAATCCACATATTAAAATCAAACCAATTGATACTATAATAATAGGAGCTTTATAGAATACTACTAGTATAATTAATATTACTGATCCAACCACAGCTCCAACAGCTGTGCATACAAAAGTTAATGTAAATGTTGCAGCTAAATCCTCATGATTAATTGCAGTAAATATAATTCCAAAAAAGAATCCTACTACACATGGAATGCCTAAAATTAATGCTGGAACTATCATTGTACTTCTATTGTTGTTTCAATTGAAGTCAATGTCTTTTTAACTTCAATAGGATTAGCAGTAAGTTCTGAGATAGAAACTTTAGATGCAATTTCTTCTAAGGTAAGATCACATAATTCATCGATCCAGTCATCAATAAAATACAGACGGCGACTACCTTTAATAACACCAAACAAAATTGGATCACGTTTACGTTCAATTTCTTCTTGCGTTAATTCAGTTGCTTTACCTTCTGGGTCATAGTGGAGAATAAGATAATTATCGAAGATACAAAGCTCATCCATTTCACGTTTCTTAGTTGCAACTTCTTCAGGGATAATACGAGTAAAATTCTTAATCCAATCTAAGCGAAGACCTTTCATACATTTTTCAGCGAACTCAATTATTGTTTCTTCATCAATAAATGTCATATTATCAATTGCATATAATTCAGATTCAAGAATAACTGTGTTTAAATTTCTTTCAAGTTTTTCTTTAAGAGCAACTTGACCATTTTCAGAAGCACTTTCAATTAACTTCTTATATTGTTCAACTCTATTGGTATGGTATTCTAAAACCTTACTACCACTCTTTATCATTTTGAAAATAACATCAGGTGGAATTAATTTAGGTTTTTCTTTTTTCTTAGATTTATCATCTGAGATAAATAATCCACGAATTCGATCATACAATGATTTCTTTTGTTTCGTACTATTAATAGTATCAACTATTGCATTATTAATAAATATTTCATTATCAGACCAGCTTGATGTTACTGCAAGACCATTACCGTCATTAAATACAACAGGCATACCCTCACCAATAGCAATATCATCTTTCTTTTGATACTTCAGAAGTTTGCGATCAACCTCAAAGTTAAGAAAACATTTTAATACTTTATCACCGTTTGCGAATTCGTGGATCATAATATCTACTCCTTAACCAGGAAATTCAAGTGGACCCTTATTTCCATCAAGGGGTTGGCCATCAATACCAACAATAGCACTAGCCTTTTCTACTTGAGCCCGTTCCTGTTCCTTTTGCATTTCTTCAAGTCTAGCTTTAAAGCTTTCTTCGAATTTAAGAAATGCATCACCAATATCATCAGCATCGATCTCAAATTCAACAGGTATTGCTGTTTGACCTTGAGGAGTTTGGACTGGAACTTGTGCCATTCCTTGATAGCTAATAATTTCATCTTTAATTACATCAGTCATTGTAATAACAACTGCACCAGTTTCTGTGTCAACGTACTGTTCAGGTTTACAGATCATCGTCTTCTTTTTCCTTTTTAATTATTGTTATGTTGTTTGCCCGAATGGCAAATATTATTTCTCTAATACCAGCAAATATTATGCATAACCCAATAAGAGATATCCATGGATGTTTTGCTACCCAGTTTAAAAATTCCATTATTTATTCCATGTCTTATTTTGACATTCTTCACATTGGCCATTGAGTTCATACTCTTCTTCATAAACTTTATCTGAGAAGAATCTTACAGGTTTCTTACACCATGAACAAACACCATAATCAACGTTTCCTACTTGACCTTCTTCTTGCAAACATTTAACTACATAATAAAGTTTTGCCGCATCAACAATATTTTTAAGTAGTACAGTATCTTTCTTTTCATCTTCAATCTTTTCATAATTATCAATTTCCATAAGATTGAGAATGTATTCAGTAAAACCATTAGTACTAAAATAAAATTCATCCTGTTCTAAAACTTCATCTGCTGTCATATCGCCATAAATTTCTGCGATAATCTGTGCCGCTTCTTCTTTTGTATTGAATTTAGTATTAAGATCTTCTCTAATCTTATCAATTACTACTTTATCCATTGTGATCTAATATTCCCAAGCTTTCCATTCTCTTGTAATCTAAGGAGAGCTTGATTAATATCTTCTCTCATAGCAGACCCTTGCTTCATTGCAATTCCATAATCTTGTTCATCAAATTCTTTTTCAAGTACTACGACGTTTTTATACTTAATGGATTTTGCAAAATCAATTAATGCTAACTTATCAAATACAACTGCATCGACATCGCCAAGCATTAACATTCCATAAGCTTCTCTTAGATTATTGCATTCGATTGGTTTAGCACCAACTCTTTCTAACGATTGAACACTTGATGTTCCTTCTTGTGTAGCAACCTTTTTGCTACGCAAATCTTTCTCATCTTGAATATAATATGCTTGTTTCTTTATTACACTATCCGCAGACATCTTAGCAACAATATTAGCAAAGAAACCAAATCCAAATAGAGTCACGGCGACTATAATAAACTTACTAACCCACTTCTTAGGTGTAATATCTCCATAACCAATCGTTGTTATCGTAATATACACAAACCATAAAGCTTCTAAAATCCCTGGATAATAACTATCATGTATTGCATCAGAACCTTTTTCAAGTATCCAAAGAACGTGTGCAATTATTACAAGGAATAATGCTAACCACGCAATTGGTATCAAAATTGATTTAGTTATTATCTTAATTGTATCCCACACATCATTCTTTTTCTTATTTAAAATTAGAATCCCAAGCCCTGTTTTAATATATGGATGTGAAAAATCCATCTTAGCTTCTCTATCAGATGTAACTGTAATTCCTGATATTGCTAAATCACACTCTCCTTTTTCTGCAGCATTTCTTGCATCCGCAAATGATTTTTTCCAAACAAATTCATATTCAACACCAAGTTCATCACTTAGAGCATCCATGATATCAACATCCATTCCTTTAACTTTTCCATTCTCATCAAAGATAAGTGGACGAAATTCAGTTGTTGCAACAGTTACTGTCTTTTTCTCTTCGGCTAATCCAATTGTGGTTAGGCAAATTAAGAGTAATGTAAGAAAATGAATTCGCATATGTTTATTCCCAGTTTATATATGAAAAGGTTCAGACATCATTTGCGACAGTGGAGAGAACCTTATTTCATCAAATGATGTCTGAACCAGGATGACCTACCTGATTAGGAAGATTTCTTAGATCCGCCTTTCTTCTTATTGGCGGCGGCAAGCATCTTAGCCATTTCATCATCTACATCAGATGAAGTACCACTGTACTTATCTTCCAGATCGGCTTCGACATTACCAGGTTCTTCACTGACCATTTCTTCGTAGGCTTCTGCTTCTGCTTCTTGAGCATTAACCTTTTTCTCGAAGTCATCGAGTGCACTGAGGCCAGTTCCGTCACCCATCAAATCCGAATTAGCCTTAGCCATAGACTTGCGAAGGTCGGCTGATTCTTTTCGGGCAGAAAGAGAAGTAAGATTGTTCTCTGCAGAATCGATCTTCTTTCTTGCTTTACCGAGATTTTCTTTAAGTTGATCTTCCAACTTCTCGTTTTTCTCGAGTTCTTTTGTATAGTTATCAACCAGCTTTTGCTGGGCTGACTTCTTTTCCAACAGTTGGCGAAGATCATCTTCATTTCCAGCTTCAGCAGCACGTTGCGCCATCTTCTGGAATTTTTCAACTCCAGCTTCAGCATCTGCTTTCTTACGTTCAAGCTGCTTATTGGATGCTACCAACTTAGCAATCTTTTCAGTAAAGTTTGCAACCTGTGCTTTACTGTCTTTAATTGCCAGCTTACCATCTACTTCAGCATCAGAAATTGCTTCACCAAGATCATCAGATGCTCCACGAATACGATTCCAAAGAGATTTCCAGAAACCCATGGTTTCCTCCTTATGTTATTTTCTTATTGTAGTACGTCTACTTCTGAGAGATTGATCACATATCCAAAGTAAAGAGCTAAGTAGCTTTGTTCTGTTTCAACGTGACCATATTCAAGAATCATGAGTTCCGAATTTGTGGTTTCTTCAGATGCTTCTGTGAGATCATATTCGGCAACTGAAGCTGCCATCTCATCATCACCATCCCAGATACCATGCATCGTACCCAGTCTTTTCTTTTCGTATGTTGTATCATCAAATTCGATACGGTTTGCGAATTCCAGTTCTTGTGGATCAAAATCATCCACATCTTCTGGTTCTTCGAAGAGCCAAAAATCACCGCGTTCTAGATGACTTTCACGGTCATCACCGGAGAGAATATTCGGATCTTCAAAATATGCTTTCAATTCAACATCACCATCAACAATTAGTGCAACCAACATAAGATCGGTCTTACCTTTTGATTGGAGATTAAAGATGATGAATTCACAGATGTCGCCGATAGTTACTGTTTTGGGATCTTCGATTACTTCGAAGGATACCGCTCCGACTCCTTGACCATCTTCCAAAGATTCCTGTAAAGTTTCTTCATCGGAAAGATCAAGGAAGGCGCCGCGACGGATATTGTACCAAAATCTTGGTTCATTTTTATCGTATGTCATTTGAACACCTTCCTTGGAATCTTATTACTTACGGTCTTGATCAATTTTTGCAAACTTGCGTCGCTGACGAATTCTTGCAATACCCATTCCACCGAGTAGAAAAGCGATTGGAATAAGTGTTCCAGCTCCTGCAGCACCCATTGAACATCCACCAGTTCGTTGTTCTCTAACAACAACCACTGGTTGACTTACAGTCCGTGTTGTATAGTAAGTATCTTCACAAACATATCCTCTACGATTCATAAGGATTGCCAACATTGCAGCGTCAGCCATTGCATCATACATTATCCATGATCCAGATGGTCCCATGTAACCGTATCCACCATAAGAAGCGTTATAGGTAACATTATAAGAGCGACCTCCTACTGATGTAGTCTGTGGAATATGGGCCGGTCTTGTTGTAGGTTTGGTAGCATAGCGTGATTTATATGTATTTGCATGCTTTTTCTTGAATGAAGATGTAGCTTCTTTACGATTCTTAAAATATGTTCCGCTACTCTTAGCTGATGAGATGCGTTTCTTATCTGCAGCAGAGATTGTTTTCTTGGGAACGGTTTTCTTAACAGACTTTCGAGGCGGTGCCTTATGGAATGTCTTTGGTTTAGAAGAAGAGGATCGAGTTGTTGTAGTTTTATTGGAGCTTGATTTACCCCAACTACTTGAACGGGATGAGGATGAGGATGAGGATCGTGATCCACCCCAGCTACTTGAACTCCGGCTTCCACCGAAACTGCCACCACTTCTTCTTGCTTCTACATCACTCAACATACTGAGTGAGAGGACGATTGTCAATAGATAGGTCAAAGTTTTCATTGACTCTCCTTGCTTGTTTGTTGTTTTGTTTTTGTTTTGTGTTTTGTTTAAGGAACCTTTATTCCTTTGATATAATAAAATAACCTAGAAAGTTTAAAAGTATAATAATCCTTAAAAAAATTTTAACTAAATTTTACAATTGATATTGTGGATCAGTCATCCAACTTGGAACAGATATTTTCCAAGTAGCCATATTTACCTTTTCATTCACATAATAGCGCCGATAAGATTCAACTACATCATCAGTAATTAAATGATCAGGCATTGCAATTGCAAATGGCGTAAGACCAATATCAATCATATCAGGTTCGGGAAGATTTGATGCAACTGTATAAGCTGCATGTGTTTTATGTTCTCCATATCGCTTTTGATATTGTGTATGAACATGTTCACATAAATCACGTAACCATTTCCAATTCGACAAAGAAGCTCTTGTCCATTTAGAACATGGATGATTAACATGAGTAGATTTATAACCAGCATCAATACCATAAAATCTACATGTAGTTGATAACATTTGTGCGTATTCAGTTATCATTTTAACGACATGTTTATCACAATGATACTGAGCCGCTTTTTCAATGTCATTATCAAGAACAAAAATATTCATTAAACTCTCCACTATTTTTGTTATTATAATATAACTCAGAAAAATTCTAAGTATAAAATCCTAAAAAAAAATTTTAACTAAATTTTTCTATCCTATCTCATATTTTTTAAATTAGCAACTTCGGCTTCTAACTTTTTAACACGATCATCTAAACGATGTATATGTTCTATTAATGTCTTTGTAAAAGAAGTGTGATCTTTATTTAATTTAATCACACTTGATACATTTTCAATAGATTTATTTAAATCCTTTGTTATCTGTTTTTGATTTTCTTGTTGTTTCTTAGTAATATCAAGAATGACACCAATTTGTTTGTTTTGTTCTTTATCTATAGACGATGGATTACAAGAAACTAATATACAACAACAAACGAATAGTAGAAATAATTTAATTTTCATTATAGATCTCCAATATCAGAAGCAATATCAAGCTTCTGTTGAACAGGTTTAACTTTCTTTTTCTTTTGGGGTTTATTTTCAGGCATTACAATTTCTTCAATCTTATTTTCAAGACCAATCATTTCAAGAAATTCTTTTTCATCAATCCATTTAATATCAACACCTTCTTCCCAAAGCTTACGAACTTGTTTAGCTTTACCAGTATTAGATGTCTTATTATTACAAACAAGATGTGTAAGTTTCTTATTTGCACCACCACATTTTCCACCGTATGCTTCAACAAACTTCTGGGCATCCTTACGTTGGATTGTAGATAGATTACCAGTAAAGCAAAATACCATACCCTTAAGTTGTGATCCACTTGGTCCGTCGTTAGTTTCATCTTCTATAACAATGATATTCAACAAACGATCAATGGTTGGTTTCAAAACATCTAATTGTAATCTATATGATAACAATGTATCAGGTCCAAACGAATCAATACAACGAACTTTATTGACATGTTCAATAAAACTTTCAACAGTAAGTGAATCACCTTTGTAACAATCAATTAGTTTATCAATGCTACCTTTGCCCATACCTTTAATATCAAGACCGAGCATAAACTTCTTAACAGTTGTTCTACAAGTATTTTCAATTTGAGTATTAATTGTTTTGATTTTAGATGATCCCATACCATCCATCATTCGCATTGTACGTTGAAGATCTGGATTGAATGGAATATTGAGGAAATCAATCAATGATGTTACATGATTACCATCAACCATTAATTCAACAAATGCACCACCAATTCCTTTAGTTTCATGTGCATTTAACCATTTCATAATCTTACGATTAAGTTTGGTTGGACAGTGATCATTTGTACAGATAAGATAAACTAATTTTTGACCTGATATATTTCTTTCATATTCAAGGTCGCCATTACATACTGGACATTGTGTAGGAATTACTGGTGGTTCACCTTTAACCAACACGCTTTCAACGTAAGGAATAACATCATTACGTCTAGAGATTTCAACCTTCGCACCTTTACCAATTCCCATTGCTTCAACATTAGGCCAATTAGAAAGAGATGCTCTACGAATAGTAACACCACCACACTCAACTGGTTCTAGTAATGCAACTGGCGTAATACGGCCACCACGAGCAGATGCTTCAATATCAATCATAATAGTTGATGTACGCTGATGAGGAAATTTCCATGCAACTTTATTTTTTGGATGACTCCAATCTGAACCAGGATCAAAGTAAGTTACCGATTTAACTACTAGTCCATCAATATCCCAGTCAAGTGCTTCACGTCTAGTATCTATATATGCATTATAGATATCAATTGCTTCTTCCAATGAACAGAAAATACTTGTAACAAGATCAAAACCATTTGCGTCAATCCATTCACATGCTTCATATTCACTTTTAAATCCACAATCTTCCATGTTCAAAACATCATAACTAATGACATTCAAACATTCAGATCGTGTACCATCAAGACGTTTTGCAATACCGGCAGCAGCATTGCGTGGATTCTTTAATCCAGCATCATCAATCTTTTTAAGTTTATGGAAAATAGAATGTGGGAAAAGAATTTCACCTCTAACACAAACTTTATCTTTTCGATCAATTGTTAAAGGAACACCATTCATCTTAACAACGTTTCTAAAAATGTCTTCTCCAATTTCACCATCGCCACGTGTTATAGCGGCAGCTAATTTACCATCTTCATAAACAAGATCAATTGAAATACCATCAAGTTTTTCTTGAAGAACGAGATCTCGAACACCAAATTGTTTATAAAGTTTTTCACACCATTCAGTAAATTCATCAGCAACATTTACTTTAGTAAGACTACCAAGTGGAATAAGATGCTTTGCTTTTTCCCAAGGAGAATCATCAGCAACATGACCAACTAATTTACTAAACCAATGATTAGGTCCAAGAATTTTTACCAATTTATCATGACGTGTATCATATTCATTATCGGAAATTTCTGGATTTCCGGTCGTATAATACAGTCTTCTTTGTTCTAAGAGAAAATCAATTTCCTCTTTAATTTCATGCTCAGTCATTATCTTCCTCATTTTCAGATGGAAATTCATTTGCAATTAGGTTAAAAAGTTTTCCAGAAATACTCAAATACTTTTCAGTAATCAAACCATCTTCAACATATTTCTGCATTTCAGGTAACGCATCTTGATATCCACCAATGATATCTTCTTTTGTTAAACCTGTAGAAATTGCAATCATGGTTAATTGTGAGATTATACCAATCTTTTCTGCAAGCATACTAGCAGCATCTTCTTGATCTATCATTTTATATCACCTTTTCATTAGATAGTTTATAAAATAATATAACATGAAAAAATACTATGTATAGTTGTCATATTATTTTAAACGTTGACAATGACATAGACGGCGACGCCTAACAGCTGCTTTCTTCTTGGCACGCTCCTTTATTTGGTATCGTTTATTATAGAAGTGTTGTTCAACAATAATGCTGAAACTTCCTTCTCTTTTATAATGATAATCAATGAGATCTAAATAAAGATATTTTCCTGATATAATTTTTGTAGTTATTTCAGCTTCAGTAAATTCACAACCATCTTCCCAAGCGAAGTTATAAATGATTCTTTTTGATGTCAATGATTCTTTAGGATATAAACAACGTTTATTCCACCAATATCCTAACATATTACCTAGACGATTAGCTAATAAGTATAAATCTTGTTTATTTCTTATAATCATATATGTTTAATCTCTATTGATTGCACAATATAATCACCCAGATATATTTGAGGATATTCAATTTGTTGTGCTCTATCGTTATGCCACTCAGTTACACTATCTTTGATTTTAATAGCAGCTTCTTCAGTAAGAAACATTTCTGCTTGAGTAATATATGGTGTGGAACTAAAGTTCCTATTACAATACTCATTCTTCGAGGGACTAAATAATACATATGCTTTAATCTTCATCAAAAAATTCTCTAACTCGGGCTCTATATTGTGTTGTACTTGTTAGAAATTCAGCCATCAACTTAATATTAGAATGATAATTTTCTTTTAACCAATTATCATCTTCATCATATTCTGGATAAACATCATATAAAACTTCCATTTCAATACAAGTATTACCTGATTCAATTTCATCAACTATTTCTTGAGCATGCTCAAGAAATCCTTTACCTATTAAAAAGAAAGCCCATGATACATCTTTAACACTACAATGACAAAAGTAATCGTAAAAACTTTCACCTGCATCTTTTTCCCATGCAATAATTTCTTCAAAAAGATCTTGCGATGTCATAATTATTTCTTCTCAATTATACTTTTAATTTTAACGACTGCATAAATTAAAGCTATAACCGCAATAACAATTAACCAATTATATCCAGTTAAAATCCAAGCTAACATATCTGTTAAAACATCATACCAAAATTTCTTTTCTGGTGAATAGACAACTACATCTTGTGTTGCAATCATTATATTTTCCTATATTAATTTTAACTTTATTTTATCTTCATCATCTTCATCGTCATCAAAACTAACACGAGTATTAGGAAGAAATTCTCCTGGCTCTTCTTTCATAGTATCAACAGGATTAGGAGTAGGTGGATTTGGATTAGGTTCAATCTCAACTTCTGAGATAGGCACAATCTTTTTAGTCTTACCTTTTTCTCGTTTATCTCGAATTATATTAACAAATCTACCAAGTATTACACATGAAAATACCCATGCAAATCCTATCATTATACACCCTAAAACAAGTAGATAGAATGGCCAGAAGATTACTCTAATACCAATTTCAAATTCCATCTCTTCTTCTTCACTACTATCAAAGACTTGATAAACAAGACCTAAACCAATATACAATATGATACCGGCAAACGACAATCCAATTATTTGTAACATTAAGTATTTTTACCTCTTATATAATTGACAACTGATTCTTCAGATTTACATACTGAAGTTATTCTATTACAGAATTGATCGTGGCATTGTTTATTACAGAATGGATCACCATCTAAATTGTAATATGCACCACCAAATTCTAAATTTATCTTTGGAATTTCTTTTCCACATCCACCACATTTTATTTTAGTCATGATATCCTCTATATGTCTACAAATTCTGAAGAAAAGACTCTATTGTGAATAAAATCTAATGCAACTACTCGGCCACCTTTTGTTGACTTACAATTACGAAGATAATTTTCAACAGAGTCTGGCCAAATATCAACTTCAATTCCGTCTTCTTCAAAACGCCAACCACCAAATTTATTAGGCTTAGCTTCACGTGGAATAAGTAATGAAACTGTTTGCCATTTTTCAAGCGGTACAAGAAGATCCCAATCATTTGGATCTGATTCAATATCATCACCAGCTAAACGCTTTGCTTGAGATCCAACCAAAAGTGCTCCATGAACACATGCTTGATAAACAATACGTGGTAGCATTTTAGACATATTTATTTCCTATGCTTTAATATTATGAGTTGGTTTAACTCTCTTAAGAATTTTAAGAGTAGGTTCTAAAGCTTCTTCAACAAGTTTAGCATCCTTATAAGCGTCTGGTGCTTCATCCAATGGAACATTAGTTGTAAATATACCAGCGTCTTCCATCTGTTTATTTGCATCTTCTTGATCTAAAGTTCTTTTAGCAGCGCTTCTACTAAGAACTCGACCTGCTCCATGAGCAGCAGAATAATTCCACTCAGAATTTGACTTACCTTCACAGATCAAAAGACCGTCACGCATATTAAAAGGAATAATCATCTTCTCATTTTCATAAGAACGAATTGCACCTTTACGAATAATCATATCATCGAAATCAATAAAGTTATGAATGCATTGAATTGTTTCTTTATTATCAATTACATTAGGTCTATCTTTAATTGATTGTGATTGATCATTTACAACTACTTGTGAAACAATAAGCTTCATAATCATTCGCCGATTAGCGTTAGCATATTCTTGAGCAAGAGCCATATCAAAAAGATAACCAAGCATTTCTTCACCTTCTAACCATTGAAGGTCATCAACAGTTTCAGCTGCAGCATTCTTATCTTTAGCTTCTTGAATCTTTTTACCAAGCTCTTCACCGCGATATTGTTTCTTTAGAACTTTAATTTCTTTTCTTAAATCAGCTTTGGCTTCTTTACGTTTCTTCTTAGCGTTCTTATTTTGCCAATATTCACAAACCATCTTACCAAAATTACGTGAACCAGTATGAACCGTGATCCAGATATTCTTATCTTCATCTTCACCAAATTCAATAAAGTGATTACCACCACCAAGTGTACCAACTGAATTAACAAACCGGCTACGATCCATTCCAACAGCATCTGCACGTTCCAATAATAAATTGACCTTGTCATGAGTTGGAATCTTTGAAGATAAGTTAGATCCAAATCTCATATCAATTTTACGCACAGTTTGTTGGACATTATTCCAATCATAAAATTCCCAAGGATCACGGGGTCTACCGCTACGAGTATGAACTTCACGTCCCATTGGAACTCTTTGTCTAATACGTTGATCAATCAAAGCCATATTTGAATCAATATGTTTACCAATGTTTCTTGATAACATGCCGCAACCAATGTCAACTCCAACTACATTTGGAATAACTTTATCTGTCATTTCCATTGTAAATCCAATAACTGATCCTTTACCAGCATGTGTATCAGGCATTATAGCAACTGAATTTGTAAAAGCTTGATGATTGATAAATTCATAAATCTGTTTAATACATGATTCTTCAACATTATCGATCATGATTTTCGCGGTTGTATATTTTCCTTTAACTTCAATCATTAAATAAAACTCCTTTAATCTATGTTGCTAATTTTGCTTCATAGCATATAAAGATTTCTTTTTCTTTCTCCAGTGATATGTATTATCACAAGTGCAAAGATAACCAATTTCTTTACAAGCAGTACAAAAATATGTGTCCGGATTATCTTTCATATCATTTAAAAGTGTTGTAGTCTTTTTACAATGCGCACAAAGATTACTAACTAATTCAGGATGTTCAGTCATACATCTAATACATCTATGCATTTTCTAACCCCAATTTCTCTGCAGCTTCTTTCTTTGCATGTTCTTCTCCCAGAATTTGATTAAGCTTAAAAGCTTTCTGAAGAGCATCATGATTATCGATTTCATTAGCTCTAACAAACACCATTTCATATCCTTTGGGATAATATTTGGCATAATGTTCATGACGATCTGGACGACATCCTTCAATTACTCCAAGATCTTGAGAAACAAAACCTTCGTGACTACACCAATGACTACCAAGAATATTACCATCTTCGGCCATTGCATATGCAATTCCATCACCACCATCGATAACACCACTAAAACAATAAATCTTAGGTTTACTCATTATTTTTCCTTAAAATTTTCAATTAACAACCATTGGTAAAATATTTTCGATATCAACTTTATTATTACAATATTCTTCATCTTCAACATAAATCCAATTATCAACATTACTTAACACTGTTATGGATTTAATTTGCCCAACTACATAATAACCACAAACATCAATTCCAATATCAAGTAATGCTTGGTGGTAATCATCATAAAGACAAGTAGTTGAATCAGAAGTTCCTTTTATAAACTCATAGATAAAGTTTCGTGCTACTTCTTCACGAGTAAATGTTGTTTCAGTACCGAGCGATTTATTACAATGAGGACAACATTTAGCACGTTGTTTAACAGTTACTGGTTCAAATACTGAAAGGAACTTCTCTTTAAATTTTTCTACTTCATCGACATCCATTTCAGGTTTTTCTGAATTATAAAAGACCGATAAACATTGTGTTGATTGTGATTCAACATAGCCAGTATGTAATAAAAGAAGATGTGTATACATTATTTTCTTACGTTCTGTTTAGCTTCAAGAGCTTCATTAAGTTCAGTATCACCCTGTATTTTTAAATCATCAAGCTGTGTAGTATATCGTTCAGAAATATACTTATAAATTCTTCCAGCCCAATTCTTAACAAAAGATCTAACAAATTCATAAATATCAGCTAAGAACATATCAACAAAACTAATTGGCCATGCAAGAATCCAACTTACAATCGAATCAATATTGTTTCTAAACTTTAATTTAGCTTTGTATGTATCAATATCTAGTTCATGTTTACATGTGGGATGATGATATGCATATTTATCTATATTTTCTACTAAATTAGTTTTGTATTCTTTTGCATCTTCAACAATTTCTCGACAATATCTCAACCATCTCCATACTGACCATCCAAATCCAATTGGAAGATAAGCATATAAAAAGTATTTGATATATTCAGGTGGTACATTAAATACTTTATATGCAACAAAAAGTAGAAATGTTTGTGCAAATACAACTGCAACTTTACATGAATTGTGTTCAAATATCCAACAGAGAAAAAACAATACACCAAAAAACCAATAATTAAAAAATATTCCTGCGAAAAAAGCAAGCACAGCTTCGACCATAATTTTTGTTATTCCTTTTATTAATAGTAGTTAATATAATATAACCTAGATAAATTCAAAGTAAAATTGTCTTTTATAAGTTTTAATCTGAAAGTTTATCATAGATAGACTTCCAACATTTATATACATACATTAAAATTAATGCACATAATACAATTATTGTATAAATTGGTCCAAATGATAACATCATTAGAAAATGTTGCTTCAAATTATGACTAAGTATAAAACATTTAAATTGAGATATATCACCAATAAACCAAATTCCAAATAGTAATCCACCAAAAGCATATAAAATACTTAACCAATATAAAAAATTATCCAAAGAATTCCTCCCATTCTCCAAGAGTATGGTTTTTTAATTTAAATTTAGGACACTTACCACAGCGATTAATTGATAATCGACGTTCAGATCCTGAATGTTTTTTGTGTTTATAATCATGAATTACACATGTTCCCCAATCACCTAAGTTATTAAATTGACCATGTTCACAATGATTACAAGTGCGATGAAGAGTATAACCTATTTCTCGGAGCCGTGTAAGTTTATTCTCATCCATTTTCTTTCTTTCCACATTTTTCTAATTGGAATACGTTTGCATTTCATTTCTTTTGTTTGACAAAAATAACATGCAATACTAAATCCTATTATAGCACTACAAACATGGAAAATATAACTAAAGAAACCTAGAGTTATACCATGCTTATAAAAATCTATAAGAGGTACTGGTATTGCACATAAATTAAGAATAATTATTGTTTTAATAGCTTCACTTAATTTCATTGATAATCTTTCTAGTTTCAAGATAAGTTTTAGCATTATGCCATTTACCATTAAGTTTAACAAGATCTTCTGTTATCTCATCAACTTTAACTTCAAAGAATCCTCCACCAAACGCTTTATGAGTATGCTCCATAATATAACGTTTGCCAGTTACAAAAGTATCATCAATTGTTTTTACTTGTTTTTGTGTCACTTTTTATTGCTCCTTTATTAAAATTCTAATTTAGGTTTGACGGTTACAACGATACCATCTTCACGTTCAACACGTTCGGCATTAGTATCTTTTAAAATTGTTTCTTCAAGGTCTTTGATATTTACACCCATAATACGTTCAAGGTATCGTACAATCCCATGATCTGTAACTCTACGTTTATAGCGTGACTTTTTATTCAAACGGTTTTTTAATGCAGTACGTCTATTAATTAAAGCAATTTTTTCATCATTAATCATTGCTTTATCAATCTTAATTTGTTTTAAATTTTTATCAAGATCTTGTAGTTTTTCAATAATTACTGGTTGTTTACGTTGAATATTTTCCAAACGTTGTTTTTGTCTAACAAAAGTTACACGTTTGTGTTCAAGGTTTTCCAGTTTTGTTTCAAGTTTTCCAATCTTACTTGCTAGATCACCAACTTGTTTTGTTAATCTATATATTTCCCTCACTTATTTTCCTCCAGCAATTCCTTTAATTGCTTAAGCTTTTTCTTTTCTTCCATGATATATTTTTCACGTTGTGTAATTGCACAATTAATAGCATTAACTTTATTTGCAAAGGTTTGTAATTCAAGAATATCCTCATCAGCACGGTGAGTAAAAGAACTATTAGATCTTTTGTATTCTACAATACGCGGATCCTTAACGAAACTTGGTCCCCACCAACCAATAATTTCATATTCAATTATTTCACCATTACTAATACCAAATCTCTTCTGTCCAATTTCTAACATATTAAATTTTATAGATTGGACAGTTGCGGTTGTTAGCTAATAGATCTTGGCGGAATCTAACATTCTCTGCATGATTCCAGATTTCCATGAAGTTTTTAGCTTTAAAAATTGATTTACCTGTTTCCCATTGATGACGATTTCCTTTAACAGGATCTCTGAAATTCATTCCTTCAGTGAAAGAACATGGGAAATAATCACCATGGCAATTAATATATGAACTGAAACAACTTGATTCACATGGTTCAGATGCTTCTTGTAGATATTGTTTCTGTTGTTCATCAAAATCCATATCCATCAATACATTAATAATAAGATTAGCAGAGCAAGAATCAAATCCAAATGATACGTCTTTATCAAGACAGTGTTGGATAAGTTTCTTATATTTCTCTTTATCTAACATAGATGTGAATGGTGATTTAGTATTCTTATGTTTGTATTGAAGAAATACAATTGCGTTAGAACCATTAAGACGTTCATCGCCACCAGCCATATCATCAATGATTTTGAATGCACGTTCATAAGTCTGTTCGGAAAGCATGTAATGAATATTTACTTGATCCATTCCAGCACCAACAAACATTTGAATAGCGTTATAAGATGATTCTTTATTAACAATAGATACGGCACATGCGCCACAATTTTTCTTAGCAAATACTGCAAACCGCCGACTAACTTTCAATCCGTTACAAGTAAAGTTAGGAATAACACCTTTACTTCTTGCATACTCAATCATTTTTGGAAAGTCAGGATTAGTATCTACATCACAAATACCAAAAGCAATTTGTGTAAGAGTTGGTGGCATCTTTTTAAGTACTTCTTTAAATTCATCGATAGTCATATTATGAACTTTACCACCACAGTCACCGTTATCTTTGTAACAAAATGGACATCGGCCGCTACATTCACCTTCAGAGATTTCAAGGTCAAGAATCTCAGGACCATACTTGCTTATATCAGGATCGTCTTCTTTTGTTGCACCCCATCGATCAAACCTACCAGACTCACGGTCGAATAAGTAATTATAGTCTGGGGACATAAACATTTTAATACGTCCATTATCTACAATTCGTGGAACTTCCATTCTATTCTCCTTTATAATTATGACTTAATTGATAAATAATTTCTGTTTGCATCTCAGCAAGAACTTTACGTTCATGTCTACGCTTTAAAAACGACGTAATATTTACAATAACTACTGAAACAAGATATCCACCCGTTAATCCAAATATAGCTCCAATAAATAATGATCCTCCAACACTTGCAGCAACATAATTTGCAGTTTCACCAGATGTATTAATAGTATGCTTATAATACATAAAGAGAATGAAGCTTATAATAGTCACAATAATTCCTATTAATACTCCCCAAAAGGGCCAGATATCTTCAAAATCTAATTCTCTTATTGGTGAAGAATAAGAAATAGTTTTTGTTTTTTCACCTATTGAAAATGTTTGTTTCATATTTCTCTCGACATACAATATATAGCTTCGCTACGCATTTGTTCAAAAATCTTTTCAGCTTTTCGTTTGCTTCGTATTCGCATAATAAATTCATAGATACCAATAAAAACAAAACATAACATCCACCCAATACCAAAAGCCGGAATAAAAGATACCAAACTTCCGAAGATTATATTACCAACAAATATTTTTGAGGATCGATCACATAAATAACCTAAAACAAAAATAAACCCAATCCATGTAATAATTGTTATTGCAAATGCAACAATTGTTTCAACACGTCTTTTTTCTTTATTACTCATATTCTCGAATTCACATGCGCAATATTCATATGTTATTTTTCGAGATTTACCAGCAATAGTAATTGTTTCTTCTATCTTCATAAATTCCTTGAGCCATTATTCGACTTGAGTATCATCCCAAATTTCAACATATTTAGCTTTTAGTTTTTCATCATCTAAATGATCAACATAATCTTTACTAAGTTTATTAATAATGATTAAACGTTGAATATCACCAAGATCTTGTAAACGATTTTTTGCATATACAGCTGAAGTCAGTTTAAATTCAATCAATTTTTGAAGAGATAGAATTGGTATATTATCTTTTAATACAGAGACTTCACCTGGTTCTGGCATTAATATTGAACTATCACCAACATTATCACCAGAATATAGAATATCAATTAATGTCTTTGTTTTATGAAACTTTCCTTTACGTGCTGTATCATTAAGTTTAAACCAGCCTGGTGATAGTTTCTTAAATTTTTCTTTATCATCTTTATGAATAAGAAGATCAACATCTTCAGTCATACGATAGAAACCGTATTTACCAAGAATGGCTCCTCCAATAAAAACATAACGAATTCCCTTTTTGTCGAGAATATCGTGAATTTGAGTCATACTTTGATTTAAAGTATTTGCAGACTCAATCATAAAATGACTAGTTAATTCATTAAATTTCATATAATCTCCATTGGTTATTATAATATAACATAGAAAAAATCAAAGTAAAACTTACATTGAAATTTTATTTCGGCATTTAGCAAGAGCAGCATTCTGTATTTGTCTAACACGTTCTCTTGTTCGACCAATAACTTTACTTGTTAATTCCAATGTTTTATTTTCAACAAACCGCATATGTAGAATAATTTGTTCACGTTCTGATAGTTCACTAATTACTTTAGCAGTATGTTTATGAAGATCTTCTTTTTCAAGTTCAGTGCCGGGAATAGGAAAGGTATCAGATTTTGTTAAGAATTTATGATAATCGTAATTATCATCATGTTCTATTGGACCATCAATATAAATCATCTCTTTCATCATCATAAGAAGAATTCTTACCATTTTTTCTGAAGTAGTACCATATCCATTTTCTTCAAGATACTGTTTAAGCTCTTTAATAGATGGACGTGTTTCTTCAGTAAATAATAAAAGATGACGTTTAAGTGCTGCCATTTTTCTAGCTGCTGCTTGTGGCATTGATATCGTACGTGTTGTTGACATAAACTTATAGATATAACACTTAATCCAAGGTCCAGCAAATGTAGAGAATCTACTACCAAAACTTGTATCAAAATGTTTGATTGCTTCATGCAATCCAATCATTCCATTAGAAATAACATCTTCGGTATCATATAGAAAACCAAAGTCTTCAGTAGCAATTTTTATTACAAGGCCACTATGCCCTATAAGAATAGGTTGTACTGCTGTTTCATCTCCTTCATTATACTTATCTATGTATTCGCATGTTTTCTCGTTACTCAAAGGTTTTTCTGGTTTACCTTTGATAACATATCTGTAGTTACTCATTTACTTTTCGCTTTCGTCTTTCTTTAGTTCTGATTTAACACCTTTAAGAAATTCTTTACTTTTCTCAAAGCTCCACTTAACTGCTCCAATAGATTTTTTACCAAGAATCATCGACTTGTTTCGATCAATACTTTCAAAAGATATATCATCTTTAGTTCCAAACTCACCATCTCCACCAGCAGAAATAGCAGTTGTTATCTTACGATCTTCTAATTGTTTTATATCTATCTTAATAGGTTGATCCCAAGCATCATTCTGAGAAATACCAGACTTTGCACATTTCTTGACAATCTTTTTGGTATTCTCTATTTTCTTACCAATAAAAGGTAGAATAAATAATCCAATTATAGCAAATATACCAAATACTGCACACCATGCTCTTGGATCAAACCATACTTTTTCAGCTGTGAATGGATCATCAAACATTAATTATCCCTTTCTTGTTTAGATAATTTCCATAACATATCAAAAATATCATAACATTCAGTATCAATAAGTTCAAATTTGTATTTTGTTTTGATAGTTCGATCTTCATCTTTAATTTTCTCTACATCAATTCTACACCAGTCTGGTTTGTTATTTACAACACTCCCGGGTCTACTCATACCAAAATCCCTTGCGTTTCAAAAAGTTATAGGAATAATGCTACCTAATTATAATCTTTAGGCAAGGGACATTGATTTCCAACTACATAAAATCCAGTTTTAACATGCTTAGTATTAATAATATGTGTTACTCGACATGCTACTTCTTCATCAGTCTGATTAAAACCACATCCACGATAAGCTTCGCGAAGTTTGTAACCAATACATACTTCACCTATGTTGGGTCGTTGTTGTACTTCAACGTAAATAATTCCACCATTATCGTACTGCGGTTTTCTTCGCTGCTGTTGCTGTTGATGCATTAAAAGAACCTCCGAGATGAAATGCGGTTAGCCATATAGTGCATAACTTCACTGCGTCCCATATCAAGAATATCACCATGCATATGACCATCTTCTGTAACAGCTGTAAAATGTTTTGCGTTTAAAGCATTACCCAATCCCTGTTTAAGGATATATCGTTTCTCACCATCGATAAAGATGATACCATCTGTGATATCAATTGGACAAGTAATCTTATCTTGTCCAAGGATGTACTCATTCATTGTTATGCCTCCGTTTGTTCTACGTTAAAAAGTTCTTCACCAATTACCAGATCTATACCCATGCCCATTTGCGGGGTCATCTCTTCGATATGATCGATTGATGACCATTCAAACCCCAAACTTTTCATGACATCTTCTGCCAAACCTTGTTCAGGTGCAGCAACCCATTTAATAAGATGATCAGTCTCATCTGTGTTTGCATCAAATCCAATCAATGTAAATTGAAATACTGCAAGATCAATCATTGTTTAATTCCTCACGTTAAAACCTTCAGCAGCCATTGCTTTAGCTACACAATCATCACATACTCTTTGATGTGGATCATTTGAAAAGAATACGTTACCTTCATGAGAACATGTTTGTAATATACAAACGTGTATACTTGCTCTCAATTCATCGATATCACGTCTTTTCAGTTCCATTTCCACGGTTTTTTCCTGTTGCATTTTTAATATAATCCTTTGATATTATAAAATAACATCAAAGATTAAAAAGTAAAATCATCCCTAAAATATTTTTTAGCTAGGAATACTTTTGATCTCTTTAATCCCCCATCGTTCTTTTGCCATAGCATACGCTATTTTCTTCCAATCTGAAGAAGTATCTACCCGTTTAATTACTTTTTCAAATTGTTCATACGTTTCATACTTATCCAAGAATCTTGGAATATCTACATTAATCCAATGTAGAAACATTTCATCTGTTGGAAAGAAACTTCTGTTCATTATAATTCCTTTTATATTCGACTATCACTTTCTTGTGTTTCAAAATACATAAACAACGATTCAACCATAGGAGTAAATTCAGAGACATGTGAACCAAGATCAGCTAAATTTAATTCACCATCTTCAAAAAATACACTAATACTATCACGTTCTTCATAATTAATTCTATTTCCTTCAATATGCACAGCCTTATATTGAAGTTTAATTTTCTTTGCAAATACTTCTACATCAGTGATTACTTGATAGTAATCATTAATTTCATCTTCATCACGCCAAAACCATTTTTGACCTACAGAAAAAATACCTGAATCTAAAGTGCTATCATAAGAAGCTTGTATAACTTTAAGCTCTTTTAATTCTTTTTCCATTTGTGCAATTTTATCATCAATAATTTTTTTCATTATGTATCCTTAAAGTTCTTACTAATTTCCTCACCCCAGAAACTGGGAAGAGTATTTTCCATGAAACCTCTAAAAACATCTGAGTAGATATAAGTTAAACCAATATGATCATTATAAAGTTCATTGAATCTTTCATCTGTTTCTTCATAAATCTTTTTAATCTTACTACGTTCAAAGTCTAATTGAACTAATGCAGACTTTTTAAGCATGATATAATCTAATTGTCTAATAATATTGATATCAACATTGCATGAATTCTGAGTAATAAAAAGGATACTCATATTTTTATGCCGTGATACAAACAATAGATTTGATAACATCTTATTAACTTTACCCATTGAACTACGGGATGAAAATAATACTCCACTTTCATCCATTACTACAAACGAATCATTTTGTAATTCATCAATAGAATCTACACAATCAATCCAACCAGGAAGTTCAGCGGCATTAAATCCAAGTGCTTGACATTTACGACCAGTCTTAGCACAGACATTCTCTAATGTCTTAAGAGCAACTGCTGATTTACCAGCGCCACGTTTACCAACAATTAATCCAATAGTACTTGGGTTATCAGCAAGATACTTCTCAAACTCATCAACAGAACCAGCATCTGATTTCTGAATTGGCTTGAATTTTAAAAGTTCAGGTTCATGCTTTCGCATCTTTCGACTACGTTGTTTCTTTTTAATAACTTTAGTTTCTTCATTTGTTGCAAAGAAACTAATGATATTAAATATAGTATCGATAAGATCAGGTTCGTTCTTTTTCTTTCTAGGCATTAAGTATTTGACTCCCATTTTTCATGAGATTTTTACACTGTTCGCATTTATCTACATTGCTTATACCTAAATACTCATCAAATAATGAACACCAATGTTCATCTGGTGACATACCTACTTCAATAACTTCAACAATTGAATGAAATTTACATCCATTACAACCATGTTTAGGACATTCAAACTCAATTGTTACAGTTGTTGTTTCTATTGGTGGAGGTGGTAACGGTAATTCTTCCCAGTGACCAGACGTTCGACATTTAGGAAAAGCAGAACATCCGGCGAATGTTCCATATTTTCCAGTACGTTTAACCATAGGAGCATTACATACTGGACAAAAACTATTTCGATTATATGTAGGCTTACGTGATTGATATTGACCCCCTCCAAAGAAATCACCTTCATAATCCATAGGATCCCATGAATCTAAAATCATATCAGCCATGTCACCCATATTAATCTCCTTTTATTAATTCGTAGCTACCATCTGCTACTGATCGCTTCGTCGCATCTAACATCCAATTTTCATCCCAGCTTCCACCACCATCATCTTTTTTAATATATACTTTAACAGCATTGGTTTCCTCTGTGATTCTAATAATTTCTATGGATGCATTGGGAATATATTTGTTTCGTATCTTATCACCAACTTCAATCATCTACGGCCGCTCCTATGTAATTCGGCCATGGTTTCATGAACCAATGGTAATTCATCCCGGATCGCATCGTAAATTAAGATAGCAATTTGTCGGTGATCGCCAAGTCTTGTTATTGTTTTGATGAACTCAGCGGCTTTAATTGATCCAGTATAATGAGACCAAAGAGTTTCACTTTCAATATCGAACTGTTCAAGAATTACATTCATCCATTGTCTTAAATCATCGTAGTCATCAAAAGTATGACGAACAAGTTCTGAGGATTGATAATTTTCAAGCCATACATCATAATCACCATCAAAATTATTGGCAATATACAATGTAGCTTCTTCGCTTTCCTTAATAAAATTGTTCGATTTAAAATTCCAGCCAAACCTAATTAAACAACCACTGTTTGTATCTTCAAATTCAAGTGTATTAAAATCAGGTCTTTCAAATAAGATTTGTTCACGCTCATATTTCTGGAATAATTGACCAACTTTAAGTGTTAAAAAGATAAGATCTTCCACTATTCTTCCTCCTCTTTTTCATAAACGGTTTCACCACTTCCTGGAAATGTGTATGTTTGATGCCACTTACCTTCAACATCTTCAACGCCATGTGGATGAGCTCTGAATATACCGATCCATGTTCCAACAATTTCGCGTCCAGTCTTAAAGTTTTCTATAGTAAAGTGTACATAATATTCATTAAGACCATATTCAATATGATTAATATCGACAGCACCACACGTTCCTTCAGTATCTTGGTCAACTAAATCTTCGATCTTACCCGATAAATAATCAACCGCTTGCTGTGTCATTGATTGTATTTCATGCATAATCCAATTCCTTTATTAAAAAATGCGGCCGCCGACTCTTTCACAAGTGGGCGGCCGCGCCCTTAATAATAACCACCACCTAGCGGTTAAATCTTTTATTCCTTTGTTATTATAATATAACATGGAAAAATTCAAAATAAAACAGACTTTATAACTATTTTTATCTTGAGTTATTTTTCTTGGTTCTTAAGGTATCCCTCAACAATGAAATACTCATTAGAAACAGTACCATCAGTAAAGTAATTAATTGAATTTACTGTTGTTTCAACTGTTCGCCAAAAACAAACTTCCTTATTAGAAATCACATATCGTTGAGCTGCATAAAAATCAGGAAGTCTATAGAATTTGTTATTAACTTCTTGAAATAATTCTTCATATAGTTCAATATCTTCTACGTGATCATCTAAACGTGTATCAGTCGAAATACGACGTGCTTGAATGTATCTAACATTTTTGAATTGAGATATGTAATCAACTAAATCATAGAATTCACCGATGTTATATCGATTGACCACAATAGATATGCGAACTTTATCACCCGATTGAGGAATAATACTTTTCCAATCGGGTATTTGTTGATGTCCCATAATCCGATAGTTAGTATTGGGATTAAGACTATGAATGCTATAGCCAATCCCACCGTCCATCATCTTAATGATATTCATCTTTCTTTCAGCAAGATATCCATTAGTACGTACACCAACTTCAAAACCACGATCTTGTAAATATACAATTAATGTAGCTAAGGAACAATATTGTAATCCATCTGCAGTTTGTCCAGTAATATAGAGCTTATAAACTCCTTCATCTGCACACCTGGCAAGAAAGTTATCAAAGTTCTTCCATTCAGAAAAATGAGTATTCAATTGATTATGCAGTGCATAATAATCTGGTAGGTCTTTTCCTAGACAGAAGAAACAATTTGCATTACATTGACCAAGTAAATTGATATTAGCAAACGAAGGAAAAGACCTTTCCCTATTTTTAATGATCATTAAATCTTTTCACTCCGTGGTAATTTTTCAACTTTAAATGTTTCATGGTGTTCAAGTATAGTAGAAATCCGAATACCATTTTGTGGTAAATTAGAGTTAACATAACGACCAAATATATGACCATTACTTTTCAAGATAAATACAATAAATGAATTGCCAGTATCAACACATCCAACAATACATTCTTCATCTCCAATTTTCAATCGATCACCAGGATAAATTCTGATATCAAGTTTTTTCAATTCTTGATTAAGAAGTGTGATTTGACGTTCATGTTCGCGAATCTTTCTCTTAAGATCACCGAAGGTAATTGGCTTACTAGCATTATTAAGTTGTTCTAGAATTTCATCAGCATCTTCAGAATCATTAACTTCGGGTCGTATTTGAGTTGCGGGGGTATCTTCAACTTCAGAAATAATATCATTAAGAATTTCATCAACAGCTTCTTGTGGTTTACTGTCGTTTTCTTTTTGATTAAAAAGTTCTGGCTGAGCTGGAACTTCTTTATGTAATTGACGCATTCTACAATGAGCACAAAGAGAACGCTTGCCAGGTTGTACTAATCGATTGGGAATTTCATCAGATAGAATAAATTCATCTGAAAAATCTAAAAGAGTACAAAGCGATGTTTCCACACCATTTGATTTAAATGCTGTCAAATGATAAACTGAAGATTTTTCAATATAAATGTATTTACGTTTCGGTTGTTCTGCCATTGTTATTCCTCATCTATCTTCCGGATTTACCCATGGCTTTCCATCTGGCCATTTAAGCGTCGGAAGGTGGTTATATATTTCTTGTTCTGTGCGCCCAGCAATACGTTGTACTCCTTCATACAAACCGTACTGATTCAATTTAAAGCCATGTTTCTTGGCTAATTTTCTTAAGATGATATTATGTTGTTGAGAACCAGTTGTATGCAACATCATTGCACCAAACGAATCATCATCATCCAATAACCAGATATTTACTTTAACATCATCTTCAAGTGTAAAGAAAATCTGTTTAGTTCCTTTTGACCAAATCAATTTTGGTTTGATTAAGTATTCAATATCAGAAACTTCAAGTGGCGCAGTAACTACAACATCAATATCTCCAACTTCGGCTTTACCCCGACGCGTTGAACCAGCAATAATCATACTATTTGGACATGCAGCTGTAGTTCCATTAACCTGATCAACCCAATTAATTCCCAGGTCTTCGGCTATCTTTTTAGCCAGCCGTTTTGCTTCCTCTAATTTCATTGGGGACCTCCAAATTGAATATGCTTTTGATTTGTGCAAGCATATCCTGTTTAGCTCGTTCCATATCTTCATAATCGCCTTCGATATAACTAGTAAAATCATCGCGATAGAAGTCATCAAACTCTTGAAGTGTTAGAGTAGTTAAAATCTTTTCTTCAAGTGGTCGAGGATCTTCTTTCTTCTTTGCATTAAATTCTTTCTTACGATAATAATCCTGTTCGAAATTATCATAAACGTCACAATCTGGTTCTAAGAATCCAAAGGGCCAATTTTCAAGTACACCTTCTTCAGTATAGATAGCGATTTGTTTCTTACCATTACTATGTTCGACGATAATCTCAAATTGTTTACAATCCCATTTACCATAATAAATCATATGACCAATTGAATTGATGACATGCTCGGAATATGTGACAATAACAAGATCTTTATAATCACCATCTAATACTTGACATACTGAAGATAAAGTCTTTTTTACGATATCGGTTGGATGTTGTTTGAGTTCTGGATAAAATTCCAACAATGTTTCATGCGAGAAATCAATGTCATAATCACGCATAATTTCCTTAGCCACTCTACCAAATGCAGAATGCAAATCATGTCCGGTTACAATAATAATCATATCATTTTCCTTTTTAAAATTGGTGGGAAGTAAATCTTCCCACCAATTACGGAGGAACTACAATTTAAAAACTTTTGTTAGTAAATCCTTCAATCTCTGGATTACGATCACGGAGATAACGAACAATGTTATCTCGAAGAAATTTTGAGTCTAATAGAACTGCATCAATATCGGGAGGATTTTCAGCATCAATATGTTGCTGTCGGAAAGATTCAGCAGCATTATCAAAGACTTTGTCCATTTCAGCACTGGTCATACGTTCAATAAGATATTCGTTGAACTCAGTACCACCAAGTGCAATATCTTTTTGCAAAGAAGACATCATGTTCATAACTTTCATGAACTGCAGTTCATAAAGCATCCGTTGAACAACATCTTGTCCACCCAGCATATTAATCATTTTTTCGTGAGAATCACAATTCTCACAATCGCCATCACAAGGACCGCAATTTTCGTGGTCGTGTTCCATTTGGTTGTTCCTCCATTGGAATTTTTATTTCAGTTTGAAGATATTATAATATAACTTCAACCATTAAAAAGTAAAAACATCTTTAATAATTTTTTAACTAATTATTTTCTTCAAGAACTTCTTTCATACAACGTTTGATTGTATCTGGTGTTGGAGCAAACGATCTGAATCCTTTGTAATATGTGTAACCTTTAATTTCAATTACTTCATACTGTGTTCCAATATCCGCTTTAACAATTTGTTTAGCAGGCGGACGACATGCAACACATAGTATTAAAGCTGTACACATCATTGCAATTAAAAATACAACAGATTTCATTTTGTTTTCCTTTATATTGGTTTTAGATTTAGTTCTTCCATTGCGCTTTCAACAGATTTAAAAGCATCAATAAATTTATGATTATCTATACAGATTATTGCAATAGGATAATAATGATCATTACCTGCTACGATCATAAAGATTGATCCATCTATTCCCATTAGATGATCACCAGGTTTTAATGAATTACGTAATGTAAGTTCAGCAACAGGAATATTTTCAATAGTATTTGATTGTGATGTAATAATTATATCAACACTTTCTTTTGTACTATTAACATAACTTACCGTTGCATTAATAGTAACTGGATCACCTACTTTAAATTCATGAATTTCTTCAACTTCTTCAACTTCTTCAACTTCTTCAACTTCTTTTTCTAAATCAGCTAAAAGATCATCGACTTCACTAACCATCGTAATAAGTAAAAAATCAAGATCTCCAACGTCTAGCTTAAAAATAAAATCTGTTATATCAATTCCATGTTTTTTAAGATCATTTTTGAGATAGATTAACACAGAAGTTGAACGAGAAGAAGAAATTTGTTTTTTAAGACATACATAATTTTCAGGTTTTGATTCTCCAATTGGTAGAATCATAATCGTCTTATCCGTACTATTAAACCATACAGACCAACATGGACCAAACGGCATCATATCAAATGGAATTCGTAATGCGTTTTTACTTGTTAAAGCTAATCTCATTTTAATACCTTTTTATATCTATACACAAGAATACCAAAAATCCAAAGATCTTTGCGATGTTCTTTAGTACCTTCGTTTGTTTCAATTACATATTCTCTAAAAATAATCATTTCTGACACTTACACCCTTTGTACATATTAGCTTCCCATATCTCAAAGGTTCCATCACATGCATCACAATGAGCGCGTACTCTAATATTACGTGATTCAGATGCTTTAACTTCAACAACTGTCATTGTCTTTACTTTCTTTCCCATCAACCTTTTCCGTGCTTGAATCACTTTATGTTCAGGATTCTTACATTGCTTAATAGCATTGAATGTTTTAAATATTTTCTTAGCTCCACAAATTTCACATTCACAAAGTAGTTCACTTGTTTCTTCATCTATATCAGTTACTAACCAACCGCTCTTAACTTCACCAACGTGTTCATCAGATGGTAGCTTTTCAAGTTTACCAAGCTTTAACCATACATGTATTGTCTGTGGAGTAACATTATACTGTTGAGCCATCTCGGCTCGGGTACCTCTGTTTCCTGTCATCGGATCGAAATAAATACCGTGCTTACTATGTTTACCACTTTGATCATGTTTCTCAGAAGTAAAGACTTTGTCATATGACATTCCATAACGAAGACGTAATACAAGTGTTGACTTAGTAATACCAAGAAGCTTAGACCATTCTGTAAGTGTTAATTCTTGGCCGTCATAACTATATTTCTCTTCGACTTTACCAGTAATTGGATAACCTTGTTTAAGTCTATATCTAATTTTAGACTCAGAGATTTTAGTACGTTGAGAAATTTCTTTTACGGTGAGTTGTTCGCCGTTATAATCATATCGTTTCATTAATTATCTCACATAAATCTTGAAATCATGAATTGCATTACGAGTCATATTTGCGTAATGGAAATATTTTCCCTCTGAGTATTTTTCAAGAGCTTCAGAGATAATAGGTTGATCAAGTATCCATTCAAGGACAACAATCAGTTTAATAAGAAAATCTTTATCTAATAGAACAACACCCTTTGCTAGATCTAATTCAGTTCCAACGAAGTCTTCTACGCGTTCTTCTTCATCACCGAGAAAATCTAAAAGCATTTGTTTAAATTCTTCGTTGCTATATACATAATGGATAGTAGACTGAGCAGTCGCTGCCATCATTCCATTTACTTCTATTTTCATTTTAACCTCTTGTTTTAATGTAAGCTTCATAAATTACTTGACAAATTGCTGCACCCAAAATTATAATAACTACTAAACAACCTAAACATCCATTAACATCTACGTTTTCATTATCTATTTGAGATTCTTGTTCTGGTTCATCTGGTAGTGTATGATAACAATTGTTACAAATCATACGGGTTGTTTCATTATGTTGATATGCACCATCTCGATAATTAATAGTACAACTACACATTCTACATCTACCACCATGTGTTGTATAATGATAATGTTGTCGTCTACAATTTCTGAAATGAATGTCCATAATTAAACCATGTTAAAATAAGCTATTCCTTTTTCTATATTATAATATAACATAGAAATATTCAAAGTAAAAATATCTTTTAAACTTTTTATTCTTCAATACTTATAAATTTTTCAAAGTTAAAATATTGTGACATGATTTTAATCATTTCTTCTGTTGACATACAACCATCAAATCCATCACCAACTGCCTTTGATACAATTAAAGAATCTTCATCGTCATTCATATCATCATATTCAGCACTAAATCCACCCCAACGATAACGCACATAAATACTACGTCCATTTTCAAGTGTAATATTCCATTGAGATGGACAAGCTGAACACGTCATATCAACATCATCAACTATAGGACGACTACGATTACAAGTAACATCGTCGTATTCATTAACCATGCAACTCCTTAACGAATTCTTCAAGCTTATAGATTCGTGATCGTCCGTCATTTTACCCCCGCCACCTGCCGGGGTACTTTTAATCTGAATTTCACCTGTAAAAAGCTTCATTGAACATTCGGGGCAAAGTGTCTTTTGGTTGGTGCTTTCATCTTCCATGATTCCGGTGCATTTTTCACATAAAGGGCTATTCATTGTTTCGTTCCTTGTTTGTAAGGGTTATGTCAGCTTTATAACCCGATATATTACCTTCTCTAGCCCCTTCCCGTCCGTTCTTTGGAATGTGTACCCAATCATCTAAACGTATTGATTTCCCTGTAAATTCAGATAATAACCTTAAAGAATCTCTTAGCAGTTTATCAAATTTTGAAATTTTACCACCCCCAACTGAGGCACTACCCGCTTTTCCACTTTTTCCAAACATTGTTTCGTTCCTTGTTTGTTTCGTTATCGTTTCGTTACACGTATTACGCACCAAGAGATTTGCAAGATCAACTAATAGAGTATTAAGCCTCATTGCAATTGCAGTATTACAATCTTTTGTTGGACATCGAGGTTCAGTTGCTTCTTCAAGCAACCCCTCAACAATTTCAGGAATATCATTTCGTAGTTGAATTACTTTTTCAATTGCGTAATTAGTCATTAGATTCTCCTTTATATTGACGTTCAAAATCTTTAAGTTCCATTAAATTACCATAACGGTCACAAAGAATCGCATTTCTATCACGAGTATCAATCTTAATTGTAATATATTTACAACGTTGATTACGACACCAAGTCCAATTAGCTTTCTTTAAAACTTTATTAACACCATCAACTATTTCTTGAAATGGTTTCCAAGGTTGTTTAGATGGAATATCATTAGAATTTGACATTAATTATTCCTTTTACATGCAGAAATCACAAACAAACATATCTTCGTTTTCGTCGGAAATATAAAGTTCGGGAAGAGGATTCATAAATAATATGAATCGAGAATTTGGTGCGAAATTAAAATGTACTAAGTCATCTATTCCAGGCCATGTACCTAACTCCGTTACAAGCCATGGTGTTTGATTACCAGTTGCAACCAATTTACCACAATCACAATAGTCTAAGTCAGCATACATAGTATACTGTTTACCATCTTGTTCTTTTGTGAAGTATCCAACTTGAGGTCTGGACATAATATGACTCCTTCTATTAAACGAGTTGACACTCTACGCCAAGTTGTTTTGTTTCAACCACTTTACATTTACCACTTGAAACCTTATTAATGATTTCATCGTGATCGCCGTTAATCAAAAAGCGAACGAATGTTTTATCCTTACCTTTAAACTTATCACAAACTGCACCTGCCCATGGAACCCAATATGATTCCAAATCAAGTTTAGTAATTTGACGTGCTTCATGTAATTTAGAATTGAATTCATCCATATCTTGTGCATCATATGTCAGATGAGCTTCAGATGATACCAAATTAAACGACGGATGAATAGAGAATCCAAGAGCAATCAAACGATCATCAATAATCTCAAGTGCTTTGACCATTTCATTACAAATTTTCTGTACATCTTCAATTGCTTCTTTTTTCAAACGAGGTTTCATTAACATACTCCTATTAATTCTTTATTAAGGCGTGCACCAAGACTACCTTTACCTGGTTCACATTCAACTACTTTAAACTGACCATCAATATGTTTAACCGAACGATCAATTTGAATTCCACGATATGTTACAGATGGATTATGAGGATCTACTTTATCAATCCGTACTCGTGTTTTAACTCTCGTCTTACAGTTCCAACTAAGATGTGTTTCTTTGACATCCGCAATAACGATATCACCCGGTTTATGTTCAAGTTCTATCGGATCAGGCGTATAAAAGTCTGACATCTCACAACCATAAAATTGTCCAAGATTATCAACATCTTTATCAGGATCAATACATTGAAGACCTTCAAAGATATCTACACTACATAATTCTTCACGAATATAACCAATCATTTCACGATAAGTTTGATTATCAGTAATGTATTCAACAACAGTGTCATTACGTTTACCAGCAACACCACAAATCATTACAGGTTTATCCATGTACCATACAGAATAAAATACTATGCCATGATTACCATCAAACATATGATTAACATAATATCGTATTTCAATACGATCATTAAGATCATCATTAATATCATAAAAATCAATGACATTATTAATCAATGGTTCAAGCACATATAAATCTCTTGTAGTAGAAATTGGTTTCCATTTATAAACTTCGCTTGGTTTCATATATACTTCCTTTTTAGATATTATAATATAACATGATTAAATTCAAAATAAAATGGTTTTTATAAAAAATTTTAATTTTTAGATCGTTCTCTCGTTTATTTTAAATAACCTCTCGTTAATAATATCGTAATTTATAATGGTATACCCATCCAATAATTAAAATTAACTAGAGTTCAATTAGTGGTCCTCTTAAATTATGATTTTGATTTAGCTTTACTAGCACGGTGTTTCTTAATAAGATCAAGCTGTAGTTCAATTTGAATATCTAAATCATATACATCTGTTACAACATACTTATTTTGTTCACCATTGACATATAGATTCTGCCAATATGCATGTCCAGTTTTAGCATTAACAGTATAAAACCTGTTAGTAATATCATCAATAAATCGCCATGTCTTATTTTTATCTAAACGTTTTGATCTATATTGTGTTAATCCAAGATCAGTAAACTTCTTAATCTGTGCTTCAGATATATCAACTGACTTCACATCACTTGATGACCTATCCGATAGAAGTTGTCCTTTAACCTCACAAACTTCATTGATTTTATCCATTATAGTATGACCATGTTTTAATGCGTTTCTAACATCACATTTACCACCAATCTTAGTTGGCATACCATCAAGTGAATTCAAATCCACATCTTTACATATGAAATTCCTTTTAACAATTTGTGGACAACCTTCCAAAGATTTTAATTTAGTAATTTCACCCCAACCATACCTAGAAATATTAATTGTTTGGATTTCATTTGGCATTCCTTCTGGAAGTTTGGACTTTCTCCATGCATTGAAACTCCAATACTTAGCTGTTGATCCTTTAACATCTTTTGCACTAGCACTCGTGAATTCAATTCGAGATGCTACTGATGGAACACAATCAACTAAAACATGATTAAAGAAAACACGTTTTACTTTAGCATCTTTTAAAGTATTTTTAGGATCAACTATAGAAGTACTAATATGTAATTCATCAGCAACTAATCCAGTAAAATCAATATTGAATTTTTTATAAGTTTTATTTGGTGTTGCGTCGATATAAACTTTTGATGCATGTTTAACTTTTGCAAAATCATTAAAATCACATGATATTCTTAGATTTTTACTAATATCTAAATCATATTTAAGTCGACCATTTATATCTTTAACAAATAAATCTGTATCATTTTTTGTTAGATGAATATGTTCAGCTTTTAATACGCTATTAGTTATATCAATATGATCAGTATCTTCTGATTCTTCGAAGGATACTACTCCATACTTCTTAAGTAAAGCAATATCATTAGAAGCTAAGTCGCGTTTTCGGAATGCTGCAGTAACATTAATTCCTTGATTAAAACGATGAGGTTTAATATCAAAATTAGATATTTTAGCCGTAGTTAAATCTGACCAAACTTCACCTCTGATATGATTTAAATTATTAGCGTTAAACTTTTCACTATTAACAATTTCAATATCACCATCAAGTTCTTTAAGACCATTTATTTTAGATATACCATTGAATTCAATTGATCGACATACAATTCTTTTTGGTAGTTTAACATTTTTAGAAACAATGATATCTCTATGTAAAGCAATAAATTCATCACATTGATCTAAATCAAAATCAATATATAATGCTTTATCATTTGATCCCCAAATATCTTTAATAACTTTAATGCAAGTTATTTTCTTATCAGTAAATACATCTGGTTTAAATCCATAGAGTGCATCACTAGGCATAAAACTAACTTCGAAAGAATAAGTGTCAGTATCCTTATCATAATTAGCTTGTTGTATTCCATGCTGTTTTGTTATTCTTGAAATTTCATATTCATTCTTAACAATATCAGGAATAATATGTTGAATTTTGGTATAAGCCCATCCATTATTCGTAGCTTGAGAAATAATTGAATGTCTAAATTTCTTTTCAACTGCTAATGTTTTTAAAGTATCATGATCTAAATCGATCAATTGAAAATCATATGAACCACAACAATTAGAAGTCATCTCATATTGAGTGAGTAACTCTAATATGTAAGAATGGTATTTCTTTTTTGGCTTACAATTCTGCTTACCTTTCATTTGGTTATAGTAAGAATAGTCTGGTGAAACATCAGCAGTTATATGTGGACGTTTATTTTTTCTTAAGGATAAGAGTGTATTCCCTGATGTAGCTACGCCACAGTGTCCCATTGCCATGGCTTCTTTTTGACAGTTTGATTTCTTAAGATCTAACCAATAAAATCCATCAGGAAATCGCATGATAATTTCCCCTTCGCCATCATCAATTGTAATATTATCATGCGATTCTAATTGAATTTCTTTATGCCATGTTTTAGCGGCGGCCATAGCTTCCTTCAAATTATAATCATTAAGATGAATTTGTTGGCCACGCATCCCAGATCCTCTAACCCAGTCGATTATGTATTGAAAATCTGGTTGAAGTTCTTGAAGTTTCTTTGAATTGATTTCTTTTATAGTCTGAAGTTGTTTACCAATCCATAATGAATGCTTGCCGCCAAACATAATTAGCTGATCAACGACATTAGAATCCAAACCAATCTTATTAATAAGAATGTTTCGGCGAGCTTTTTTATTCATATTCATACTCCATATATATTTCTTGGTTATTATAATATAACATAGAAAAATTCAAAGTAAAAATATCTTTTAAACTTATTTACTCTATTTTATCTAAGTAAGTAAACATGTAAAGAGTCTACACCACGAGTGCTGCTAGTGTCATTTCGCTTCGCTACATTGTCTACAGCACAGGCGAGCGAATGCAACTATAAGAAGAAGAGAGAAGAAGTGTCTCCAGACACTATACCCAACCGCCAAAACTTAACCACCCTTACCAGGGTACCCAGTACTAAATAATCCAAAAACGTTTAAAGTAAACATGATCTGAAACAAATTTTAAATTATTTTTCCGAAGTATTTTGAGTTAATATGTTTTCAACCACTTCAATTTTATACTTTATATTTGAACCATAAAGCTCATGTTTATAACTTAGTTCAAGTTTATAGAGTATTCCATCCATAAAGTAATTAACGGAATCAAAATTAACTTCGTTATTAAAATGTAATAAAAAATTTTGTACAGCATGATTCTTGCACAAATCAACGCTAGGAAATTCTTTTAGTGTAGTATCAAGTTCTATAAATTTTTTGACTAAAGCTACTATTTTTTCATTAGGATTTTTTGGTGGAATTCCATGGAATTTATTTGATGTAAAAGTGAATTCGTTTACGTTGTCGTATCGTTTAAATTCATAAAGTTGATCATCGATAATTACATGCAGTGTCCGCCATTCAAAAAATTTAAGTAAAGTATCTTTAACTTGCGTAAGATTATTTTCTAACTGAGTAAACTCATGAAAACGAGAAATATAAAGCTTAAGACTATCTTCACATTCTTTAAGCGTGGGAGGTGAAGACGGTCTCTTAATTTTATCTTCTTTCTTTTCTTTCCACTCCATCCCAAACAATTGTTTCCAAAAAATCTTAATTCTTTTAAACACTTTTACTATCCCCTGATTTTGATACGAACTTTGCGATTATCTTTATTCTCTTCAAAGTTATTCCATGATGGATCATTATCTTCGTCACAAAAATCTTTAATGTTCATACCAGTTGCACTTTTAACAACAGTATTGAAATAACGATTGCCTGTTTCTAAACACATAAGCATAAATTTATGTCTATCAATTTGCATAACCATACACTTACATGTATCTATTTCAACAAGATCACCCATTCCTAAAGGAACATCGGATGCTTCATTTAAATTTTCAAACTCATACCATTCATCTGGCAAATACAATTTTGTTGGATTCATAATTAACTCGATTGTTTCTTACTTGATACTAATAGACAGATAACACAAATAATTACAATAAAGATTATTCCTGTTGATAGTGCACGTCCAAGCATCCACAAAAAGCGATTAGATAGTAGACCAATTAAGAATCCAACCACAAGACACGCTGCGTGTGATTTCATATTATATTCCTATGATAATTTCCCACCCATAGTTGGGTGGGAAACAACTGGGCCAAAGTTATATTATTGTTGGTTTATTCGCCGTCTTCGTCATCGTCATGCAGCTTTTCCAGAAGATCAGTTGGAATCATTTTCAGAAGTTCGTCCAACTTATCTTCGATATTCAGGGCGCTGGTTAGTTCCAACCACGCTGCATTCATCATGCAATCTGCAACAATTGCGGCTTTCTTATTTTGTGGTGCATATTGTTCAACACCCATAGAAATTACATTGGCTGCCAACAGTCCAACAACTTGTGGGTATTGCTTGATATAACCGCGAGTCATAAGAGGTGCCTTAGCAGCAAGCAGTTTTGTAATTTTACTGTTGGCAATCTTACCAACTTCAATTTGTGCTGCCATTGTAGCAGCACCTTTATTCTTTCCTGCAACAGTCATTGCTGTGTCTTTCACGTCTTTCTTCATGGGTTTCTCTCCTTTTTCTTTTGAGTTAGGTTTATTATATCCAAGTTCATTCATACGATCATTGGCAACTTGCCATTCTTCACTATCATTTGCAAATGATTCTTTGATTTCAAAAAGACATGCTTTACATGTAACATATTCAATATCAATATCACACTCACCATTTTTACCACACCATGGATCATGCTCATCTGGATATTCATTGTAATGAATATATTCCACTTTATCC
>Ga0180438_10001797_pt1 | contig 37045 bp, 32 predicted proteins | sample SS_ome_12_FD_132455 | JGI IMG/M metagenome (GOLD analysis project Ga0180438, IMG submission 132455) | Hypersaline lake sediment archaeal communities from the Salton Sea, California, USA - SS_3_D_2 metaG | ecosystem: Environmental > Aquatic > Non-marine Saline and Alkaline > Hypersaline >... | reverse complement strand
CCCTTTTCCGACATGCTATTGTCCCTCCGGGTTTCCCCTTTTGGTAAGTCGGATGACCTCACAGGTTTATCTCCAACCTGCGGTGCTTCAAGCACAATCACCTATGCCGCCATGCGGCGCACGTTGCCATAGCCCACGTCAAGGCCGATAATCAGGTTATCCATGTTTCATCTCCAATTCGTTCATATCTTCTCTTACCATCGTTCGCATAGCCCCGGACGGTGGTGAAGCCTGCTGGAGGCGGATTCCACCCTTCATGAGAAGGTGGAATCCTGCGGCCTGTGGACGTACGGAGCCAGCCGCCCTCGGCCTCATCCAGCGGTTTCCGGTGTTGTATCCCTCAACGAGTGAGCGACCCGCGCTGTCGTGCCCAACGATGTCCCACGGGGTTTTCCGGAACCGCGCATCGGATCTGCTGCCAGTAACAGTTTTGCATCGTGCTGGATGGTTCCCCCGATCCTAGCGTCCCCTCTCAGGATATTTTGTTCCGCATCTCACGGGGTGTTTCTGGCCTTCCATGGTTGAGCTGGCACCTGCCGACCGTTCCGCCGAACGAACGCCTGGGCATGAAGACTATGTAGGAGCGCTCACCAGCCTTGCGCCTGTTGTGGGCGCGGTGCCTTGGCGCTGGGACCAGAAAACCAGCGCCAGGCCCGCGACTCGCGTTAGCGGAGAGGGGACGGGCACTGGCGCTCCATTGAGGGTACAGGAACCTTGTCTAGGCTCCAAAATTGCCATACAATAGGCGCAAGCACCGGTCCCCAGGAGCCCTTTCGACTGTGTCCGCGAAGACATAACCAGTCGTCAGGGCAATAGAAGGCCGGTGTTTTCTTTGTCAACCGGCGTTCCGCACTACGTAATCACCACCTCCTCCAGACAGAATCCAACAAGGCCAGCTGCGTCACGCGCAGGCTGGCCTATTCTGATTGGCTACTGATATAGGTCTGGTACACCCGGGGACCGTAGCGCCGGTCATCGGTGTTCTGGACGCGCTTTAGGTACGCATCCAATGAAGCGAGATTGACCAGCCATACCTGGCCAACCTTTACGCCTTCGACTTCACCTTTGCGCACGATCCGTCTGAGGTATTGGAGATTGTAGCCGGAGTACTCGGAGGCAGCCTGGATGGACATGTGGTTGTCCAGCACCAGGCCGTCATCGTCATGAGAGGAGGATAAAGCATTCATCCCAAACCGCCTTCCACTAGATCGTTGGGCAGCTCAGCCAATTTGTCGCGCTGATCGAAGCGCAGACTGGCTAAGAACTGCTCAACCGCCTCTGAGTGCGGTTCGGGATGGATCCACGTAGGTGCCCCCAAGGGGATTCGAACCCCTGTCTCCACCTTGAAAGGGTGATGTCCTAGTCCTCTAGACGATGGGGGCGCGTGCGCGCGGGATTGTACCATTCCACTACTGGCCGGTCAAGCATACGCGCCAGCCAGCGCGCCAAACCTTCCGCGCCCTCCCCGCGAATCCGTCTATCCGTGTTCCAGCCTCCACCAGTGGTAAGGCCGCTCGCCGTCGTGGTACACTCCCGGCTCACGTCACACCAGGAGCTAGATTAGCTTGACCCGTCCGCGCTTTATCCAACCCGCACTTCCCACACTGGCTGTCTTGTTGGTTGCCTGCACTCTTAGCACCGTCCAGAACCAGGAACCGGCCAGCACGGCTACACCCGTGTCGCTAAGCCCCGTCGGCGAGGAGGTCCAGTATGGCGTCTGGCTGCACCCTGCTCTGCCTCCGACGCTCGCTGCCGCTGCCACATCCGTGTTTGAAGATCCCACCTTCGTCCGCAGCGACACGCCCGAAGCCGCAGCGGTGCAGATCACACCCTGGCCGGGAGAGGCATCGCCGCTAAGAACCACCTGGATTTACGCCGTCGTCGCGCCTTTCCCCACTGTACCTGACGACATCGGCTGGGAAGCCCTGGGCCGCTACTGGCAGGGCGACCCAGGGGCGCTGCCGGAATTCGGCACACCTCAACTGATCCTCAGTCAGGACAGCGCTGAGTTGCTGACCGTCACCTACGGACCAACCGCCCCTGGCACCCCATTGACCATCGCCCCTGCCGAGCAGGTGCTCGACCAGGCGTGGGCAACGCGCCCCGCGCTGAGTGTGGTGCCCTTTGAGAGCCTGGACCCGCGATGGAAAGTCCTGGCGGTGGACGGCCAGCCGGCTATCGACAAAGCGCTCAACATCGAGGAGTACCCCTTCGCCGTCGAATTCGGACTCACCGGCGACCCTGCCGTTGCCGCCCAAATCGCCGAGACCATCCAGAGCAAGGGCACGTGGCCCACCTCGAACGTCGATCCAATGCGTATGACTGTCGTCACCATGACCGGCGTGACCGCCCTCTCGCGCGCGGTGGCCTGGAACATGGAGAACATCGGCATCGAGGCGCAGGGGGCCGACATCAAGCCACTGCTGGCCGACGCCGATATCCTGCACGTCAGCAACGAGGTTGCTTTCGCGCCGGGCTGTCCGCCGCCTGACCCCAACGGCGAGCCGAAGTTCTGCTCGGATGACCGTTACATGGCCCTGCTGCGCGATCTGGACCCAGATGTCATCGAATTGACCGGCAACCACATCAACGACTGGGGCGTCGAGGCCTTCGTGCACACGCTGGATGTCTACGACCAGGACGAAATACCGTATTTCGGCGGCGGGCGGAGCCTGGACGAGGCCCGGCAGACGGTAGTCATAGAGAGCTTTGGCAACCGGATTGCCTTTCTGGGCTGCAACCTGCCCGGTCCAGCCAAAGCCTGGGCTGCTGATCTCTACGCCGGGGCCGCCCCCTGCGATGACTACGCTGCTTTCCAAGCGCAAGTGGCTGCTGCACGAGAGGCAGCCGACGTGGTGATCGCCACCCAGCAATACTACGAGTTCGAGCACCCCGACCCTACCCCCCAGCAAGTGGCCGATTTCACCGCCATCAGTGAGGCCGGGGCTGACATCGTGAGCGGCAGCCAGGCGCACCAGCCGCAAACGCTCGCCTTTCACCAGGGACGCTTCATTCACTACGGCCTGGGCAATCTGTTCTTCGACCCACTAGAGGACGTGAAAAAGCAGTTTTTCATCGACCAGCACGTCATCTACGACGGGCGGCATATCTCAACGGTGCTGCTGACGGGCCGTATCGAGAACTACGGGCGGCCCGCCCCGATGGCCCCCGAAGAGCGGCGCGCCTTTCTGGCGCTGATGTTCGCGGAGAGCGGCTGGTGAGCGGCGATGCGGTCAAAGCGATTATCTTCGATTGGGGCGGCGTGCTGATGCGCACCCAAGACCGCAGCGGGCGTGACGAATGGGATCGCAAGCTAGGCCTACCGCAAGGCGGCGTCGAGCGCGTGGTGCACGGCAGCGAGGCCTGGAACGAAGTCCAGCGCGGCGAGCGCAGCGACACGTCATACTGGCAAGTCGTGGCTGAGCAGTTGGGTGTCCCACCCGGCGACATTCCGCAGTTGCGCCGGGATTTCTATCGCGGCGACAGGCTCGACCCCGATCTCATCGACCTCATCCACAACCTGAAAGCCAGGGGACACAAAGTCGGGCTGATGAGCAACAACTCTCTGGCTCTGCTCGACTTGATCGAGGAGCACGGGCTGACCGACCCTCTCGACGGGGTGGTCATCTCGGCACAGATAGGTGTGATGAAGCCCGCGCCAGGAGCCTATCAGGCCATTCTCGATAAGTTGGGGGTCAGCGCGCCCGACGCGGTTTTCATCGACGACTTCCCCCGCAACGTCGAAGGTGCCCGCGCAGTAGGGATGCAGGCCATCCATTTCCAGCCGGGCATCAACCTGCCCGCCACGTTGAGGAGTCTCTTAGATGCGTGATGATGCGAAACACCCGGAAGCCGTCATCTTTGACTACGGCGGCGTCCTGAACCTGCCCACCTCCCCAGAGGCGTTTCAGGCCAATTTGAAGGCCCTCGCCGTCGAGCACGGCTTCAAGCGGGGCAAGCAGTTGTGGCACCACATCTACCGCAGCGACGCATGGCAGCGCGCCAAACGCGGACAGATCACCGAAGATGAGTTGTGGGCGGACCGCCTGGGTGCGCTGGGCATCCACGGCGAAACGGCGGTGGCTGCCTTTCGAGAGCGGCTGTTCTGGAATGCGCCCAGCATCCACCCGGATATGCGGCAACTCTGCCACGACCTGCGCCCGGTGACACGCCTGGCTGTGTTGAGCAATACCGCCGTGCAGAACATGGACCGGTGGCTGGCCGAGGAACACGGTATGGACGGTGTGTTTGAGGTGGTGGTCAGTTCCGCCGACGTGGGTCTCGCCAAGCCGGACGCTGCTATCTACCACCTGACGCTGGAGCGGCTGGACTTGCCCCCCGATGCGGTCCTGTTCGTGGACGACCTGCGGCGGAACACCTGGGCAGCCAGAGCGCTCGGCATCCCCTCGATTCGCTTCACCACCCCCCAGGCACTCCGAGACGAGCTTGTGGCGCGCGAGTTGTTGTAAGCGCAAGAAACCACTTTGCGCGCCTGCCAATCATGCCTATACTGAGGCGGAACTCATCCGTCGCATACCACCTGACCCATACCGAAACCCTGTTTACCCGCCCAGGAGCATGAGCAATGCTGAGAAATATCCTCCTGTACTCATTTGTCGGCTTGATTGTGGCGACGATAGCGCTGATTCTCTCGTATACGCTCTGGACATCGTGGACCTGGTACTGGGCCTACGGGGCTGTCTTGCAAAGCGGCGTGTACCGGAATCTCGGCTCGCAGAAGGAGCTTTACCGCCTGGGATTGCTGGTCATCTTCTTCATCCTCGCCCAAAGTTTCCTGTTTTCCAGGACGGCGAAAGCCTATTGGCAGGACAAGCCGGGCCTCTTCACCTTCTACCGCAATCTGTTTCCCATCGCGCCGAAAATCACTCGCCGCCTCGTCTATCTGGCGCTATTTGCCACGATCATCTACCACCTGACGGCTGGCCCGTACTTGCTGCATAGCGAATCCGTCGACGCTTTTGGCCCGCTGCCGCTTTCCTTTCAAGACTACTTCCTCCCCTACATCACCTACATGCCGTACAGCCTGGTCATCTACATGATGATCGCCTTGCCGATGTTCATCGTGATCGCCAAGGAGATCAGGGAGGACAGGGAGAACGTTCGCGACGCGGTGCAGCTTGAAGAGGAGAGCGTCGATCCCGGCTCACTGGGCACGGGAGAGGAAATCGAGCTGGAAGCGGTCAAGATTGAGAAATCTATCCTGGACTTGCGTGAGAACGTGGTTGGGGTCATCGACAAATACGTCGCCATGGCGATGCTGGTCGTCATTTATTACGGCATCGAAATCGGCGGCGGCCTGATTTTTCAGTTGGCCTGCTGGGCACAAGTGGTGGGCAAATGGGCAGCCTGGCTGTTCATCATCGCGGTGCTGCCCTACTTCATATTCACCAATTACGCGATCTACACCCGCGCGCACACCCGCAAACAGGAGGATCTGCGCGCCCTGGCTGACCGCGCGCTCCAACTGGGCCAAAAAGAGGCGCTAGACACGGTGAATGGCATCCGGGGCGAGTTTCAAACCAAGTATACGGTCTCTTCATTTGTCTGGTCGCTGAAGTCCGCCAGCCTGGCGGCGTTCGCCTTCCTCGCGTTTTTCGCTTTTGGACGCAGCTACGTGCAGGGCCTCGACGCTGCCGAGCAGCGAGAACTGCTCGTCACGTCGGTGCCGTGGCCCGTCTCGCCCGTCGTCCAGTTTGGAGCCGACCTCCTGGGGGGCGACCCGACCAGCCCTGATGGCAGCCTGAACGTCGGCGGCATCGATTGGGGATTGCGCTGCACACTGGAACGCCCCGCCGGGGATTTGGAGTGGCGGGGCCAGACGATTGACGAGCGGGCGGCCTCTTTACAATAAGGCGGCTCCTTCGGGTCGTAGTGCTTCTGAGGTAGAAACTGAGACGAGCGGATGCTCGTCTCAGTGGCATTCAGCAGCGGTGACGGGGCGGTGCTATTCGCAGTCATTTGCCAGGCAATAGTCTGCCTGGGCATCGACGTTTGCGATTCGTTGCTCTACGCTGTCGGACGACTTGACAAGATAATTGGCCCAATCATCCAATTCATCATTGCCGATGCGTCGCTTATCATTGTCCTTTGCCCACTCGTAAGCAACCTTTCTTCCTAACGCCCAGAGTTCCTGCCGGAAGTAGCCATGATACTCAGAGGGCGCGCTCCGCAGCACATCGTCAATAATGTCTGTCCACTTCGGACCGCCAGCCGCCTTGCACTTGATCTCCTCTTTCCAGGAAAGGTCTCCACAACTGCCAAACCAGAGTCGCTTGTACCATGCCCGGTGGTTGTCACTGTCGAAGCTCAAGTCGTAGAAAGGGTCAAATGAGGTTGGGCAGCCTTTCCCGTCGTCGCCGCTCGCCCCAGAGATGGTGTAGGTGCACATACCAACCGGCTGGGGTTGTGGCTGGGGCTGGGGTTGTGGCTGCGGCTGGGGTTGTGGTTCTGGCTCCAGTTCCTCCGGTAGCTCCGGTTCAGGTTCCCGTTCAGGTTCCGGTTCCTCTGGTGTACCTTCAATGTAAAGATCTGTTTCGACGTAGGAGCCGTCGCGACCTTCGACGTATACGTAGTACTGTCCGGGGTCTGCCCCCTTGCCGGTGTTCACTTTGGCCGTATCGTCACCGTCCTGGCCCACGGTCACGGTGAAATCGAAGCGCTCTTCGCCCGTATTGGCGTTGACGATGGTCACGTCCACTTTCTCGCGGGGCAGGAAACCCTCGAAAACAAACGTGATCTTCTCCCCTGCTTCTGCCAGATAGGGTTCAACGTACACTTTCGGTTCCGCTACCGGCTCGGGGGGAGGCTCGTATTCCTCGTATTCCTCCTCATCGTCAGCAGCGTCGGACTCCACAGCAAACAAGCAGTCGGCATACCGCCCGCTCTCGTCTCCGTTAGCATACGCTACCCACTCGCCGCCTATGTCGCCTTCTTCGCTTTTCATTTTCAGCTTGGTGGCCCCGGAGTCATCCACCGTCACCCGGTCGGAGAAAACCTCCTCTCCCACCGGATCATAGAAGGAAACCAGTACCGATTCATTGGGCTCGAAACCTTCCAGGTAAAAAGTGTACTTGGTACCTATCGGGCCGGAGTACGGTTCGACCCACATGTTGCCGTACGAACTCTCTTCGACCTCCCCAACATACCCATCCTGCGAACTACCTCCCGACGATCCCGACCCCGACGAGGTGAATAGGCCACAACAGCCTACCATTAGCACAACCAGCGTGATGTTCAGACCATAGAGTGTTGTGCGAGCCTTCATGCGGACCTCTCTCCAGTTCAACTATCTCGGCACATATGAGAAAAGTCTCTAGGGTGAGCTCGCTGCTTCGGGTTCAGAACGAAAAGGCGACGTTGAGGAAGTCTCGCGCCCCGGCCCAAGAGACGACAGTCCATTTCCAACATCAGTATCGATATTTTCGGATTACGTGTCAACGAACAGAGGTAGAAAAACGGCACGTCCCCTCGTTGCGAGGACGTGCCTTGTGCTTTGGATCTGGGGATTATTCGTAGGTGACAATCAGGCTGGCCCCGGAGACGGTGAAGCCTTGCACCGAGCCAGGGACGGCTGCCGCCAACTCGGCCTGAAGTCACGATTCACGGCGTCGAAGTCCTTAGGGTGTGGTTGATTGGTCAGATGGCCGACACTTCCTTCCAAATTCATAATGGGCTACGTTTCCTGTGGCTCCCTAAAGGTGTCATATCTGGCCGCGATCAGCTTCCGGCCCAGCCAGAAACTCGCCACGCCAAGGACAATTCCCCCTGCCACATCCAGAACGACGTGCTGCTTGGTGAAGACCGTCGAGAGGACGACGAGCACGGCCAGGATGGTCGTGAGCGATCTCAGCCTGGGCTGCCAGTGCCACAGATACAGCCAGGCAATCACCGTCCCATAGGTGTGGCCGCTGGGGAAGGCATTATAGGCCCTGTCGCTGCTGTACACAAAATCCACCCACCGGGCCAGCCCCTCGGTGCTGGCGAGAGGGGGCCGGTTAACGTAGGTGGGGTAGAGCAGATAGATGGTGTAGCCAACTGCCGAGGCGATGAGATAGGATACAACCAGTCCCCGGAACAAATCGCCGGGCATGAAACGATAGGCCGCCAGCAAGACGACGAGGAAGGCAGCCAGCCCGCCCAGGTAAGGGATGACCCATAGCGGGGCCAGCGTGATGTAGTCGTCCAGTGGCAGCGCCAGCGAGACACCGCCCGTCGCCGTCCGGTTGATCGGCACGTACAGATACAAGGCAGCGAGTAGCACCGCAACCCAAAGTAGCCTCACACCCGCCTCACCCACTCCAAAAGAACCCGGTTCATGTCCCATACACTCGTGATCTCCGACTATTTCCCAATCTGCGGTTGGAATACGCGTACGCGCATCAGTATAGTCGCTTTATCGGTGAGGTGAAAGATGCAGCCTGTGTAGGCGTTTTGCCCAAATCTTGATGGTCAACGGGCCGCATGCTATAATCCCGCGCGCCCTGGCAGATGGGCAAAGGAAGGGTAGAACGTGGTCGTTTATGCGAACATCGCACAAATTATCCTCTCGGTGGCGCTCATCGTTGCCATCCTGTTGCAAAGCAAGAGCGGCGGGCTGGGCAGTATGTTTGGGGGCGACCTGAGCGGCCAGTACAAAACGCGGCGGGGGCTGGAAAAAACGCTTTTCCAGGTCACCATTGGCTTAGCGGCTGCTTTTCTCCTGGTCGCCGTCGTCAACGCCTTCTTGCTCAAATAACTCAGCCATCGTCTCCGCGCGGTCAGGGTGTTTTGCGGCTCCGCAGAACACCTTTTTCGTATAAGAGAGGCGGGGAGTCTCCATGCGTAACATTCGCTGGCAACTGATAGCCCTGGTCATCGGCGTCGCGATGATCGTCGGCGTCGTCGTCAACCAGTTGCGCAGCCGTCCTGCGTCACCCATCGTCCCGGCAGTGGTGGGGGAAGAGGGCGGCGGGCGCTATTTTGAGGCCGCCGTCGGCGAGCCACGCTTCATCAACCCGTTGCTGGCAGTTTCCCAGCCCGACAAGGACCTGTCGGCGCTCATCTTCAGCGGGCTGACACGCCTGAATCCCTACGGCGAGCCGATACCCGATCTGGCCGAGAGTTGGGAGATTTCCGAGGATGGCACCACCTACACCTTCTCGCTACGGCGCAACGTGACCTGGCACGACGGCCAGCCCTTTACCGCGCGCGACGTCGATTTCACGATGAGTTTGCTGCGCGACCCGACCTTCGGCGGGCCGAGCAACCTGGGAACGTTCTGGAGCACCGTCGAAACCTACGCCGACAGCGACTACACCGTCCGCTTCGTGCTCACCCAACCGTTGGCCTCTTTCCCAGAGTTTCTGCGGATCGGCATCTTGCCCGAACATCTGCTGCGCGGCACAACCGGCGCGGGCCTGACCGGTGTCGAGTTCAACCTGGCCCCGGTGGGCACTGGCCCGCTGCAGCTGGAATCGCTGACGCGCGAGGGCCGCGTGGCGGTGGCACAACTGGTGCCTGCGCCCAATTTCTATGACCCTGCGCGGGCCGTTTCGTTCGACCAGATGCAGTTGCGCTTCTACCCCGACGACCGCGCCGCCGCTGGCGCGTTGCAGCGCGGCGAGGTGAGCGGCATGGCCGGTCTGACCGAGGAGCAGATCGCGCAGGCGCTTGAGAGCGATACCCTCAGCCTCTACACCACCCTCAGCCCCACTTACGCGGCCATCATTTTCAACCAGCAAGACGCCGAGCGGCTGCCCTTCTTCCAGGACAACGACGTACGAAGGGCGCTGATTATGGCGCTTGATCGCAAAGCGATGGTCGAGAGCGTCCTGGGTGGCCGGGCAGTTGTCGCCGAGAGTCCCATCCTGCCGGGCAATTGGGCCTTTGACGCGCTGGTCCGCATGCCCGCCTACGACCCGGAGGGAACGGCGGTCTTACTGGACGAGGAGGGCTGGCTGGTCCCCGACGAGGGCGGCACCCGCGCGCGTGATGGCCTGCCATTCTCGTTCAGGCTTACCGTGAGCAACGAGCCTGAGTTCGAGCAACTGGCCCGCCTGGCGGCGGAGGGCTGGGCTGCGGTAGGGGTTGACGTGCAGGTGGACGTGATGGACCCCACCGCCATGCGCGAGCAGCGCCTGCTGCCGCGCAACTTCGACGCCGCGCTGGTCGAGTTTGGAAAGGGAGGCATCGCCGACCCCGATCCCTACCCGTTCTGGCACCAGTCACAGATTGAGGGCGGGCAGAACATCAGCGGCTTCGATGATCGCGACATGAGCGAGGCGCTGGAGACGGCCCGCCGGGATATGAACGGCGTGCGCCGTGCCGAGCTTTATCGCGAATTCCAGCGGCTTTTTGCCGAGCGCGGCGCGGCGGTGCTGCTGTACTATCCCACCTACACCTACGCGGTGGATTGCCGTGTGGCCGGGGTCCAACTCTCGATGCTGACCGACCCCAGCGACCGCTTCCGCGACATCGGCCAGTGGCGCTGGCTGTCGGCTGCGGAGGCCGAAGATCGCTGCGGCGCTTGACCAAATGCGGCGCGCTGTGTAGAATTGAAAACTAGCCGAAGTGGCGGAACAGGCAGACGCGCTACGTTCAGGGCGTAGTGAGCATTAGCTCGTGTGGGTTCGAATCCCACCTTCGGCACCTGCTGGGCTGAGCGACAAGCTCGGCTTTTTTGTTTCTAGCGAAGGCGGAGGTGGCCCCCACCATGATACCCCGCGAGCGCGTCTTGGCGGCCCTCGAACACCGCGAGACGGACCGGATACCCCGCTTTGAAATCTGGATTGACGCGCTGCTCGACGAACTCGGTCAGAGCGACGTGCCAAGCGCCCACGTCAATCTGGGCCAGGATAGTGTGATGCTGCCCAGCCAGATTCCGCCGGGCAGCAACGCCTGGCGCGATGGCCTGGACGAGTTTGGCCGCGTCTGGGGGCACGGGATGTACACCAGCGGCGTGGTCGATACCGAAGCGGACCTGGAGCGTTACACGCCGCCATTAGCCTACGTGGACGCCCACTTCGACGCTGGGCGGGCGCGCGAGGTCAAGGCGCGCTACCCGGACCACTGCCTGATATTCGGCACGCATATCGGGCCGTTCACGGCAGGCTACATGGCGATGGGCTTTGAGCGCTTCTTCGTGCGCCTGATTCAAGACCCCACCTACGTGCACCGGCTGTTGGAGGTCCGCACCGAGTGGTGTATCGCCGTGTACCAGAAGGCGCTCGACCTGGGAGCCGAGGTGCTGGTGCTGGGCGACGACGCCGCCAGCTCGCGGGGTCCGATGATCTCCAACCCGATGTGGCGCGAGTTCGTGCTGCCCTACCACCAACGCATCGTCGAGTCGCTGGACGCGCCAATGATCTGGCACAGCGATGGCAATATCGTACCGCTGCTGCCGATGGCAATCGAGGCCGGTTTCGTCGGCGTGCACGGGCTGGAACCGGCGGCGGGCATTGATCTGGCCCAGGTCAAGCGCGACTTCGGCGGGGGCCTCGCGCTGATCGGCAACGTGGACGTGCGCGTCCTGTGCGCTCCTGACCTGGAAGCGGTCCGCCGTGATGTCAAGCGTTGCCTTGAGCAGGGCGCGCCGGGCGGAGGCTACATGTTGGCCTCCTGCAACAGCATCTTCGATGGCATGAACGCCGCCGCCGTCGCCGAGATGTTCCGCTACGCGGAAGAGGTGTGTTGAGTGTGTCGTTTTGTGAGGGGAACCATTGCGACTGGTAGAACTGATAAGAGCGATTGCTGACCAGCCGCTCGACGCCCGGCGCGAGCGAGCAGCAGCGCTCCTCGCGCCGCTCAGCCTGGCCGAGATCAGCGCCGAGATGGACACCGTGCGGCAGCAGGAGGCCGTGCCCGCCCTGCTAGAAGCCATCGTCGCCACCCGGCCCAACTGCCGGACGCCGCAGGCTCTCAAGCGCCGTTGGCGCGACCTGCTCTCCGGCAAGGGGCACGCGCCGCTGGGAATCGACTACATGGTGGAGACGCTGGCCCACGTCGCTTTCGACTCCGAGCACCCTTCCTGTTACATCCATCCCGTGATTCACATCCACGATTACGCCGAGACGCTGCCCCATACGCTCATCCACGAAACGTATCACGGCTTCAACGCCCGGCATGGGCTGGGCGGCGGCCACGCCCTCAACGAGGGGACGGCCATCGCCATTTTCAAGCACTTTCTGGGCGACGAGGTCAATCTCGCCGAAACGATCTTCGGAACCGTCAACTTCTACCGCGACATCGGCATCGAGGGCTACCCACGCCGCTTTCCCATTGGCGACCCGTGGGAGGCGGATGAAAAGGGACGCGAGGCGCTGCGCTACCTGATGGCGGCGGACGTGTCGGGCATCGACTGGTTTGACGGCGAATTGGTGGCGACGATCTACCGCCGCTTCTGGAAGCGCCTGAACCGCAACGTCGATTTCTTCGCGCGCTGGCTGCCTGCTGCCGAGAGGGCGACAGAACGCAGCCGCCAGTTTGCTTCCAGACGCGGCGCGATGTAGATGACCAGACAGCTTATCCGGCTTCTTGAGCCTATGCTATAATCGGCGCGCTGGCGCAATCTACGAGGGAGCCGCTGATGCAAATTCGATGGGGCCTGCTGGCGCTTGCCGGGCTGTTGTTGGCCGGGTGTGGCATTCTCCCGGAGACCGGCACAGCCGAACCGTCCCCTGACTCACAGGGTGAGGTTCCCCTGGAAACACCATCTTCTGAAGAAGCCGCCGCGCCATCTCTGGAGACGCCCTCGCCGCTGTCGGCCCCGGACGAGCCAGGCGTCGTCAGGTTGACGGTGTGGGTGGCCGAGGACCTATCCCCGGCGGCTGACTCTCCCGGCGGCGAGACATTGGCCTCGCAACTGGCAGCTTTTGGCGACATGCACCCGGACATCCAGGTCGAGGTGCAGGCCAAGAGTGTCTCAGGACGCGGCAGCATCCTCGACTACCTGCGAACCGCGCCCCCCGTTGCACCCTCTGTGCTGCCCGACGTGGTCCTGCTCAATCGCGAGACGTTGATCGAGGCCGCACGCGAAGGGTTGATCCTCCCGATCACCGCCGAAACGCTGTCAGCCATCGAAGTGGACCTCTACCCGGCAGCGGTCGAGTTGGGCAGTGTGGACGACTTGCCGGTGGGCATACCGTATTTGCTGGAGATTCAGCATAACGTCTACCGCGAATCACTTTTCGAGGACGGGCCGCCTCTCGCCTACGCGGACCTGCTCCCCGAACGCCCCACTGAACTTCCCGCCTACGTTTTTCCCGCCACCGCAACCGGCGGTGTCAACGACGATACGCTGCTGGGCTATCTGGCCGCCGGGGGCAGCCTGACGAACGAGGAAGGCATTCCCGCCATCGACGTCGCAGCGCTCGCAGAAGTATTGACTTTCTACGAAGAGGCGCGCGAAAACGGTGTGTTGAACGCCAGCGTGCTCCAATACGAAACGACCACCGAAACCTGGGAAGCTTTCCGGCAAGGCGAGGCCGGTCTGGCAGCGGTCAGTTCGATGCCCTATCTGGCTGCGCGCGACGAGGTGCCGGACGCCGGGTTGGCGAGCGCACTCACCATCGACGGCGAGCCGCTCACGCTCGTCACCGGCTGGTCCTGGGCACTGGTCGCCAGCGACCCAGAGCGCAGCGCGGCAGCCTCGACCCTGCTGGCTTGGCTGATGGAGCCGGTCAATCACGGCACGTACGCGCAGTCGGTCGGTTATCTTCCATCGCAGTCTGTCGCCCTGGCCGTCTGGGGTGATGATGACCCCTACGTGTCCTTTGCCAACCGCTTGTTGGACGCGGCGCTGTTGCCGCCAGGCCCTGCGCTCGACAGCACGGTTGGCGTGGCGATGCAAACAGCAGTGGAGGACGTCTTATTGGACCGGGCCTCGGCCCAGGAAGCCGCCACAGCCGCGGCGGTAGAGATCAATCCCGGGGTTGAGTAAGCTCGTGGCACCCCACTGGAAAGATCATCGCGCCCACGTCGACACGCTGGTGCGGGCCGCGCTGGACACCGCCGATCCCGGAGAGGCGGTGCGCCGTGGGTTTGCCCAGCACGCCGACCCAAAAACACTCGACGGCTACGGCAATATCTGGCTGGTGGGCTGCGGCAAAGCCTCAGTGGCGATGGGACGCGCGGCACTGGAACAACTCGGCGACGGGGTTGCCGGAGGGGCGCTGTGCGTCCCGCCCGGCCAGGAGCGCGCCGACCTAGCTCCACTGGCGCTTTACCCAGCCGCCCACCCCCTCCCTGACGAGCGCAACCTTGCCGGGGCCACCGCCATCGGCCAGGTGGCGCGCAACGCCAGCGGGGGCGATTTGCTTATCTGCCTGATCTCCGGGGGTGGTTCGGCCCACCTGATGCTGCCCACCGAGGGCCTGTCACTGGACGACCTGCGGGCGGTCACGCAGGCACTGCTGCTGGGCGGCGCGCCTATCGAGCACCTGAACGCCGTCCGCAAGCACTGCGAGCAACTCAAGGGTGGTGGGCTGGCCCGCTTGGCCGCCCCCGCGAACGTGTGGGCGCTGATCCTCTCCGACGTGGTGGGGGACCGGCTGGACGTGATCGCCTCCGGGCCGACCAGCCCCGACCCAACCACCTACGCCGACGCGCTCGCCGTTCTCGAACGTTACGACTCCCTCGATGCCTCCGCCGCCGTGACGGCCCACTTGCAGGCCGGGGCGCGGGGCGAGCGGCCTGAGACGGTCAAGCCGGGCGACGAGGCGCTGCGCGGCGTCGAAAACACCATTGTCGGCACCAACACCCTGGCCGTGAGCGCGGCAGCCGAGGCGGCGTCCGCGTTGGGCTTCACCGCCAGGCCGGTTGAGACCCCCATCGAAGGCGAGGCGCGCGAGGTGGCCCGCCAGATCGCCGGGGCGCTGGCCGAGAGAACCGCCCCGGACCCGCCTTTCGCCGTCGTGTTCGGCGGCGAGACGACCGTCACGGTGCGCGGCCAGGGAGAAGGCGGGCGCAACCAGGAACTTGCGCTGGCGGCGGCGCTCGAAATCGAGGGCCGGGAAGGGGTTGTGATCGCCTCGTTTGCCACGGACGGCATCGACGGCCCGACGGACGCCGCCGGGGCCATCGCCACCGGGCAGACCTGCCAGCGCGCCCGCGAGATCGGCCTCGACCCGCGCGCCTACCTGGACGACAACGACAGCCACGCCTTTTTCGACCTGCTCGGCGACCTTATCAACACCGGTCCCACCGGCACCAACGTCAACGATTTAGCATTTGTACTAGCTTACAGCAAGTAGACGGCTGTCCTTGGAGAGAGTTGTGCAGAAACTTAGGGAGCCTCTTCGATCCTTTGTGAACGAGGTATGCGCTATTCTCGGTGACACGGATATACCTACTCGGCAGTGGATTCGCGTCATTCGCGAAACCCAGAGTTCGTGGCGAACCGAAGGTGAGCCACGATTGAACTTCGAGGACGCACTACGTACGGCTCACCCGACCATTCAAGCGTTGCCATCCTTTGATCGAGTAGTCCAGATAATCCAAGGGGATGTTGATCTCACTGCAAGCATGCTGGTTAATCGAGAAAAGGGAGAACCGGAAGAAGAAGATAAACAACCATACTGGATTTGGTGGACTTTCTTACGCCCCTTCTTGGAAAGGTACTTGACCCAAGCTCAAGGGCCTGAGTTCGATGATGAGATTTTTGACTCCACTTTTGAGCAAGTTACATCGGAACTCGAAGCAGATGAACCTATCTTGAGGTTAGTGAGTCCACTTTCAAGGGTTCAACTTTCCGACGAGGATATCGAGTTTGAGCCAGGGCTGAAGTTGAGAAGCCTCTCCACAAGCGAGCAGGAGAAATGGATAAACTCGCCGTATTTTCAAATGCTTGTGGGCGGTGAGTCCAGATCTGTGCTTCTCTTTTCCTCGAGTTGCATAGAAGTTGCTGGACACAGTCAGCTTGTCGAGTCTGCAACTCTATTGAATGAAGCCTATAAAAGGCGAGAAAGACTCCTTCTTGTTCTTCGCCTCCTAACACGTAGTCCAGTTAGAACCGTCTACACGGCTGAAGAATGGCGCACAACTCTCTCTCATAAAATGCTTCCTCCTAGTGGGATTGACTTTCCCATTTCGTCCTCTTCGCCACTTCTGCTCATAGATAAGGTTGTTGTTGTTGGTGAGGCAGAGAGTGCTCAGCTTATTGACCTTTGGCATCGCCTTCGAACCAGCCCAAACACAAGCCGGGCAACCCTTGCCCTCAGACAGTGGAACCGCGGAATTATGCGACATAGTCGTTCCGACAAGCTGATCGATTACTGGGTTGCCCTTGAGTCCCTTTTCAGTCCTAGTGACAGACAAGAGTTTTCCTTCAGAGTTCCCCTCCGAGTCGCCAGCCTGATTGGTGAAACCCCTGACGAACGAGAGGATATATTTAAGAATCTGCGAACCTCTTATACGCTCCGATCAAGGATTGTGCATGGGGCATCTCCCGAACAAGAAGATATGAGGGCAGCAGTCACAAATACTGAATCCTATTTGCGCAGGGTTCTGCTCAACATACTTGAATCCAACGAACACTTTGATCCGCAGAAGATAGAGAGAAAAATTCTCAGGGATAGCGCACCACCACTGGACTAGACGTTTCGCTGACACAACAAAGCAATAGCATGAAAACCGATGACCGGAGAATCGCGCCCGTGCGCATCGCCGTGACGGCTGACCTGCACTACGATCCCTCGTCAGATTACTTGACGCCGCCGTACAGGGTCGAGGCGTTGGTTCTGGAAATGCTGGCCGACGAGCCGGATGCCGTCATCATCGCGGGCGACCTGGCGCACGGCCTTGAGTTATTCTCTGATTGCCTGGCCTGCTTTCGCGACGTTGGCGTCCCGGTGGGCGTGGTGATCGGCAATCACGACCTCTGGCGCGACGAGAAAGGGGGGTATTCGTCCGCTGACTTGTGGGAGACGCTCTTGCCACAAGCCGTCGAGCGCGCGGGCGCGATCTGGCTGGAGCGGGACACCCTCCGCATCGGAGACGTGGCCGTCGTCGGCTCGGCAGTGTGGTACGATTACTCGGCCATCGACCCTGCTTTCGCCCTGCCCCTGGCGGACATCGTGGAGTTCAAGTCCCAGATCCACGCCGACGCGTATTGGATAGACTGGGAGCGTACCGACCGGGAATTCGCCGGGGATTTGAAGAAAGGCTTTGATGAACGGCTTGCGCAATCCCGCGCGGACAGTACAATACGCGCCGTCCTGTGTGTGACCCACGTCCCCATCTTTGAAGAGCAAATCATGCGCAAGCCACACGACAAATTCTGGGGTATCAGCAACGCCTACTTTGGCAATCTCACTGCCGGGCGCGTCGTCCTGGCGGAACCGAAGGTGCGCGCCGTGGTCAGTGGTCACACGCACATCGGGCGACAGGCTACCCTGGTGCGAGACGGCATGCCACCCATCGAGTGCCACGTCGTAGCCAGCGATTACGGTGCGCCCGCCTATCTGACTATCAAGCTTTGAAGTCCTCATGCTTTTCACATTCCGCAAATGATGCTTAAAATGTAGGAATGCTGAAAGCTGACTGGAGTTTTCATGACCATCAAATTTGGCACGGATGGCTGGCGGGCCGTTATCTCCGACACCTTCACCTTCCACAACTTGCGGCTGGTCTCACAGGCCATCGCCGACGTGGTGCGCGAGCAGAACGACGACGACACGCCGCACGTCGTGGTCGGCTTTGACACCCGCTTCCTCTCTGACCGCTACGCGCACGAGGTGGCGCGCGTGCTGGCCGGAAACGGCATCCGGGCGCTGCTGGCGAACTCGGACGCGCCCACCCCGGCCATCTCGTACGCCGTCAAGCGCATTGGCGCGGCGGCAGGGGTGATGATTACCGCCAGCCACAACGCCCCGCGCTACAATGGCCTCAAGCTGAAAGCCCCCTATGGCGGGGCGGTCACGTCACGACAAGGCAGGCGTGTCGAGATGTACCTGCGCGACAACGAAGCCCGCGCGCGCGGGCCGAACCTGATCGAATACGATCTGGCGGTGGAACGCGACCTCATCGAGGTGTTCAACCCCGCGCCCACCTACTACGAGCACCTACGGGGACTCATCGATCTGGACGCCATTTGCCAGGCCGACCCGCGTGTCATTGCCGACCCAATGTACGGCTCTGGGCGGGGCTATCTGAAGGGCCTGCTGGGCGGTGTGGGCTGCCAGGTCCACGAGATTCGCGGCGAGATGAACCCCGGCTTTGGCGGCATCCACCCGGAACCCATCGCCAAGTATCTCGGCGCGCTGGTGGCGGCCATCCAGGAGGGGCAGGGTGACATCGGCGTGGCGACGGACGGCGACGCAGATCGCATCGCGGCGGTGGATGGCGCCGGACGCTTCGTGGACCCGCACCGCATTTTCGCGCTGGTGCTGCGCTATCTGGTGGAACACAAGGGCATGCGCGGAGCGGTGGTGCGCACCGTCTCGACCACGCGCCTGATTGATCGGCTGTGCCAGCGCTACGGGCTGGAACTGATCGAAACGCCGGTGGGCTTCAACCACATCGCCGACTTGATGATGAGCCAGGACGTGCTGATCGGCGGCGAGGAGTCCGGCGGCATCAGCATCAAAGGGCACATCCCAGAGGGCGACGGCGTCCTGATGGCGCTGCTGCTGCTGGAATTGGTGTCGGTGGCCGGGCAGCCGCTCGAAACCCTGCTCGACGAACTACTGGCGGACGTAGGACCGGCCCACTACGCGCGCACCGACCTGCGCCTGAGCAAGCCTGTCGCCAAGAGCGAGATGGTGGCGATGCTGTCGAACGATGCGCCGGGCATGATTGGCGCGCAGCGTGTGGCGGAGGTGCAGACCACCGACGGCGTGAAATACCTGATGGACGACGATAGCTGGCTGCTCATCCGGCCCAGCGGCACCGAGCCGGTGCTGCGCGTTTACGCCGAAGCTCGTGACGATAAAGCACTATCCGATCTATTGAACTACGGTGAAAAGGTAGCCTCCCAGGCATGAGCGATTCAGATCAGCACGCTTCATCCGGGGCACCGCCACAGAAAATCGAGACCGGTAGCCTGACCTCGAAACTCAACGAGAGGGTCGCCGCCTGGTTACGGCGTGACTGGCTCCCCATAGCATTGTTTGCCGTGGCCGTGCTGGCTATGACTTACCCACTCGCATTCCAACTCGGTCAGGGTATACCCAGCAAGAGCCTGGACACTCTGGCAGCCTTCTGGCAAGTATGGTGGCTGGGCGAAGTGGTCCAGCACGGCTACAATGCCAACTTCTCTCCGTATCTCTTCCACCCCACCGGATTGGACGTGACGTTCCAACCACACCCCTGGACTGCGCTGGGCACGTGGAGGCTGCTGACCTCGTTATTTGGTGACATCGCTGGCTACAACTTGAATGTGATGCTGGGCCTACTGATGAGTGGCTACGCTACTTATCTGCTGATCCACACGCTAACAGGCAGTCGAGTCGCGGGTTGGATTGGGGGCGCCTTCTATGCCTTCTATCCACAGCACGTTCAACGAGCACTCAATCAACCCACCACCGGAAACATCCAATGGTTTCCCGTCATGATGGTGGCCCTTGTGCTGTGCTTCCAGGGAATATCGTCCTCGCCGGACGAGCGCCAGCGCCTATCCGGGCGCAGTCTGGTGGCGATCATCCTGGCGGCGCTTGCACTATCGCTCAACGCATATATCAGCATCAAACCCTGGTTCCAGGCTGCGCTGCTCGTCGCATTGTATATCCCACTGGCATCCCTGATCGAGGGTTGGTGGCGCAGCCCGGCTTTTTGGAAGGCGTTGGGCCTGTTGGCTGTTTGCAGCTTGCTACTCGTGCTGCCGGTGCTCTCCCCTTACCTGCAAGCCGGGCCTGGATTGCAATCGGCCATTGAAAGATCCCTGGACGACTTACGGAAAGGTGCCGACTTGCTGTCGTTTGTGAGGGCTGCGCCTGAACTGCCAATCCTGATGCCCCGCAGCCTCGCTCACATATTGGGAGTTCCCTTCTCAGACTACAGAGGAAGGGGAGGTGTACACTACCTGGGCTTGATCTCCGTTGTGCTCGTGATCGCCGGTCTGGTAGATTCGTTTAAGCACCATCGCCACCGTGTGGTGTGGCTGGCGATGGCCCTCGTCTTCTGGGGCCTGAGCCTGGGCCTAGTTCTGCAAATTGACACCGTCGAACATCCTGACGTGTGGACACCTTACAGGCTTGTGAAGGATATCAGTGTATTTCAGGCATTTCGGAACCCGTTCCGCTTTGCGCTGGGCTTCTCGCTGCCCTGGGCGGTGCTGGTAGGTTATGGAGCTGATTATCTGTGGAGGCGGCTGCCCAGCACCAGATGGCAAACCTGGGTAGTGGTCGGTGGCTTGAGCGTGCTCATGCTGTTCGAACTTGCCATCGTCCCCCTCACACTTCACCCACTGGGTGTGTCACCCTTCTACGACCAACTCGGCGTCAACTATCAGCAGGGTGGAGTCATCGATTTGCCCTACGGTACACAGCCATCCAAGCGATACATGTACCTGCAAACCATCCACGACAATCCGATTGTGGAGGGAAAGATAGCGCGCATGCCACAAGGCATGTACAAGTACATCAAAGCCAATCCATTGTTAGGGGCCTGGTGGAATGAGGAGTCACCAACCTGTGACTATGATTTAGGACAAGCTATCGAAGATCTGCAAGTCGATGGTTTTCGTTACGTCATCTTCCACAAGCATATTTTGCCCCAGTACCAAAAACCCATGCCCTACCCAGACTGGCTGGATGACTATTTTGCCAACGTGGAACCTGTTTTCGAAGACGAAACCATCCTCGTCTATACACTGTCCGACTTGGAGGCCGGGACTCCCTGCAACCCACAGTGACGGTCTACGACTGACATCAGGCCACGATAGTCTATTGGCTACGAGAAAGAGATAACGGCCGCAACTTATAGCGGCTTCTGGTATACCCGGTACGTCTTGTAGTGCTCGCCGCCCGCCAATGACGCCGAGCGGACCACCATTTGGTTCGTCTCAAGTAACCACGACATTTCGTTTTCGAGGTACCCCTTGGGCAAGCCGTTCTTAAGCATCTCCAGAATCATGAAGCCATCCAGGCCCATGCCGCGATATTCCTTGACCACGCCCATGGCGAAAACGCGCACGCCGCTCAGTCGACGGCGCACCTTCCAATGCCACAGCAGGCGCAGCAAGGCGAAAATCTCCGGTTCGTCAGGGCGCGGGTAGGCCAGGCGCAGCGGCTCGTAGATGTTCGGCAGGGGTACACTAAAGGCGATGGGTTCGCCATCCACCTCGACAAAGAAGCTGATGTCCACGTCGACGAACTGCTTCAGGTCGTGCGCCAATTTGTCGATTTCGGCATCAGAGAGGGGGACAAAGGCCCAGTTCTGCTCCCAGGCATCGTTGTAAACCTTCTTGAGCTTCCTGAGTTCATTGTCGAAGTCGCGCAGGTTGATCTTGCGGATCGTGAAATTGTAGCGCTTGCGCAGCTTCCCCATGACGCGCACCAGTTTTTCCGGTAGCTTGTCGGCCTTTCTGCCGCCTAATGGCCTGCCACTCATGCGGTAGGCCCACAGGTCCATCTCCTTTTCGAACCCCGCGCTCTCCACGAAATCCTGGTAGTAAGGGTGCGCATAGGTGGTCAGGATCATCGGGGAGTACTCGAAGCCCTCCACCAGCAGGCCAATTTCGCTGTTGGTGCTGAAGGTGGCCGGGCCGCGCACCGCGTCCACGCCTTGCTCGCGGCACCACGCTTCGGCAGCGCTGAGTAGAGCGTGTCCCGCCTCACGGTCGTCGAGCACCTCGAAAGCCCCGAACCAGCCCAGGTTCTCTCCGTGAAACTTGTTGTAGGCGTGGTTGACGAAGGCGGCGATAATGCCCACCACGGTCTCGCCCCGCCGGGCGACGAAATAGTCGATGTCGATGTGGTGCAGTTCCGGGTTCTTTTCGCGGTCAAAGTAGGCTTTATGTTCGGAGAAAAGAGGCGGCACCCAATAGGGATGGCCCTCGTAGCAGGTCCAGGGGAAGCGCAGGAAAGCCTCCATGTCGGCCTTGCTCTCTACTTTGCGGACCACAAGCGCGTCGTCGCTCATCGTAATGATCCCCTCAAGCTGGCAGATAATGGAGGAAATTATAGTGCCCGGTCGTCGCCGGGAGCAAATGGTGGGCAAGCAGCGCGTTGGCTCAGGGCTGATTCATGCCGTAGATGATGCGCAACCCGTCGAGCGTGAGGTAGGGCGCGATTTCCTCGATGCAATCCGTGTGCTGGGCAAACAGCACCGACAGGCCGCCCGTCGCGATGACGCGCGCAGGCGGCTCCCCGCCCATGTCCGCTTGCAACCGGGCGACCACCCCCTCCAGCATGCTGACGTAGCCCCAAAACAGACCCGATTGCATGGCGTGGACGGTGTTGCGCCCGATGGGCGACGGCGGCGGCGCGAGGTCTACCTTGGGCAGCTTGGCCGTGCGGGCCACCAGCGCATCGTGAGCCAGGCCGATGCCGGGCATGATCGCGCCGCCGAGGTAGTTGTTCTCCGCATCAATCACGTCGAACGTGGTAGCCGTGCCGAAATCGATCACGATAGCCGGGCTGCCGTAGAGGTGACAGACCGCCGCCGCGTTGACCACCCGGTCCGCGCCGACCTCGTGCGGGCTGTCGAGCAAGATACGGACGCCAGACTTGACGCCAGGTCCGACCACGAGCGGGGTATGCCCCAGGTAGCGCTCAGAGAGGTCGACGAAGGTGCCGGTCAGGGTCGGCACCACGCTGGCGAGAACCACGCCGCTGATCGACTCGAACGTGTAGCCGTCCTCGTCGAAGTAGTTGCGCATCAGGACCAGGTATTCGTCGGGCATTTTCTCGGCGATGGTCCGCGCGCGCCAGGTGTTGGCCCAATCATTCTTCCCGCTGTCTGGCGGCGACGGCGACACTTTGCGGGCCAGCCCAATGTGGATATTGGTATTGCCGATGTCTATCGCAAGCAGCATACGCTACTCCAGGGGGAGGTTATCAATCAGGCGCGTCTGGCCGACGGTGACGGCCATCGAGAGCAGGGCGCGCGTGGCCTCGCCGTCGATCTCGGCCAGGGTGTCCGGGTCGGCAGCGCTGACGTAGACCACGCGGGCCAGCGGCTCGCCGTCCAGCACGCCGAGCATCGCCCGGCGCAAAGCCTCCCCGTCGCGCCGGCCGGATTCCCAGGCAGATTGCGCGGCGGTCAGCGCGCGGTAGAGGGCAGTGGCAGCCTTCCGTTCGTCAGGATTCAGGTAGCGGTTGCGCGAACTCATCGCCAGCCCGTCCGGCTCGCGCACCGTCGGGCAGACGACCATCTCCAGGTTGAAGTTGAGGTCCTGCACCATGCGCCTAAGGACGGCGACCTGCTGGGCATCCTTCTGCCCGAAATAGGCCCGCGTGGGCTGGAACACGTTGAACAGCTTGGCGACAACCGTCGCCACCCCCACGAAATGGCCGGGACGCGCCGCCCCTTCGAGCGGCTTGGCGACCTCCTCGACGGTGACGCGGGTTTGAAAACCCGGCGGGTAGACGTGCTCAGGCGTCGGCGTCCACACCAGGTCTGCCCCCTCGGCTTCCAGCAGGGCAAGGTCCTGTTCCAGGGGGCGCGGGTAGCGCTCCAAATCCTCGCCGGGAGCGAACTGGGTGGGGTTGACGAAGATGCTGACGCCGACGCACTCGTTCTCGGCGCGGGCGCGGCGCACCAGCGAGAGATGCCCCTCGTGGAGCGCGCCCATCGTCGGCACCAGCCCCCAGGTGGGGGCCGGGTCGGCCCAACGAGAGGCGCGCACCTCCTCGACAGTCTCGACAACCTTCATACCTGCATGATTTCCTCGACCGCCTTTACCAGCCGGTACAGCATGGCGTTGACCGGCGTGGGCACGCCGAGCCGCTCTCCCTCGCGGACCACCGCCCCATTGATCGTTTCGATCTCGGTCGTGGTGCCGCGCAGCACGTCTTGCAGCATCGAAGAGCGGTTGGGGGCGGTCATGCGGGCCACGGTTTCGACACGCTCGACCGGGTCGTCGTAGGGCAGCGCAACCCCCAACGCGGCGGCGACGGCAGCCGTCTCGCGGGCGGCTTCGCGCATCAACTCGCGCGACCAGCCGCTTTCGAGCAGCGCGCCATTGGGGACGCGCAGGATGGCGGTCAGGGCATTGATGCCCGCGTTGACGGCCAGCTTGCCCCACACCAAACTCTCCACGCTGCTGGTCACGTGCGTCTCCAGCCCGGCCTCTTCGAACAAGGAGGCAACCTCCTCGACCTGACCGGCAATTTCGGGCCGGATGGCAAGGTGCGTCGGGCCGGGTCCGGCGTGGCGCACCACACCGGGCGCGAGAACCGCCGCTCCCTGGGCAGTGACGCCCAGCGTCGCGCGTTCTGGGCCGACTTCGGCGGCGATGGTCTCCAGGTTGCCGATGCCGTTTTGCAACGTGACGGCCAGCCCGTCGCCGGTCAGCACGCCCGCCGCCTGACGGGCAGCGCGTGGGGTGCCTGCGCTTTTGGTGAGGATGAGCGCGGTATCGACCGGGGCCAGCGAAGAGGGATCGTCTGTCGCGCGCAGGGGAACCCGCCGCTCGCCATTGGAAGTCTGCAGCAGCAGCCCCTCGTTGTTGAGCGCGGCCAGCTGTTCCGGCCAGCGCCCGACCAGCGTCACGTCGGCGTGCGGCGAGAGCTTCGCCCCAAAGAGCGACCCCATCGCGCCGACGCCGAAGATGGCGACTCGCATGGTTCTCATCCCTCCTGCCGGGCGCCATTGACGCTGGCCCGGAAGGCTTCCCACTCGTCGTCTGTCATCGAATAGGTGTGCTCTTTGGCAGGGAACGTCCGCGCCAGCACGTCGTCCCGGTAGGCTACCAGCGCGGCGTTGATGAACTCCGCTGCGTCGGCGTATTGCCGGACGAATTTGGGAGCCATGCCCAGCCCCAGCATATCCTGCGTGACCAGCACCTGTCCATCGCACTCGACGCCCGCGCCGATGCCGATGGTCGGAATGCTCAATTTGTGCGAGATCAGGCCCGCCACCCGGTCCGGCATGGCTTCCAGCACCAGCGAGAAGCAGCCCGCCGCTTCCAGCGCCAGCGCATCGTCGAGCAATTGCCGCGCAGCCTCGGCGGAGCGACCCTGGGTCTTGAAACCGCCCAGCTTGGAGATTGACTGCGGCGTCAGGCCGATGTGCCCCTGCACTGCGATGCCTGCCATCTGGAGGGCCTCGACGATGGGGACCATCTCGCTCCCACCTTCTAGCTTGACGGCATCCATGCCCCCGTCGGCCACCAGACGCCCGGCGTTACGCACGGCTTCTTCCACGCTCACCTGGTAGGAGAGGAAGGGTAAGTCGCCCACCAGCATGGCCTGCGAGGCCCCGCGCGCCACCGCTGCGCAGTGCATAACCATCATATCCATCGTGACGCGGGTGGTGTTGGGCAGGCCGTGTATGACCATGCCCAGTGAGTCGCCCACCAGAATCATGTCGATGCCGCTCCTGTCGACCAGTCTCGCGGTGGGGTAGTCGTACGCAGTCAGCATGGTGATCGGTTCACCACGCCCTTTCTTGTCGAACAACTCGTGGATGGTGACTTTGTCACTCATAGAATGGTGTCTCCTGTGCGAGAGGCCCTGTTCGCGCAAAACGCCTTCTGGGCGTCCAGAAGGCGTGAATTCGCAAGCTGCGATGATGCGCGCAGGCCTGTTCTCTTGCCGTCTCGGTCGCCACGCGATCCAAGCGGGTGCAGCCAGGTGCACAGTCTATTGTGGTCCTTTGCTCGCCGCCCAAACACGGGTCGGCGGCACGCCTATTGTAGCGGCAACGTCAAGCCAACGCCAACCGTAGTTCACGATCATCACGTCGCAGGCCACCCCGCCTGTCAAAAAACCGCACGTCCTACCAGATGATGTGCTCCGGTTTTGTGTTATACTACGCCGCTCACGCTTCCCCACCACCATCTCTATGTTTCTACTCTTAAATTTAACAAAGGATCCGTAACGTGAAATCTAAGCTGGGGTATCAATGCAAGCGATAATGACGCGTGCAGAAACCAAGGAAATTGAACAACCGGAAGAATCGTACTCCGCTCTCTACGGTAAACTCAAGCGGCGAATGAAGGCAGCAGGTCTGCTCGACTTGCAGCCAGCCTACTACGCCTACAAACTCACTGAGCCGTTGGTCATGCTGGCCGTCGGCGTCGCCATCTTGTTCCTGGCAAATACCTTCGCGATCCAATTGCTTGCTGTCTTGGTCCTGGCACCGGCATACGTATTGATGGGCCTCGTGATGCACGACGCCGGGCATCGACAGATTTTTGCCACGCCCCGCCAAAATGACGTGGTTGGTCTGATCTACGCGAACTTGCTGCTGGGCACGTCCATCAGCTCGTGGCGCACTCGCCACAACGAACACCACGCACACCCGAACGAACTCGACGTCGATCCCACACTGGAAATTCCGTTGTGGGCCTGGGTGACAGATCAAATTGAGGAGCGAAAAGGGCTGATGAGGTGGGTGCTACGATACCAGGCCTACACGTTCTTTCCGGTCCTATCCCTCTCAGGGTTCTTTCAATCCGTGGCAGCGCTGCGAAGCGTGATCGTCGAGAAAGACATGGAATACCGCTTCATCCAGGCCCTGGCACTGGTGGTGCACTTCGCCCTGTACTTTGGGCTGCTGTTTTATGTGATGGTATGGTGGCAGGCGTTGATCTTCTTCGTGATCCACTTCTTGATTACCGGCCTGCACCTGGGATTGATCTTCGCGCCGAACCACAAGGGCATGCCGATTGTCGACCCCGATCACCAGATGGATTTCTTGTATCTCCAATGCCTGACGTCACGAAACGTCCGTCCCAGCCGCGCGATCGACTATCTGTACGGTGGGCTGAATTACCAGATAGAGCACCATCTCTTTCCAAGCATGCCTCGCAACAATTTGAGCCAAGCGCGGGTTATTTGCAAGGCGTTCTGCAAAGAGCACAACATTCCCTACTATGAGACCGGCGTCATTCAATCCTACCGCGAGATTCTCACTTACATGAACGATTTAGGAACCCACGCAGCAGCCTCTTAGACAAACACGCCGATTGCCACCCGCACGTCGTGGGACCACAGGCAACTCAAACCATTTGACCTCCACCGGGGCTGGGTTGACCACCCGGAGCGTGACACCGCCATCCAGGCGGGACACTCTCCGGGTCTTTAGTCAGTTACTCTTGAAGCCCCACAGTGACCTCCATCTCAAACAGGCCCGGCTCCTTGGCGGTGGGATTGCTCATCAAGAAGAAGACCATACCCTGGATACCGTGGCTGTCACCGGCGTCTCTGCCAATCGCAGCCGGAGATGGTGCTGATTAGAACCTTAGTAGGAATGGACATCCGCTGGCGTCTATGGTATCATACCATCACGAGTTTATCTTATTTATCAGATAAACTAACGCACGCTTGTTTTATACTTTTCGATGAGTCAAGCCCACTAACCAACACAGGAAAGAAATGGATCCGCTATGACCACCGTCAGCGCGAAAGAGGCGCCGACCGAACGCACGTCCAAGGAGGTCGTCAACGACTTCCAGATCGTGGCAGCGACCATCAACGGCTCCGGCAGCCAGACGGCAAACACAGTCTTGCTGCGGGCGTTGTTCAACATGGGCCTGCCAGTCAGCGGTAAGAACCTTTTCCCCTCAAACATTCAGGGCTTGCCCACCTGGTTCACCATCCGGGTGAGCAAAGACGGCTACATCGCCCGCCGGGAGAACGCCGAAGTCCTGGTGGCGATGAATCTCAACACCGTCGCAGAGGACATCGACAATCTACCCTCTGGCGGTGTGTGCTATTACCCGCAAGACTGGCACATGACCGAGAGCCGGGACGACATCACGTACTACGCAATGCCGGTCACCGAGCTGGTCAAGGGCACAGACCTGAAGGACAAGCGCCTGCGGAACTATATCGCCAACATGGTGTACGTCGGCGCGCTGTCCGAGAAGCTGGGCATCGAGCTAGACGAGATCGAAAACGCGCTGTCCTTCCACTTCAAGGGTAAGGCCAAACCCGTCGAGTTAAACATGGGCGTGGTGCAGGCCGCCGCCGAGTGGGCGCGCCAAGACCTGGAAAAGCGCGATTCCTTCCGCGTGGAACGGATGGCACGCGAGCAAGAGATGATGATCATCGACGGCAACACGGCCAGCGCCATTGGGTGCGTTTTCGGCGGTGTGACCGTGGCAGCCTGGTATCCCATCACCCCATCCACCAGCCTGATGGATGGGATCATCACCTATCTGAGGAAACTGCGCAAAGACCCGGAATCCGGCAGAGCGACCTACAGCGTGATCCAGGCGGAGGACGAACTGTCGGCCATCGGCATGGTGTTGGGCGCAGGCTGGATGGGCGCGCGCGCGATGACCTCTACCTCCGGGCCGGGCATCTCGCTCATGGCTGAGAACATCGGCCTGGGCTACATGGCCGAAATCCCGGCGGTTGTCTTCAACGTCCAGCGGATGGGACCGAGCACCGGCCTGCCCACCCGCGTTTCGCAGGGCGACCTGCTCTCGACGTACTTCCTGAGCCACGGCGATACCCGCCACGTCATCCTGCTGCCCGCCACCATGAGCGAGTGCTTCGACTTTGGCGTCGTATCGTTTGACCTGGCTGAGCGCCTGCAAACACCGGTCCTCGTGCTCACAGACCTCGATCTAGGCATGAATTTGTGGATGAGCGATCCGTTCGAATACCCCGAAAAACCTATGGACCGGGGCAAGACGCTCTTCTCCAAAGACCTGGACCAGATGGACAGCTTTAACCGCTACGAAGACGTGGACGGCGACGGCATCCCGTACCGCACGCTGCCGGGCACCGAGCACCCGCTGGCCTCGTTTTTCACGCGTGGCAGCGGCCACAACGAGAAAGCAGAATACACCGAACGCCCTGAAGACTGGGAGCGCAACATGGCCCGGCTGGCCCGCAAGCACGAGACCGCCCGTACGCTGGTGCCTGCCCCCGTCATCCAGAAGATGCGCGGCGCTGAGATAGGAATCGTCGCGTACGGTTCCACCGACCCCGCCGTGCAGGAGGCCCGCGATAGGCTGAAGGCCGACGGGATCAAGTCGGCCTACATGCGTGTGCGTGCCTTGCCCTTCAATGAGGACGTGCGCAAGTTCCTGGAGAGCTACGAGCGCGTCTACGTGGTCGAGATGAACACCGAAGGGCAGATGGCCCAACTTCTGCAGTTGGAGAACCCGGACCTCGCCACGCGCGTCCGTTCGGCGGCCCACGCAGATGGGCTGCCGCTGACCGCGCGCCGGATTACAACCATGATTATGGAACAGGAAAGCTAGCAATGGCTATTACAGATGCACCCAGCGCCAAGAAGCGCATCAATACCATCGGACTGGAACGAGCGGACTACAAAGGCAAGCCCTCGACACTGTGCAAGGGCTGCGGCCACGACTCGATCTCGTCTCGTATCATCGAGGCCTGCTATGAGCTATCGATTTCGCCGACACAGGTCATCAAATTGAGTGGTATCGGCTGCTCCAGCAAGTCACCTGCCTACTGGCTGGGCCGGGCGCACGGGTTCAACGGCACGCACGGGCGCATGCCGTCCATCGCCACCGGCGCGGTGGTCGCCAACCACAAATTGATCGCCATCGGCGTCAGTGGCGACGGCGACACGGGCAATATCGGCATGGGCCAGTTCAAGCACATCATGCGCCGCAACCTGCCCATGGTCTACATCGTGGAGAACAACGGCGTCTACGGGCTGACCAAAGGCCAGTTCTCGGCCACCGCCGACGTAGGTTCGCAAAGCAAATACTACGGGCTGAACGAGTTCCCGGCGATTGACCTGTGTATGGAGGCGCTGGTGGCCGACTGCACGTTCGTGGCCCGCTCCTTCGCAGGCGACCCCAAGCAAGTAACACAGTTGCTCAAGGCGGCCATCAGCCACGAGGGCACCGCCTTCCTCGACATCATCAGCCCCTGCGTGACGTTCAACAACCACGACGACTCGACCAAGAGTTACACCTGGGGCAGGTCTCACGAGGATCCCGTCCACGACCTCACCTACGTGGCACCACAAGAGGAAATCCGGGTGGATTACGAGGCGGGCAAGGTTCAACTGGTGGAGATGCACGACGGTTCGCTGATCCAGCTACACAAGTTGGAAGAGGACTACGATCCCACCAACCGCATAGACGCGCTGCGTCTGCTGGACCATGCGCGGGCCAATCGGGAGTTTGTCACCGGCCTGCTCTTCGTGGACCGCTCCCGCCCTGGCTTCATCGAGTACGAGAAGCTGTCCAACAGGCCGCTGGCACGCCTGCCAAACAACCGGTTGCGGCCCCCGCGCGAAGCGCTGGACGAGGTGATGGCCGAATTCCGGTAGTCACTTCTCATCCGCTGACGAAAAGAGCGGCCCGCAGGGTCAGGGGCCGCTCTTCTGCGTCAGGTAGCCGGTGCAGCCGGTACACTCATCCGCCCGCTCCAGTTGTAGGCCACACAACCACCAATAACTGGTCCGCCCGGCGTGCAGCGTGACCAACGAGCAGCCGTGATGTGACTTGCGATTGTGTTCGAGCGTGGCGTAGGCGATGACGAGCGGCACTTCTTCCAGACCACGTGGCGTCCGTCTATAGGCTACGCGTTGTAGCGAGATGCCGCCCTCGAATCCGAGCACGTTCGTCGCGCCCACGTTCAGCCGGGTGTTGCCAAACCCCGAAAACGTGGCGAGAAATGCGCCTTCGCCGGGGCGCACGGACTTGTGCGCCTGCACGTCGATAGGTAGGCCGCGCACAAGCACCGCTCCGGCCAGCAACACGGCGAGCACTAACCAGAATGTCTTCTTAGCCGCGACAGTTGGTCGGAAGTTTCGGACCCGCATGATTCGAGTTGACGTGAACACGATTTCCCGAACAACATTTAGGGCATGGTGTCAGTGAGAATTCGATGAGGCCAGCCCTTCGTAAACGGCGAGTACTTGGTCAGCAATGCGCGCCCAGTCGAAAGCCTGGGCGTGTTTCACCGCCGCCTGGGACATCTCCGCGCGCAGCGATGGCTGCTTAATCAGCAGGCTGATCTTGCCCGCCAGTTCGTCGGGGTCGCGGTAGGGGACGTGAAAGCCGGTCACGCCATCCTGCACCAGATAGGCCAGCCCGCCCACCTCCGAGGCGATGACCGGGGTGCCGCAGGCCATCGCTTCCAGCGCCACCATGCCGAACGACTCGTAGTTGGAGGGCATCACCAACACCTCGGCGGCAGAGTAGTAAAACTGCAAGCGGTCCTGATCCCGCGCGCCCAGAAACGTCACCATGTCGCCAACGCCGAGTTCTTCGCCCAGTTCCTTCAGGCGTGCCAGGTCCTGACTTTCGTCCACCTCCGGGTCGCCGCCGATGACCATCAGGCAAATGTCCTGGCGCTCCTGGTACAGCAGACCGGCAGCGCGGATGAGCGTCTCGAGGCCCTTCAGCGGTTCGATGCGGCCCACGAAGAGCAGCATGTTCTGATCGCAGGGTACCCCGATCTCGCGGCGCGCCTCGTCCGGCGGCAATGGGTGGAAGCGCCCTGTATCGACGCCGGGCGGGATAATCTTGATCTTGCGCATGTCGGCATCGTACAGCCACATCATCTGGGTGCGCTCGGCAGGAGTTGAGGCGACGACACAATCCACCGTTTGCATCAGTCTCGCCTCGGTCTGCACGCGAATCGGGGCTTCCATTTCGTCAGGATGCTCGGCCACGCGGTTCTTCATGTGGCCGAGCGTGTGGAACATATGCAATACCGGCACGTTCCAGGCGTCGCGCAGCGCCTCCGCCGCCCAACCAGAGAGCCAATAGTGACTGTGGATCACATCGTAGCGCGTCCCTTCGCGCTCGGCAAAGGCTTTGACCCCCGCCACGAAATCGGGCGCGAACTCGGCGATAGCCTCGCCGCTGAGGGGTGTCTCTGGCCCGGCGGGGATGTGAATGACCCGGCTGCCCGGTCCCAGGTTGGTGTCGTTGATGTGGGGCGCAGAGGAATCGTGCGCGCGGGTGAAGACATCCACCGCCACGCCGCGCCGGGTGAGCTCCCGGCTGAGGTCGCGCACGTAGACGTTCATGCCGCCGGTCTTCTTGCCACCCAGCACAACCACCGGACAGGTGTGGACGCTGAGAAGAGCTACCCGGTCTACCTTTGACATCAGCTAGCCCCGCCGGATCACGACATCGTAAACGTTGGTGTCGACCCCGCCCAGGCGGTATTTGTAGTCTTCCGCACCACGCAGAAAATCGTAGTGTGTCATGCCCTGCTCAATCGCGTCGGCGATACTGTAGCCAAACAACACCCAGCCGGGGCTGATCGCCCCGAAATCCCGCAGGTTGAAGCCTGAGTTGTAGACCATCAGCCGCTTACCGTAGACCAGGTTGAGCAGGCCCGCTGCGCGCTGGCCTTGCACTCGCAGGAATTGCAGCCGCAGCCAGCCGAGATCATTTGCCAGCGCCGCCAGTTGCTCCATGTAGGCGCGATAGCCTCGCTCCTCCAGGAAGGTGGCTTTCTCTGGAGCGCTCATCGCCATCAAGTCGAGGAAGGCGGCCACCTCCTCGTCGAAATCGTGCTCTGGGCCGACGGTGTACCAGTCTGCGCCGCCCTCCCAGGCTTCGGCCCGGCGCAGCTTGCGGCGCAACTCCCGGCGTTGCTTGCCGTCGAGCGCTTCCAGGTGGGCTTCGAAATCACCCGCCAGCGTGACGACTGGGGCCACGTCCTGTACGCGCGTCTCGACCTGCCAGCCCTTTGCCTGAGCCAGGGATGGCAGGTGCTCCAGCGTGGGCGCGCCGTGCGGAACGCTGCCCACGTTCAACACATCCCAGGCAGGAGCCTCGTCGCCGTCCAGGTAAGCCAGCAGCGCAGAGAGCACCGCCTCGGCCTGATCCGGCGCGTAGACCACGCCCAGATAGTCGCCCACGTCCAGATAGCCAATTGTCTGAACCGTGCGCTTGCCTTCAACGTCCTCCACGAACCAGGGCGCGATGCCGGTCAACCGCCCGTCGTTATCGCGCACAGAGACCACGTTCAAATCGCCGCGCCCCAGGCAGCGCCACCACAGGCCCTGCCACTCGGCCCGCAGGAAGAGCGCCTCTGGGCGGGTGGGGTCGTGCAGACTGTTCCATTCGTCGGCCATGCGCTCAAAGACAGCCGCATCGGCGTGGGTTTCTGTTTGCACAGACAATTTCCGGGTTGGTGAGATTCTTGATCAGCCCGCGCGTGATTATAGCGGGGGCGTTAGGCAAATCAAAATGGTGGCGAGCCGTCAAAGAACAGCGACCACCAGACGTGCCAGTTCGGGAGCGCCTCGGCGGGGCCGGGCTGGGCAGGCTGCTCGACGATTGGCTCTCCCATGGGGATGGGGATGACCAGCCGCTCGCCCTCGCGCACCATCTTGCCTTGATCGTGCGCCCACGCTTCGACGAAGGTATCGCTGGCGACGTAAGCCCGCTCGGCTTTCAACGCCTCCTGGCGGGTCTCCAGCGTGGCGATGGCGGCCTCCAATTCGACCTGGTTGGCGGTGACGCTCTGTCCCTGCTCGATACGGCGGCGGAAGTCAATCGCCAGCGGCAGACCAATAGCCAGGATGACCAGCAGCACCACCTGAATCGTCGTCGGGCGGCGCGCGGGGGTCGGGATACGTGTGGGGCCAGAGGGTTTGGCTTGATCCGTCATTGCCGATGCACTATAACACCAGACGGTCCATTGCACCAAGCTTTTGCCTCTTACTATACTGCGTTGTAGACGAGCGTGGTTCTGGAAGGGAGTGGATGCCCACAATGACAGATGACAATGGCGCACCAGCGGGGCTAAGAAAGCGAGACCTGGCAGAAAATCCTTTTGTGCAATTCGAGCAATGGTGGGGGGCGGCGCAGGCGAGCGGCGAGAGGGTCGAGGCGGACGCGATGACACTGGCGACGGCAACCCCAGAGGGCAGGCCATCGGCACGGGTGGTCATGCTGAGAGGCCTTGACGAGCGAGGCTTCGTCTTCTACACCAGCACCGCCAGCCCAAAAGCGATGGATTTGGCGGCAAATCCTCGTGCGGAGATGCTCTTTTTCTGGGCCAGACTGGGACGCCAGGTACGGGTCGCGGGCACCGTCGCCCAGATCGCGCGAGCGGAATCGGACGCCTATTTCCACAGCCGCCCGCGGGAGAACCGTCTGGCGGCTCTGGCCTCAGGGCAAAGCGCGGTGATTGCCGGTTGGGACGAGTTGGGAGAGAAGTTCCGCCAACTGATGGCCGAATACGAAAGCAAAGACATTCCCGTACCGCCCGATTGGGGCGGCTATCGCCTCTCGCCGCAAACGTTCGAGTTCTGGCAGGGCCGCCCAAACCGCCTGCATGACCGGTTCCTGTACACCCGTACGCAGGGAGGCGGTTGGCACGTCGAGCGACTTGCGCCCTGAGCCAGCCGAAGAATACCAGGGTCCTGCCTCTGCAGGTAAGCTCCGGGCAAAACGTCGCGTCATAGCACGTAGGGCGGCAGACAACCTGTCGCGTGAGGTGGCCTACAGCCCCTGCCCCTCACCTTTATGCCAATTTACACGGAACACAGCGTGAGAGAGCGGGAGGCAGTGTATGTCCAAACGACGGCGGTCGAAACCATATTGACGAGTTCATAGAAATGCGAGAAGGGGGTGGACACAATGGACGCTATCGAAACGGAACTTTTCCGACATCACAAAGACGACTTCTTCGGCAAGGACGCGCATTCGCCGCTGCTGCCAGAGCAGAAACGCAAGTTCAACGGGTTGAGGTACTACGACGTCGAAGATGACCTCTCGTTCGTGGTCGAGGTGGCCCGCTTCGACAATGAGCCACCCATCCAGATGCAAACCAGCACGGGCGACGCGGCCCAGTACATCCGTTATGGCCGCTTCAGCTTTGAAGTGGACGGCGAGAGGGCCGAACTGACCATCTACGCCGCGCCAGACGGTGGCAGCTATTTTCTACCGTTTACCGATGCCACCAGCGGGCAGGAGACCTACGGAGCGGGCCGCTACCTGGACCTGGAACGGCTGCAAGATGGCCGCTTCCACGTCGATTTCAACCTGGCCTATAATCCCTACTGCGCCTACAACCCGCCGCGTTCACTTTTTGCAGAGATGGGTCGTGAGCCGGTAATGCTTTACTCTTGTCCGTTTCCTCCGAAAGAGAACCACCTGAAGGTTCCGATTCGAGCTGGCGAGAAGAAGCCGCGTGGTCCATGGGTTGAAGAAGGGTAGGGATAACATCCGGGTCAAGCCGCAAGGTGATAGTCACCTGATTGTCACCATCCACATCTACTCGTGAAATCAACGCCATAACGAGGCGCTCCTGCTCTTCCCGAGAGAGGTCAGGCAGCGCCTCTGGCAGCGTATCGACCAAGGTATGGGCCGTGTCAACTTGCTGGCGTGCCTCCTCAATCCTTTTAGCCTTCTGACGGAGTTGTGCTTGGGCTTGCAGCGCTTCCTTGCGCTCATCGTTGAGGCGCAACATTAATTCTTGGTGCACCGATTTGTTGATTGAGTTATCAGCTCGCTGTTCGGCATACGATAACTCTCGCTGGTGGAGTTGCTCAAGTCGCTGCTCTAGTCGTTCTAGTTCTTCAAGTTCGTCGGATTTTTCCAGCGCATGCAGTTGCGACTCTAGCCCTGCCAGAAGCAATTCGCGCTTTGTCAGCGCCTCGCTCAACCTGGCCCATACCCGTGGAAACAGCACCTTGTCGTGGACGTATTCAGGCTTCCGGCATTTGAAGTCATAATGCTGCTGGCCGCCACAGACGTGCTTGATACGCAGGTTGTTCTTCTTGATCCGGTACCGCGCTTTGGTGCCATCCTTCAGCCGCTTATAGGTATAATCCCAGTCACGCACATGAGTGTGCATCTTCTGACCGCATACACCGCACCAGAGCAAGCCGCGTAAGGCCACAAAGTGCTTGGCGGGGCGACCTGAGTGAGTCCGGTTTTCCGCAAGGCGTTCCTGAATACGGTCCCAGGTTTCTTCATCCACCAAGGGGGGGACGTCAACCCACTGGCCCCAAAACGGACCCCACTTGCCCTTGAGCGCTGGGTACTTCAGGATTTGGGCTAGATACTGGCGTGTCCACCCATATTTGGTGCGGCCGGTAGCCCGAGGCACACCCTCGCTGTTCAGTCGCTTGACGATTTCCGTGCTACCCATACCTGCGGCGTATGATTCAGCTATCCACCTAATCCACTTCGCAATAGGCTTCAGAGAGTAGCCTGCCGGCTTGTTTTCCTCATCGCGGACGACCTCAATCCAGAAGGGAGGCTTGCCGCCTGGCGGGCGTCCCTCGGCCACAGCGGCCTGTCTGCCCATCAGCGAGCGCTCACGGAATGCTTTCCGCTCCCAGCGCCCGGCCCAGGCGAGCACCCCAAGAATATCGGGATCAAGCGTGTCAGTGACAGCGAACATCTCGACAGGCTTGCCAAGCTTCTCGATTGCTTCTTCAAGCTCACCTGCGGCCAACTGGGTGCGCACCAGGCGACTTGAATGCCAACAGCCTATCATCGCGAGCTTGTCCGCGTGCAGGTCTTCAAGCAGTACGTTGAAAGCCCAGCGGTTACGATTCGCGGCGGTGCACACGTCCGCGTAGACAGTGACAGCTTGGCCGCCGCGTCGGTGTATCTCTTCCCAAGTGGAATGAAACTGTTCTTTCAGCGAACCCTTGCCCTTGACAGCTTGCTTGGGGCTAGAGACACGCATGTAGAGTGCAGTGGGCTTATCAGGTTTGGCGACCGGAATCCTGGCAACCAATCCCTTGCCATGCTTTCGTGTCATAGGCATGGCGTTTAGTCGCTCAATGATCTCAGGAAGATCATCTGGCCCGGTAATAACAATCTCCATCATCGTCTTCTATCTCCCTTGCTATGTTTGCCGGATGCATGACGATGCAATGCGCTGTTGAGCACACGCCAACTGTTTGGCGTCAGAATTCGTGGGAGAAAAAGTGGTGTAAACTTAAGAGATACTTTCCCCGCCCAGGCTGGCTGAGAAAGGAGCTACAGCATGGCGAAGGAAGGATCTGCAGAGGACACCAT
>Ga0180438_10001796_pt1 | contig 37062 bp, 50 predicted proteins | sample SS_ome_12_FD_132455 | JGI IMG/M metagenome (GOLD analysis project Ga0180438, IMG submission 132455) | Hypersaline lake sediment archaeal communities from the Salton Sea, California, USA - SS_3_D_2 metaG | ecosystem: Environmental > Aquatic > Non-marine Saline and Alkaline > Hypersaline >... | reverse complement strand
GAGTTTAAAAAGGCCAGGGATGAGGCTTCGGCCAACTATCAAGTGAGTGATCCAGGGTTCTGCGGTGTAGACACTGAAAAACATGAAACGTTTCAGCAAGGCGCAGACTGGGCCTATGAGTGGATTAGTCAAAGCAGCGAAATGCTAGACGTGATTGAAAAACAACAAGCCATAATAGACAGGCTCAAAGAGGCGTTGGAGTTAATAAGAGCAGCTTATGATAGAGGGGATATAGGAATAGTACCTGGCGACTTAAATTATATTGAGCAGATGGATGAATACGCAAGACAAGCCCTAGCCGATGTGAAGAAAATGGAATCAAATGAATCTTGAGCATTTTGTAAAAGAGATGAAAAAGCTGCAAGCCAAGTATGGGGATAAGAAAATCTCTAAGAAACTGGCTCAAGACGTTTGGGATAAGCTAAAGCTCAAAGAAGACTGGGTGATCACCGAGCGCGTGGGCGTCTTGATGATCACTAAAAGTGTGCATGGCGATAAATTCGAGCTTGATGATTTTCTCTTAGATCAAGACAAGCCCGAGCCTGTAAAAGCTGAAAAAGACATCACGCCAAAGGTGGTAAGACGTACAGCGCCACCAGCATGGCAGCCACCGCCTGAGCCCACTATGACCGATGGGGCGCTTAAGAAAGAGCTAGATAAGCTGGGCGCAAAGGATCTGGTAGAGGCCGTGGCGAAAGTGAGAAGTAAGAATGCCAGCAGATAAAGGCCCCTGTGAGGGCTGCGGCAAAGAGATCAATATCAATCGCCTGGGGCTATGCCGGGAATGCGCCACCGTAGCTTGCAAGAAGTGCGGCAAGCCCTTTAGAATGAAAAGCATCAGACAAGATAAATGCACAAGATGCCGGAGCCTTAAAAATGGATGAATCATGGTCGAACTTACTAAAAAAGAAATGGAGCGATGCGGCTAAAGAGGGATATTTAGGCTCAAGGGCCAAAGTCTCAGCCACAAAGCTATCCATAGCAGAGCTAAAAGAGTTAAGGAAAAAGAGAAAGCAATATGGTGGATAAAGATCAAGGCTTGAATTTTGTAGTACCTAAGCATGACTGGACTTTCAGTGATATTTACAAAGCTGAGGCGCTTAATCAGGTGGTGCCAAGCCTAGAGCTAGCAGGCAAAAAGCCAAAAACCCTGCTGATTAAAGGTGATAGCATGATAACAAGCGGAGAGATGATTTTGGTGATAAGTTTTGAGGATTACCAAGCCTTGTTAGATTTAAATAAAAAAAAATGGGGCGTAGCCAAGCGGTAAGGCAGCGCACTGTTAATGCGCCCAGCGCAGGTTCGATCCCTGCCGCCCCAGCCAACACCAACAAAGGAAAAAGCAATGATCTACTTTTGGAGTGCAGTCGCATTCATTGTCATAGTGACAGCGTTTAAAACATGGGATGACATTAACCAGGACCCTTTCCTATGAACACAAGACGCTACAGAGCCTCAGAGCTTGTCTACGGCAAGCCACGGCTAGAGATAGGTAAATCCATAGATGGCATCTTTATCGCCGACTACGTAGCCCCTTGGGAGTATGATGAGGCCCAGATGCCGCCCCTTGAGGAAAAGAAAGAGACCGAGGATGCTAGAGATACTGATAGCCCTGCTGATGGGGAGTGACATCTTAGACGAATACCAACAGCCAGAATCCTGGGGGGATCCTTACTGTGCAGAGCTTTTATTGGATTTACAGCAAGAAAACTAAGCCATGATTATCTCTTGGTTTTCAGGTGGCGTGACCTCAGCAGTCGCGTGCAAAATTGCACAACAGCTCTACAGCGATGTGCAGCCGATATTTATTGAAACCGGCGGCCATCATAAAGATATGCCACGTTTTATCAAAGACTGTGAGGGCTGGTTTAAATGCAAGGTCAAGGTCCTGCAAGACACTAGATTTAAAGATCACATAGACCTATGCGAAAAGCTCAAAGTGGTAAACTTTATCTCAGGCGCTGAATGTTCTAGAACACTTAAGAAAAGAGTGCGGCAAAAGTATGAGAAAACAGTAGATTTTGATGGCCAGGTCTTCGGTTTTGAATTCGAAAAAAAAGAGATCAACCGAGCTGTAAGGTTTCAAGAGCAAAACCCGCACACTAAGCCACTCTACCCGCTTATTGAAAAGAAACTAGATAAAGCCGCCTGCATGGCAATTCTAGGAAAGGCTGAGATAAAACTCCCCACAATGTACGCCCTTGGCTACAGCAACAATAACTGCATAGGATGCGTTAAGGGCGGGAAAGGATACTGGAATAAGATCAGGCAAGACTTTCCTGAGACTTTCAAGCGCATGGCAGAGGTAGAAAGAAAGATTGGGCGCACTTGCATTAAAGACACCTATCTTGATGAGCTTTCACCAAATTCAGGCCGCCACAAGCTGCCACCAATGCCGGAGTGCGATCTGTTTTGCGAGATCGAGGCCGTAGATATCATTGCAGACAAAACACTAGAGATCCTTAATGCTGAAAAAGTATGACTTTAATGCAGCATATAACTGCCCCTTTTGCGCCAAAGCCTACCGGACCAAAGAAGAGCATTCGAGCGGTGATATCGACATCACCTACGCTTGTGGCACAAAATTGAATCTGGTAAAACAAGGCAACAACTACAAGTTCAAGTGGGATGGCCAATGCGCACAACGCTTAAAAGATTCATTGAAGTCACTCTCCCCGAAAACGAAAAAGCCCTCGTAAATATAGAACTCATCGTCACCATCTCTAATGGTGAAAATCCATCAAACCATAAACGCGAGGGATCTATTCAGATGACCAATCATGTCATCTTTAGAACGCAAGAAACCCTCGATGAACTAAAAACTCTCATCAAGAACTCAGAACGATCATAGCAATGTCTTATTTGACATAGATAAGTGATTAAGCCACAATTAAGGCATGAATAATTTTAATGAGATTCAGCTGAAAAAACGTATCAAAAAGCTATTTGACAGCTTTCAAACGAACCATGGCCATAAACTCTCAGAGGCTAAGGTAACGGAGATTCTAGAAAAGAAACTGGCTGAGGATATCGAAAAGCACATCGAACTTTCTCTTGGTGATGTAGGGCTTGAGACTCTTTTTAAAACTATCGAAATAATGAAAAACGGGGCCTGGCAGCAACCAGACCCCGAACCAACACTTGGCACCTCAAAGAAAAAGGCCCCTAAGAAAAAAGCAACTAGTAAGAGGATAAAGCAATGAGCGACGATTCTCAAGTCATCATATCCTCATATGATCATGCGCTAACCGAAGTAAAACGCATTGTGCATATCACTCAAGGCAAAGAAGTAATCCTGCCTGGCTCTAAATTCGAGGATGACTTTCAGATAATTGCCCAGACCTTAGTAGACCTAGAGCGAGCATTGCAGCGAAAAGAACAAAGCACAGATGCCGGATGATAAAGAAAAAGCACTGCTCCCCGAAGTCATAACGAAAAGAGAGAAAAGGCCACAAGGCAGGCCCAGAGTAGAGTTCAATGCTGAAACTGTGCAGATCATCTACCGCATGGCTAAACAAGGTTTGCCGCTTGCTGTCATTGCCGGATCATTGGGCTGTGGCAAGCGCACGCTAGAGCGCAGAATGAAAGAGAATCCCGAAGTTTTTGACGCAATCAGTCTAGGTAGATCAGAGGCTTACAAAGAGATTCACGACATTGCCTTTGATCTGGCCAAGAATGAGAAAAACGAGCGTTTTATTCAATACTTTCTAGAGCTGCACCGGCATCACGCTGAGGAATCTCACCAGCAGGCTGTAGATGAGGCCAATGATGTCAATAATGACGCAAGTGTGAATAAAGCTAGACTGCAAGAGGCATTAAAAAAAGATAGGTTTTTAGAGGTAGGGGAGAGTGATGATGTGGTCTCAGAAAAAGCCACCGTGGCAGATAGCGGAAAACAATCTACTTAACGCTGTGGGCTTTATTGTGGATGATGTTGGGTATAGCTACGCCATTCACTTGCTACAAGGGCTGGTAAAACGTCTTGAAAACGAGCAAAGACATACCTATTCAAATAACCTCTCTAGAGATTCAAAAAGATCAGATGGTAGACTACATGAGGATGAAAATGGCTACTGAGGATTGGCACGGTGTTGCTGATGCAGCCATGGATGTGAGGGAAATTGAAAAAGAACTCGCAACACTCAAAACCATCTGGTCCATCTTTCAGGAATTGGGCGATGAGCCAAGAGCATAAAGAGCATCTCGATAAGGTGATGGAGATCATCTGCGAGGAAAAGCCACAGAATACTATCTTTATGTCTACTGAGGGACGCACTTACTTAAAGGATCTGATCAGAGATCTACTGCATCAAAACTCTAAAACTCTCTCTTTTCCCCTAGACTTTGGAAACCTTACCTATGCAGCCACAGAGATTCTAAGAGACGGTGAAATAGTGATCTTTGATTCTGAGGGCAAGTCTCATGGTTTCTTGCTTGATGACTATGAGGATAAGATAGACCCTAAGCATATACAGTGAGGGGAGCTATGGAATATCTAGAACACATAAAGACAATTGTTGAGGCCCTTGGCCACATCAGCGTAGGGCTCATTTTAGTGGCCACCACAGTCTCGAGGCTAGTGAACAGAGGTAAGGCTCATCCCCTTGTCAAAGATTGGGCAGATAGAGTGCTAGACATCATTGATTACTTACCAACAGTGGGGATCAATCCCAGAACTAAGGCCCTTAAAGAAAAGAATGGATCTAAATAATTACATTGAGATCATTGAGGGCCTGCACGCTCATTGGGAGCCCCATGACGCACAGGTTGAGATCGGCAAAGCGCTCTTTAATGATGAGATAAAGCAGATCTTTGGCAAATGTGGCCGAAACTTTGGCAAGACTGAGCTGATCTGCTACCTTTTATGGCGATATGCACAAAGTAATCCCGGCTCTGAAAATTACTATTTTGCTCCATACGCAAAGCAAGCAAGAGAGATCACTTGGGCGTCAAGACGTATTCAGACATTTGGCCCAAGAGCCTGGCTTTACGAGGGCTCTCGGGGAGTTAATAACACAGAGATGCGCCTTAGATTTACCAATGGCTCTTTCATTAAGCTTGACGGATCAGACAATATTGATGCTTACCGTGGAGTAAAGCCAAGAGGGCTCACAGTCTATGATGAATTCAAAGACTTTCGCCCGGAATTCCATGAGGCTATGGATCCTAACTACGCAGCCCATGACAGCCCCTTAATAATCATCGGTACGCCACCAGAGATTGAGGATCACCACTTCTATCACACAGAGGATGAATTCAAAGAGAATGATAAAAAGAAGTTCTTTCAGTTCACATCCTATGAGAATCCCCACATAGCCAAAGAGGTGCTTGATGCCAAAAGGCTTGAGCTTTACCGCCGGGGAGAGGGGGACGTCTGGGAGCGGGAATATATGGTAAAGAAAGTGTTTGGTGGCAAAAACAGCATATTCCCAATGCTTGATCCAAAGCGCCACGTTAGAAAGCATGATGAGCTGATGCGTGACCTTAAAAAAGACATGCACAAGCTGCAATGGATAGTCTCAGCAGATCCTGGCACTCATACTTGCTTTGCTGTGCTCTTTGCAGCGCTCAATCCTTACACAAGAAAGCTCTACATCTTAGATGAGATCTACGAGACTGATCAGCGACAGACATCAGTGAGCGTGATCGGTAAGCGCATTATCAATAAAAGGTATCAGCTCTATGCCAAGGCGGATTGGTATCAGTGCTATGATGAGGCGGCTGCCTGGTTTCAAACCGAGATGGCTGACCAGTTTGATGATGGCTGGGTGCCCACTACAAAAGCACTAAACAAGAAAGAGCAAGGCTTAGGTCTAATTAAAGACATGCTGCTTGCAGATATGATCATCTTTTCTGATCGCGCTAAAAACACAATGAAAGAGATGCTCAACTATATAAGGGATAAAAACGGAAAGATCCCTAAAGAGAATGATCACGAGATTGATAATCTGCGTTACATTTTAGGGGCGCTTGGCTACGATATGAACAGAGCGCTTGAGCCTCAAAACAAAGAGGAAATGAATAAAGAGTGGAAACCTTGGTACACAATGGATGAAGACTTTAAGGCTCAAAAGGATGATTGGAGCTATTCGATAAACGACGAGGATCTATTTGACGAGGTAGACTGATGCCTTACTTTTCAGCAGCGAGCCTACAAAAGCTCGACACATGCCATGAGGATCTGCAAGAGCTGATGAAAACAGTGATCTTGCACTACGACTGCACCATCTTAGAGGGCCATCGCTCTGAGGCCGATCAAGATCAACTCTTTGAGCAAGGGCTTTCAAAAGTAGAGTGGCCGGATTCGAAACATAATAAAATACCAAGCAGAGCTGTCGATGTGGCTCCCTATCCTATTGATTGGGATGACACAAAGCGTTTCTACCACTTTGCTGGATTCGTTAAGGGTATTGCAGCGGCGATGAACATTAAGCTAAGATGGGGCGGCGATTGGGATGGGGATAAGCAATTCAAAGATCAAACTTTCAATGATCTTGTTCACTTTGAGATAATTAAATGATCGACTTAGCATTGATATTTGCACTCGTTAGCCTTGTTATCGGTTCATTGGCCATGGTTGTGGCATTATTGTCATACATAGAGATCAAGGCCATGCAGAAAAGCACTCACCAGATTCAATATGTTTATCCAGATCAACAAGAGGGTGGGTTTGAGAGCTTGGATAAGAAAACCAGAGAGAAGCTAGAGGATGAGTCTGATCTCTTTGACGATGAGACTAACTTCGAAGAAATGCCCTAGGGGAGAGTAGATGTCTATTTGGGATAGCCTGGATATAACAGCCGATGCACAGTTCAATCAAAAGCCCATCTGGACCATTAAGCTTGATGATCCTGATAATGAGAAAAATATCCTCAAGTGGCTACTAACTGAGATCGGCAAGCTCCGCCAAGAAAACAGAAACCGGCAAAACGAGATCTACCGCCACTACAAGCTCTACAAAGGTGTTAGCCATGACAGGATGCACCGCAGAAACGCTGATAGGGATGATGAATACGAGCGCGTGCAGGTGCAGCGTAAGGTTGTAATCAACCATCTGTACGACTTAACAGAAAGCCATGTGAGCCGCACAAGCCGCTTTAAGCCATCGGTGCAGTTTCTGCCCACCAATGATGACTTTCACGACAAGCAGGCCTCAAAGCTTGCTAAAAGGCTCTTTGATCATCTTTCCTATTTGGAGCACTTAGACGCCAAGAGCCGAAGTGCGGTGCGGTTTAGCCGAGTGGCTGGCGAGGGCTATTTGTTCATTGAGTGGGATCCAGACAAGGGGCCGGTGAGCCCTAAGTGGACGGCTGCCAAAGAACAGTACGGCGACAAGGTGCCGCTTTTAGATGCCAATGGCAATCCTGAAAAAGATGAGCTTGGCAATGAGATCACCATAGATAAGCCGGTTAAGATTGGGGATGTGTGCTTAAAGATCATCCGGCCTGAGATGCTCATGTTCGATACCAAATATGAGTTCGATGATGCGAAGTTCTTTTTTCACACCGAAGAATGCCACGTAGAAGAATTGCGGGCTGATTATCCTAAGAAAGCTGACCAGATCAAGGTGAATGCTGATGAGCGGGTGGAGGAATACTACGCCACCACTGAAAAGAGGGAGCGCACCTCTACTCGTAAGATCACCTTTTGGTACAAGCCTGATAAGTATTTGCCCAAAGGCCGCAAGATAGTTTTCACGCCTGATGTGGTGCTAGAGAATAAGGAATACCCTTACGAGCATGGGGAGTGGCCTTTTGAGAGGCTTACTGACATTGATATTCCTGGTGAGATGCACGCAAGGTCCTTTTACATCAATGCCCGGCAGATCACTGCCCAGATCAATAACCTCACCACCATGGCTGTGCGTAACATCAAGCTAGCCTCTAGCCCAAAGTGGATGGTCCCTAAGGGATCGGTAAAGCTTGAGCAATTAAACAACAACACAGGCCTTGTGCAGTATCAGGGGCCTCAGCCTCCGGTATTGAGCACACCATCTACCATAGCGCCCGAGATCTTTAATCTCCGCACCATGCTGAAAGAGGATGTGCAGCAAGTAAGTGGCGTGCATGGAGTGAGCCGAGGGGAGCCGCCAGCGGGGGTAAAAGCTGGTGTGGCTTTGCAGTTCTTAAATGAGCAAGAAAACGAGCGAGCAAGCTCTTTCATTGCGAAGTACAATGAATTCATCCGGCGAGTGGGCGATAAGATGGTCAAGGTTTGTTCTCAGTATTATGATGAGAGTGATGAGCGCACCATTGCAGTCATTGGCAAAAATGACGAATACTCTAGAGTGCCTTTTGATATGAAGACGCTATCAAGGCCCTTTGATGTGCGTATCCAAAACAGCTCTGCCCTACCTGAAAGCAAGGCCCAGCGGATTCAGACCATTCTAGATCTAGCTGAGCGATTCCCCACGCTAGTGGGCGAGGATCAAGTGGCCGATATGATCGACTTTGGCCAAGCAGATAAGTGGTACGATGAGGCCACAGCTGCAGTAAGAGCTGCAGAGCGTGAGAATGAGATGATGATGGATTCTCACGTCATTCAGCCCGCAGAGTATGAGATCCATTTGCAGCACTGGCGAGTGCATGTGACAGAGATTCAAAAGCCTGGCTTTGTAGACCTACCGGCAGAGGTACAAGACACCATTAAGGATCACGTCTTAGCCCATGAGATGCTGATGAGTCAGATCTCTATGAAAAACCCAGGCTATCTAGAACAGCTTAAAACATTGCCTCAGTTTCCTTTGTTTTACACGCCTGATCACTTAGCACCACAGCCAGACAATGAGCCTGTGCTAGATGCTAAGATGGAGCCGGGTGCGATTGAACAGAACATGAAAGCTGAGCAAATAGGTCAGATGGCAAATACGATAGCAGCACAAGAGCCAATGCCATCTCAAGCGCCGCTTTTAGAGGATGCACAAGAAATAGCGAATTCACAGCCAACACCACCACCAATGCCAATATAAGAAAGGGAGATCAATGGAGACACAAGCAACTGAGTCAGCAGCAGAGTCAGCGCCAGTCGATAACGGAGCGTACAGCAGCGATGACTTGCAGATAGACACGTCAACAGAGCACACAGAAACTGAGACCTCGGTCGAGCCGGGGGGTACAGTTTCTTTCGATCAATTAGAATCTTTGGAATTTGCTCAAGATAATAAAGCCAAGGCCGATGTAAAGGCTGAGGCAGAAAAAGAAGTAGCTAAAGAAAAGGCTAAAGAGGATCTTGAGGCAGAGAAAAAAGAAGAAAAACCCGAAGCCGATAAAGAACAGTCATCAGAGCAAGATGATGATGAAAAAGCCGTGGATGAGGCAAAAGAAGAAAAGGCCGAGGATAAAGAATCAGTTCGTGCTAGAGAGCGAACTACAAAGGCTTACAAAGTAGAACTAGACGGAAAGCCAGTAAAACTACCAGCAGACTTAAAGCTCAAGCACAAGGTAGATGGTGAGGATGTCGAGGTTACGCTGCAAGACGCTCTTAACAAGTGGTCTGGGCATGAGGCTGTTGATAGACGCTTTGCCCATTTGAACACAGAGCGGCAAAAATTTGTTGAGCAACAGCGTGCCGTCGACAATACTATTAACAATATATTTGAACTAGCTCAGGCAGGTAAACCTAAAGAGGCCCTGCTAGGTTTCTTTCAAAGCCTTGGAGTAGAGCCTGTGCAAGCCATGGGTACGCTACAAAAACAGCTTATGGATGAGGCTCAAAAGCTAGCCGGTATGAGTGAGGCTGAGCGCGAGGCCTATGAGGCTAAACAAGAGGCTCAGACTTACAAAACACAATATGAATCTGTAATGGGGCAACAGCGTGCCGAGGCTCAACAAAGAGAGTTAAGCGGCCAGATTACCCAATTGCAGCAAGCTCATAATGTGAATGATGAGACATTCGACCGAGTGGCTGAGGAATTGTTAGCCCTGAAAGCCGATGGCCGTATTGATCAGCAGATAACGCCTGAGCTTATCATCCAAACCGCAGTCTATGACCGGCAAATGGATGAGGCTGAGCAACTGCTAGAATCAATCAACCCCGATGTGCTTTTAGAGCAAAACATTGATCAAGTCGTTCAGATGATGCAAGCAGGCGTAGGAATAGATGATATACGTCAATTTGCTCATACCAAGTGGGGCGAAACCAATCCTGCCGAAGTCTTATCGAAGAAAGTGCAGAAAACTAGCGGATCAGATGCTGTCACAACCCCGGTGAATCCGGCTAAGGCAGATGTCTGGTCATTTGATCAAATTGACTATTAACGAGGTTTTGAAAAATGGCAGAATTTAGCATTAGCAACGTAAATAATCTGTTTAAGATTAAATACGGTAAACTTTCCGAAAACGTATACAACTCAGCGAACGTCCTTATGGCTCGCCAGGTAAAGCGCTATGACTTTACTGGTAAGCAGATGTTCATTCCGGTCCCGACAAGCTTCACTGGTGGTGTTGGATCAGGCACCTTGCCTACTCCCAACTTCTCTCAAGTAGAGGATGCAAACCTATTCGCAAAACGCGTCTATGCTCGAATCGAGATTGACCGTGAGGCGATGAAAGCATCAGCTAACGATGAGGGTGCATTTGTTCGAGCCACTAAATGGCAAGTTCAAAAAGGTGTAGAGTCGTACATGAGAAACGCCTCTCGTATCCTTTTCGGTACTGGTGATGGTGTTCTAGGTACAATTGACGCCGGTGGTGTTACTGATAACGGTGGTGGTCAATATGACCTAGTGATCAGTGATGCCTCTTGGAATGAGGCCAACTTCGAAGAGCAAGACTATGTAAACATTGGCTCTGGCTCATCTGATCTTTTAGAGATCATCGAAGTTGTACCTGCGACTAAAGTTGTACGCGTTCAACGCATCACTGGCTCTGTAGTACCTGCGCCTGCTGATGACATCTTTATGCAGGGCTCTGAAAACAATGACCCTCAAGGTCTTAAAGGTGTTCTAGACTTCTCTAGTGGATCTCTTTACGGCGTGAACTACTCTCGCAGATGGTCTGCTGCGCGTGAGGATGTTGGCGGAGCTGGTCTTACTACTGACAAGATGAATGAGGTAATGCTGGAAGTACAAAGACGTTCTGGCAAGGTGCCTAACATGATTGTGACTTCGTTCACTCAATTCAGAAAGCTCTTGAACTTGCTTGAGGATCAAAAGCAGTACATCGTAGAGCCTCGTATGCCTGAGCTTAAAGGAAAAATCTCTTTTAAAGGTATCGAGTTCATGTCTACTGCTGGTGCAATCCCTGTATTCCCAGAGCGTTTCTGTGATGAGGATCGCATGTACTTCATCAATGACAATTATATGAACTGCTATCACCGACCTGGCTTTGGCTGGTTTAGCGAGGATGGCACTGTATTGTTGCGGAGCGCCAACACAGATTCTTACGAGGCACGCTACGGCGGGTACTATGAAAACTACATCGTACCTAGCTTCTTAGGCGGCTTAGTAGGTCTTGCGGTATAATGATATTGGCCGCAACCCACGGAATAGGGGCGAAAGCCCCACGGATGGGGCGCGGCCATTTTAATGGGAGATTAGACAATGCCAAGTGGAAAAGAAATTAAAGGCACACAACGCCGAGAAAGACGTGTTCTTTTGAAAGTTGATGCGGCTACGCCTGCCCTATTGTTGGGCCAGTATCACGCTACATTGACTAAAAACGGGACTGGCGACTTCTCTATTGCTCTAAATGAGCCTGGCGCGCGTGCTATTGAGGGCCTAGTTGTAGGCGCTGAGGCAGATGCTGCTGGTTACATTGAGAGTGCAACTGTATCTGGCTGTGATCTTAAAATTACAGACCTAGCTGCGGCTGCTGCAGATAAAGATGTTTACGTAGAGTTAATCATCTGGGATTCTGTGGACGAAATTTAATGGGTAGCCGGTCGAAAGGCCGGTTATTCTTTGCCGATATGGAGTAATCATGGCAAGCGTAGGCAATATTCAGCTTTTTGCAGCCGAAAATCTAGCGGCCAATACGATCAGCCCAGTGAAAAACACAGAACTGCATCAGATTGACTTTATTGCGATGCTTAAGCTTGAAAATACCGCAGGCGCTGCTGTCGCAGGTACGATCCAGCATAGTCCTGATGGTGAAAACTGGGAAACGCTGGTCACGTTTTCTGGTTTAGCTGCTGATGGCATTGAAACTAATGAGATCAGCGCATTTATTTATCCAAGAGTGCGGGCCAATTTGACAGTAGCCGGTGGCTCTGCTGATGTGAGCTGCTTTCTTTGGTACGATAAACGCGGCAAGTAGAGGATAGGCAATGTCAAAGGGCCTATCTCTTTACCCGACTAAGAAAACAGGGGCTGACAGCCCTCAAAACGTCACCGGCACTAACGTATCAGGTGACAAATATGCTATGGATGTTGCCATTAAAGAGGGCACCATCAGTGGCACGTTTTCATCCTCTGGTCTAGCTGGTCCAGCACTTCATTCTCAAGTCACCGTGACAGATGCAGGATGGGTAGCGCTGCCAGCAACAGCTTTGACAGACAGACAGCAGCTCAACATTCAAAACAATTCAGATTATGACATCAGAGTGCGCCACACCAACAGTGGGGCCTACACTGATCCTGCCATGACCATCATCTCAGGCGGGGAGCGGTTCTACTCGATTCAAGATTCACTGGTGCTTTACGCAAGGGCAGAGCCAGGCGCTGGGAGCGTCACCGTAGACATTGAGGAAATAGCCACATGAGCTTTGTGACGGCAGCCTACAGGCCGCTATGGCGCAAGAAAGCAGGCACCATCACAGGCTCATCCAGTGGCGTAATTGACACTTTCAGTGCCGCGTCATTTACTCATGCCGATTACATCTTAACCATCACAAATTTAGCCAATACCCTTACAAAAAGCCTAAAGATCAGCGTCAACAAAGCCGATGGTGACGTTACAGATCTGGTCTATGCCAAGTTTGGTGACTCCATTAACATTGCAGTAAGCAGCGCTCTAAATGCGGGGCAGTTTGAGCTGACAATGGATAATAACGAGGCATTCGACTTGGTTTGGGCTTTAACAAGAATAAAAATAAGGGGATAAAATATGGCAAGAGAGATTTTTGGCGCTGAATTAGGCTTTGGCGTATTTGAAGAAAATGGAGACGCTCAGGCGTATATCATTTCTGGCACGGCAGTGCCTGATGGTACATCGGGCCAGCAATCCGATGCACCTATTGGCTCTATCTACCTGCGCTCAGGTACTGGTGAGCTTTATCAGAAAATTGCTAACGCTGGCGCACCTGCAGACTGGCAACTAAACGAGTCAAGCTCAAGTATTGGTGTTTGGCGGCCTGAATATGTGCGGGCGGCGACTAACGACACTCTTGCAGCAGGTAACACAGACCCATCAACTTGGACTGATAACGATGATGGTTTGACTGACGCCAACTTTACTGTGGGCGATTATGTCATAGGTGACGCTGATGGTACTGCGATACTTTATGAAGTGACGGCCATTTCCTCACCTAACATTACTCTAGCTGTAGCCTCTCCTGCCATGTCTCCTGATGACATGTTCTCAGTGCGTTACAACTTACCTGACCCATCAGGCCAAGAAAACCAAGCCATCTTAATCAAAACGTCTTCGGTTATGGTTAAGGTTGCTGACGTTGATTGGGCCGTGGCGACAGGTATTGTGTTAAGTGGTGCTTATGCTGCTGCCGCTGGCACTGTAGCTGCTGGCGACTCTGTTCAAGAGGCTATTGAAAAGCTTGACGGTAATGATGCTGCTCAGGATCTTGTAATAGCTGAGATTGATCAAAACGTAGATGACCTAATCACTCTTTCAGGTGTTGCAGAAAACTCCACTGACTTCGGGACTTTCACAGGCGATCTTTTTGCTGATAACTTAGATGCCAAGTCTCTTTATCAGCGCATTGAAGACCTGCTTGAGGAAATTAAAGTCTTAGAAGTGACTGGCATCACTACTGCCGCAAGTGTTGATGAGGTGCCTGTGGCTACCGTTTCAGCTTGTAAGTGGCTAGTGGAGGCTTTCGAAGAAGCTACACCTGCTAACAAGCAGGCACTTGAGGTTTATGCTTTAAACAATGGCACTGTTGTAGATGATACAACTTATGCCAAACTTAAAGTAGGTGCTAATTTCAACCTATCTATCTCTGTGGATATTTCTGGCGGTAATATGCGTTTGCGAGCTGCGTCTTCTACTGCTGGCGTAACTGTAAGAGCTAGAAGAGTGCAGGTGACTAATATCTAATGGCGATCAATATAGACAAAGCACATGAGTTTGATGAGGATGGGTTTGCAATATCGGATGATGATGGCAATGTGCTTTTCTATGTGACTACAGGGAGTGGGGCACCGAGTGGCCCCGCTCCGATTAACACTTGGTATTTTAGACAAGACACCAATGTGATTTATTACAAATTTGGTGCTTTAGATACAGACTGGCGTCAGTTAAGAGCCGCTGATATTACTGCCGTTGACCAAGATCTTCAAACTGTAGACTTACAGTTTTTGCTCGATAACTTCGCAGGCGGTGGTGGCACTGGGGTATCTCAGACGCAAATATTTGGTGACGGTGGTAACACTTCTCAAAACTCTTATTTGCCAAACCAAGGCGTGCAATCAAATATTGTTGGCGTCCCTGTGGGAATTACTAATGCCACAATAAGAAACATTTTTATTGGGAATGAAAACACTAGAACTGGTAATATACTAGTTCAAGAGAGATTCCCTGCTGGTACAGGTACTTTTACAACTATTTATACTGCTACTTTAAACAATCAGGCATTTAATAAAATAGGTAACTTGAATGTGTCTGTTACAACTGATGCAGAGATTGCTATATTTACAGAGATATCACTTAAAAACGCTAAAGTGGTTTTGAATATTAACGGAGATAGCGCGACATGAAAAAACTTAAACGAACAGGCGCGGCTTTCTTTATTACAGACACCGGGGAGACTGTACCAGAAAATGGCGAGCTAATAATTGATGCAGCAAAATACTCTCTTTATTCTAGGTCAAATGATGTAATAGCGGCCATTGCCAGTGGTGATTTAGTTTACAACGATGGCTCAAATGATTTAAGTCTTGCTGATGCCACAATGCATTTACAAGGGGCTTTCCCAAAAGAGATTGATTTAACAACAAAAACACCTGCCGGATTAAACAAGGTGGCCATCACTAAGCCCGATGGTAATTCAAAAACCTACATCTCGCATAACTTTTGCGATTCATCCACATGGTCAAGCCCCACAGACTCATCATGGGCTTTAGACAGTGTGGCTTTAGGTCTTGGTGATTTAAAGGTGTTTAAAGCCGAGGTGCAGTTTACCCATGATGTAATTGATGCTTTTAATAACGATAACGCCAAGAAGTTTCTTTTAGACATCATGGCAGGTGGCGCTCGGGTGGATTCCGACTCAAAGATATTCACCACAATTTTTGATATCTATGATCTAGGCAACAAGCACTACCACACGCCAGCAGGTAGCCAGACCACTTTAGGTGGCGGCATCAATACAGTTCAATTTGATTACACTGATACCATAGTTTTGATCAGTGCTTATGCCATGCAAATGAAGTTTTTCACAGAAAATGATTTAGAGTTGCCTGGCACTCATTGTTCTGTGAGCCTGGTAGCGGGGCCAGCAACATGAGATATTTACTAATTCCACTAGGTCTAGCCTGGACTGTGCCTGTGATCTTTGTCTGGCTTTTAGCCGCTCTATGCCTTTGGTCAATTGGCGTGATGTCCACTAGCCGCACTTTTAAACAATACGCTTTCAATCTTGCCTTGAGCTTAGATCAATTAGTTAATGTGTTACTTTTAGGTGATCCAGATGAATCTATCAGTGGTCGCTTAGGACGCGCCTTGTTAAGTGGTGAGCCTAAGTATTTTGTAAAGCCAATGGCAGCTTTTGTGGATTGGATCTTTAAGACGTTAGCAGACCAGGACCAACACTGTTTATTGTCGGTGGAGCTAGAGGATCAGCCGCATCAAAATGAGTTGTGGTCGTGGCAGAAAAAGTGAATACTTAAAATGTTCTACGTAGAACCACCAAAAAGGATGGGGAGAGACTATGCCAACTCCAAAGGGATATTCAAGCACACTTAAAGAGGATCGCCTAACGGCTCAGCACACTACTGTTAGCCCAACAGGCCCGCAAAAATACGCTCTCGATGTGAGAGACGTTTCTACGGTATTTGTGGCCGGATCTGATGCAGCCGAGGCCGGATCAACGACCAGCACAATTACCGCCACAGCTCATTCTTTGCTAGTGGGTGATCGCATTCGGTTTACAAGTGGTGCTTTAGTAGATACTGGGGAGTATGATGTAACAGCCGTCACTACAGACACCATAACGCTTGGCCAGACTTTAAGTGTGGCCCCTGGTGCTGGTGATGCTTTTGCTATCTTGCGGCCAGTCTCATTAACACTTTCATCAGGTGGTGGCTTTAGCTCAGTGAATACCTTTGTGCTTGATGGCTCTAATCAAGTGGTGACAGAGGATACCGTAACACCAGCCAACAATGCTCCATTGCCAGTAAAGCTCACAGGTGTGACAGGTGATGTGAACATCACAGCCGGTGATTTAAATGTGCAGTCATCCCATGTCGGGGCGAATTTCGATTCAATCCGAGTAGGTGATGGCACCAATTTGCTGGCAATGAATGGCTCTGGTGAGGCCACAGTGGCAGATGCCACGGCTCAAGCTAGCCTCAGCTCCATTGATGGCAAGGTAGCCACAGAAACCACTTTAGCATCAATTGACACCAAGGTGGCCACAGAGACCACTTTGGCAGCGGCTGATACAAAGCTTGGCACCATTGCAGGTGATACAACATCCATTGACGGTAAGACGCCTGCGTTGGGAGCGGCTGTTACTGCCGCCTCAGTGCCTGTAAACATCGCATCTGACCAGACAGTGCCTGTAAGTGCAGCAAGCCTGCCACTGCCCTCAGGTGCTGCCACAGAGGCCACTTTAGGCACCATTGCAGGCGACACCACAAGCCTTGATGGCAAGGTGACAGCTTGTGACACCGGCAACGTGACTATCGCCTCTAGTGCTTTGCCCACAGGGGCTGCGACTGAGGCCACTTTGGCCACCTTAGATGGTAAGGTCACGGCTTGTGATACCGGAAACGTGACAATAGCCTCTAGTGCATTGCCTACAGGTGCAGCAACAGAAACCACACTTTCAAGCCTTGAAACTGAGGTGACAGGGCTTGATAAAGGCGCAGGGGCTGTAAGTGCTAACACCAGGCGCGTGCATTTGACTGATGAGACGCTTGCGGCCTTAGAAAACATCACTGTGATAGTGGATCCAGCCTCTGTTTTTGCGACCACTTACACAGATGCCTCAAGCACTAATATTCCGGGGAGTGCTACGGCACCGCTTGAGCTTATTGCATCAACAGGCTCTGACATAAAAGAAGTGCAGGTATTTGATACCACAGGCGTATTTTTAGAGCTTATGACCGGGGCGGCTGCCAGCGAAGTGCGAGTGGCATTAGTCGGGCCTGGTAATGATCAGCCAATTAAAATAGAAGTTAGCTCAGGCACTCGCATCAGCGTGCGCCGAGTGGATTCCACAAGTGCTGCCACGGTAGGCAGCTTGGCAATTAACTACCTTGGCTAAGGTACTAATCTAGGGAGATTACTTAAATGCCAGCAACTATATTTTCAGGCCCGGAGATCAAAGCACTCAAAAGTTCGCTCAATCTCAATGACGCCCACAAGATTCTTACAGGCACTGATGATCCCACATCGGTGGCAAAAGATGCCCCACTCGGATCCAAATATATAAAAACAGATAGTGGCGATTGGTATCGAAAGTTAGATAACGGATCTAGCACCAATTGGGAGCTAGATGGTAGTGGCTCAGGGGCCGGCGGAATAAATTACATTTTGAATCCAGACTTTGAGACTGGTACAGATGGGTGGGTTGTTTACGATGATGGAGCTGTGGCCGTGCCTGTTGACGGCACTGGCGGCTCTCCCACAGTGACTTTTTCTCGAACAGCAGGGCAAATAATACGCGGCTCGGCTTACGGTAACCTCGCAAAAGGTGGCGCTGTAAATGTTCAAGGTCAGGGCCTGAGCTATGACTTTTCAGTTGATCGCGCTGACTATGACAGATCAAAAAGGCTGACAGTTTCCTTTGAATATCAAAACGGCAACGCCATGGTTAATGGTGACATAGTTGTTTACATTTATGATGTGACCAATTCCACTTTGCTAGGCGTTGTTGAAAACGACAATAATGGCGAAGTGCTAACTTCAATTGGCGATGTATCAAGGTTTATTGGCTCATTTGAGACCGTCGCCGGAGCATCTGATTACAGGCTAATTTTGCATTACGCCACTACAAGCACTGGTAATTTCAACATACTTTTAGACTCAGTATCGGTCAGTCCCGATGTAACAGTGCCTGGCGCGATAGTGAAAAAGCCTCAACCATTCACGCCCAATTTTCCTGATGGAGTTACTCTTGGTAACGGTACAGTGGATGGCAGCTACTGGCGTGAGGGCCAGTTTATGATGGGGTACGCCTCATTAACTTTAGGCTCTACAACGGCTATAACAGGCGGTATCACTTTTGAGATACCCGATGGGGAGCTGATAGATACTAATGTAGCATTGTCAGCATTTGGCTCTACGACAGTTTTGGGTGATTGTCAGTTGGTAGACAATGGTACAGCTTCTCATACTGGTGTATTAGGCTACAATGCTACAAATAAGCTCGTATTAAACACTTTGCAGACATCTGGCAGTGATGTAGTAAAAACAGGTATCAATGCCACAACGCCATTTACTTGGGCAAATACTGATATCATTACCTTAACTTTCAAAGTACCCATCGAGGGCTGGGCAGCATCAGCGGCCTTGAGCACTACTGAGGCTAACTTAACAACAGCTCAAGTGCAGGCCTCAATGAACGTCACGTCAGCAGTGACAATTGGCAAAGCCACTTTCAACACTGTTAACGTAGACAATTTGAATATTGTTGATGCAACGGCTGATGATATTACTATCCCAAGATCAGGCCGCTATCTCTTATCTCTTATTGGGCTAACTGATAGTATCGCTTGGAACAGCCCGAGTGATAATTTTAATGTGGCCTACAGAGTAAATGGTGGTTCATGGGTATTAGTTGCTGCGGACAGAGCAACTGTAGCCCACACAGGCAGGCTAGATGCCTCGGGCTCTATCATTCTAGACCTAAACAAAGGTGACACATTAGAGATCGGGCAAAATAGCTCAGATGCTACTATTAGTGCAATTACAATGAGCCTTGCCGAGCTGCCAGACTTCAACACATTTTCAGTCTACGGCACTAAAGAGATTAAATCCGCTATAAGTAGTGTGGCTACACCAGCAGCAGACAATACATGGCTCACAATGACTGGTAATTCCTTAAATTTAAGCCCTGGCACTTGGGAGCTTAAGCCTAGCCAGATTGATTTTGGTAACAGTGGATCATCACCGTCTTACGATAACTGTGGCGTGAGATGGTCGGCCTCAAATGGCACGCCTACAGACTTAAACACAATTTCAGGGCTTACGGTGCTATCATCAGCTTATGACGATGGTTTAGTTCAAACTGTTATCAGTGGGGCTAGCAACTTTGGATCATCTAGACGGCTTTCTACAGGATCTGTTTTAGTAGAATTAACAGAGCCAGCCACAGTGTATTTAGTCGCTTTTGTAGGTGCTGGCACTTTTGCCAATGCTAGAGTGACGGCTTATCTCACAGCAGAAAGGAAAGCATAATGCAATTACACGTATTAGAGACTGCACCAGATACTTATGCAATTGTTGGGGCGGAAGGTTTTGCTCCGGCACAATCCGTAGGTGTTTTGCCAGATGGCTGGTCTGTTGAGGACGAGCCCTATCTTATTGTTACAAAGTCGCCTAACGAGTATGATCCTGCCGTTACTGACTACGCTTTTAGCTTAGATCAGGCGGCAAAAGATGCGGATATTGCCGCAAAAGATGTTGCCGCTGCTGCATCCGATCTTTTAGAGAAAAAGATCGCAAGAATAGCTTACGGAATAGAGATCAAAGCCAGGGTGGCAATTATCAATGATTCTAAGGGCTGGGATGCAGCTGCGTGGTCTACTTATCAGTCCGATGCTAGCATTCAGCAGCTCTCAGCTCTTTTGACTGATGGTTACATCGAGACTGCAAGGGATTTACTTACAGCAACTGACTTAACAGCTTATTATACTGTGCCTGAAAAACAGGACATCATTGATAAGCTTACGGCTTACTTGGCTAGTGAGGTTTAAAGATGCCATATGAGACGCTGACAGGTGGGCTAGAGTTAGTTCTGCCCACGAATTCCACGACAAACTGGGGCACAGTGCTGAAAAACAGCACCTGGAAAAAGATCAATGATCACCAGCACACTGGCAGCGGCGATGGCAACAAGCTCACAGGCTCAAGCCTTAATGACAATTCAATCGGCAAAGATCAGCTAGAGAAAAACGTAGGCCCTTGGCAGCAGACTTTGCAGCCTGCTGGCACTACTGAAACCATAGACTTTGATCTGGGTGGCAAGGTGATCTTAGATCTGACAGTGACCACAGGCGATGTGACATTGACGCTAAATAATCCCATTGAGGGAGCCGATTACAGGATAAAGGTTTTGCAGCACGCAACAAAGCGCACCATCACTTGGCCAGCTAGTGTAAAATGGCCTCAAGGTGAAGAGCCCAGCCAATACAGTGAAAACTCTTGGGTTGATGTGGTTTACCTTGATTATGATGGCACTGACTTTATTGGTAGGTGGCAGCTTAACATTGGATAAGAAAAGGGGAGTAGTATGGTTGATCCTATTAGTGCAGGAATCACGGCAGGCGGCCAGTTAGTTGGCGGCTTACTTTCAAGCAAAGCGCAGGCTGAGCAAGCCCGCAGGCAGCGAGTTTTACAAGCCTTGGGTAAAGAGGCTGAGATGAAAAAGGCCGCAGCTCAACAATTGCAGCAAGGCTCACAGCAAGCCATAGGCCAGATGATGAGCGGCTTTGGCGCGGCTTTAAGGTAGAGATATGCAAAGAGTAGAGCTGCAAATTGAGAGAGTTAGGCGTGAGACTGAGAATGAGGAATTCACAGAGACTACAGGCATTCAGGATCAAGAATTTGTAGACTTTCTCAATGACGCTCAAAAGGATATGCAATCAGCCATAGCCCGGCAGCATCAAAATGTGTTCATTGCTGAGGACCTGCAAGATGTGGTAAGTGGCCAAGAGGCCTATGCTCTACCCGATGACATCTTTCTTGATAACCGGATCACCAATGTCTGGTATTCAGACACAGGTAAGAGCCGGGATAATAGGCGCTTAAGATCAGGCACGCTGACAGAAAGGATCTTTGATCGCTCTAACGTGCCAGCACTTTACATCAGGCGCACCGGGGAGATTTTGCTGAGCCCCATCCCAAGGTCATTTGTGGCTAATGGGCTCACAATTAACTATGTGAGAAAGCTGCCTGAGCTTGACGTGCGTAGAGCGCAGATATCGGCCATCACGCTTGATACAAATACCAGGCAGATCACAAGTTTGACTTTGGACACCACATCTGACTTTCAGCGTGATGAGCTTTTAAAAGATGCCTATATGTGCATAGTTGATCGCAAGGGCGTTCAAACCATGAGCCGCATTGAGTTTACCGACATTGATCCTAATACTGGTGTGGTGACGGTAGAAAGTGGCTTTACTTACCGTGAGGGCGAGACGGCTGAAAATGGCTTTTATGTGGTGAGAGGCTACAATGCCACTAATGTCTCAGATCTGCCTGACACCTGTGAGCGGTATTTGATTCAATATTCTAATTGGAAAGCTTTTAAGCGTGATTCTAGTGCGGATAGTGGTGAGGGCTCGCAAGAGCTGCTTTCAATGCGTGATGAGCTTGTTGGCGTATTTGCTCAAGTGGATGATGATGTAAAACACATTGCCATAGATGATACGCAGTTCATTGATGATGATGACTTATGGGTGGCGTTTTAGGTGGCCAATCTTGTAAAGCAATTTGTAAACCACTTTGGGCTTGATCTTAAAAGCTCAGATATTGTCAGGGAGCCGCAATTTGCATCTGATATGCTCAATGCTGAATACCGGAAAAACGGCAATATCTCTAAGCGTGTTGGTTATCGCGGTACTGCTTGCGAGTCTGGCGGCGCTGGTCTGGCTGTGTATAACAGAATTGATCCTACAACAGCCGCAGAGCAAGAGATTCTCATAGCGATCTCTGAAAAGCTTGAGGTCTTACAAGAAAACACAATTACGTTAAGCTATTCAGGCGCTGAGCTTTCAGTGGTTTTAGAGTTATTCTTTGATCCTAGTGCTGATGAATACAAGTGCCAGATCGTAGAAAATACCACTCTCGTTTTAGACTTTTCTCTGGGCAAGGGGATAGATGAGGCAACTCCGGTAACACTTTCAGACCTTAAAACAGCAATAGATGCATTGGCCAATTTTAGTGCCACCATTGTAGGCGACACCGCATCCCCTGCCGCTTTTTTAGAGCTAGCCCGAGGCATCAATTTAGCTGAGGGCGATCACACCTTGTCTAACCATTGTTGGAATGACGCTAACCAGCCTCTGGCAAGCCTTTTACCGGGCAATGTGACTTTCAAAGATGATGCAGACTTTGAAAATACGTCTTGGGTGCAGCTTAACAATGTGATCTACTTTTCAAATGGATATGATGAAGTCATTAAGTATGACGGCCAAAACGCTTATAAGGCAGGCCTACCGAAGCCTGCACAGCCTACTGCGGCTCTTAGTGGCGCTGGTAACCCTAATGGTACTTATACTTATCGCCTTGCTTATTATCAGTTTGATGCCGCCGGAAATATTGCAGAGGGTAACGGATCTGATACCTCCGGCTCACTAGTATCCACTAACCAATCCATAGATGTAACAGTTAGTAACATCCAAGCCTCTAGCGGATTCAACACCAATTGTGCTATAGTTGCGGGCGCGCAAGGGCCAGTGAACACCATTACGGTAGATGATGGCTCTGGCGGTAACCATACGATGAAAGTCGGTGATACCGCTTATTTCTTTGATTCAGTGAGTGGAGATTATGTCGAAAGAGAAGTCACCGCAACAGGTGTCGGCACGATTACCGTGGCGGGCGCTGCTGTTACTGTTGCTGATAATGCTGTTATATCAAACAACCTGCGAATAGGGATTTTTAGAACGGCTAACAGTGGCTCAACCCACTTTCTAGTAGCTGAGATTCCAAACGACTCTTTTACGACCACTCAGGTCTACAATGACAATGTTGCAGACGCTAATTTAGGCATTGAGCTTTTGATTCCGATATTCTCAAATGATCTGCCGCCTAAGGGCAGGTACATTGCCAGCTACAATAACCAGCTGTTTATCTCTGGCAATCTTGATAACCCAAACCTTGCTTACTTTTCGGATGTTGGAAAGCCTGAGAGCTTTTACCTGGCCATTGGAAACCTAAGACTGCAAAGCCCCAATGGGGATAAGATCACAGGCTTAAAGCAAAACAATGAAGTGATGGCAGTTTTTGAAAGGCGAGCTATCCACATTATCACCGGAGATATCCCCAATCTATTGATCCGAGTGGAAACGATTACCAAAGATGTGGGCTGTGCTTCACATGGAACAATACAAGAGGTAAGGGGCCAGCTTTACTTTTTATCAGATCGGGGAGTGTATAGCTTAGTGTCAGGGCAGCTGCCAAAAGAGATCTCTACTCGCGTTGAGCCTCTTTTTGATATATCATCAACTGTAGATGATCCTGAGCTTGTGCCGATCCTAAAGCGTGCCATAGCTGTAAACCACCGAGAAAAAGAGCAATATATTGTATTCATTCCCGCAGAATCCCAACTTGCTGGCGCTAATTATGCTAATGATTTTAGTGTGGTGGTTACTCAGGATTATTATCGAGGTGCCTGGCTAAAATGGGATAATATGAATATGGCCGCCGGTGCTGTGATCTTTAATGACCGGCTATTTTTCTCTGAAAAGCGTAACAGCGTAGCTTTTGGCCGGATTGCCAATTATCTCTACAGCCAAAACAATCGGGGAGATGCTTGGGATTACAATGATGACACCGAGCCCACTTTTTTCAGCTACTCAAGTGCTTGGTATCACCTAAACGAGCCATCGGTGTTTAAAAAGTACAATCGGTTTAAGCTCTTTGGCTCTGAGGATACGGACTTTAATCAGTATTTAGTCAATATCTCCATAGAAAAGGATTTTCTAGATGATTCGGTCATTGGCCAATTCGACATTGATTTTACTGATAATGGCTTTGGATATGGGGTTAGTGCCTACGGTGTTAGTCCTTATGGCGATGTAACAGACCCAAATAGAAAGCACAAGATTGGCCCCATTAAGGCCAAAGCTATTCGTTTTGTTATTGATAACAATGAGCCGCTTCAAAACGTGGATGTAACTGGCTGGGAGCTAGAACTTAACGCACCATATAGGACGATGATTAAAGAGTAATGAGATTCCCTATCTTTCGGCAATTCAGGCGGTATCTAGGCAGCATTGAGGATGTCTATACCTATCTTGAGACTGACTTGCAGATCACTCTAAAAACCTTATCTACAGGATTGAGCAAGCTTTCATTTGCAGATAACTTCGAGGGCTGGGTAGAGGCTGATGTGACCTTTGCCTCAGGCGAAGAAAAAAGCTTTAGAAACCAATTGAGAGAACGTATCCCTACGCAACGCATTATTGTTAGAGGTGGTGAGGGAGCTCACTTGGTGGTGGATGGTGATGCTGAATGGACTTTAGATCAGGTGTCGATGAAAAACTATCACGTAAATCCGGTGACGGTGACGATAGTTTTCTTAAGGTAGAGTACAGAGATTATGATGAGAGCCGCGATAAAACGGCCATGCTCTTTGCTCTTAACGACTACTGGTTTGAAGTACATCGAGAGGATAAGAATCGGTATTTTACCTATAAGCAAGCCGATGGCACAGAAACGGAGTGCTCTGAGCTTGAGGCCTTATTGTATTGGTATTTGCTAGAGGAGCATTGTAAATTAAGGCTAGCGATATGTGGCAAAAAGGTAATAGGTTTTATGCTGTATTACTACTTTTTTGATAGCGTATTGGTAGTGAGGGGAATCTGGTTTAGGCCATCTTATAGAAAACGAATGCTTTTAAGGGGCCTCACCTATTCCGTAGGCAATGTGTCTTGTGTGATAAGCCAGACTTACAGCAAGAATCAGCCAAAAGATTTAAAAGATGAGAAGAAACGACGAAAGAGAATATATCAAAATGGCGAATTTGATGTATGGCTCAATGATCTAACAAAGGGTTTGAAAGATGGCATATAATCCTGCCGGGCAAATGGCTAAAGTAACGAAACCTGATCCCTACAAGTCCAGAGAGGCCCAACTTAAGAAGCAGATAAAGGGCCTTGGCACCAAAGAGGTGCAAGAGCGGCAGCTAGTCCAGACAGGCAGAGATCCGTACACTGGGCAACCCAAGTATGATTACAAAACAGAGACGCGCGTCGTGCAGGATCCTGAGATTCAAAAGCAGGCCCAGCAATCGGAGCTAAGTCGCACTCAGCGTGAACTTGATATGTTAAGAGGGGAGCAAAGAGGCCAGCAGCTATTTGGTGAGGGCGCTCTAGGCCGGGTTGAGCAAGGCAGATCAGGGGCCATGTCGGATATTCTTGCCCAGCGCCAACAGCAGGCTCAAGAGGGCTTTGGAGCTGAGGCGTTTCAAAAAGCCAGAGAGGCTAGGCTTTCAGGTCTTTCCAGGGCTGAGCAAATGCAACAGCGCCAATTGCGTGGAGCCCAAGCTGGGGCAGGTGTTGCCGGTGGCGTGGCCATGGGCCAGCAAATGGGCCTAATGCAGCAACAACAACAGCAAAGGCAGGCTGCAGAGCGGGATATGTTTTTGCAAAACGTAGCTCAAAAGCAGCAATCCCTTGGCCAATATGAACAAAGTCTAGGTGCTACTGAGGCAGGTGAGCTAGAGCGGCAGAAATATAACCAAGAGCAAAAGCGTAGAGAGATCATGGGCAGGCTTACTGCCATGTTCGGGGAGGCTGGTCTTGGTGTGGCTGAGAGATCAAGTGCAGCCAGTGCAGCAGCGGCTAAGGAATACGCGGCAGCAGCCGGCAGGCAGGGCGGAGGTAAGAAATAATGGCTAGGATGATGGATATGCCTAAAGGTGCTGGTCCGATGGAAAGAAAAGAAAAAAAGGCTATGGGCCTATCTGATGTAGCTAAGAACATTCAAAAAACTAAGTCACCTACCGCCCCACCACCGGCAGCACCTGAGCCTCAAAAAGAAGAAAAGCCAGGATTCTGGGATAAGTATGGCTCAGATGTGGCGCTTACGACATTGCCCACCTTAATCGGTGCAGCCTTTGGTGGCTATGAGGGTGGTGCCATTGGTGCTGAGGCCGGAATGGCTGGATTAAAAGAGCTAAGAGCTGGCCGAGAAAAAGAGGCCATGGAAACGAAAGCGGCCGAAGAAAAGCGTCAAGCGGCAGAGGCGCAACTAGCTAAAGAGCGTGGCGAAGAAGAAAAGTGGGAAAAAGAGTACCGCTTAAAAAGCATTGAGACTGAGAGTCAAAGACGCCTAAGGGCTGCACAGGCTCAAAAAGCTATGGCTGAGGCTAAGAAAAAAGATGCCGGCGCACAGCCTGCGGGCTACCAGCAAAAAATAGAAAAGCTCGGAGCCGAGGAAAGAAAGCGTCTTGATAATATTATTATGGGCAAGGCAGCTCTTAAGGATATGTCAAAAGCTTTTGCTGAGGGTTACAATACGTTCACAATGATAGGCGATAATCCATTTACATTTGCTGCTAACAGGTGGAATGAGGCCATTGGCCGGATGCAATCTGGTGGCGCTATCAACAAAGAAGAAGCGGCCAACTTTAGACGACTTGTGCCCAGCTGGTCAGATTCCAAAGAGATGCAGCTCACAAAGCTACAAAAGATGGGTGAAGAAATGGACCGGCGGCTACAAAGTTTTGGCATGAGTCCATATGAAGTACCTGGCTACGAGGATGGATCTCAAGAGGCTTACATGCAGGCCTATAAAGATGGTAATTCACTTTTGGAGCTAGAAAGAGCAAAGGCTGCTGTGGGCGGTAAGCCACTCAAAGACATCAATGCAATGTCTCGAAAAGAGCTAGAAGCTGAGCTTAACGAATAGGACGGGAAATGGCTGATCAGAATCAAGAAAACGACCAGTTGGCTCAGTTACGTGAGCAAGTAAAGCTTAAAAGATTACGTGAGCAAGTGGCAGCCAAAAGAGCCCAAGAGCAATTAGATGCTGAGCGTGGCCCAAGTGCTGGTGAGAAAGCTGAGGCCGCTGTGAGTGGATTCGGGGAGTCGGCCACCTTTGGTTACCTGCCAGAGATACAAGCAGCCACTGAGCCTGTGAGCCAAGCCATATACGAGGCGGTAACAGGTGAGGATTTAGGCGAGGCTGCGCCTTATGAAGAAAGACTCGGAGGCTACCGCCAAAGCTTGGCTGAAACTCAAGCAAAGGCCCCAGGATATGCTTTAGGCGGTGAGCTTGCGGGCTTTGCCATTCCCGGTGCGGGTGCGGCTAAGGGCGCTCAAGCGGTGTCAAAGCTTGCCAGGGCTGCCAGAATTGCTAAGGGAGCTAAAGCTGGTAAGGGCCTGCAGACTGCAGGCAGACTTGCAGAGGGTAGCTTGATGAAAGGCCCTATGTCTCAGCGTATAGCTGGCATGGGTACTTTGGGAGCTGCAGAAAGTGCTCTTTACAATCCTGATTATGTGGATCCTGAGACTGGCCAAGTTATTGAGCAAGACAAATTACAGCAGATTATGACCGGTGGTGCTTTTGCCGCCGCTGTACCTCCGGCACTAAAGGCTGTGGGTGCTGCTGTTAAGCCTGCCGTTTATGCAGGCAAAAAGTTTATGGATGCTAGTGGCTGGGCGGGTAAGAAATTCTTATCAGCTGGCTTTGGTGTCGAAGAAGCTAAAATCAAAGAATATCTGGAAAACCCAGAGTTGATCACAAAGGCTCAAGATTTTCAGGCTGTAAAAAATGCTATTGATGACATTGTAAACCCGATCAGAAAAGAGCTTGATGAGGCTGAGATCAGCTTTAAAGAGGCTCAAGAAAGAGTCAGGCGGGCTGAGGCTCGAATAGTATCAGATTTAAAAGATGAGGATAATGCCATTAAAAAGGCCTTTCAAGAGGCCAAAACCACTTTAGATAGAGAATACAAAACGTCATATGATCAGCTAAACAAAGTAGCACCACCTCTATATCTACAAGACACCATAGAGACCTCACTAGATCGCCTTAAGACTCAAGTGGTTAAGGGCTCTGATGAGGCCATGCAGGTATTGCAAAAAGAGCTTAAGGGCCAAGAAATTAACATAGAGGGTGCTGCCACTATTTTAGATGATGCTCTTGATGGTTTAAGAATTAAAAAGCCTGGCAAAGAGGTTTTGAAAGAAGATTTTCTAGCTGGTATTCCTGAGGCTGGTGAGGCAAGGCCTATAGCTTTACAGATAAAAGCTTTGCAAGATGATATTGCAAGCTTTGGCGGCAAGCTCACACCATACGATGCCAAAAGATACATAAAGCAGCTTGATAATTATATAGATTGGGGCGAGGGAGAGTTTGGTAAATTCTCTAGACCTGATGTAAATGCTGCCAAAAACGTGCGTAGGTATCTTGATAAGTCTTTAAAAGAGGCAAGCCCTGGTTATGCTGAGGTGATGGCTCAAGTCGCCGAGGATGCGGCAGCTCTTTCTGAGGCTAGGCAGTATTTTGGTAAGTCTAGGCGCATTGCAAGCTCGCTAAACAGCATTGATAAGGCTGTTAACAATGATAAGCGCATGGCCTTAAGGGAGCTTGGGGCTAGAACTGGCGTAGATCTTACTGAGGATGTAGAGGATTACATCAAGACTAAAAATGAGCTAAAAAAACTATCAACGCTTGAGGGAAAAGAAGAATTTTATCGAAACCTTGATTCATACGAGGATTTTCAAAAAGCAAAAGATCGCTTGGCTGAGCTTGAAAACAGGCATGATCTCCAAAAGCAGGTGATGATTCAAAGGGCTAAAAACAAGTCCAGGGAGTCACAAGAGCTTGCAGCTGCTACTGCCAGAAAAGCCAATGCTGAGGCAGCAGTTGAGATGGTGAAAACATTTAGAGAAACCAGCTCAGAGCAAAAGCTATCTAGAGCCATGACTGTTTTAAACAGTGGCAAGCGTGGCGAGGGTATGACCCTTAGGCAGGAATTTGAAAAGCTCACTCAAATGGGCGATCAAGATTTTTTAGAGTTGATCAGCTCACTACAGATGCAAGAGGCTTTTTCACGAGACTTCATCAGAGGCTCAAGAAACGTCAACGCTTGGCAGTTTCTAGGCATGGGTGTTGGTGATGTGTTTACAGGCCGCACAGGAATGGGTGGCGCTGTTGGGGCCATTATGGGTGGCCCTGTTGGCATCATTGCAGGATCCATTATGGGCTTAATGGTCGATAAGTATGGCCCTGCGATGACTAAAAGAATGCTTGATGGTGTTTTATCTATTAAAGGCATTCCAACAGTTCAAAAGATCAAAAAGCTGGATCTGCCGAATGCCATTAAAGATGACTTGGTAAGGGATTTTAGAGCCACTTACATTGCTGGTTTCATAGCTGGTCAGCCTGTAGATGTAGCGCCTGAGGATATCCCAAGAATTAGAGAGGATGTGACTCGCAATGAGATGCTAGATCCGATGACTAAGGCAAAGGTGCTTGCTCACTTAAATAGGCATGGTGAGCTTATCCATGCTGAAAAAATTGCGGATCCTGAGTTTGAGCAATCGACCAGTGAGCTTAAAAAGCGCGGATTGATGGAGGCTCAGCCCATGATGGGTGGGGGCCAATATCGAGACACCGGCCGTCAGTATGGATCCGGGGAGGCCCCACTTGAGATGCTAGAAAGTGGTATTGGAGGGCCTTTTCGTAGTTTTTTAGACCGGACCCTAGAGGGTGATCCTCTAGGTGGAATTAGGATGGCAAAGTCTCGTTTTTTAAGAGACCCTGCTCTATCCCCATCATATGAACAGATTCTAGAGCGACAGGGCATGAAAGAGGGCATAGGCCGCACAGCAAGTGCTATAGCTTTATCAATGCTTGAGCCTGGTATTCCTGGGATAGGGGCTGCAAAAGCAGGTGTGGTGCCTGGCATGGCTGGCACTGTGAAGAAAGTGGATAACGTGCTGCAATTCCCGACCAAGCTAGCTAAAGAGCGTGCAGAGGATGCAGGCACAATATTGCGCAGATCTGTGCAAGAAGAAACGGTATTACCTTTTAGTGAGAAAACGCCTGAGAGAATTCGCCGACAGACTGAGAAACTAAAAGAGGCGGCTGAGGCTAGATCAAAAAAAGAGCAATTAAAAGCCATCAAAAAGACTGATCAATATCTTGAGGATATGAGAAGTGAACTGAGTAAACCATTTGGCGGCTTTGCAACAGACATCCAGGTAGAGCGCACAAGTAGAGGGCTAAAGGCCACTTTAGACATTGCGCCTTATTCTGATGTCGATTATTTGGGCGGCGCTTACAATGTTTTAAAGCGTTTCAAAGATCGAGTGCCAAAAGAGATCAAAAAAGTAACGCTCAAAGGCCCTGAGGAAACCATCAACATGCGTTTTGATTCTAAAAAGAATCAGTGGGTGGAGACCAGCCGCAGGCAGCGAAAGAAAGTCATTGAGGCTGCCAGTAAGTTTAGAGCCTTTGGCAAGCGGCCAACAGTAGAGGGAGAGGCTGCGCCAGTATTAGGTTTAAGACAAGGTGGCCTGCCGGTTTATGAGGATGTCTATCAAAGCGCAGTTTTCCCAGATATTGTCGAAAAGAATTTAAAAGTCGAGCCTCAATTTGCTGAGGAGTATGTTCGAGCGGAGCTAAAGGCCGGTGGCAGACGCGCTAGCGGTAGAGAGCTTTTAGAGGCTAGAAAAGAACTGCGCAGGCAAGCCGCAGAAAAAGCTGAGGCCGCTCAATTCAGAGAGGGATTCCAAGGCCGCATTTTAGATGAGGCTCAAGAGGTGAGACCAATGGGCCAAGTCATTGAGGCCTCTGAGAGATTCAAGCCACTTGGCAAAAGAGCTGCGGCAGAGCCACAAGGGCTTTATGACATTGGCTTAGGTCAAGAGGTCACGCCTGCTGAGCTTAAAAAGCTGGATAAGCTTAGAAAGTCTAGAAAGTTTAAGCCTACCACTCAAGAGGATCTGCAAAGAATACGCGGGGAGATTCAAGAGAAAACCGCAGAAAAGCAGGCTCGAATGGCTAGAGAAAAGGCCTATGATGAGGCTGAGGATTTTGTTATGCAAAATCAAGTTTTTAATGATGATCAAAGAGTGATGATAGAAAGGACTTTTTTAAGAAAGCCTGAAAAAATGAAAGAGCTACGCAAGTTAATGGAGCAAGGCGCAGAGGATATGCCTTATGTTTATGATAAAGATGTAGGTGGTTTTGCGGTAATGAGTGCCAACTATAATCCGCTCAAGACTGGTGTGATGGGTGATCCTGATGTGATTGCTGGGCCTGAGAGTGGGTTTTTAGATGCCTTTGCCTGGATGGATGACAAATTTAAATGGTCAAAAGATTGGCTTAAGAGGCTTAATAGTGTTGGCAAAAGTGTTGAGATCAACACAGCCAGTGACCTAATTGGCAAAGATGACTATGCGGAGCTGATACCTAAAGGCTCGAAAGTTAACCTCTGGTTTAGTGGGATGCCCGATAGCAATGTAGATCAATTGCCTTATAAAATGGCAAGATCAGCTTTCCCCGGCAAGCCCAGTGATAGGCGCTTGATGGATACTTATGAGCGTTTAAAGCAAGCTGGCGTAGATGTAGAGATTAAAAACATCATTGATGTGCCTAAATACCGCAAGCAGGTGATCGAGCGGCTTAAAAAAGCAGGCTACAAAAAAGAACAGATCAAAGAGGTATTAGGTGAGTGACCTTGGCGATCTGATTAAAACTTTACTTGCCGCCATTTTTGGTGGCGGTGTGATGTGGATAGCTTACAAGCGTGAAAAGGAAAAGCGGCAAGAGGCTGAGTTTTCTAAGAACATTTTAAAATTGAAAGAGCAAAAGAGGATAAGACGTGAAGAAATTGACGATACAAGTCTTGATGAGCTTGTTGCTCGTAACAATGAGCGGTACGAGTCACGCAATAAGTGATGATGCAGACTTGATATTGAAGTTTGGCCAAAAGGCCCCTCACAGGGGAGTGTTGGTCAAAGAATCAAGATATCGCGACTATACAGAGGCTCAGGATCTACAAATAAACTACATGCAGCAGATAGCTCATTTAGAAACTGAGTTAGAAAAGTCTAAAAAGGCTAAGCCCCATTGGTGGACTGAGCTTCTTATTGGCTTTTTAGGTGGTGTGGCGTTTACGCTTACTGTGACCCTTTGACCTTGATCAGCGCATTGTAGATTACGCCTAGTTTCTTTTCTAAAAGCACAATTTTTCCATGGTTAGCTTTTACGCCTGATCGTTCAAGCTCCATTTGCAGCATCTCGATTGCGTGTTGGTGCTTATCAGCTTGTAGGGCTATTTCTTCTTTTACTAGCTTGTATTGGGAAAGGTTTTTAGTGGCTGTGACTTCTAATTTTTGAGTGGTGATGGTTTTAAAGGATTTTACCTCAAGATCTAGCTCATCAATTTTTTGAGCAATGCGCCTAAGCCTATTGTCGGATGAGCCTTTCCACTTCTTATCCTCTTGGTAGTATTGTTGCATGACCCACCAGATGACACCTAGTAGGCCTGTGGTGATAAAGCCAAAGACTGTAAGCAGTATCGAGTCAAAGTTCATAAAGTTCAATCTCGATGGCAGGCATTGATCTCTCTCCGTAGATGCGTCTTGTACCATCATAGCTTTCAATAAGGAGGTCGTCGAGGATGACCCCGGCTACCTGGAGCGCATCCTCGACGCCTTGAATGAGATTAGACAAGTCAATAAGACGTTTAGCCCTTTGTGTGACTGCTGAGCCGTCTTTACGTGTCCTAAGGACTCTATCGGGATAATGGAATAAAAACTTAGCTCTCATCTCACAATCGAGTGGTTTTTTAAGCCCATTTTGAGCCCTGGCCTTTAAAAGCTTCACCTCGAGCACTTTTAGGTGGTTATCCTCAGAGGTGTCTGTGGCGATGAAAGGCTTTCTGGTCTTAGGGTTGTAGCGTATCGTTTTGCGATTCTTCTTTGATGTATGCTTAATCACATCAATATCAGCTTTAAATAGTAATTTTTTTGACTCCATGCTTTAAAGTATGACGTAAATGCCATATAATACAAGCCATGGAATTGACGAAAGACAATTATGAGGCGTTTATCAAGCATCTTGAGAGGCTGACAAGGGAGCGTGGGCTTTACAAGACGGCTCAAGATATAGGCGTGCAGCCAAAAACGCTTTATCGGGTATTTGAGCTAGAGAATACTCCAAGCCTAAAGCTTGCGCTGGCGCTGGCAGATGTGCTGGGCGTTAAGGTTTCACTATCAGATTCGAATGTTGCTGCTGATCTTGGCTCTTTCTTTGCTGAATGATGGCTTCGTTTAGGTTTTCAAGCTGAGCCATAAGGCCGATGACATCGGCGACGAATTGGGCCATGGAGCCTACTGTTTTGCCGTCTATGACTAGATTGGCTTTATCAAGGTCAATGGCATGGGTTTCCACAGTATCATCGCCGAAGTCAGTTTCCCAAGTAAGCTCAAGCTTTTTCATCATCTCCCCTTAGAACGGAATTTCTTCAGCCCAATCTGGTGGTGGCGGCTCACCATATGAGGCCTGGTTTTGATCTTTGATGGTTTCGAAGTACTCTACCACTTTTTTAGGCCAGCCGCGGGGAGTTTTAGTGCCATTTGCTGTGAAGAAGTCGACTGACTCTTTAATCTCGGAATAAGAGCAATCCTTAAGCGCTTTCCCCTCAAGCCTGCCTTTAGGGATTACGAAGTCTGCAAGCCCGCCTGAGGCGTTTTCAGCGCCAGGGGCATGATTGGGCGGCCTTTGCGCCTGCGGCTCAGGACGAGGCTGTGAGGCGGTATTTTGAGCTTTTGCCCCATCATCATCCTCATCAGCCATTACATTAAGCATGGACTGCAGGCTATAGCGTCTAGCGTAGCTGATGGCAGAGCCAAATGCTTGTGGTTTGACCTGAGTCGGGCTTGGTAGTGGGTATTGGCTTTTCATCCACTCCCCGGATGAATGTATTAAGGTGGTAACAAGTATGGTTTGGCCGTCAGATACATCTACGGCTTGTGTAATGGCTAGACCATTCTCACAGAGGCCTTTTTTAGTATGTTCAATGACTGTTGATAGGTCTATGTAGCGGTAGCTGTAGGTGCCAGCATCTGCAACTTTGTCTTTAGTTAGCTTTGCAAAGGTGGCTTGTGCTTTGGCTAAAGCGCCAGCAAGCTCCCCGACTGTATCGGATTGGTGCATAGGTACATCCTTTCAAATTGTTGCTCAAAAAGGGTTTACCCAAAAAAAAAGATCCCTGCAAGCAGAGATCTTTTAGTGAGCATTTGAGCACCGAAAAGGAATTTGTGGATTACTCTCCGGTCGGATGTATCTCAAAGATGCTCTAATGTTACGCGGTTGCAGGGCCTCGTCAATCTCTAATTGATACAGCGGGGACGAATCTAGAGGCAATACAGCACTTTTCACGCCCACCTATTTACATGGTGCGTTGTAATGCTTACACTAAAACTATGGCAATTATGCCATGTTTTTGTGAGAGGTGCGTATGGGAAATTTAAATATGGCTGCGATAGCCAAAGAGTTTATCGACATTTGCAAGGGCCTGCCGACTTACGATGAGGCGACTGAGACACTGGATTTTGCTGAGGATTGTGGATTTGTCATTGCGAAGCTTGAGGCGAAGTATGGCCAAAGCTTGAGTTTTTTGCTGGATATACAGGTTTAAGGGAGATGAGATGGATTTAAATGGTTTAGTAGAAACGGCTAAAAGCATTATCTACACCGAGTATGGCGCTGATGAGATTCTAGGCGCTTACCATGATGGCCTTTCTTTGATGATTGAAACCGATAAAGGCGAGGTAGAGCTGCCAGTATTCACCGAGAAAACGCCTGAAAACGATGAGGCTTTGGAATCAGTAGTTTGGGATTTTTTAAACACTTTGTAAGGGGAGTACGTATGCCATTTAGTAGAGAAAATCTGATGAGGTGCGTTACGTTAGTTTTCAGCATTTTATTTTTAATCGGCTGTAAGCCAGCTGTGGAGCAAGTGGAGGCCATAGCGCCACCAGTGGATGACCCAGCACAATTAGAGCCTCAAGGGGAGTGTTTAGGCCACTTTATGGTGGGCACTTGGGAGGGTGATATAGGTGGATTCACCGATACTTTGACCATCAATGCCGACTGTACCTACAGCCGTTCTATTTGCAATGAGACTGGGCTTTTGAACTTAGATGGTGTTGACAACCCGGTTGAGGGCCAAGGGGGAGTGACTTTCCCTAACTACTTAGTTGAAACCGGATTTACAGGCCCGACAGATGTAGATGGCTGCCCATGGAAAGAGGGCATTCAAGATGTGACTATCGGCGGTGGCTTTATCGCAGTGGATGGCTATGGTGATGATGTCATTAATTGGAATGTCAAAGAATGGTCTATGCCGCCAGGTCAATATGCTATGCCTGTTTACTACACGAGGGCTGGCCAATGAGATACATAATAATATTGCTCACGCTAGCTCTGGCTAATTGTGCTCCACAGACCTCTAGTAAAAACGGTGCCTCAGTAGAAAAGTGCAACAGCTCAATAGCTTCTCAGTTGTCTCAGATCCGGGTAGGTGACTTGCGTTCGGATCATCCGATTATGGCTACCATAGCTCCAAGCGTTTATGAGTCTGGCAGCTATTGCTCTAACAATTACCAGTTTGATCAGTTCAATGTGAATACCTATGACTGGTGCTATTACTACTCGATTGATGTGGATTGCGACACAGGCCAGATCACCAGCATATACCGGGGAGATTAAGCCATGAAACCCAACAAAACCTACGCCGATATCTTTAAAGTCCTAGGCCCTAAACACGCAGAGATCTGCGGCATAGCGTTAAGCCTGATCCCACATCAAGAGGATGATTCCATAGAGTATTGGTATCTAGTAAACGCTATTGCAAATAATTCACTATCTAACTTGCGGCAGATCATTAAGCTGCAAGTCACTCACAATGAGCCCTTGTCTTTTAAGGGTTTACGGCAGAACGGATTGATCTAGACAAAAAAAAAGCCCCAATGACTTGCTCACCGGGGCTTTCCCATATAGGTTCTTTGTACCAAAAAACAACCCAGGTCTATAAGTATCCACTTACATCTCGGTTGTCAACATTGGTCGAGGGCGGAGTAGCCAAAAACTCGTAAACCTGGGCGAATATCGGCAAAAAAAAACGCCAGTAATTCATAGCTGTGAAAGAAGACATCATGGGGAGATCGGGTTGTAGGGGCCTGATATCAGCAGTGACACACCATTGATCGAGGGAGCACTAGCGGTGGATTCAAAGAAAAACATCGAGGCTGGGCTATATTACCCAGTCATCTAAAGCAAATGTAAAAGCGGACTTACCACCCGATAAAAACGTGGCGCGTGAGCTTTAGATTTAAACGGCAATTATGCCGCCTGCGCTGCCCGGATAGGGTAGGGGAGTTAGTAGAGCTATGTCTAAAACAAAAGATGAGCTGTTTAAAACAGTAGATATGTGGTTTTCAGATGAGGGAATCTCTCAAAGTGAGGCCATGATGATTAAGGATCTTTCAGACAAGATTGATCGCCTTGAAAGAGAGAAAAGAAAGCTAATGGATGAGATCATGATTTACCGCTCTGAGAAGTACAGTTTTAAACGTGATCTGACCGATTCATTAAGAGCTGATCTGCACCAGCGCATTGATATGCTTTTGGATATGTTTTGATGGATAAGCCTAGGGATTTTTGTGGGGTATTCGCTGTGAGTGAAGAGTTTAAAAAGGCCAGGGATGAGGCTTCGGCCAACTATCAAGTGAGTGATCCAGGGTTCTGCGGTGTAGACACTGAAAAACATGAAACGTTTCAGCAAGGCGCAGACTGGGCCTATGAGTGG
>Ga0180438_10001795_pt1 | contig 37077 bp, 29 predicted proteins | sample SS_ome_12_FD_132455 | JGI IMG/M metagenome (GOLD analysis project Ga0180438, IMG submission 132455) | Hypersaline lake sediment archaeal communities from the Salton Sea, California, USA - SS_3_D_2 metaG | ecosystem: Environmental > Aquatic > Non-marine Saline and Alkaline > Hypersaline >... | reverse complement strand
GCCCGTGGCCTCGCTGCCGGCCAGGATGCCGATGGCTTCGAGGATCCGCATCCTCCGCGCGTCGGCGTTGGCGCGGCCGATGATCCAACCGCGATCGTGCGGTGCAAAGCCCAGCCGGAACCGGGCGATGCTCTCGGCGGTCGTGCCCCGCTCGTCGAGGTAGCGCCGGGCCGGTTCGGCCTCGGGCGCGTCGAGCAGGAAGCGGTGGTACTGCTCCTCGGCCCAGGCCATGGCCTGGTACAGCGTCCGTTTATCGGCCGGGCCGCCCGATTGGTTGGGCTGCTTGCGCGCAGGCTTGACGTCGATCCCCACGCGCTCGGCCAGCATCTCGAGGGCCTCGCGGAACTCGACCCCCTCCATCTTCATGATGAAGCTGAAGACGTCGCCCCCCACGTCGCAGACCCAGCACTTGAACGACTGGCGCTCGGGATTCACTTGGAGGCTGGGGCGGGTATCGTCGTGCCAGGGGCAGAGGCCCACGTAGTTGCGGCCCTGGCGCCGAAGGCGGACGTACTGTTCGACCAGCTCGACGATGTCGATGGCCTGGCGGACCTGTTCCTTGGCGTCCAGGGGTGAGGCACCCGACACCTTGCGCTCCCGCGTGGTTGGAGAAGCGAAGTCCATTTCGCGCTCAGCTCACCACAGGCCGACAAGTCCGTTTGTCGCGCTGCCCACCCTGGAACGAAGGAGAACGAGGGCCCCCGGCCGACGGCCCTCACCCGGCAGCAACCGCAGATTATATCCCGCGCCAAAAAGCCGGTCAACCACACGTGGCGCAAGCGGTGCTAGCGTGCCGGAGCGGGGAGTAGCATGGGCCCCTGGCCCGTGTTCCGCCGGCGCGTGTTCCCCTGGCGCGTGTTCCCCCGGCCCGTGTTCCCCCGGCCCGTGTTGTCGAACCACGGGCCAGGGGCCCATGCTACTTTCGACCTTCGTTGTGGCACGGTCTCCCGACCGTGCCACCCAGCTACTCCTCCTGCTGCGACCGGTCGCCCACCGTAACCGTTACTTCTATTTCGCGGCCCTCGCGCATGAGGACGACTTTGGCTTGGGAGCCGGGCCGGGTGCTGCCCACGGCCAGACCCAGGTCGCCGCGGCCGGTGATCTCCTCGTCGTTCCAGCGCACGATCACGTCGCCCGGCTCGATGCCCGCCTTCTCCGCGGGGCTGCCGGGCATCACGCCGGCCACCAGGGCCCCGTCGGTGCTCTCCAGTCCGAGCTGCTTGGCCAGCTTCTCGTCGAGTTCCTGCATGGCCACGCCCAGCCAGCCCCGCGACACCGCCCCCTTGGCCAGAAGCTGCTCGTAGACGTCCCGGACGATCTGGCTGGGGATGGCGAAGCTGATCCCCTGGTACCGCTGGCCGAAGATCGCCGTGTTGATCCCCACGACCTTGCCGGACATGTCCACCAGCGGGCCGCCGCTGTTGCCGGGGTTCAGCGCCGCGTCGGTCTGCAAGAAGTCCTGGTAGCTGAGGTCCTCGACCACCCCCCGACGGCCCTTGGCGCTGACGATCCCCGCCGTGACGGTCTGGTCCAGGCCAAAGGGGCTCCCGATGGCCAGCACCGGGTCGCCGACCTGCAGCTCGTCGCTGTCGCCCCACGGGGCCGCGGTGAGCCCGCCCGCGTCGACCTTCAGCACGGCGATGTCCGTCAGCGGATCGGTCCCGACCACCTTGACGTCGCGGATGAGCTGGCCGTCGCTGAGCTTCACGTCGACCCGTTCCGCCCCCTCGACGACGTGGTTGTTCGTAAGCACGTAGCCCGACTCGTCGATCACCACCCCCGAGCCCTGCCCCTCGGCCCGGTACTGGCCGGGCAGCCCGAACAGGAACGACAGCTCGTCGTGCCGCCCGCGCACGATCCGCTCGGTCTTCACGCCCACGACCGCCGGGGCCAGCGACTGGGCCACCCAGCGGTAGCGGTTCTCCGGCTCGGGCAGCTCGTCGAGGGTCTTTCGGGCGTTTTCGGCCTCGGCCCGAAGTCTGCCGTGGACGAGCGAATACTGGACCTGCTCGACCAGGTACGGGGTGACAAACACCCCCAGAAGCAGCACGAAGACAAACAACAGCGGCACGATCTGCGACCGCGGGTAGCCTCGGTCACCCCGCCCTAGGGAGGGGGGCGAAGGCTGCGGCAGGGCCTGTGGCGGGGGTTGGGGCGATGGCGGCGGCGAAGGGCGGATGTCCGACATGCCGGGGCGACCTCGGCGGGAAATGGGGCAGCCTTCTGCGGCTTCGCAACGGTCCGGCAAACGGCGAAACCCGTTGTACGACGGCCTTCCAAGGCCGTCGAGCGCTTCAATCCGGCGGCGACGGCCTCGGAAGGCCGTCCTACTTCCGATGGCGACGGCCTCGGAAGGCCGTCCTACTTCGCATGGCCAATTATAGTCCTCCGCCCGGCCCGCGGACAGCGCGGCCCCCCGCTGCCCGTTCCCCCCGGGGGCGTTACCGGGTAACCTATCTCGCATGATCTTCTCGCCCCGAATCAGCACGCGGCGCCTGGCCGAGCTGTGTCGCCGGCTGGCCACCTCGCTGGAGGCCGGCATTGACGCCCGGACCGTCTGGGCCCGGGAGGCCGACCGGGCCTCGGGCCGGGCCGCCCGAGACCGCATCGGCCGGATCAACGAGGCGGTGCAGCAGGGCGACACCCTTTCCGAGGGATTCGCCCGCACCGGGAACTACTTCCCCGACGTGGTGCGGGAGCTGGTCCGCGTGGGCGAGCAGACCGGCCACCTGCCCGAGGTCTTTCGCCAGCTCGCCGACCATTACGAGCTGCGCCTGAAGCTCCGGCGGGAGTTCCTCAGCGCGATCACCTGGCCGCTGGTGCAACTCATCCTGGCCCTGGCCGTGATCGGGCTCCTGATCCTGGTCATGGGCATCATCGGGGACATCCGCGGCCAAACGATCGACATCCTCGGGTTCGGCCTGGTCGGGCCCAAGGGGCTGGCGATCTACCTCGGCTTCCTGGCCGGGGTGGCGGCGCTGTTTGGGTTGGTCGTCTCTTGCATCCGCCGCGGCATGGTCTGGACCCGGCCGGTCCAGCGCCTGGTGATGCGGGTGCCCAAGATCGGGCGCATACTCGAGACCCTCGCCATGGGCCGGTTCGCCTGGTCGCTGAGCCTGACGCTGAAAGCCGGCGTGGAGGTCCGCCGGGCCATGAAGCTCGCCCTTTCGAGCACGCGCAACGCCCGCTACACCGACCGCATCGAGGCGGTCGACGGCGAGCTTTCGTTAGGCCACTCGATCCACGACGCACTCCGGGCCGGGGCCGTCTTCCCGGTCGACTTCCTCGACGCCGTGGCCGTGGGCGAGGAGTCGGGCAACCTGGTGGAATCCATGGCTCACCTCTCCCGGATCTACCACGAGCAGGCCCGGGCCGCGTTGGGCGTGCTCAACACGCTGCTGGGCGTCGTCGTCTGGCTGATCGTCGCCGCCTTTATCATCGCCATGATCTTCCGGCTGTTCAGCTTCTACCTCGGCGTGCTCAACGATGCGATGCCGTAAGACGGAGTGGGAAGTAGGAAGTGGGGAGTGGGAAGTGTTGATAGCCGCGGGCGGCAGCCCGCGGAGGTGCGGCGGACGCCGCTCGACGCGTCCCTATGACAAGAAGTCCGCAACAAAAGGTAAACCCCGATGGCCCGATACGAGTGCTCTGTCTGTGGATACATCTACGATGAAGACCAGGAGGGGACCGGCTGGGCTGCGCTGGGGGACGACTGGGTCTGTCCGCAGTGCGGCTCGGACAAGTCGCTGTTTAGCCGCGTCGCGGGGGACGAGGCCGACGGTGGCCGAGACGCCGCGGGCGCGGAATCGACCACTGCGGAGACGGCGGCGGCGGCCACTCCGGAGACGCCGCGCCCTGCCACCTCCAGCGCCTCAGCCGCTCCCGTTGCACGGAACACGCCCATCGAACCGACCCTCGAGCTGATCCACGCCCTGGCGCGGGACGGCCTGGAGTTGACGGGACATCACGGCCCGATGGGGGCGATGGGGGTTCCACGCTCGACGCTGCCCCCATGGGACGACATCCAGATCCTCCCGGCCCAATTGGCCACCAAGCCGCTGCCGGAAGACGTTGCCGTGGGCACGGAGCTGGTCCTTGGCCCGAACGCCAACAGGCCGCTCCGGCTCGAGATCCCCATCTTCGTTTCGGACATGAGCTTCGGGGCCTTGTCCGAGGAGGCCAAGAGGGCCCTGGCCGGAGGCGCCGAGCGGGCGGGGACGGCCATAGCCTCGGGCGAAGGGGGGATGCTCCCCGAGGAGCAGGCCGCCAATTCACGCTATCTGTTCGAACTGGGCTCGGCCAAGTTCGGCTACTCCGAAGAACTGCTCAGGAAGGTGCAGGCGTTTCACTTCAAGGCCGGGCAGGCGGCCAAGACCGGGACCGGGGGGCACCTTCCGGGCAACAAGGTGACCGCCACGATCGCCCGGGTCCGCAACCTGCCTGAGGGGCAACCGGCCGTCTCGCCACCGGCCTTCCCCGACTTGACCACGCCGGACGACTTTCGCCGGTTCGCCGACCGGGTCCGGGAGCTTTCCGGTGGCATTCCGGTCGGCATGAAGCTCTCGGCGCAACACATCGAGGAGGACATCGAGTTCGCCCTCGAAGCGGGCGTCGATTATATCATCCTCGACGGGCGCGGCGGCGCCACGGGCGCGTCGCCGTTGATCTTCCGCGACCACACCTCCGTGCCCACGATCCCGGCGTTGGCGCGGGCCCGCCGCTTCCTCGATCGCCAGGGCCGCTCCGACGTCACGCTGATCATCACCGGCGGACTGCGAACCCCGGCCGACTTCGTCAAGGCCCTGTGTCTGGGGGCCGACGGCATCGCGATCGCCAACGCGGCGATTCAGGCCATGGGCTGCGTGGCGGCAAGGATTTGCCACACGAACAACTGCCCCTCGGGCGTTGCCACCCAGAAGGAAGAACTCCGGGCACGGCTCGACGTCGAGGAGTCTTCGGCCCGGCTGGCCCGGTTTCTCACCGCCTCGGTCGAGCTGATGAGCGTGATGGCCCGGGCGTGTGGGCACACGCACCTCCGGCAGTTCAACCGAAACGACGTTACGACCTGGAAGCGGGAAATGGCCGAACTCAGCGGCATCGAGTATGCCGGGGTTGGCTGGTCCCCGCCGGAAACCGAATACCCGAAGCCAAGTGTTCCCCGACCCAAGAAGGAGGAATCTCGTCCCATGTCGACCCAAGACAATCTCCAAGCGGCGTTCGCCGGCGAGAGCCAGGCCAACCGAAAGTACTTGGCCTTTGCCAAGAAGGCCGAGGCCGACGGCCGACCCCAGATCGCCAAGCTGTTCCGTGCCGCGGCGGCGGCCGAGACGGTCCACGCCCACGCCCATCTCCGCGTCATGGGTGGGATAAAAGACACCACGCAGAACCTCCAGGCCGCCATCGACGGCGAGGGGCACGAGTTCAAGGAGATGTACCCCCAGTTCATCAAGGAGGCCGAGGCCGAGGGCAACAAGGGGGCGGCCATCTCGTTCCGCAATGCCAACGCCGTCGAGGAAATACACTACAACCTCTACAGCGAGGCCCTCGCGGCCCACGAGGCCGGCAACGACCTGCCCGAGGCATCGATCCACGTCTGTGAGGTGTGCGGGAACACGGTGGTGGGCGAAGTGCCCGACAAGTGCCCGGTCTGTGGCGCCCCGGCAGCGAAGTTCCGGGAGGTCCCTTGAAGACCGGGCGACGAAAAAGGGGACCTGGTTTATTCTGTGCGAAGCACCGTTCGGGCCGTTCCGGCAAAATATACCAGGTCCCCTTTTTCGTCAGGTGGCGTCACTCCACCCGCCACGCCTCGAGCGACTTCTCCGTGGCCACGATGAGGACGCCGCGGCCGTCCTGCTCGGCGGTGGCCAGGCCGGTGAGACGCGCGCCGTAGCTGAACTGATCGATGCGCTTGCCGTCGGGCGAGAGGACGTGGATCGAGCCGTCGCCGCCGGGCAGGAGCCACTGGCCGACGGCGCCGGGAAAGAGCCGCCCGGGTACGACCTCCTCGATCTGGCGCTCGTGAACTCCCAGCGGCAGGGGATAGTTCCACAGCTCGCGCCCCTCGAGGTCGAGGCCCACGGCGATGCTGCGGTGCTCCGGTGTAGCGCTTAAGGCGCACCACTCCGGGCGCCCGTCGCCGGTCAAGTCCGCGGCGACCACCCAGTGCAACGCCCGGTTGCGAAGCGCCACCTCGCCGATCGGCTGTCCGTCAGGACCCACCTCGGCCAGCGAGCCGTTGCGGTTGGTACAGAAGAGATGTCGTTGCCCTCGGGCATCGGGCGGGCCCACGGCCAGGCAGCCGACCTCGACGATCCGGCGGTTCGACCAGATCCGCTTCCCCTCTAGCGAAACCCCCTGCGCGCCGACCAGCCCCCAGTAGCCCACGCAGGCCTCGATCGTTCCGTTGCCGTCGAGATCGGCCAACCGGACGTCGGAGATACCCTGGTGTGGATTTTCCAGCGCGTCGGCGGGGAAGCTCAGCAGCTTCTGGAACGCGGCGTCAAAGAGATGGAACCGCTGCTCGCTCACGGCAAACGCGGCCACCAGCATCCGGCCGCTGCGGTCGACCGCCGTGCGGAGCTTGCTGACGGCCTCGGATTTCTCGATCGCAAGCTCGTGCTGGGCGATCACCTTGCCGTCCAGCCCGACCTCGGCCACGGTGCGCCAGCCCTCGATCACCAGCAGCTTGCTCGTCCCGTCGGGCCCGCCCACCACCGCGACGTTGCCCGGCGAACGCAGCTCGCCGCACTTCCACAAGGGGGTCAATCGCAGGCGCTGCGGGTCGCTCCGCGGAGCGGTCTGCGCACGGGGTATTTCCATGGTGGTGACCTCCTCGGGCGATGCCTGGGCACCGCGCTCGAGGTCTTGCCGGTACTTCTCGAGCTCCTGGCGGTAGGCGGCCAGCGGCTCCTCGTAGATATCCTCGCCAGCCAGCACCTTGCGGAGGTCTTCGGAAAGCCTGTTGGTGAGCGCCTCCGGCGGGGGATTGCCGTCCACGACGTCCTGCACCACCCCCTTCCGGTCGATGACGAACAACAACGGCAACAGCCCGCCCGCGTTGAAGAGGTTGTCCCACTGGTGCTCCGGGTCGCGGACCACGGGCAGCCGGGCGCCGGCCTTCTGCACGGCCGCGACCAGGGCGTCGCCGGTCACCTCCGGCCGGTCGATGCTCGCGGCCAGCCAGACCACGTCGGCGTTGGACTGCCACTGGGCATGGACTTTGCCGAGCGTGGCCAGGCTGTCGAGGCTCGGCTTCCAGGCGCTGTCCCAGAAGTCGAGCACCACCACCTTGCCGGCCAGCGACTGGGCCGTCACCCGATTCCCCTTGAGGTCGACGAACGCAAACGGGGGCACCTTCTTGCCCAAGAGCTGCGCGGGATGCGGCGTGATGAAGAACTCGACCTCCCGGGCTTCGGCGGGCACCTCGAACTGAAACGCCACCGGGTCGACCGGCTGGTTGAGCCGTGCGCCCTCGAAGTCGGCCACCAGCGAGAGCGCCTCGACCGTGCCTTGTTGGGCGAACATCTGGCGCATCCCGTCCGTGGGGTACTCCAGGCGCCGAAGGGCGTAGCTCTTCGGGTCGATCCAGAAGACCGCGCTTCCGTCCGGCCGCTTGACTTGGACCCGCGCGTACGTGCGGTCGCCGATCCTGTCCGGCTCGATCAGCGACGTGCTCTCGGCGTTGGCCAGGAACATCGACACGGGGTCTTCGGCCAGCAGCCAGGTCAACTGCGGCGGGGCCCCGAATGCCGCCGCGGAGATCGCCGTAAGCAGCACCGGGTCGTACTCGATCGCCCGGGCCGTAAGCCGCTCGGGGGCCGGAAGCGAAAGGACCTGGCCGGGCAGGTCCTCGATCGCCGCGCGGAACCGCTCGCCGTCGCAGACAATCTTCGCCCCGTATGCCTCGATGCGGAGCCGGTCGGGCCGCTTGAGCGTCACCGAGAAGTTGACCGTCTCTTCGTTCTTCACGCCGTCGATGACGGCCACCATGTGGGCCCGCCCCGCGTCGGCGTAGCTGGTCGCCTGCTCGTAGGCCGCGGCCACCCGGCGAAGCAACTGCTCGGCGTCGGTCGGCATGTCGGCCGGGAGCCCCGAGTCCGTCGCGGCAGAGCCCGCGCCGCCTTTTTCCCCGCGGCCAGCGGGGCGCTGTTGTTTCGTGTCGCCGTCCGAACTCTTTTCGGAAGAGCCGCAGCCGCCCAGCGCGAGCCCGAGCAGGGCCGCGCCAAGGACGCTCAAACCAGCCAACCGGAACCTGCGACGTGCAGCGAGTTCGTTTCGCTTAAGGGGCATAGTTCAATCCTTGTGACCATTCAGCCAAGCGGCGGAACGTTATGTACGACGGCCTTCCAAGGCCGTCGGGGGCTCGTATGTAATGGCGACGGCCTTGGAAGGCCGTCGGGGGCTCGTATGTAATGGCGACGGCCTTGGAAGGCCGTCGTACTCCAGACTGCTGGACGAACACCGCTCGCAATTATTCCGGAAACCCGGCGTCCGGGTAAAGCTCGACTTCTTGACCGGCCCGGCCGCGAGCGCGATAATCAATTTCCGACAAATACACTTACCTGAACTACCCGGATTCCGTAAGTTAACGCCATGGCGCTCTTGCGCTACGGAAAGCGTGCGACGGTCGAGCTCGAATGCGGAGCCGGACCGCCCTTCGAATGTGGCTCGCCGGCGGGCCCGCCGCTTGCCGACGTGCCGGGCGCCGTGGCCGAGGCGCTGAACAACCCCCTCGACTATCCCCCGCTCGCGAAGGCCACCACGCCGGGCGATCGCGTGGTCCTGGCGCTCGAACCGGGCCTGCCCCACACGGCGGAGGTCGTCGCCGCGGTCGTTGAGAGGCTGGTCGACGCCCCGGTCGATCCCGATGGCATCACCGTGCTGGTCACCCGGGCCGACGCCGACGGGACCGACGACCCGCGATTTCTGATCCCCCAGCCGCTGCGCCGCCGCATCGGCCTGGCCGTGCACGACCCGGGCGACCGCCGACAGCTCGCCTACCTGGCCGCTGCCGAGAGCGGCGAGCCGATCCTGCTGGGCCGCGTCCTGCACGAGGCCGACCTGGTGCTGCCCGTCGGGTGCGTGCAGGGTGAGTCGGCTTCCGGCTATTTCGGCATCCACGGGCTGCTCTATCCCGGTTTCGCCGACGAGCGGACGCTGCACCGGTTCCGCGCGCTGGGGTCGCGGGGCGGACAAGACCGCAGCGGGAGCGCGAATGCCCGGCGGCGGGCGCTGGCCGAGGAGGCCGACCACGTGGCCTGGCTCCTGGGGGTCAATTTCACGATCCAGTTGGTCCCGGCGGCGGGCGACGGGGTGCTGGAGGTGTTGGCCGGGCAGAGCGACGCCGTGGCCCGCCGCGCACGCGAGCGCTACCACGCGGCCTGGGACCGCACCGTGCCCGAGCCGACCAGCCTGGTGGTGGCGGCCATTGCGGGCGGGCGGCGGCAACAGACCTGGGAGAACGTCGGGCGGGCCTTGGAGGCGGCACTGGAGGTGGTCGAGGACGGGGGGGCGATCGCCGTCTGCTGCGAGCTGGCCGAGAAGCCCGGCCCGGCCGTGAAGCGGATCGGGACGCCCGGTTCCCGCCGGGCGGCGCTGAAGCGCATCAACAAGGACCGGCCCCCCGATGCCCTGCCCGCTGCCCAGCTCGCCCGGGCCCTGGACCGCGGCCAGGTCTACCTGCTCAGCCGCCTGGAGCCCGCCGTGGTCGAGGACCTGGACATGGTCTACGTTGCGGCGCCCGAAGAGCTGGCTCGCCTTGCCCGGCGCCACCGCACCTGCACGCTGCTCTCCGACGCCCCCCGGGCCGTCGTACGTTGCGGGCACCCTTGAGCCGCTTGCGGCTTCGCCCCATGGCCGACCTCCAATCCCAAATCGCCGCCAACCTCGCCGACGTGCAGGGCCGGATCGCCGAGGCCGCCGCGCGCAGCGGCCGGCGTCCGGACGAGGTCCGCTTGGTCGCGGTGACCAAGTACGTCGAGCCGGAGACGATCCGGCCGCTAGTGGCTGCCGGGTGCCGCCTGCTGGGCGAGAACCGGCCGCAGCACCTCTGGCACAAGGCCGAGGCCCTGGCCGACCTGCCGGTCACCTGGCACCTGATCGGGCACCTGCAGCGCAACAAGGTGCGGCGCACGGTCCCGCTGGTGGCCATGATCGAGTCGGCCGACAGCCCGCGCCTGGTGGCGGCCGTCGACGAGGCCGCCGCGGAGCCGGACCGGCGCGTGCCGTTGCTCTTGGAGGTGAACGTCTCGGGCGAAGAGGCCAAGCACGGCTTCGAGCCCGACGCGGTTGGCCCGTTGCTCGACGAGCTGCCCGGCTACCGGCACGTCGAGGTCCGCGGGCTGATGTGCATGGCCCGTTGGGGCGGCGGCCCGGACGCCGCGCGCCGCGACTTCGCCGCGCTCAGGGAGCTTCGCGAGCAGCTCCGCGCCGACTGCCCCGAAGGCGTCGCGCTCGACGAGCTGTCGATGGGCATGAGCGGCGACTTCGAGGCGGCCATCGAGGAGGGCGCCACGCTGGTGCGTATCGGCTCGGCGCTCTACCACGGCGTTTTGTGAAGGGCAGGTGCGGAACACGTATCCCGAATTTCTCACCACGGAGTCACGGAGAACACGGAGCCAATCGAAAAAAGGGCTTCGAGCGATACCACTGAGAACACGCGGTCGCTTGATGCAGATTGTCAGCTATCCTACCCAGACCCTTTTCTCCGTGCTCTCCGTGTCTCCGTGGTGAGTTCCCTGGTGAGAAGTGCGGTATGATGGACCTGAGACCCCATCCCCAAGGCACGATTCTCCCCGTTCGCGCACAAGCCGGGGCCCGCAAGAACGAAATCCGCGGCGTGCAGGACGGGATGCTCAAGGTCTCGGTGACCCAGGCCCCCGAGCGGGGGAAGGCCAACAAGGCCATCGCGGCCCTGCTGGCCAAGACCCTGGGGCTCAAGAAGTCGCAGATCGAGCTGCTCGCCGGCCCGAGCAGCCCGAAGAAGCAATTCCTCGTCCGCCAAGCCACGCCGGAGCAACTCTTGGCGACGATCGAGCGGGTCCTGCCGGGCTAGGCATTGTCGAAAGACCGCCGTGGGTGCCAGGGGCAGCTTGCCTGCCCCTGCCGAATCCCGGGGTTCAAGGGCGGACAAGCCGCCCATGGCACCCCGTACCCGAGTCTCCCGACAAAGCGCACTATGTCTACAGCCCCATCTTCCGCAGGTTCTCGGCACACTGCTTCACGCTCTCCAGCGGCGTGCCGGCGTAGCTCTCTTGCTCGGCGATGTACCACTCGGTGCCGCCGACGGTTTCGCAGAGCTCGAAGATCCGCTTCCAGTCGACTTCCCCTTCGCCGATGGGCGCGCCTCGCTTGCCGCCGTGCTCTTTGAGGTGGATGGTCTTCGAGCGCCCGGGGAAGCGCTTGAGCACGGCGTAGGGGTCGCCCCCGCCGCCTAAGCAGTTGCCCACGTCGAGTTGCATGGCCACGTCCGGGCCGGTGTTCAGGAACAAGAGGTCCCAGGCCGTCTCGTCGCCGATCTTGCGGAAGTCGCCGCCGTGGGCGTGGTAGCCGGTCAGCATGCCCTCGGGCTTGAGCTTCTCGGCCACCTCGTCGAAAAACGCGGCCGTCTTCTTGACGGCCTCGAGCGAATTGCGCATGTTGTCCGGCATCCCGGGCACGATCAGGTATTTGTTGCCGATCGTCTGGTGGAACTCGACGGTGCGCTTCAGCTCGTCGCCCTGAAGCGTGCCGAGGTGCGTGTGGGTGCCGCAGCACTTCAGCCCGTTGTCGTCGAGCAGCTTCTTGAGCTGCTCGGCCGAGTGGCCGTAGTAGCCGGCGAACTCGACCCCGTCGTAGCCCATCTCGGCCACGGCCTTGAGCACGCCGGCCAGGTCCTTGGCCGCGTCTTGACGGACCGAGTAGAGCTGCAGTCCCAGTGGGATCTTCTTCCGGCCCGCCGCGCCCAGCGCGGTCAGGGGGTTCAGCCCGGTGGCCCAAATGGCGCCGGTCCCGGCGCCGATTTTCAGCAGTTCACGTCGCGAGAGGTTCATGGGGTTCTCCAAAGCATCGAGGTTCTGCAAAGTGGCAAGGAAGTCGGGAACAGGCCGCACCGAGGCGGGTAGCCGCCGGTTGCGGGCGACCGGTTTGGCCGGTCCCGCCATTATAGCTCGGCCCGTCTCGGCTCGCACGTCGCAGCGAAAAAACGGGCCCGGAACGTGGGACGTCGCGGCAGCGTGCATGCGAACGCCCCCGCGGGCCTATTCTGCTTGCCGCTTTTCCTCCAGCGCCGCCAAGACCACGATACCCACAGGGGCGATCAATCCGAGCAATCCAAGCCACCACTTGTAGCCCTTGCCGAGGGCATAGAAGGTGCACGCGATCAACAGCAAAATCGAGCCGAGGATCAGGGACACCAAGATCATCCAGTTGTGGGGGTCGCCGGACGTCCAGAAATTGGACGGCCAGAAGAGCTGCACCATGTCGAGCAGCACGCAGCCGATAACTCCGCAGCAAAGGAACACCGCGTTGTTCGTGCTCATGTCTTCCCCTTTCTCAAAAAGCACTGCGTCCCTACGGCTATGACGAAAGGTTCAGTCCTCAATATAACACAAGGATGTGGCTCTCGCCCGCTAATGGTCGATTTCGCAGCTTGGCAGGGCCTCCTGGAGCTTGTTGACGCCCTCGGCGGTGACCCGCGTGTTGCGAAGCCAGAGCGACTCGAGGCCTGTCAGTCCTTTGAGGTATTCCAGCCCGGCGTCGGTGATCGACGTGTCGTCGAGGTGGAGCGTCTCGAGGCGGCGCAGGCGTCCGAGGCTCGCCGATCCCGCGTCGGTCACCCGGGTTTCCGACAGAGAGAGGTATTGGAGATTCCCCAGCCCTTCGAGGTGGACCAGTCCGGTGTCGGTCACGCGCGTGTCGCCCAGCGACAGGTATTCGAGGTTGCCGAGCCCCCTTAAGTGCCGGAGTCCCGCGTCGCCGACCGCGGTGTCGCGCAGGTCGAGTCGTCTCAGTTCCGCGAGGCTTTCCAGGTGGGTCAGCCCGGCGTCGGTCACGCGGGTTCCGTAGAGGAGAAGCTCCTTCAGGCGCGTGAGTCGGCGGAGGTGTTTCAGGCCGTCGTCGCCGACGGTGCTGCAGCCCAGGTTGAGCCGTTCGAGCTTGCCGAGCCGGCTTAAGTGGACGAAGGCGGCATCGTCGACGCGCACTCCGCGCAGCCGCAGCCACGTAAGGTCCGGCATCCAGGCGAGGTGCTCGATCTGCTCGTCCGTAAGATCGAGGTACTGCCGCCGGCAAATGATCACGCGGCGAACCTTCAGGAAGAAGTCGTCGCCCAACCAGCGTCGGGCCCAGGCCGGGCCGGGGGGCGGCGGGTGGGGCCCGGCGTTCTCCTCGTGATAGTACTCGACGTGACCCAACGCCGAGATCGCCTCGACCGCTACCTTCTGCCGCTTGGCCGCACGGATCTTCACCGCCAGCCAACTCATGCCGATGCTGGCCAGCAGGACCAGCACCAGCAGGGCCCGTAAGCTGTATTGGAACCAGCGGCGTTTGGATTTGGGCTCCGACATGGGCGTCTTTGGAGTGCGGCGATGAATCGCCACACTCCAAATTCTCGCGTTATCACGAAGCCAACTCTTCAACGAACTCCCTCGCCCGCTTCGCGCTGGCCAGCAGCTCCGGCAGTTCGCCGCGCGCGAGGCATTCGATCACCAGCGGGCCGGCGGTGAAACCGCCCTCGCGGAGCTTGGCCATCACTTCGGGGAACCGCACCCGGCCCGTGCCGGGGTCGATCATGACGTCTTTGCGCGGCTTGCCGTCCTCTTCGGTCATGCGGAAGTCCTTGACACACATCCCCGTGACCAGCCCGGCCACGCTGGGCGCGTCGTCGACCGGGTCGAGCCGGCCGTCGGAGTAGAAAAGGATGTTGCCCGGGTCGTACCAGAGGGTGAAGCTCGGGTGGTTGACGCGCTTGACGATCTCGCGGAGCTGCGGCCCGGTGGCGTTCTTGCCGCCGTGGGGCTTCAGCACCATGCCGACCCGCTTCTCGGCCGCGTAGTCGCAGCACTCGGCGACGGCCTTGTAGTAGTCGTCGAAGAGCTTCTCGTTGCCGATGCCGCCGAGCATCAGGGCCGCGCTGCCGGCGGCGGCGCAGTTGTCGATCAGCCGCCGCAGTCCGGCAATGCCTTCGTCGAACGACTTCTGGACGTTGAATCGCCCGCCGTACGTGCAGGGGACGGTCATCCCCCGCTGGTGAACTTCCCGGCCGATCTTGGCGGCTTCCTCGGGCGCGGTATCGACGGAGATTACCAGCCGGGGGTCCTTGGCGGTCATCAGCCCGGCGTGCTTGAAGCCCGCCTCGGCAATGGCGTCGAGCGCCACGCGATAGTCGTGCTCGCCCCAGGGCCGGGTGAAGCACCCGATCTGCCAGCCGGCGGGGGCTTGCGGCGTGGCTGCCGTGGCTGAGAGCGCGCGGAGCCAAGGTGCGGTAACGGTGGCACTTGCGGCGGAGACGGCGACTTTCAGGAAGTCTCGGCGATCGGGGGGGCGCATGGACATGGTGGGGCTCCTTTGTCTGGGGCAAGCCGCCTCGAGGGGGCTGCACGTTACCGGTCGAACAGCTCGGAACCGCCGGCCGCATCGCCGGCGACCGTCAGGTCGTCGGGGTCGAAAGTAATCCGGCGGATGCTTCTTCGGTCGTCCACGGGCACCATCAATCGGCGTTCTCGGTCACTGAGTTCATCACGGCTTTCGGCGTCTTCCCAGAATACTTGTTCCCGGACTTGGTTCACCGTACCGCGGAGTCGGGCGAACGTGCCGTAATCGATGGTGAACAGATCGTGGCGCACGCCCGGACGGTCGGGGTGGGAATACGTGCCGTTGAGCCGGTGAAGAACACGCTCCCTCAGCAACCGGACCAGGCGGGGGTTTTCCGCCTTGCTCGACTCGACGAGGAACGTGCGCGACTTGTAGCCCTTCAGCACGTGGTTGACGAGGTACTCCAGAGTTTCTCGGGCCGTCGCTTCAGCGTAGACGTTTCCGGCCTTTTCCGAGTCGAACCAGGAGATCGCCGCCTTGACGACGTTGGGCGCACTGATTGCTTTGGAGGCCGCGGATTGACGAAACTCGTCGAAATAGGCTCGCGAGAATATGCAGAGGAAGTCGCGGCAATTCCCCTCGGCGGCGCGGACCAGCTCCACGAAAACCTTCTGTTGAGTGAAGAGCCTCTTGACGACCTCAGCCTCCTTGTGACGCTCCGGGGCGGAGAGGTCCCACTGCAAATGGAATCCGAGATGGTTGTAGAGCAACTGGGCGAAGAACTTGGTTACGAATTCCCGTTTCTCGTCGTAGACCAAATAGCGGTCCATGTCGATGGAATCCGGGATGTCTGCCCCGCGCTCCAGGCCGATGCGGTTGCCGTTGTGGCGGACGGAAAACTTGTACTGGTAATTGACGGCCAGGATCTTCGCGGTGATTCGCGGGACGCAGAGGACACCGCGCTTGAGGAACTCGGCTAGGAACGGCTGGGCATCCAAAGGCACTTGCGCCCATTCGTCCAGAATGACGTAAACGCGATGCGCCCCGAGATCCTCGACGACCTGCTCCAGCGAATCCGAGATTTGGCGGTAGTTGAACAGCGACTCCGGCGTCCCACTGCTCGGTTCCATCGCCCGAACGAAGCCTTCCGTCAGCTTGCCGATAATCCCGTTCTGCATCTTAAGGTCCGGCCATTCCATGCGGAGGGCCTCGTCCAACAGATCGGTGCCGAACTGATTCAAGAAGGCGATGAAGTACTTGCGTCCAATGACTTCGGGGGCCTGGTCCGACCCGCCGTAGCCGCTCCCCAGCCGCGTGCAGTCGATGTACAGCGCCAGTTCCCCGTGCTCGACGGCCTCCTTCTGGAACGCCCGTAGCAGGTGCGTCTTGCCCGTCCCGCGGCGCCCCAGAATTACCTGGGAGTCGGGAGAATGTACGCGATCGAACAGGTCGCTGCGAACAAACACTTCCGCCAGGTCCCCCAGCTCCATGCTCTTCTCGGCGCGGCGCTGGATGGCTGCCACCGCCTGGCGGAAAGCGGGGGTCTGTAGAAGATGGGGCTCATCTTCCATGGCCAACTCCAATTCGGAGCGAGACGATTGGCAACTGCTGCTACGACCAGTATCAGCCAATCGGACCTCTCGTACAAGGCCCGCCATCTTGCCCGCATTCCGAGGTGTGGCCTCGAGTCCGGGATCATCCCTTGCCAGGCCCGATGCGGCCCGATCTAAGACGCGAACTACTTGCTCTCCAACGGGATCACCCCGTCCCAGTCGGACGGCGGGGTGCGGTTGTTCTGGGCGATGTAGACGGTCAGGAAGTCCTTGACCTGGTCCTCGGTGGGGATCCGGTGCAGCAGCTCGAGGGCCTCGGGCCAGGCGCCGGAGAGGAAGGCGTCGAGCGCCGATTCGTAGAAGCCCAGGTGCTCGTCGCTCAGCTCGGGCATCTCGGCGGCCGGGGGCAGAAGCTCGCTGACTTCCAACGGGGCGTCCAGCCCGTAGGGCCGCACCACGGCCAGGCGCCGCACCCGGGCCACGTCGCGCGGCACCTGCTCGCGCACGGCCCGGGCGGTGGTCTCATCGAGCAGGATCGCCGCGCGGAGCACCTTGGTCATCCCCTCCAAGCGCGAGGCGAGGTTCACGACCGGCCCGATCACGGTGACCTTCACTTGGTCGACGGTGCCGATCTTTCCGGCCACGGCCTTTCCGGTGGCCAGGCCGATGCCGGCGCGGAACCCGGCGGTCGCCTGGAAATCGCGGCGGATGGCCAAGGCGGCGCGGCAGCTCCGCACCACGGCGTCGTCCTGCCTAAGCGGCCAACCCCAGAAGCCCATGGCCGCGTCGCCGTGGAAGTCGCCGACCACGCCCCCCTCGTCGCGGACGTGTCGGGTGGCGATGCCCAGGGCCCGGCTCACGCGAGCGAGCAGTCCCATCAGGTCGTCGGCCGAGCGCTCCGTCTCGCGGGAAAAGCCCCGCAGGTCGCAGAATAGGACCGAGACCTCGCTTTCGCGCGGGGCGAGCGCTTGTTCGGGGTCCTCGGCGGAAAGCGACCGCAGCACCACGGGCGAGAAGAACTGGCTCAGCGCGGCCTGCTGGTGCTCCAGGAGCCGCATCTGCCAAAGCGCCCCGAGCATGGCGGCGACCAGCTCGGTGAACTTGACGTCCTCGCGCAAGTCGGTCGGGTCGGCCGAGGAGTGGGGCGTGGCCCGCTCGACGTCGAACCGCCCGGCCACGTACAGGGCCCAGCCGGCCGAGGAGCGGCCCGGCACCGGGGTGCAAATTGCCCAGTCGTAGTTCTCGCTTTCAGTGTATTTCCCCTTGCCGCGCCCCGGGCCGCCGTGCCAGACGTGCAACACGCTCTGGCCCTGGCCGACCGCTTCGAGGATCAGCCCCTGGCTGGGCTGGAAGTCGCCGGTTACCACCAGGCGCCGGTCCCAGTGCAGCACGCGGACCTCGCCGGCGTCGCCCGGGGGCGCGGGGGCTTCTTCACCGGAATCCGCCCCGGGCAGCGGCCCGTCGGCCGCCACCACCGCCGCGGCGTCGGCCCGGGGCACCCCGGCCAGAAGCACCGTGACCAGACGCACGAACAGCTCGGCGTCGCCGGCCGCCCCGGAGATGACCTCGGGCAGCCGGCTGAGCACCTCCAGCCGGTGGTCGGGGTTGCGAAAGCGGACCTCCTTGAGGTACTGCGCCGAGAAGGACTGCTGCTGCACCGGGGCCGGCACGTCGACCGAGATGCTCACCCGCTGGTCGGCCAGCGTGAAGGTGGTTTGCCCCACGACGAAGTGCTCGCCGGGCACCAGCGCGAACCGCTCCTCTTCGCGGCCGCGGAAGTAGACCGGGTTGCGGGCCTCGGGGAGCCGGGCCACTTCGAGCCGGGTGCCGGTCCACTGCACGCGCAGGTGGCGCCGCGAGACCTGGTGGTCCCAAGGCACTCCCCAGGCCCCGCCGGCCCGCCCCAGCACGATCTCCTGGCGCTCCGGCAGGCTCCGCCGCCAGCGCTGCTGAGGTTCGGTCCCTTGGGCGATCAGGTCGGGCATGGGATTGAAGGAGACAGGAGACAGGAGTCAGGAGACAGGAGTCAGGAGTCAGGAGTCAGGAGACAGGAGACAGGAGTCAGGAGTCAGGAACCGCGTTCGATCCCTCGGATGTATCCTTCGAGGAGCCGGCTAACCTCGATTAAATCGTCTCTCAAGGGATCCGTCTCACCGTAGTCCAGATCGCGTGTCAACAGGAGGAAGTATCTTACCTCTTCCAGCGACGGCTGTGCGATATTCAGGAAACGCACTTTCTCCGGTTTGGCTCGCCGCTTGAATCCCTCGGCGATGTTGGCCGGAACGGAAACCGCGGCACGTCGAATCTGTGACGTGACGCCATAGATTTCGCTTTTCGGAAAACCCGCAGAAAGGCGATACACCCTCAGCACCAGGTCGTGCGCCTTCTGCCAGACAGTCAGGTCTTCGAAGCTTCTGGCTGGCTGTCTCCTATCGCTCACCCCTCCCCCCTTTCTCCTATCTCCTGTCTCCCGACTCCTGTCTCCTGACTCCTCCCCCCCTACTTCCCCTTCAACGTCGCCGCGAACTTCCACACGCCCGCCATGACCAGCCCGATCATCACCAGCGCGGCGGCGCCGTAGCCGATTAGGCTTAGGCGAAGCCGGTCGAGCGTCGAACCGATGGCGGTCTCGTAGGCCTGCTGCACGATCACGACCCAACCCGTGCTTTCACCCCGCAGGACGATCGGCTGCAGCTTCGCCAGCCAGCGGCCGTGGTATTCGTCGCCTTCGGGGTCCTCGGCCATCGGGTCGTGGTAGTTTTCCTGGCGCCGGCGGTCGACGGGCAGGTGCTCTTCGGCGAGCCGATGATCCTTGAAGCGGTCGGGGAGCTTGCCCTGCTCCGAAAGCAGCTTGCCGAACAGCGGGTGGTCGAGGATGAGGCCCTGGTTTTGCCCCTCGCGGCGGTCGACTAGGACAGCGAACTGCTCCTGGAGCCCCGGCAACTCGACGAGTTGGCCCACCTTGACCGTCAGGGCCACCACGCCCAGAAACCTCTCGTCCGGGGGCGGGGAGAAGACGGGCGTCGAGATGGCCACGATCCATTGGTTGTTGGCCTGCGAGCGGAACACGGCCGAGAGGGTGGTTTCTTCGAGGTGCTCGCCCGGCGGCGGGCGCCACGTGCGGTCTTTCAGGTCGTCGGGGGCCCCGTTGAAGTAGCTTCGCCAGGTGTAGTTGTTGCCCACGGTCGTGGTGCGCGGCGGTTGGGGCGTGGGGACGCGCACGGTGGAGACGCCCTGCGGGTCGCAATAGAACCAGCTTGACACTTGGGCCCCGTCGTCCTCGCCCGGGGCCATGCCCGAGGGGATCGTCGCCAGGAACGCCCGTTCGAGGGCCTGCCGGGCCGGGTGCTCGCGGAACCGCTCGCGCAGGGGCTCGGCCTCGGCTTCCGCGAGACTCGGATCGGCCAGCTCGTCGAGCAGCTCGGCGATTTCCGGATTGGCCAGGGTCTCGGCCATGGTCTGGCGCAGCCCGGGCTGGGCCGCCAGATGGCGCACGGCACTCCAGCGTCGTTCCAGCTCGAAGGCGGCGGTGCGCGCACCCAGCTCGGCCGCCAGCCCGTTGCTGGCCAGCGCGCTTTGGACCAGCGCCCGGTCCGACTGCTGCACGGCGGCGCTGAACCCCCGCCAAGCGAACCAGAAGACCACGAGCAGCACCAATGCCGGGGCGATCGCCCCCAGGAGCACCAGGGGGCGGCGGCTTCGGGCCTCGTCGCGGGCGTCCAGGGCGTCGAGCACCGCCTGGACGGTCGGAAACCGCTGCTCGGAGTCGGCCGCCAGGCAGCGGTCGACGATCTCGGCCAGGGCCCGATCCACGCCCCGCACGCGCCGATGCCCCTGCGGCGGCGGCGATTCCTCGATCAGCTTCCGGTAGTGCGCAAGCCGCGCGACGAGCTGCGGCGTCTTCTCGATCCGGTCGGCCGCCTCGCTCGCGCGGTGCGGCGGGCCGCCGGTGATCATGCAGTAGAGCAATGCCCCCAGGGCGTAGACGTCCCAGCGGGCGTCGGGCACGGCTTCGAGGTCGGCCTGCTCCGGGGCCATATAGAAGAGCGTGCCCAGGGCAGGGGCCTGCTCGTGCGAGAGGCGCGATTGGCCGAAGTCGGCCAAGCGCGGGCGCCCGTCCTCGTCCAAGAGCACGTTGGCCGGCTTCAGGTCGCAGTGGAGCACCCCCTTGTTGTGGGCGTGGACCAATCCCACGGCCACGTCGCGGAACAGGGCCACGGCCTCGTCGGCCGGCAGCGGGCCCTGGGCGATGCGGTCGGCCAGCGAGCCCCGCTCGAGGTACTCCATGATGTAGTAGGGCGGCTCCGAGTCCCAGCCCACGGCCAAGAGCTGCACCACGTAGCGGTCGGCGAACAGGAAGGCCAGCTTCTCGACCTCGCGGCTTAAGAGCGACCAGTCGAGTCCCCCCCGGTGGGCGTAGAACTTGATCGCCACGCGGCGTCCGGTGTTCCGCTCGCGGGCGACCCAGACCTCGCCGTAGGCCCCCACGCCGAGGAGCCGGTCGGCCTCGTAGCCCGCCAACTGGGCCGGCGGCTGCCCCCGCTGGAGGCTCATTTCTCGGGCACGTCGGCGCTGGGGCGCGGCCTGCGGTTCCGTGGGGTCGGTGCTCATGGTTTTCAGTATACCGAGGGCGGCGGGCAGTGCGGAGTGGGAAGTGGGGAGTGGGAAGTGGGAAGTGGGAAGTAAACGCTGCCGCTTGCGGCTTCGCACCGCAGCAGCTCCCGCCGGAAGTTGACATGCCGCGGGCCCGGATGTAGAGTGGCTCCGTTGCGTCCCACACCGTTTCAGGAGGTTCACACCATGCAACGCATCGTCACTTTATCTTGTCTGGCCGCGTGGTTCCTGCTCCTTGCCGTGCCGGGGACCGCACCGGGCGCGGAGGAGGGCTGGATCAGCCTGTTCGACGGCCGTTCGATGGACGGCTGGAAGACCGCCACCGAGAACCCCGACACCTGGAAGATCGAAGACGGGGCCCTGGTCTGCCACGGGCCGCGGTGCCACCTGTTCTACGTGGGCAACGCCGCCCCGTTTAAGAACTTCCACTTCAAGGCCGAGGTGATGACCACCCCGGGCAGCAACTCGGGGATCTACTTCCACACCAAGTACCAGGAGACCGGCTGGCCCAAGCAGGGCTACGAGGCCCAGGTGAACCTCACCCACAGAGACCCCAAGAAGTCGGGCAGCCTCTACGGCGTGGTCAACGTGGCCGACCCCCCGGCCAAGGACAACGAGTGGCACACGCAGGAGATCCTCGTCGAGGGGAAGCGGATCGTAATCAAGATCGACGGCCAGACGATGTGCGACTACACCGAGCCGCCCGACAAACAGCCCGCCCCCGACTTCCGCCGCGTGCTCGAAGGCGGCACCTTCGCCCTGCAAGGCCACGACCCGGGGAGCAAGGTGTTCTTCCGCAATATCCGGGTGAAGAAGCTGCCGTAGTCCCGCACTGCGACGGGGCATTGACACGCGGCCGAAGCGGTTGTCTATAATGGCGAACGCAGGTCGGGCATCTTCTTGCTATCCCCCCGATAGGGTGTGTTCGTCATGCCGGACACCCTTGCTTTGCCAGCCGACCTCCGCGGCGCCCGTGGCCGAAACGGGTTTACGCTCGTCGAGCTGCTCGTGGTCATCGCGATCATCGGGATCCTGATCGGGCTGTTGTTGCCGGCGGTGCAGGCGGCGCGGGAGGCGGCGCGGCGCACGCAGTGTGCGAACCATCTGAAGCAGATCGGTCTGGCGGCACACCATTTCCACGACTCCCATAGGCGGTTTCCGCCCGGCTACTTGGGGCCGCTGCCGCAGGCCATCCCGCCGCCCTGGAACGGGCAGCACGTGGGCGTGCTGGTGTTCGTGCTGCCTTACCTCGAGCAGGCCGCGCTGTACGACCGGATCAAGGAGGTCACGCTGCCGGGTGGCGAGCCGCTGCTGAGGATCGACTACGAAGGCCCGCCCTACTGGACGATCCAGCGCTGTTGGGAGCTGGCCCAGGAGCGGATTCCGACGTTTCTCTGTCCGTCGGACGACGCGGAACAGTCGACGTCCATGAAGACGACCATCCACATCTACTACCATCCGAACCACCCGACCTTCGGGCCGGCCGTGGTGTATCACGGGGCGTCGGAGCGGGACGGCGCCATGTCCGGCAACAGCGACGGGCTGGAGCTGGGGCGGACCAACTACCTGGGGGCCTGCGGGCGCGCGGGTGTGATCAACTACCCGTGGGACGTGCAGCACGGCGTGTTCTACAACCGCTCGAAGACCCAATTGCCCCATATCCACGACGGCTCCAGCCACACGCTGCTGTTCGGCGAGGTGCTGGGCCGGGGGAATAACTCCATCGATCCGGCCGCGGTGCGGCACTGGGGGCTTGCCTGGTTCGGCTGCGGGCTGATGTGGGCCAACTACGGCTTCGACTCCGAGGGCTACGCCAAGTTCGCCAGCGAACACCCGGGCCTGGTGCAATTCTGCCTGGCCGACGGGTCGGTCCGCGGCATCGGCACCGACGTGGATCAGCCGACCCTGCTGGAGCTGGCCACCATGGACTTCGGCGACCCGTCGGTCCTGCCGGACGACTGAGGGATGGTCGTGGCGGCACTCCGTGACGCCACCTTGGGTCAGTCGTTCAAATTTCATTGGGTGCGATCCGTCGTATTTCAGCGACGGGATCTCGACATAGCTCGACTCCCCCTCGAACTGAAGAGCGTAGTCGGCGGCGGCCGCGGGCACCACGCCCGGCGAGGGTGGCGGCTTTGCGGCTTGTTCACTCCCCGGATCCTGTTGCGGTGCACCTCCCGGGCGCACCAAGAGCAGCAATCCGAGAACCACAAACGCCGCCGCGCTGCCGCCGATGCCCAAGAGCATCCGCCGCTTGCGCTTCCGCCGCGCCTCGGGGCTGGTCGCCGGAACCGTCGGCCGTGGCTTGGTCGTGGAGGCCGATGGGAGTTGCGTCGGTGCTTCGCGTGCCGGTCTCTCGTCGGCTGGGCGTGCGCCGAGCCGGTCGCCCGTCTCTTCAATCCCTGACTGGTACGTGATCGTGTCGTCGATTCCGGTCCGGACCTTGGGCTCCGTCTTCACGCCGCCCCCGGAGAGGTGCTCGAAGAACGCCGCCAGTGCGACGTCGCTGGAAGGCTCCTTCACCGGGCGGCGCTCGGCCGGGCCGGCGCCGGACAAGCAGCCCTCGAGCGCCTCGATCACCTCGCCCATCGACTGGTAGCGGTCGTCCGGCGACTTGGCCACCATCTTCTGAAACACGGCGTCGAGCGGCTCGGGCACGTCGCGCCGGGAATCGAGTAGCGAAGGAACGGGCTTCTCGCGATGGGCCAACAGCACCTTGATCAGCGAGTCGCCGCTGTAGGGCGGTTCACCGGTCAGCAGCCGGTAGAGCGTGCAACCCAACGAGTAGACGTCCGCCCGGTGGTCGGCCGCGTGGGCATCCTCGGCCTGCTCAGGCGCCATATAGTCGCAGGTACCCATCACCTGCTCGCTGGCGGTCAGCCGCTCGGAACCGGTAGCCTCTGCCATGCCGCCGGGCTGGTCGATGCGGGCCAGGCCCATATCGAGCACCTTGATCGTACTTTCGCGGTCCACCAGCAGGTTGCCCGGCTTGATGTCGCGATGCACCACGCCGTGCTGGTCGCCACAATCAAAGTCCCGTCGGGAGAATACTCGGCCCAATGCCAATCCTCTACGGGGGCTGTTCCAAACTGTCTGCCCGAGCTGAAGTCCCAAACCGTGCAGGCGCCACCGTCGGCAGAGCCGCAATCGAAAAGCGCGATCGTCGATCCGCCGGGCGAAAAGGCCGCACGTGACTGAGACGTCTCATGTTTCCAACGGCACTCACCATTTTTCGCATCCCACACCAATGCCCCGTCTTCGGGTCGGAAGCAAACGACGTACTTGCCGTCCGGCGACAAGACTTCCGGAACGCCCACGTCATCCACAGAGCCCAGTTCGAGTCGCACCTGTCCCGCCACCAAGTCCCAGATCGGCCGCGCTCACGCCGACACCGGGGGCCGGCCGTTCCCAAGTCCTTCACACCCTCGGTGAAAGCCCACCCGCGAGAGTGAGTTGAAATAGCTCGCCCGACTCGGAAGTGAGACGACCCTCGCCGAGTGGCCCCGGTGGGATGCACTGCCGCGACCGAAAGCAACGCGAGCCGCGATAGTTGTGAACGTGGGCCGGTTCGCCGACAGGCACGGACGGTTGGCCGAAGCGTCGGTCCCATTGCACTATGCCGGGCGACCGGGCCGTTGAGCAGCTCACCGTCGAGTTCTACGCGTTCTATGCGCTGGGGTCAGGTCTTTCTTCACGATCTCAGACTGATTTGCGAGTCTTCAGCGAGTGACTGGGGACGTGTTTGGACAAGGCACCCTGCCGGCCGTAACATTGGGACCGTGTAGCAGAGTGTAGTTAACCGCCCTGAGTGCCCCTTAATTCCACGTAGTTCTGGACGATTCGCCAAGGTGGTAATAACTCGCAATTCTTCGCCAATTCTCGGGAGTTTCCGGCCTTTCCAGAGAGCCCGCTGTTACTTATCGTCGACCAGGAAGAAGACGAAGTTCGGCTTCTCGGCACCGGCGCAGGTTGCCGTCAGCGGGCCGGCAACCAGCATGGCGAGGACGGTAGACGTGGCTCGCATATCGTTCTCCTTCGTGGCATGGGACGAAAAGGGGACGGGGCGAATTTGTGCGAAGCACCCTTCGGGCCGTTACCGGTAGATTAGCCCCGTCCCCTTTTCGTCTACAGCGAAGCGAGGAACTCCCGCAGGGCCGCGTTGACCGCGGCCGGGTTCTCCATCGGCGACATGTGGCCCGCGTCGGGCACCTCGACCAGTCGGGCACCGGGGATGGCCGCGGCGATTCGGCGCATCTCGTCGGGCGGGGAGATCGCGTCCTCGCGGCCCACGACGACCAGCGTGGGGCAGTCGATTTCGGGGAGCATAGCGGTCACGTCGGGGCGCTCGGCCATGCCCAGCGAGGCGGCGGCAATCCCTCGCGGGTCGCTGTTCGCGATCACCCGCCTGAGCGACTCGCCCAACTCGGGCCGGTCCCGTAGCGTGGCCGCGGCCAGGAGCTTATCGGGCATGTTCTCCGCGAGCGAGTCGGGCCCCTCGCGGAGCACGTTCTCGGCCGTTTCGCGGCGCACCGCGGCGGCCTGGGGTGTATCGGCCCCGGCCCGGGTGTCGCAGAGGACCAACGCGCGGAGCCGCCCGCGGTGGCGCCGGAAGAACTGGAAGGCCACGTACCCGCCCATGGAGAGCCCGGCCAGCACCACCGGCTCGCCCACGCCCAGCGCGTCGAGCAGCCCGGCCACGTCGTCGGCGAACTGCTCCATGGTGACCGTGCCCTCGGTCACGTCGCTCCGGCCAAATCCCCGCAAGTCGGGGACGATCACGCGGCAGCGGTCCTTCAGGGCCTCGACCTGTGCGTCCCACATGGCGTGGTCCAGCGGGAACCCGTGGACCAGCACGACCGGCGGGCCGGAGCCCTCGTCGACGTAGGCGAGTCGGATGCCGTGGACTGCGAGCGTCCTCATCGTGGGTCCTCAGGGGCGTCGGCGAGATGCCTTGGTTCGGCGTTTCCCGGTAGCTCCTGGCCCGCCCGGCTTCCGGCCCACGGCGATCAGCCGTTGGGCGCCGGGGCCGTACTCGGCCCCTTCCAAGCTGCCGTAGAGCTTCACGTCGACGAAGCCGACCCGCTCCATCCGGTCCCGCAGCTCTTGGCCCGAGTAGGTGGTAAGGTGAAACCGGTAGCTCTTGGCCGTTCCTTTGCGGATCACGATCCACTCGTTCCGAATGCGGGTCCAGTCGTCGAATATCTCGCGGCACTCCACCAACCTGGCTCCGTCCGGGAGGACGCTGGAGGAAGTGCGCTGAAGGATAGCCGCCAAGCGCTCCTTGCCCATCACGTCGATCAGGCACGCCCCGCCCGGGCGCAGGCTGGCCAGCACGTTTTCCAGAACACCGACGTCCTCGCGCTTGTCGTCGAAGTAGCCGAACGAGGTGAACATGCTCAGCGCCAGATCGAAGGCACCGGGGCGCACGAAGTCGCGCATGTCCGTCTGCACCCACTGCACCTTGACCTTCTCGGCCCGGGCCCTGGCTCGGGCCTTGTCCAAGAGGTACTTCGTTCTGTCGACGCCGGTGACGGAGAACCCCCGCCGTGCCAGCGCGATCGAGCACCTGCCGGGCCCGCAGCACAGGTCCAGGGCCGACTTGCCCCCGGGGGCGGTCAGCTCCAGCGCCTTGTCGACCTGCTCGACCGCTTCGGCGAACCGCTTTTCGGGGAACATGAACGGGTACAGATCGCGCCAGAACGAGTCGTCGTCGAACCACTCCTTTCGGCGGATGCTTTTCATGGTGTTTCAGTCGAGCGCCCGGATCTTGATGTTCCGCCAGCGCACGTACAGCGGCTCTTCCCTGCCGCCCACGCCGTGGACCTGCAGGCCGATGAACCCTTCTTTCGACATCTCGTCGTCCGTCAGATCCGCGACCGGCTCGCCGTTGACCCAGGTCTTGATGTTGTTGCCCTTGGCCACCACGCGGTACTGGTTCCACCCGTCCTTCTTCAGCGTGATCTTCTTGCCGCGATCCTGGCTGAGCCAGCCGCGCCCGGTGGCCTCGCCGTAGATGTAGCCGGCCTCGCCGGGACCGACCTCGATTTCGACCTGCGGGCCGAACACGCGGTCGTTCTCCTTCAGATTGCTGCGGATCTGCACGCCGCTGTTCAGCGCGGGGTCGTCCTGCACCTCGAAGAGCAGCTCGAAGTCGGTGAACCGCTCCTTGGTACACATGAAGCTGTTCTGGGTGTTGGGCACGGAGTGGCCCACGACGGCTCCGTCCTCGACTTTGTAGACGGCCTTGCCGCCGTGCTGTTCCCAGCCGTCGAGCGAACGGCCGTCGAAGAGGACCTTCCACCCTTCGCACTTCTCAGCGGCCGCGGCCGTGCCGACCAGGCCCAGAACCGCCGCCACCGCCACGACACTCGTCCAAGCTCGCGCTCTCATGTCATCCTCCTCTTGGTGCCTACCAATGGGTCAGGGAAAACCATGCCGGGGGCCCGACCGTTTCGGACGCCCCGGGGCAAGTATAGACGGGCCGGGGCGGGGGGGCAAGGTTTGCGGAAAAAGGGGGAGAAAAGAGGAAGTGGGAGAAAGGGGAATGGCGCACGAAGAAGCGGCGAGAGCAGAGTGTTTGTAGTGGCCCGATTCATCGGGCCCTCGGAACGAAAGGCGGTCTCGGGGCGACTGAGGACCGCATGAATGCGGTCACTACGAGCGGCTCAGGGCCGCGTCAGTCGTTCGCGTCCTGGAGCGGGAGCACGCCCACGCGGTCGAACAGGTCGCACTCGTCCCGGCGCAGATCGGTCCCCACGCGGACCGCCTCGCCCCACTCGAGATGCCGCTCCGCAGCCTTCGAGTACGGCGGCCAGGTCGGCAGGTCGCCGCCGTTGGGGTCGCCGGTCGCGGCGAACCGGACCCAGGCCCCCTGCATGGCCGTGGCCAGCCGGTCGTCCACTTCGGTGCTGAACCGTTTGGGCGCGGTGCCGAAGACGTAGAAGATGTCCGACCCGTGCGTGGCTCCCAGACCCTGCTCGACCAGATACGGACACGCGCGGCTGAAGTAGTAGAGATACACCGGCTGCCGGCCCTGCTCGGCGAGCGACCGGGCCATGCGCCGCGCCGGGGCGGTGAAGCAGGCCGCGGTCACCACCCGCTCGAGCTGCCCGGGCACGTCGTCGGCCGACTCGACGGGATACAGGGCCTCGACGTCGCCGGCGTCCTCGCCGAACACCCGTTTTAGCAGCCACCGGTAGCCCAGCGGCCGCTTGATGAGAAGCTGGAACTTGGTAAACAGCGTGCCCTCGTTGGCCGTCGTGCCGATCATCACCGGCACGTCGTTGTAGCGGCCCGCGGCCGACAACTCCCGGGGCGGCTCGGGCAGGACGTAGCCGTCGACACACGGCCCGAACTTCGTGCCCCGGCCGAACAGACCCACCTTGGGATTTGCGGCGCTAAGCAGCTCCTCGGCCGTCTTCGAACGGAGCGCGGCGGCGTCCTCGGGCCGCTGGCCCGAAACGTCGAGTCGCTCGGCGACCGCCAATCCCGCCTGCTCCATCGACTTCGCGTCGTCATCCCCCTTGCTGCTGTGAAGCGGCGTGCGGATGGCGTCGGCCGTGCCGCTTTGGACGATCGCACGGTGGAAAAGCCCCTTGGCGAGCGGGCTGGCCAGCAGGCACGAGACACTCACGCTGCCGGCCGACTCGCCGAAGATGGTCACCCGCTCGGCGTCGCCGCCGAAGGCCGCGATGTTGTGCCGTATCCATCTCAGCGCCGCGATCTGATCCAACAGCCCGTAGTTGCCCGAGACGCCGTGGGGCGATTCCTTGGAGAGGGCCGGGTGGGCCAGGAACCCGAACGGCCCCAGACGGTAGTTGATCGTCACCAGGATGACGCCCTGCCGGGCCAGCACCACGCCGTCGTAGATCGGCTTCGATCCGCCGCCGGTGGTGAACCCGCCGCCGTGGATCCAGACCATCACCGGCAGCAGGTCCCGGCCGGACCGCACGGACGGCACCGGCCGCCACACGTTCAGGTACAGGCAGTCCTCGCTCTGCGTGCCCTCGACGGGCCGGAGGAACGTCTTTGGCTGCGGGCAGCAGGGGCCGGGCCGCGTGGCATCGCGGGTTTCGACCCAGGGATCGAGAGGCTGCGGCGCCTGCCAGCGGAGCGGGCCCACCGGCGGCCGGGCGTAGGGGATGCCCAGGAACGCCTCGACCCGGTCCCCCGGTCCCACCGTCTTGCCCGCGACCGGGCCGGCGGGCGGGCTCACCGCAGCGGCCCCGGCCGCCGCCACGAGCAGCCAGCAGCCAAACAGAACGGCGGCGGAACTTCGCATCGTCGAGACCTCCTGCAAGAAAGCAAGCGAACCGGGCCGGGTCAGCCCCCTATTGTAGTACACCCGGGAGCCGGAGTGGTTACAGGCGGCGTGGCTTTCCACCCGGCCCGGGACGTGATAAGTTTTGCCGAAGAATGCCAGTATAGCCGTCTCGATACAGGGGGCTTGGCCGCAATGAACCGACGAGAAATGCTGGGTACGCTGGCCGGGGCGACCTCGGCGGCGCTGCTGGGCGGCGCCGCGCGGGCCCGGGCCGCCGAGGCGCCCGAGCGGTGCAGCCTGGGCGTCTGCATCTACTGCCTGGGCTTCCGCAACCGCTTCGAGCGCGAGCAGGGCCGCACGGACTTCTTCGATCCGGTGAACTTCCTGGATCACTGCCATAAGCTGGGCGCCGGGGGGATCCAAACCCCGTTGGGCGTCAGGGACGCGAAGTACACGGCCGAGCTGCGCCGCCGCGCGGAGCAGCACGGGATGTTCGTCGAGGGGATTGCAGGGCTTCCACACCAGCCGGGCGCGGTCGAGCAGTTCGACGCCCAGATCCGCACGGCCCAAGCGGCCGGGGCCCGGGCGGTCCGCGTGGTGATGATGCCCGGGCGGCGCTACGAGCGGTTCGAGTCGGCCGAGGAGCTTCGCGAGTTCGCCGAGCGCGGACGCAAGGCGCTCGAGCTGGCCGAGCCGGTCGCCGCGAAGCACAAGGTCCCGCTGGCCCTGGAGAACCACAAGGACCACCGCGTGCCCGAGCGCCTCAAGCTGCTCGAAGGGCTCGGCAGCGAGTACGTGGGCACGTGCGTCGACACGGGCAACAGCTTCGCGCTCTGCGAAGACCCGCTCGCGGTAGTTGAAGCCTACGCACCATGGGCCTTCTCCGTGCATCTGAAGGACCAGGGCGTGCGGGAGTACGACGAGGGGTTCCTGTTCGGCGACGTGCCGCTTGGCCGAGGCTTTCTCGACTTACCCAAGATGGTCGAGGTGCTGCGCAAGGCCAAGCCGGACGTACGCTTCACTCTGGAGATGATCACGCGCGACCCGCTCCGCGTGCCTTGCTTGACCGAGAAGTACTGGGCCACGATGGCCGACGTGCCTGGCCGCGAGCTTGCCCGCACGCTGCGAACCGTGCGTGCCCACGCCGCGCCCGAACCGCTCCCCCGCGTAAGCGACCTGACGCCCGACCGGCAGGTCGCCCAAGAAGAGAGTAACGTGCGCGGGTGCTTGGCTTATGCGCGGGAGCACTTGGGCTTGTGAGTTCGTCCGACCACAAAGCCGCGACCGGTGGTCGCGCATCGAGTAACGAACTGTGCTCGCGCAACGCTCGACGATCCCCGATCAAGTTACGATCGTTGCTCGCGCGCCCAGTTGCGCGACGCCGGTCGCGGCTAAATGAGATTGGCGAACCCGGAGCCGTGCCAGTTGTCACGTGGTGTCCGGCATGGTAGCGTAGGAGTCCCCAAACCTGCTTCGCGGAGAACACCTGCCATGAGAAGTTATTGCGTATTGGCTTGCGTTCTGGCCGTTGTTGCTTGCACGGCGCCGGCAGCCGCCCGCGCGGCGGAGAAGGCTCCGCCTACGGACAACCCCGTGGCCACGTACTACGACGGCGACCGCGGCTACCCGGCCTGGACCGACCGGATCCAATGGGACCGGGTGATCGACATGGGCGCGTACGAGAAGGGCAAGACGGCCTTCGAGCGTTTCGAGAGCGCCCGGGACGAGCTGGCCGCCCGGGGGGGCGGGGTGCTCTACTACCCGGCCGGCGAGTACGACTTCTCCGAAGGGCCCTTCGACGGGCCGGAAGGGCGCGGGCTGATGCTCCGTGGCGGCGTGGTCATCCGCGGCGAGGCACCCCCGGGCAAGCCGGCGGCCACCGACGGGAAGCTGGATTTGCCCACGAGATTTGTGTTCGGCTTCAAGAAGCGCGACAATGCCGTCGACGCGGGCGAGCGGGTCACCTTGGAGCTCGACGGCGGCGACGTGCGCGTCCACAAGGACCGCAAGACCGGCGAGCTCCGCTACGAGCCGGCCCCGCTGATCCTCAGCCTCGGCGTCCGGGGCGGCAAGGTCCAGAGCGAGGTGAAGGGCTTCCGCCGAGGATACGGCCGTGACCTCTGGCCCGGCAAGGCCAAAGTGAGCCAATCGGGCCCGACGATCAAGCTCCGGGTCGAGCTGGACGTGGTCGACAAGGACTATCCCGGCAAGTCCACGTTCGACGTCACCGTGAAGCAGGATGGCGACGAGCTAACGGGCGCCTTCTCGGGCAAGTGCCGCGACCAGTCGACACGCGGCGACGTGACCGGACGGATGCTCACCATCACGCCCGAAACCCCGCGCGACTGGAACCTCGTGGGGCTCATGCCCGAGAAGGGCAAACGCATCAAGGACGTCGACACGGTGGGGATCTGCTGGGTCCGGCTTGTCGGCGGCACGGTCTGGTTCGGCCCGGACGCGGAGTGGGGCAGCACGTGGGCCACGGCCGGATCGTGGAAGAGCGACTATACGCTGCGTCCCTGGTCGTTCCGCAAGCCCGACGGCACCCATCCCTGGGACCCCTTTGCCGGGGGCGGGAAGACGTTCATCGGCTCGGGCGACGGGCGCCTGGTCTTCGGCTGCGTGCTGGAGCAGTCGTGTGTGACCAACGAGTCGGTCTCCATGGGCCGGCCCGACTATCCCGAGGGCTTCGGCCCCGGGGGCTACTACATGCACAAGTTCGGCCCGCGCATCGGCGTCTACGGCTCCCGGGTCTTGGTGGCCAACAACTACCTGCCGCTGAGCCGCGGGCGGAACTTCAAGTACGAGCAGACCACCCGCTATACTTTCCCCTTCGGCAAGGGCGACGCCGGCTACGACCCGCCCCGCAAGAGCGTCGTGCTCTTCGACTACAACAAGATCATGGGGATCGACGTGAACAAGGATATGCTCGGGTTTACCAAGGAGTCGGCCACCGGCATCGCCGGCGAGGGCTATTTCAAGCCGGGCGTGGTCGTCGTCGACAACTGGGTCTACAACAACGGCCACAAGGGTTTCAACGTGTCGGGGGAGTGGGTGACGATCGCCGGCAATCACAATGAACGTGACGTGCTCAAGGAGGGCTACGACCCCGAGCGGATCGGCGGCTGGGAGCTGACGCTCGACGGGCACATCGAGACCTCGCCCGGCGGACCGGGGTTCATATCCGACAACCTTTCCCGGGCCTTCGACCTCGGCGGACGCAACCTCTGGGTCCACCGCAACTCCTACAACAACTGCGGCAGCGCGCCGGGTAACGACGGCGAGGGGATCCTCTGCCAGGCACACGGCGGGACCCAGGTCTACTCCTGGGCCGTGACCTACAACAAGCACGACAAGGGCAACGGATCGAACAGCTACATCGGCGGCTGGGACGTCAACATGGCCGGGGTGCTGTTCGGCTGGAACGAGACGGCCGGCTGGGTCGGCTCGATCAACGTGGGCAAGCGCGACGCGGCCGACGCCGCCTTTGTGAACAACCGCTGCGCCGAGGAGAAACCCATGAAGGGCTCGCAGGTGGGCGACCCCGGCGGGAAGCTCAAGCCGCCCGCGTTGGTGAAAGCCGTGGTCCACGAGGGCGACGCCGTGAAGATCGCCTTCAAGGACGCCTCGAACAACGAGGTCGGCTTCCGCGTCGACCGCAAGATCGGTGACGGTGCGTGGGTGGCGATCGCCTACCGCCCGCCGCAGATCACCGGCGACCCGAACAACCAACCCGCGTGGATCGACTTCACCGCCCCCACCGAGAAGCCGCTGCGGTACCGCGTCGTGGCCTTAAGCGGCCGCGACAACGACGAGGGGGCGAGCGAGCCGGCGGGGCCGGTAACGCTCTCGCGACCGTGATGTCGACTTTGGAGTGCGGCGATTCATTGCCGCTTTCCGGAGTGAGCTATACGGTAACCAAGTGCTCTTCCCTATCCGAACCGCAGCAAGGATGTCAGGCCTTTGCAAGACTTTCGAAAGCGGCGATGAATCGCCGCACTCCAAATAGCCGCGAAGGAGGCACCGTCATGCTCGCCAAACGCCGCTGTGCCGTCGCCGTCCTCCTGGGAACCGTATCGGCCGTCGTCAACTCATCGCTCGACGCCGCCGAGCCCGAGCGCCCCAACGTCGTCCTGATCATGACCGACAACCACGCGCCCTGGACGCTCGGCTGCTACGGCAACCCGGAGATACGCACGCCCTCGATCGACCGGCTCGCCGCCGCCGGCGTGCTGTTCACGCGCTCGTTTAGCTCGAACGCCGTCTGTTCGCCGACCCGGGCCACGTACCTCACCGGCCTAATGCCCTCGCAGCACGGCGTTCACTGCTGGCTGGCCGGCGGGCGGCTCCAGATCGGCCCGGAGGCCCGAAACACCCTCGAGGAGTTCCGCAGCCTACCGGAGATTCTCGCCGAGTCGGGCTACGTGTGCGGGCTTTCGGGCAAGTGGCACTTGGGCGACAACCTCCACCCCCAGGAGGGCTTCACCTATTGGGTCACCAAGCCCCACGGACACACCACCGAGTTCTACGACGTGCCGATTATCGAGGACGGCAAAATCCGCAACGAGCCCAGCTACACCACCGAGTTCTGGACCGAGCACGCCGTGCGGTTCATCCAGCAGAACCGCGGCCGGCCGTTCTTCCTGTTCCTGACCTACAACGGTCCCTACGGCCTGGGCCGCAGTCTGCTCAATCCCGCGCGAAACCGCCACGCCGAATACTACGCCGAGAGGCCGATGGAGTCGTTTCCACGTGAGAAGCCCCACCCCTGGCTGCACAACAATCGCGACTACATCAACAACATCCAAGCCATGCGCCGTTACGCGGCCGAGATAAGCGGCGTGGACGACGGGGTGGGCCGCGTGGTCGAAACGCTCGACCGGCTCGGCCTGACGAAAAACACCCTGGTCATCTTCACCGCCGACCAGGGCCTTTGCGGCGGACACCACGGCATGTGGGGCATGGGCGACCACTCCCGGCCGCTGCACACCTTCGACGAAACGGCCCACGTGCCGCTCATCGTTTCCCACCCCGGCTCGATTCCCCCGGGCCGGAAATGCGACCTCTTGGTATCGAACTACGATCTCATGCCGTCTGTGTTGAGCTACCTCGGGCTGAGCGACAAGATGCCCACCGCCCCGCCGCGCCCCGGCCGGGACTACTCGCCGGTCCTCCGCGACGAGACGAAAGAGGGGTCGGGAGTCTTTTGCCGGAACGGCCCGAAGGGTGCTTCGCACAAAAGACTCCCGACCCCTTTTTCGTGGGAGAACGTCATTTTCTACGAGTACGAGAACACGCGCATGGTCCGCACGCCCGAGTGGAAATACACCGAGCGCTTCCCCGACGGCCCGAACGAGCTGTACCACTTGGCCCGCGACCCCGGCGAGCGCAACAACCTGGCCGGCCGGCCCGAGCACGCGGAAAAGCAGAAACAGCTCCAGGCCCGCCTCGACGAGTTCTTCGCCCAATACTCCGACCCGAAGTACGATCTGAAGCACGGCGGCGGCTCGCAGTCGATCCTGCTCACGCGGCGCAAACCGAAGCGGTGAGTCGGCAGGGCCGCGGATGAAACGCGGATGGAGGAAGTCGCTGAATAGTCGTGGACACCGGAGTGGTTGGTCGGTAGAATGGGGGCGTTGTGGAGGTCAAGACGATGGACTTGATTAGGGTAACCGGCCGCATAGACGACCGACACCTGCTATCCGCTGAGGTACCCGACTCGATTCCACCCGGGCCGGTGACCGTCCTGATCGTGCCTGGCCTGCACGAAGACGACGCCGGGCAGGCCTGGATGGCGGGGGTCGCGGCCGAGTGGGCCGACGAGTTGGGGGACGCCCGGCAGGACATCTACACGCTCGCCGATGGAGAGCCGGTCGGTGAGTCCTGACGAAATTTACTTGGCCAGTTTCCCGTTCGGCGGCAGCGCGGGGATGAAGTTGCGCCCCGTTCTTCTCTTGACCGGCCCGGTGGGCAGCGTGCCGGAGGTCCTGGTGGAATACATCTCGTCGGTGATTCCGCCGAAACTCTTGCCTACCGATGTCGTTCTGGACCCGGCAACGCCCGAACACGCTTCCACGAACTTGAAAACGAAATCCGTCTTGCGCTTGCACAAGCTGGCGACGATTCACGCGCGGAGCGTGGTTCGCCGGTTGGGCACAGTTTCCGGGGCGACGGCATCGCAGGTGGACGACGGGCTTCGCTCGTTGCTCGACTTGTAGCGCACGAAAGTGCGTTGATTTCCGTCGTCTTCTCGTTGCCAATAGACCGTCCGCCAAACACCCGCTATCCCGTCCTTTATCCTTCTATCCTACTCCCCACCCTTCCTCCCGGAGGCCCGCCCGATGCGATCGATCCTTCTCGCCGTCTTGCCGGTTTGTGGAGTCCTGGCCCTGGCGTCGGCCCGGGCCGCGTGGGCGGCAGACCAGCCGCAGTGGGGAGAGCGGTACTCGCGAAACCTGGTTTCCGGGGAGACCGGGCTGCCAACCGACTTCGCCGCCGGCGAGCGCAACCCCCAGACCGGCGGAATCGACCTGCCCGAGGGGAGCAAGGTCCGCTGGGTGGCACGTCTCGGGGGCATGACCTACGGCACGCCGGTGGTGGCGGGCGGGCGGGTCCTCATCGGTACGAACAACGAGACGCCCCGCGACGAGCGACTCACCGGCGACCGCGGCGTGCTGATGTGCTTCGACGAGCCCACCGGCGAGTACCTCTGGCAGCTCAACCTGCCGAAGATGACCACGGTCAAGTGGGGCGACTGGCGCATGATCGGCATCACCTCCACCCCGTCCGTCGAGGGGGATCGGGCCTACCTGGTGAGCAACCGCGGCGAGGTGATGTGCCTGGACACCGACGGCATGGCCGACGGCAACGACGGGCCGTTTACCGACGAGGGGCAGCTCATGGCCGGCGAGGGCAACCCGCCGCTCGAGCCTAACCCGCGGGACGCCGACGTGATCTGGCGGTTCGACATGGCGGCGCTTAAGGTCGAGCCGCACAACGCCAGCAACTGCTCGCCGCTGGTACACGGGGATCTGCTCTACGTCTGCACCTCGCAGGGAGTGGAGTGGACGCACAAGTACGTCGTGAACCCCGAGGCACCCAGCGTGATCGTGCTTCAGAAGCAGACGGGCAAGCTCGTGGCCCGCGACGATTTCGGCATCGGCCCGGACATCACCCACGGCCAATGGAGCTCGCTCTCCACGGCCAAGGTGGGCGGTCGCGAGCTGGGGTTTTTCGGGGCCGGCGACGGGGTGCTCTACGCCTTCGAGATGCTCCCACCCGACACCCGGGCCGGCGACGAGCCGCTGAAGCTAAAGAACGTCTTCCGCTTCGATGGCGAGCCGCTGGCGCAGACCCAGGACGACGTGCCCCCGGACCACCAGCACGACTCGACCTCCTACCAGGTGACCGGCAACCCGGTCGTGGTGGGCGATCGGATCTACGTGGTCTTCACGCAGGAGCCGTTCCACCGGATGCGCAAGGGCTGGCTGGTGTGCCTCGACGCCACGGAGACCGGCGACGTGACGCGCAGCGCGCTGCGCTGGTCGTACGACGCCGTGGGCTCGTCCAGCTCGACCGTTTCGGTCCACGACGGCCTGGTCTACGTGCCCGGGTTCTTCGGCAAGCTGCACTGTCTCGACGCCGAGACGGGCGAACCCTGCTGGGTCCACGAGGCCGGCGAGACCATCTGCGGCTCGACCCTGGTGGCCGACGGCAAGGTCTACCTGGGCACCGCGCGGAACACCCTCTGGGTCCTCCGGGCCGGGCGCGAGCCGGAGGTCCTCGGCGAGATCCGGCTGCGCGACGGCATTTACTGCACCCCCACCGCTGCCAACGGGACGCTCTTCGTGGCGACGAAGAGGCATTTGTACGCAGTGGGGGAGTAGCGGGAGCCGGCGGCAAGCCGACAGCCACGGATGAAACACAGTTGGAAGCAAGAAGCGATGATCGATCCATTGCCAGAAGGATTGCCCGACAGCACGCTTCTCGCATTCCTGGTCACACTCGCCCACGACCTGACGGTCGTGACGCGGGAGGTCTGGGCGCAGCCGGGGATTCCCGATGCGCAACGCGTTCGTGAGTTCAAGATCTTGAATGAAGCCCAGCACCGGGTTACGGGACGAACCGGAGCCGTGC
>Ga0180438_10001794_pt1 | contig 37079 bp, 94 predicted proteins | sample SS_ome_12_FD_132455 | JGI IMG/M metagenome (GOLD analysis project Ga0180438, IMG submission 132455) | Hypersaline lake sediment archaeal communities from the Salton Sea, California, USA - SS_3_D_2 metaG | ecosystem: Environmental > Aquatic > Non-marine Saline and Alkaline > Hypersaline >... | reverse complement strand
TGAAGAGCTTGCTGCGAAGTATCCACCGGAAAATGGCGAATCATACTGTTTAAATGCTGCTGGCGGTGTAATGGAAATTGTTTAAGATAAACAAATGTCTTGACAAGATAAAATTTTTGTGTTATCTTGATTTAACTAATGCCCGCATAGGGGAGTCAGGTCGTCCTCGTTGGCTTGTCGCGTCAAAGATCATCGGTTCGAATCCGATTGCGGGCGCTATAACACGATAACAAAGGAAGAGTAAAGATGAATCGTTTTAAAGATGCTTTTGCTATGTTTTTAGCACTCTTTGTGGTGGGATTTCTTTTCTACGGTTGTTCGCAGATTTACGATGTGATCAAGGAAGATTCTGACCAACACAATATTAAGCATTCAAAGGCTTGTATTGAGCATAAATCATATAATGGTATGTGTCTCAGGTCGGATCAAACTCTGGTAAATGAATCCGGTGTCTTTGTTTGTCGATGCAAAGATAAAAAATAGTATTGACATCTTTTTTGATTCATGATAATATGGTAGTCAAGAAAGGGACGAGAACATGACTACTAGATACATCGAAGTTGATTCAAAGAAATTTGAGAAATTCCTTCAAGAAAAGGGTTTTGTTTGTGAAACTCCCAAGGAAGGCAAAGAGCTTGTTTATGTCATTTGCCATGAATACAACCCTAATGTGAGGGTAAAGGTTTACACTTCGATTGCGAATGGTGCCGATGTTGCTCGATCTGTTGGAAAGGATGCAATTCGTGTTGTTTGCATTTTTGATAATGGAGAGAAGTCTTTTGGTATTGCTAAGATGCCAAGAGTTTATCGAACCGGCAGTCAAGAAAAAGTCGAGGCTAGGACCCTAGAGCGAATGCTTGAGGCGTATCGTATGGGTTCTCGTTGGATTCGAAAATATAAAGCGGTGGTGAAATAATGGCTTCCCACAAAATACAAGTTGAACATAAGATCGTTGTTAGCGATAACAATCCTAAAACTTGTGACGAGCACAATTGCGATCATTTCATTCTTGAAAGCGAAAGCAACCAATACGTTTGTAATCTTTTTAGAGTGCGACTTCAACAAATTGGTGTCGTAAGGGTTTGGGGTTATAAACGTTGCAAAGCGTGTCTAAAAAAGACTGGAGAATACTGATGCAAAAGGTATTGGTTTGTTCAACATCTTCGCCCACTATGAAAGCGGAGATTTGGGGATGGTCAGATCATGATCCAAGATCTATAGCTTTAGCTTCTGCTAAATATCCAAAATATGCTAGTTCAATTTGGCATGATCATACTCATGTTTGGCGCATCAATGATGGCATTACGTCTCATGCACGTCCGATTACACCACTGCATGCTCTTGCTCTAGGTTGGAAGCTTTTGGCTCCCCCTACCGAATCTGGAACACTATCTTCGGGTGAAACCGAATATGAATGGTGGTTCGTAAGGGACTAAGCTATCATTATTGAATTATCCAATTATGGAGATTCAAAAACTAGCTCAAGCATTAGACCTTTTCTATTCTCTTTCAAGTAAACTCAATAAGTTTGCCGGTCCTAAATGGGTGGCAAATGAAAAGATTTGGGATAGGGCGGAAAAGGCGGTAAGTAAAAAGAAATATAAAGGTGACTCCTATTATAAAGTAGTAACCGATGTTTACTTTAAGATGGGAGGCAAAAAGAAAAAGCCTAAGAAAAAGGATTAGCATATGCTTTTACCTATTCATCAAGACAAGGTAGATGAGTTTCTAAACTTTTTGCGTGAAGCAATTGCAACGAAAGCTTATGATGATGCTACGTTGCAAAGGATGAATTCTATTCTTGTTGAAGTAGAGAAGTTTCAAGAAGATACCGAGCAAAAGTGTTCTATATGTAGAGGGCGACAAGGTATCCACAAAATGGATTGTCAAAATAGGTAACTATGGGCGCTGGTAGATTTGTAGATAAAGCCAAAAAATTAAGAGGGCTTACTGGCACCAATAGCCTTTCTGAATATAGCCTCCATACTTGGTCTAATCGTCCTCAGTGGGGATTGAAAAAAGGACTTAGGCGAGCAAGGCGTAGATTGGATAAAGAAATCATTGCAAATGAAATGATTGAATTTGAAGAGGCGATTGATGAAAAAGATTCTGATTGTAACCCTGAGCCTGATTGCGATTCTGATTAGTTCTCCTGCTGTAGCCAACTGCGATAATATGAGCGTGGTTGCTACGGTTGTTGATAGTATCGATTCGTTTGCTGTAATCAATGCAAACCCTGAAAGCGAATGGAAAGACGTTATTAGGGTTGGCGATCGGTATAAGGGTGGAGTTGTTGAAGCAATTCGCGTTGAAGAGGTTTGGATTTCTTATGGAGAGAATTGGTGTGTTATTCATAGGGCTGAAGCTACCGATTCTTATCTAGATTGGTCATCCTCTTTTGTTGTTAAGTTTGAAGAGTTGCTTTTTAATTATCAAAGCAGAGAATTTCTCCTCAATCTAATTGAGGATGATTTGGCAACATTGGGTTTGGATGGAGGAAGAGATTCAAACCCGGAGCTTTGGAGTGATTTGAATAATGAAAAAACCTACATTGAGATGTTAGGTCTTCATTACGATTATAGTAAGTATAGGCAATAACATGCACGAAAAAACGGAAACAAAAATAAGGCGTGTATTTGAATTCTTTGGAAGAAGACGTGCAAGAAACCATCATTTATTATTCATCGAATATGGCTCTAATCATGTGTTCTATGTTGAGGAATATGGTTATCCGCGTATTGGAGAGGCAAGATTTGAACATACATTAGATAGAATTTTAGGAGAAGAACTAACAAAGGAAGAAGATCTAGATCTTGATTTTGAAAACAAATTGATTGCACTATATAAAGCTTGTAAAGTTGCCGAGGAAAGCTTATATATAGCGCGTCGAATCACTGGAGAGATTAGAATTAGTCGTGATGATGAATATAGAGCAAGTTTAGAAGAGAGTATCCAGTTTACAAAAGATTTTTATTTTAGGTTTCTAGAAAATAAACTGCAAGACATTAATAAAGATCTTTGTAAACTTGAAGATGTCATTTCCAAATTAAATTCAGCATTTGAAAATGAAGACTTTGGTGAATAATTATGTATGAAATAGAAGAAGAAAAGCTTAAAGCTTGCTGTAGAAAGTGTTATGAATTGTGTAGCAGCAATGTTCTTATAGTATCGTATGATATTATTAATAATATGTGCGGTATAAGACATAAATTTGGCAGTTGGTTTGTTGGGGTAAATCTTGAAGATGCTATGAATAAATTTCTTGGCGACGTATCTGTAGATTGTGAACCAAAACCAAGATTAAAACCGGAATATAATCCTATTGATGAACGCTTATCAGCAATAGGTAATGCTAAGCATTTCACCAGTAGCAACAAATCGTTACATATAAGTCTCAATTTAGATAAAATCTATGTAGATCATGAAGGATGCGATTCTCTTGAAGAGTCTATTCAATGGGCTGAGGACTACTATATTGATTACTTAACGAGTACATTAGGTAATATTAAAAAGGTACTTAGACAACTGAGAGAAATAGAGATAGAAGAAGATGCGTTTGGAGAATAAACAAGATTTAGAGTTTATGGAAGAAGTGAAAAAAGCTTCTAGCAAACAACTAGAAACATTACTTAAGTTCCAATGTTGCGAAGTTTGGAGGCGCATTCTAGTAATACGAGAGCTTAATAGGCGGAAATCAGATGAAAGAGTATCAGATGAAAGAGTATGAGTTTTCTTTATGTGTTTCTGGTATAGAAAACGAGGAACAATTTTCTGAAGAGTTGTGTTTTTTGTTTCCCGAAACATTTTATTATGTTCAAAACAACGTTCATGAAGTTACCTTTGTTAGAGAATCGTGTGGGCTGCTTGAGGCAATAATGTCGGCGATTTGTGATTTGAAAGTTCTTGGGGTAGAACCAATAAAACTAACGTTACTATAACTCTTGACTTTCTTTATGATCCATGATATAATGGATGTAAGAAAGGTGAGGGAAACATGGAAGAAATCAAGTTCAATCTTCAAAATACCGAGTTGACTATGCCTGAGCTTCTCAAGGCTGGTTATCGTCGAGAGGATATTACCAACCTCTTCGAAACCCTTCAAAATAAGGGGTTTGGCACATATCACAAGGGTAAGCGCGGTAAGGGTTGTTGCGCTCGTTTCGAAAAGAACGAGAGTTGTCCTAATGAGTTTGTTATTCGCGGTCGACGACGTTACAAGCGTTCCGAGGAAAAACAAGCTCCGGCAGCTAGCGAAAGCGAAAGCAACCTTTCTACTAGAACTAAGACTCTTCATTCTCTTTGGGCGTTATCACAAAACATCGTTGAGGATTCAACCTCCGGTAACATTGGTTATCGATGCGATGTGTTTGCTGACCAAATTTTGGTCATGCATCGCGTTCGAGGCGGCGGCGAGTCATCCATCGAGAAGGCTCTACAAAACGTCTGGAGCGACGTTTCTGACCGACTAAAGCTTGGTATGGCTGATGTCGTCTCTAGGCTTCGTGGACATGGTTTTTGCCTACTGAATGATTGATTAAACAAAGGTAAATCAAATGGATCTGTTTGACGAAAATGAACATTATACCGATGAAGCTAGGAAACTAGACTTTGAGGTTATTCGGGCTATTACTCCTATCGTAGAGGAGTGGGAAAAGAAGGGTTGTAAAACAAGGGAAATTCAAGATGTTTTGCATAGTGCTGTTTCGATAGTTTGTATGCAGCGTCGAGCAATCAAACTTCGTGATAAACATAAGAACGGGAATGGATAGTGTGCTAGAATTGGTAATAGCTCGGTCTGCAAAACCGATGTTTATGGGTTCGAGTCCCATCGCTATCTCAAAGGAGAGTGATAATGGCTAACGATGTTAGGACGATAGAATACTCTGATAAGAAAAGTCTTGATGGAACTGACTATAATGATGCACCTGTAGGTTTGCGTGAGATTACAGAGAAGGAATTTTCTTCAAGCATTATGTTTTCTCAGATTCCAGATTCTATGGAGTATAGGCAAGTTCTAATTAAACGCATTCCCGGTGCTTCTGAAGATGAGCCTCATGTTTTGAGTTTGACCATGTTTTGGTTTTATGATAAAACGGGCGTGGGTATGAGCGCAGACTCGTGGAAGGGTAAAGTTAGATACTTTGCTTTTGGATGCGATCATGACTTCAAACAGCTTTCACCGGAAGAGTGTAGAAAGATTGGTATTCTTCACATGGGACACTGTGACCACATTTGGCAATGTCAAAAGTGTAAAGCAATTACTGGTGGAGATTCGTCTGACTAAATAAAGTCCTTGACAAATAAACCTTAGTATGCTAATATAAGGAGAAGTAAATACATGTGTAATGTTTGTGATGATGGCATTTGTGATAAGTGTGGCGAAAATGGTGCTGGTGCTTCTGGTCTTTGTAGTGAATGCAAAAGGGCTTCCAGGACAAGTAGAAAGCCAACAAAGCATGAGCGCAAGCTTATGGTTCAAAGGCGCAAGGTAAATCGTCGTTTGGGCGGTAATGCAAGGGGATTTTTTGCTGCGGCAGGATAACAAGTAAGAAAGGGTAAGAAAAATGTTGTTTGCACTTGTTGTAATCGGAGTAATCTTGTTGGTATTTTGGATGGCTACAGCGGCTTTTCTCGTTGGGAGAGAGGTTTATCTTCATTATGAAGATCTTGAAACCAAAAAACTTCATATTGCTGCGGAAGATAGCACAGCACGTCTTTTGGTTGAGGGGGAGGCTAAGCGTAGAAATTCTTTTCTTCCACCGGAACCGACAGATAAGCCCCTTTTTGACCGAAGCGTTTAGTTGAAAACAAACATAGCGCTTGACACCGCTAGTATAGTGAGGTATTATGGACTCCAAGAAACTATTAAATCAAGTTAGGGAGCTTGTTAGGGGTAGCAGGTTTCCCATTTCTACACGGCTTCATCCGCAATTTGATGGTGCCGTGTCTTTAGCAGATCTTGCCTTCATTGAATATGATGATGACAAGTATGTTGTTTCAACATTTTCTGGCAATTATGTATCTATTGATACACCAATGCTTGATTATGATTGCAGATGTGATAAACTAAGTAATGCTGTTCAAGCCGCTTTGTCTTTTATCATTTCTAGCAACATCTCTAAGTATCTAGAAAACAAAGCGTTGTAACCAATGGGTAAATACGATACAGATCAACTTGGTTCTCGTATGAAATCACACGAGAAAGGTGCAGACTTTAAACTTGAGCCAAGAAAGCCTGTCATTATTCGTATTGACGGGAATCGTTTTTCTCGTTTAACCAAGCCACTTCCTAAGCCATCATATCATTTTTTGAATTTGATGGCGCAAGCAATGTATAGAACAGCAGATGATATTGAAGGTTGTGTCTTTGGATACACTCAATCTGATGAGGTTACTTTGGTTTTGAAGAACGATCAATCCGAAGAGTCTCAACCTTGGTTTGGTAATCGAATTCAAAAGATTGCCTCATTATCTGCATCTATGATGACAATGCATATGTTTAGAGAATATTATTCTCTTGGTGCGGACAATCCTCTAAGAAAACAATGTGGTGATAATCCTAGATTTGCATTTGATTCTAGAGTTTGGACTGTTCCAGATGAAATGGAGATGTTTAATACTCTGTACTGGAGACAACTAGATTGTATCAAAAACGCTATCTCTATGGTTGTTTACTATAAACTAATAGAGAATCCGCTTTCAAAGCTGCTAACGCAATGAATAAGAAACCAAGTACGCGAAATGTTCTTGAGCCTTATCCTTGTGCATTCTGTGAAAAATGGCATATTGGAAGAAAAATGTCACTTGAAGAGCTAAGATCCTATTTAAATAGTGATTGACATTCAAAAGGGAATGTGGTAATATAGGTGTAGAAGGAGATAGGGAACATGCAAAACGTTGAATGTGCAGAAGTAAAGATCGGACAGACTGGAACGGTTCAATTCGAAATTGGACAAATGGTTTCTGTTGGTAATATTCGAGAATCCATTGTCAAGATTTGGCAGAGAGAAGATGGCACTGTTCGTTTGGAGCTTAGGGGTGGTGGAAATACTTTTGCCCCTTACGCTGTTCGATTCATGAATAATGATGTCGATTCAATGTGCTCCAATGCTTTACTGGAAATCCTTGAAAGTGAACATACCACAAAGGAATTGCGAGCGCATTATCGCAAGATTAAGAATTTGCGTAAGGCTATGCAACGTAGGCGGGAATCTCTAGAGAAAACTCATAAGCTTTGTGAGGCTGCTGTAGAAGCTCAGCTTAGAAAAGAATACCCGGATCTGTTCTAAATGTCAAAAGAGGTTTCAATTCATTGGTCATACTGGGCTTACTTTGCTGCTTGTGTGGTAATTACAGTCTTGCTTAGTATGGTTGATTGGTGGTTAGGAGTTGCTTTTTTTTCAGGCATTATCTTCGCCAATCTAGGAAGAGTTTTTGAATGAGAACATTTCTTCTAATTGAGGCTGTAATCAGTATCTTTTTGGTTATAGCCATTGCCGTGGTAACATCAAATGATTTCTTTTCAGGTTTGCTTTTCGGTATATTCTGGACACTAACTCATTTGACAATAATTTATCTCCTAAAGAAGGATAATTGAAATGTCAGCAATGATACTTTTTGGAGCGGTACTATATACCTTTTGTTTTCTAACAACATTGGGTAGCGGTTTGTTTTTGAAACTTTCCATGATTGGACTGGAAGAGTTCGAGAAACTTCCAATTTGGAAAATTGTTCTAGGTTCCGTATTCTTTCCTGTAACCTGGACGGTTATTGCGATAAGAGTATTTAGCGATGAATTGGATCGAAGATGACACCAGCACAAGAAGAATGGCTTTTGTTTGCATTTGTAGGTTGTTTCCTAACGCCTATTGTTTTGACTTTAAAAGTCAAAGACGCTGCTTGTAAAAGACTAAAGCTGAAAGATTCTTTCTTTAAGAAAGGGCAACATAAATGAAAGCATATCTTGTTGGGTTTTTTGTTTTGTTTGTTACTGCATTGATTGTGTTTTTGGTCAGAGCAGATATGCAAGCAGAATGTGAAAAATCAGAATGTCCTGAAGGTACACATACTGTTCTTGTCGAAGCGCAGTGTGTTTGTGCTCCGAACAAAAAAGGAGAATAATATGTCAAATAATAAGTCTGCCGCAAAGCTTCAGAAAGCAAAGGCTCGCGTTCGCATCGGTCAAGAAGTGCATTTTGAGGTTGATGGAAAGTGTCATACCGGAACCGTCAAGGCAATTGACGGAATGGGTAAAAACCCCAATTTGCAAGTTTCTACCTTGACAAGGTTTGATGAGTGTGATACACTCTATAACATCAACTGGTTCGCTACCAGGGAAGGTTCTCCCCCAAAAAATAAATTCATTGACGGGTGAGGAAAATTGAGGTGTATAAATGAAGTTTATAACTAGGTCAGGTTCTGTCTACGAGATTAACCTAGAAAAAACAAAGGTGCGTAGATTGGAAGGAAAAGAGAATCCTACACCGCGTCAAGGTCCAGATGGCGAATGGAAAGAAGCTGAGAGCATTTCTGATCCTGTCATTGGAAAGCCTGTATTCATTTTTTGGGATCCCAAGACTACTCCTCCAAAGAGGGAGGGGGCTATTCCGGCAACAATGACTTCAAATGTTGTTGAAGTTGTATTGGATTAAGCTATGAGGTATGTTGATCCTAAAGAATTGGTTGAGTTTTCAAACCTATTGAATTCCGCATCTAAAGAAACTTTGGGTTTGTTGCAAGCCTCTTTGATTCTTAATAGAAAGTTTCCAAAGGGTACTGCTTTAAGTAGTGAGGAAATGATTAGAGCGGCTAACTTTTTGACAAGTCAAAGTCGTGGAATTCTATCATTCGATGATTCGATGAATGTTGTAAGAACCTTGTACAATCACAAGGTTGTTTCTGTAAATTGAGATGTGAAACTCTCGTTTAAGGGACCAGGTCATTGGTAGAATACGTAGAATGCAATCTTCGTCGTTCCGCACAAACAAGCCAGAACACAGATTGTAGGTGCGAAATATTCTAGATATGGGTTCGAATCCCATACGTCCCTCCATGTGGTGCCAGGTTATTGGAAAAACAAGTAAAGAGTCATAATCGGTGCGGAGGATGGGAAGTCTTTTCTTCGAAGACAAAAGGGGATAAGGCTGGGTGTTTATGATCGTATCTCTTGAAAGTTTTGGATCTGGGTTCGAATCCCAGACCACCCGCCAATTCAAATTCCATATAATGAAGGAAGTGTTGCATGAATGTTGAAGCTCATAATTTTGTTAGATCGGCGGCAATAGCTTTTATTAGAGCATGGTTTAACAAACCGTTTGAAGATGTAAAAGCTGAATTTGTAAATTATTCAGGCGAGTTTGGTGACCGAGTATGGGTAACTTACAAGAAAAAAATGATGTTGTATTCTATCGAAGAGTGGCGTCTGGCTTTAGAAATAGCTTTCTATAAGCTTGCTTTGGGAGGTGTTTTGAAGCATGTGATTGAGACAAAACTAGAGTTTATGTTTCTAGCAAACATGATTACTCAAGCAAAGCCAATGGAGCTTAACTAATGTTTACAAAAGAACAACTAATTCATATGATCGTTTTGTTTAGGGATCGTGTTGCTGAAAGAATTATGCTGCTTTTGCGGCTAGAAAAAGGAAGTCCCGGACAAATCAACGTAGAGTATTTGAAAGACTTAGAAGCAAGAATTGTGTTGACGTTGGCTCGCGAATATGATATGAAATATAGCGATCCTTCGGCGGCAGAAATTCTAGGAGTCAAATCTTTAGAATCATTTGGTAATAAATACGGTTGACAAGTAATAAATATACATATTCCGTATACAAAAAAAGGAGAGGGATATGAAAATTATCGCATTAGGAATTTTTGTAGCGTTTTTTGTTATGCTTACCGGTTGTACTATAAACACTCAACCAGCAGCACAACCAAGACAAGCGCAGCCACAATATCAACAACAACCACCCAAGACCACAAGGTTGTATTTTCAACCAAAACATGTTGAGAATAAGTCTTATGTTACGCCTCCCACGGCTTATCCTGCACAATCTACCAAACCAAAGAAGCTAAGATAATGAGAGCTGTGAAGAAAGATGACATATTTTTCTATCTTATAATGCTTTTTCTTACTGCGGCTATTATTGCGTCTTTGTACGTTATTATCAAGTCGGCTGCTGAAAAAGAACAAGCTTGTAAGAACGCGTGCGATAACCATTTTGTTATGGAGTGTGAATATGATAGCGCGGCATGTTTAACAAAAGAAGGAAAGCTATATGCTGTAGATATTAAGTAGAGGTTGGTATGGAAGAAGTTGTATTAAAAGTATATGCAATTAGAAACAAAGATGGTCAATGGTATAGATCAAAAGGATATAGCGGTTATGGTTCTAGTTGGGTTAATGATCTAAAGAAAGCTAAGATATATCCTAAAATAGGAAGTGCTAGAGCCCAAGTTACTTTCTGGGCTAAGAACTATCCAAGTTATGGTGTTCCAGAATTGATTGAATTTGAAGCTACCATATCTCAAGTCATAAATGAAGAGGCTAGAATTTACAAAGCTTCTGTTGATAAACAAAAGAGAAAGCTTTCTGAAGAAAAAGAGAAAGCAAAAAGAACAATGGAAATGGCAAAAGCCGAACTTGAAAAAGCACAAAGAAGATTAGAAAGGCTGGAAAAATAATGAGATTTAGAAATTTGTTTTTTAGGCATGCTGCCACTATAGCATTTATTTGTATGGTTCTCGGATTTCTTTGTAGCGGTTATTTTATCTATGAAAGTCTTTCTCAAAGACATTTGTGTGCGCAGCATTGTAATACCGATGTTGTGCTACAATGTTATCCTAACAAAGCTGCTTGTGTTGGTAAAAACGGTACATACTTGGCGGTATGGTGATTACAATGAAAACAATGAAACTAGCTGGTTCTATGTTAATTATGAAGAAAGGTTTTGTTCTTGGCGTTTCAAGAAAAACTAACCTTTCTAGTTTTGGACTTCCCGCCGGAAAAGCTGAACCTGGAGAGAGTGCAAAACAAGCGGCAATTCGTGAAACTTATGAAGAAACTGGGGTTATAGTAAATGATTGCGTTCATATCTTCAAAAGGGAAGAGGATGGTTTCGAGGCTCATTGTTACTATGCTACAGATTGGGAAGAAGATAGCAATTGGAAACACGACGAAGAGGGTAAAGTTGAATGGATTACACCATTCGTGCTAACCAACAAAACAGCCGCTTTTCCTGAATACAACAAAAAAGCTATTATGGCTTTTATAGAGATTCTTCTTCATAGAGATAAAGTCTTTGAGGTTGAAAGGTTGAATCTTTTATCTTTAGCATATTTTGCTGGCTTCACAAAAGCATTTCCAATAGATATGTGGTATTGGAATAAAAATTAGTGTCGGAACGCAAACGGCTCGCGGAAGGATTGTGGCTCCTTTGTATAGGGTTCGACTCCCTACCGACACTCCAAATGAAAGGAATTGATTATGTCTATTGTAACCATAAGAGATTATGAAAAAGAAGATAAAGGCAAGCCTATTGCTCGTTTAGAAAGGACCGATAATAAGCTCTTTCTAATAGAAAGAGAAGTGATCGGTAAAAAGCTTTATGAGTTTAAAGAGCAGTTGGTTCCTTGCGGTCCCAGAAAGGCAAAGTATCAGATTGATCCTAGTAACTTAAATTGGAACGAGTAAGAGGTAAGTATGGAAATATTCTTATTAAGTTTGGCTTACGTTGTTGGTTTGATTGTTGTTGCGTCAATTATGTTTTACTTTAATTTTCCTGGAACTGGAGGTAACCCTGATAAGCTTGATATAGCTATGACGATGTTGTTAGCGTCGTTATATCCTGTACTAATTCCAATTTTTGTGGCTATGGCTATAGTTGCGATTCCTTTGTATTTTATAGCAAGACTACCTATTTTTATATCGAATCAATTCAAATTAGCTAAAGAAACCAAGGAGAGCGATGAGTAATATAGAAACAGCGAAAGGGTTCATTGGTTTAAGTAAAAAGGCTGCTCAGAATAAAGCAGAACAACTCAATCTAATATTTAGATTGGTTCGCAAAGACGACAAACCTTATCTGGGTTATCCAGAAGATTTAAGGAATGATAGGGTTTGTATTGAGATGGAAAAGAACAAGGTTGTAAAGGCAACAATTCAGTAAACAATGAGAAAATATGTCACAGTAACCGTTAAGGCAAGTGCTTGCAAAAGAACCAAAAATAGATTTTTTAGGTTCAAGAATGATAGTCATAGGATTGAGCTTGTTAATCAAAAGCGAAACGAAAACCTGGAAGGTGATGGTTTTGTTGTTGGGGAACCTATGACTCATTTTGGTATTGACATATATAAAGATGGATTATGGGCTAGAGCTTGGGAAGGTTGGATTCCTGATAAAGAAATAGAGGTCAGGTATGAATGATACAATCAAAGGTATTATTTTGTTTGTAGTTGTGATTGGTTTGTTTATTTTCTTTGGACATAGTGTAGCTGTTGCATATAAACAAGAAGCTTATGAAAAGAAAAGAGACGAAGCTATAACAACAAAATGCATTAGCACATGCAAACCATACAGAGTTTTGTTTTGTGACTCCAAGCACGTTGTTTGTGATGGTTTGAATGGCGGGGAAGTTATTAGTTTAGAATAAAAAAACGTCTTGACATTTAAAACTCTTTGCTGTATAATAAGGGTATAAACAAACATAATAGCGGAGGGAAAAAATGAAGAAGTTTTTTGTGGTTTGTTTGGTTGCGTTGTTGGCTGGTTGTGCTATGGAAACTCTACCGGAGGAAGATGTTTCTATTGAAGATCAACAGCATGAAACAAGCGGGGTTTTCAGCAATAGCGATCCTTACAGGGATCCTTGTTCTTTTGTTGGCGGTGTAAGAACTGTTTACATCAATGGCAAAGAACATGTTGTTTACGAACCTGTTGTTTGTGTACAACAGCCAGAGCTTTTCCCGGAACTAAAGCCAGATATTGTCGAAGATAAGGTTGATTCTAGGGTTAGAGAGCCTGTCGATTCTTTCGAGGATATTGTTGGTAACAGGGTGATTAGATAATGGCTTCAGTATTAGGACCGCCAGAAGAGTCCTTTGATGAGCTAAAAGTCAAGTTAAGCCGTCTTGCTCTTCGTTTAAATGATATGAACGAAGATGTGGATTGGGAAGAGGTTGGCATGATAGCTAATGGATTCATCGTTAAAGGCGATCAACTAAGAAGAATTGCTGGAACAGAAAAATTAGCCAAAAAATAGTATTGACATTTCTAATGAGAAATGATATGATGGGTATAGAAAGGGACAACAAATGTGGAACTATACCATCGTAGGAAAAATCCATCAAATGGATTTGAAGGTTGCTAAGGTAAACCGGCGTTTCAAGTTTAGGTACCTTGTTGAAAAGGATAGCAGCGTTTGGCTCAAAAGAAAACTACAAGATGCTGTAATAAAAGAACTTGAAAAACGTAGTGACAAAGGGTATCCTTGGTTTGGGGATGCAGTAGAAGTGATTACCCCAACATGCACACTTACCATGTGCGTTCCTTATCCAGAGGAAAGAGAACCACAAATGGAGCTTTTTGAATGAAAGAGTTGGTTAATAAAGTTTCAGCTATTCTTTATGAACAGGACCCTGTAAAACTTCATTCTCCTAAAGAAGATGAATATGTTCATGAAGCAAAGTTGATTTGTGAAAGGCTGAAACCAGAAACACCATTAGAGGATGTTCATACCATCGTTTATGATGTGTTTTGTTCCCAATTCAATTATGCAGAAGGTGAAGATGGCAGTGCTAAATTCATCATGAATGTTGCTGGTTCTAAAGATAAGTATTTCGAGACAGCAGCACTGATTTTTGCGGAGAAGAATGATGCCAAGTAAAGAAGAAATTCTAAGGTGGATGAGAAATAATTACACCGTTGACAGAGATGGTGTAAACTGTATATCTCTACAAGAAGATGCATGCTTTCATTTCAACCTTTATGAAGGTGATGATCTTGAAGAAAGAGCGCCAGATTGGCTATATGATCTGGCTATCGATGCCTGTTCTGATATTGAACAAGAGCTAGCAATGGATGAGGAAATAAAAAAAGAAGAGGATAAGATGTGTAGGTGCGCCTCCTTTTGGTAATAAAAGCGTATCCTATTAAATGGTAAGATTAACAAAGAGCACCCTATTCATTATCGTTATCATCACAATAACATCTTTACTAATACCTTCTTGCTTTCAATTCGATATGGAGGCTCCTATAGAAGCAGACTTTGACGTACAAGAGTGTGAGCTTCTGCGAGACTTAAACGAAGGTGAGGATCCCTGGTATCATTGCAGAGAACCAAACATAGAAGAACAAAGCGTAATTAAAGAAAACTCGGAAGAGATTGAAGAACCTGTTCCGAAAGAAGAAGGAGAGAATTGTTGTCTACATTCAGAATGTAGTACAAGTTTTTGTATATGCGGAATATGTATGGAGTCTGACGCTTTACTCTAATGTTTGATTGGGAACAACACGATAAGGAAGCAATGGAACATGAAATAAAGAATATATCTTTAGCGGCTAATTATTTTCTTAGAGCATGGTACTTTGGAGAAGAACCAAAAATAGAAGTAAGGATATTTGGTAACCAGGTTTATATAGATTCAGAACATTTTGAATATCTAATGATTGATTTGAAAGCTTGGATATTTGCTTTGAGAGCAGAAGAAGCTATCATAACAGCATATACATACAAAGGTTATGCAGATACTTTGGTTAAGATAATAGAGAAAGTAGAAAAAACTATGGTCAATAAGTTAGATATATTGGATGTCAATGACATAATAGATTCTGTAAAACCCAAAGATCCGCAGAAAATGAACTAGAAAGGATGGTTCAATGTCATATTTGATTGGCTATTTTGCAATAGCTTTTGTGGTCACTTCTATACTAGTGGTATATGACCCTCTTGATTTTTGGAATAAATCTAATTATGGTTGGTTTGGTATTGTTTGGATAATTTCTATTCCAATGCTTATTTTGTATGGTATCTTTTTTAAACTTCCTGTGTTTCTAGCTAGTTTTGTTTCTTTGTTTTTTAGTCATAGAAGAGAAGCGAAGAAATTAGCTGCTGCAAAAAAAGCCGCAGATAAAAAAAATAGAAAAAGAAAGCTATTAGGAGAACCAAAAACTAATTGTTTTCGTGGTTATCCTGTTATAAATGAAGTTGAGGTTGGAAATGAATGATAAGTTAGAAGAAGCTGCAAAAAAAGTTGTTGCTATTCTGAGTGACCTTTCTGACGAAGAGCGTCAGAGCGTTATGAATAAGTGCGAAGAGGTTTTTTGTTGTAGGTGTTGGAACAAGGTTAATGGTAAGTGTTACTGTGATCCTTGTTATGATGAATAGAAAGGAACCATTATGAGTAAAAAAGCCAAGGAAATGCAAAAGCAAAAGCGTCGTAACGAGAAGGCTAAGCGTAAGGCTGCCAATAAGGCTCGATACGAAGCAATCAAGGGTACTGCCGCAAATCGTAAGAAGAAGAACAACAGCGGTGGCTCAAGTGGTATTAAGTGGTGTCGCTGTCATGCTGAAACCAGTTGCGGAAACATTGGATGCAAACGATGTTTTCCGTATCTTGCAAGAGCTTTCTAGTGGAAGCGTTCTCTATACAAGAGAAAACCTTTTTGGTTTTGTTTGTTTTGTTAGTTTTGGGGACATATGGGCTGGCTTGTCCAGCCTGGTAAAAAAAACTCTTGACTCTCAAAACTCTCTGTGCTAGTATAGAGGCATAAACAATGAGGAACACAATTGGTAAATGCCGTAGGGATTACATTTGCAAACTCCGCTAGTTACAAGTTCGAATCTTGTCGTCGCTGCTATGTGGCGACGTAGCTCAATAGCTGTAATAGCTAGAGGATAGAGCGGCGGATCCTAGTATCTCTACAAAATCTTGTTACCAATTCTAATTTAGGGGAGGCTTCATGGATGCTTCATATATTGTAATAATTACAATTATTATTACAATTATTCTAGCTCCTCTTGCATACCTGTTTGGTTATGCAGTTTTGGGACCTTTTTTGTTTCCAAAGTAAATAGGGTAAAATACTGACAAATGCTCGTAGGAATTACATTCCAATGGTAAGGGCGAGTTGCAAGTTCGAATCTTGTCGTCGGCTCCATTTATGCCGACGTAGCTTAATTGGTAAAGCACGAAAAAGATTTCTACAACTCTTGTTGTCAGTTTAAGATTTAGAGGTTTTCATGTTTGGTCATTTTGAAAAAAAGTTAGGCGTTCGTTTAGCTTGGTATCTAGAAGGCGCGTTGTATGGTTTCATAGTTGGTGCTTCTGGTGTTGGGTTACTTTGGAGTCTAATGTAAAGGACTAAAACAATGGGGTACGAAACATTCACGAATTAGGTTGGTTGCTTCAAAATCAAAACTTTCCAAGCATTGAAACGTGTGGAGAGTTTATAGATTGGGCAAACAAAAAAGGTCAGAAAGTTCTTGACTTGCCGGAGCCTCTTGTGGTAGGGTTGTTCAAGAAGTTCAGACAAGAAAGAGTGAATCGAATTCTAAAGGTGAAAATGTGAGTAATGAAAACGATCCACTAAACAGTAGATTAAATCTACTAACCAAGAAAGTCCAAAAAGCCATTGATGATTTTGATGGTTTAGATAGGAACGGGCATATTCCAGAATTTGAGTTTAGACCTGCTTGCTGCTGGAGAGTTAATGCTTGGGTTATAGATAAAAATAAGCCTACAAAAATTGATGCGGCTGGCACAACTCCAGAAGAAGCCGTAGATTATTTGATAGGTGGCTTAGGTACATGGAAAAAGTTGCTTGAGTTTGATTTCGAAAGCCAAAGGCAAAACAATGATTAGGGGTTTCTTTTTTGTTATAGCCACTATGGTTGTTTGGTTAGTTCAAATCGTAGTGAATTTAGTCAAAAACATCTTTAGGTAAGCGTCGGCGTAATCGATCGTAGCCCACAGCTTACCGATCTAAGGCGGTATCGTCTAACGGAAGATTCGTAGCATGTAATGATGACGTATCGAGGACGCTTTCTTCTCTCGAAAGAAATGGTGGTTCGAATCCATCTACCGTCACTAAGGAGATTGTATGGATTACTGTGATGGATATGTATTTGATTACAACAAAATGTTTGGTTGTGATAAGCAGATTGTTTCTTTAGAAGCTGGCAAGACATATGAAATCAAATGGCTTGATGGCAGAGTAGAAACATGGCGATGCTTAGATGTGTATTGTGGTAATTCTGTAGTTTTAGTAAACGATCAAACTGGAAAAAGATACGCAGATTATACTTCTCAAATGGAGTATGCTAAAGAAATCTAAAAAGATAGCGAAGTTATCGAGGTTCTAATCCTCGTCTTATTTGGCGGTTTCGTCTAATGGAAGAATATGAACAGATAATGCTGCTTATTCGAGGACGTCTCCTTCTCTCGGAGAAAATGGTGGTTCGAATCCATCAACCGTCACTAGGAGTTGAACACTAATGGTAAAGACTAGAAAGAGCAAAAATTATTCAAAACATAATAAGCGTTGCAATTCTTCTAAGAAAAAAATGCTTGCTGAAGAGAAAGATCGTAAACGTAAAGAAGAGAGAGATAAGGTGTGATTATGGAAAAGATGTATTATATTTCTTTGTTGTTTGCTTTGACTATAGTTTCTATATTTTTTATAGGTGGTTTGCTCTTTGCTCCGGTTATAACGGTTGTTCTAACTGTAGCGTCGGTTCTTTTGATTGGACCAAGTAAAGTTTTGCATCTTTTGCAAAGATTGTTTAGAACAGTATTCAAGTGATTTTGGCGGCTTCGTCTAATTGGTTATATATTTGAATTAACTTTCATATATATTCAGGACATTCCCTTCTCAGGGGAAAGATGTAGGTTCGAATCCTACCGCCGTCGCTAAGGTGAAACGGTCATAGGAACGATAAAGAGAGATGTCCCACCAAACTCGCTGATCCCTTTAAACGGGAGTCTTAAACATTGGAATAGGATCAATTCCAATAAAGAAGTGAGAGATATCAATCCATAATCGTTCGTTCGCGTGGTGGCGAAAAAGAGGACGAAATCCTCGCGTGGATCCTGTCTTTAGGAGGGGTCGGTGGACGATGAAACACTGTGAATCTTGTGGAAACGAACACGATGGAACATTTGGATCGGGAAGGTATTGTTCTCGTTCATGCTCAAATAGTCGCAAGCACACAGCAGAAACGAAAAGCAAGATTAAAAAATCTCTTCTGAAGAGATTTAGAAAAAATAAGAAGAGGGTTTTTCGTGAGGATGTTATATGTGTAGGCTGTAAAACCAAATTTAATAAGCTAATTTCAAGCAAGAAAAAATATTGTACAGAAGAGTGTAAATGCAAGAACCAACACAAAGGAAAAAGAAAAGGTGTTAGTTCTATATTTAATATCTCTTCTAGAACAAGAGTCAAAGTCGTAAAACGAATGTCTGAAAAGAGCGGGTGTTTTAATTGTGGATGGAATGAAGACGTTTGTGACCTTCATCATATTCATGGTAAAAAGATTGATAACCCACATTCACATTCTAACCTAACTTTGCTTTGTCCAAACTGTCATCGTCTTGCTCATTCCAGCAAACTAAAAAAGTTTTGCACTCTTCAAGAAGCATGGGGCGATGCTTGGAAAGACCTATATTATGGATAAGGTCATTTTTTTAGATGTAGATGGCGTTTTGAATTACCGCAGAAAAGACCGCAAGGGTTGGGGTCCAAACGGAGATGGTAAATTAGCGCCAGAATGCGTTGCTCTACTCCTATATATCCTGAGAATGACAGGGGCTAAGATTGTAATATCATCCTCTTGGAGGCACGATTATACTCTAGAAGGTTTCAAGCTTAGTATGATACCAGAATTTTTATCGTCCGGCATTAGTTTGGATGATGGAATGATATTCAATGACAACATTATTGGTCTTACAATTCGTGGTCATAGATTTGGTATGTCTAGAGGAGATGAAATTCAACATTGGATAGGTGCAAATAACTTTCAAGGCAATTATGCTATAATAGACGACTTAGCTAAGTTGATTGGCGACAATCCTAATTTGTTCGATACCACAAGAGATCGAGGACCTGATGTGAAAACAGGTCTTACCAAGATAATAGCCAATAGCATCATAGCTCACCTGAATAGGAGTTAGAATGGAACCAAACTTAGATACAAAAAATGCTATATACTTATTACTTTTCCGCATTGCAGAGCTTTTCTTAGCGCTATTGGCGCTGGTTGGAATAGGTGCCTATGTGTATTTGGAGAACCCAACAAGTTTTGCTTTTAGAGTTTTCATTGTTCTAAGTGTATCTGTTTTAGCTTATACAATATTCAAACTATTATCTTGGTTTGCAAAAACCATTAAGAAGTTTTTGTTCTTTTTAAGGACGTTTGATAGTTTGTCTAATGATATAGATATTATGAACTTCGGAGATTCTGAAAAAGAAGTTCTCTTTATGTTTGGATACGTTGCCGAAAAATATGGCAAAGATTCTATACAGGTGACAAACCTTATAAACAAGCATAAAGACAATAAAGATCTTCACCTGATTCTAGAGAAGCTAAGAGAGAATTTCAAATAGGAGATTGGCATGGCTGAATTTGTTGTTACAGTGTGTTTGTTGGCACCAGAAAGCGCTAACACTATTAATAGTGAATTGATCAATCGTGGTTTTGATGTATGCCCTCTCAAATCTAAAGGAAAGCCAGCAATCTTAGTAACAAACTCAGATGAGCATATAGGATCTATATATGGTATATTGGTTTGCAGACATGATTGTAATACAACCGCAACTGTGTTTAATGAAATCAAAGATATAGACATAAAACATTTTGGAATTGTTGTTTTTAAGGCACAAGATGGGGCTTATTCGATGTATCGTGAACATGGCAATATCGAACGAACAAAAGAAGACGAGCACGAACTAGGTGAATAATGAAAGATAAGCAGCCGATAGGATATCCAAAAGGAATTTCTCGCAAGGATAAGATGCATGTCCGAAACATGGTTAATCAAGTTCGAGATTTTACTAAGGATAGCCATCTTAGTACCTTTTGGAAAGGTCGAACCGTTGTTGTAAGTTGTTCTAGCGGGATCGATTCAACATGTCTAGCTGATATTATGTATCGTGTTTGGAGAATTGCTGGAAATAACCCGGTTCATGTGGTTTATGTTAACCACAATCTAAGACCTGCGGAAAACAAAGTAGAGATTGAGTTGCTAGAAAAGTTCTCTAAAGAAAGAGATCTTAAGTTTTCTGTTTTGGATGGAAAAGTATCAAAAGGCAAGAACCTTCAAGATAGAGCTAGGCAGATTAGATATGAAGCATTAAGCTCTTTCTGTCAAGCTAATGGCTATAATCATGTCTTTATTGCTCATAACAAAAATGATGTGTATGAAGGTATGATGATTAAGCTATTCCAAGGTAGAGTTGACAAACAAAATGGTGTGCGTATAGTATACGGATTAAGACCAAGACATATCACGTCTTACAAAGGCTTTACTCTCTACATCTATCGTCCTCTTCTAGACCTTACAAGAGAAGATGTCGAAAGATATATGAGAACAATGGATATCCCGTGGCACGAGGATTCATCCAACGCTACCGATGCATACCTAAGAAACTATATTCGACACCATGTAATACCTCATACCTTTTTAGGAAATAACCAAAATGGGTGATAGCTATGCAATGCGTTCTAACTATTTCTCTTCTCGCACCAGAAGCTAAAGACACGGTAACAGCAGCACTAATAAATAATCATTATGTAATTCTACGTACATATTCAGAAGATGATGAGGGGAATTTTTTTCCAACGAGCAGAGTTGCTTCTAATGAAGACACAATTGGTGCTGTTTATTCCGCTCTTTTAGATATAGAGGATGATGAAGAACTTGGAGAGGTTTATCCAGAAGATGTAAGAGATTATGTCAAGACTATTGATGTAAGACATTTTGGAATTACGGTTTCTGCTATTGGAGAATGTAGCTTTACAACCGCAGCAGGCAATGTCGAAAGAGTAACTAATGAATTGAATGAGTTTGAAAATGAATAGCGCTTATAGAGAGTTGCAAACAGAACAACCTGTAATTAAAAAAGTAAAAATAAAAATTACAGCCAAAGATTCTGGTGCTGTCTTTTGTGGTATTTTTATGTTTATTGTTTATTCGTTGCTTTTTCGTCTTATAATTGCAGAAGGTAATTACGGTTATGCAATGATATGTGTGCCGTTTGTGGTTATTTTCGCAATTCTTGCGACAATCAATTTGAAAATAAAAAGAGAATATGTAGACAAAAAGAGATCTTTTCCGGGAATTTTTCCATTCACCAGATAGGGGTAAACCATGGGATGTTGGTGTGAAACAGATGGCATAACTCAATTACCAATTGTTCATCGCGATGATATTAGATTCTTTGTTTTGTTGAATCGTGGTTATAGCTATGGTGCTGGTAAGATTAGTTGTGACGGTGGAGGAATCTGTTACATCAATGATATATGGAACCCATTGGGTATGGTTAAGGGAAAGTATAATGACTACGGTATGGTAGAAGATATCGTCCCAACTACGGGTAGCGAATTGCTTTTAAAATACTTCAAAAAAGAAGATGATTGTGTTGATCTAGAAAAAATGCTTAGACGTATTGAACGAAGCGAAATTGACAAATATGGGATTATGATTGTTCTAGAAGAAGTTTATCAAGCTTTAGTTCAATTTAATCCTATAATCTATGATCATAGAGGCAAACCATCTCTTTACAAGCCTATTAGAGAATACTTCAGAGTAGCTTTTGATAGGTGGTGGAAAGAGTTTTATGAAAAGTTTGGCAGAACAGATGTAAGCAAAGTTGATTCTATGGTGGTAACTTTTAATTGTCCAGAAGTTTTCCATCATGAATTTGGTAGAGATGATCTCACTGAATTGTATAGAAAATTCTTCATTCAAAGAATGGAAGAACAAAGCGATGAGGGTGTGGCTGAAGCAGCAAATGACTTAATCGAGTTTCGTTTGTTTGAAAATGCGATGAATTATGCTAGAAAACAATGGATTCCACAATGCGGTAAAGGATCTCAACAAGATGAAACCGCCGTGTATCGAGTTATTAATAAGGTGGTAGGTGAAATTTGTGATGCCAAAGAAAAAGAGCTTATTGAAGATGGGTGTGATGTGCCTGATGAAAACGGATATACTCCATATGAATTAGAACATAACGCAAAAGCTCTTGGTAAAGAATCCTCTTGACAAGATAAATCATCTGTGATATGATGGATGTATGAGGAGGTGAGGAGACACTATAAAACATTGGTCCATTAGCTCAGCGGTGAGAGCATCCGGCTTAAGTGTATATTAATCTAAGTCTTTTGGATATGATTAATATATTAGGGCTGCTAATAGGTTGACTGCCTATTTGGTAAAAGCTTGTTAGTATAATCTGGTAAATTCGGGGAACGCTAAGTTTTGAAAGAAATATGCCAATCCCGAGCCAAGCCTATGAAAATAGGAAGGTGTAGAGACTTAACACCAGACTCGTAAAGAGAAGAGAAAGTCCAGATCACAAACACAATAAAATTGTGGTATTGAAAAATATAGTGATATGCATAACCGGCAGGTCCTCGGTTCAAATCCGAGATGGACCACAAAGGAGAATAAATGATCTGTAAATCATGCGATATTGAGTTTGATCATAATTCGTCAGAGAAGAAGCGTGCTGGTGGTAAGATATTCCATTGTCCAGATTGTTCTGAGGAAACGGCTGTAAGGTACGTTGGGCTCCAATCTGCTGATGGTAAACAATCCCAAGCAACTATTCTCAAATTTAAGTCCGAAGAGGACAAAGCCACTTATATTAAGTTTTGGCAAAACAATACAGGAATGCATAAGGGTAAGTCGTGTCAGTTAGGGGACCATCTATCAACGACACCTAATGTAGATTTTGAAGTTGTTACGGAGTTTTCTCCTACCAATCATAAAGGTAAATCATAAATATTGGGTGAGTAATATGTCTTTGTTTGCTGTAAAGTTAGTATCGACCAATGGCTTAAAACGTAATGTATTTTGCAAAATGAATTCACGTATTGTGGCTACAGATAATTTTGACGATGCACTCCTAAAAATAAAGGATTGGAGACTTAATCATCCTAATAGTGAATATAAGCTAGTAAGACTTGAAGAATTTGAACTTGATGAAGAGTGTCCTGATCAATATAGTTTTCCTGTTCCCGATGATATGGGTGAATAATGAGCAATCTATTTGCTATAAAGATTGCTAAGGCTAATGGTCAAAAGCAAGAAAATCGATTTGTTAGAGATGGCGAAGGTATATGGGTAACTTCAAAGATAGAAGATATAAAGCGCGATCTTAGATACTTTAACAAATTTGATGAGTATGTTTATAAGCCTGTTATTTTAAGGTTTGAAGAATTTGACGTTGAAGAATTTGATTCTGATCAAGCAGATGATTGCATGGGTGAATAATGTATGCTATAAGAATTACATCAGTGCGCGGTATTAGAACTGATAACAGATTTATCTTAAGCGGTACGACTATATTTTTAACATCAGATAAATATGAACTAAAAGACAAGCTAGCTTTCTTTAGAAGAAATTACCCCGATCATACATATAAACCTGTAAGGTGGTTTGAAGAATTTGATGAAGATACGGATCCTGTGTTGGGTAATGGATTTGGTGTGGAAATGGGTTTACGTAGTGTAGATAACTTATTTGAAAAGCTCGAAGATGATGACGATTGTATGGGTGAATGATGATAGGATATACAGGAACCCAAAAGGGTATGACCGAGCAACAAAAGAATATTTTGAGAAAGATGCTTGGTGAAATATATGGAAATGACTTTTATCAATTTCCTATGATCTTTCATCATGGAGATTGTATTGGTGGCGATGAAGAGGCATGCGAAATTGCTTTAGAGATAGGCTTTGAGCTTCATTGTCATCCTCCAATAAACCCTAATAAAAGGGCGTTTGTTGAATCAAAGTATATGGAAGATGAAAGACCATATTTGGATCGCAATCATGATATTGTAAACGCTTGTCATACAATATTTGCCGCTCCTTTTGAAAAAGAAGAAATGCTTAGGTCGGGAACGTGGGCTACAATTCGTTATGCAAAAAAGCGTAACAAAAGATTGTTTATAATTTATCCCGACGGTACAACAAACTTAGAAATGACTTATCCAATAAGTTAGAGATAGGTTTTGATGATGTTTGGAGAATGAGAATGGAAGAAAAATTAGATATTTTGCGTAGAGCATTAAAAGCTCATAAGTCTTATGATTACAAAGAGAAGGTTCGTATCTTTTTTAAGAAGGGTAAGTTTGAGATTGTTCGCAGAAAAGAATGCGGAATATTATCAACATCTTATCATAATGTCGTAGTGAGCAAGGGTAAAACTTTAGCTGAAGCTATAGATAATGCTTTGAAAAAGATTATACCTAAGCTTGAAAAGAAGTCAAAAAGAAAGAACAAGAAGGCAAAAAAGATTAGTCAGTTGTTGGCTGATATAAATTCTTTAGACAAAGAGATTAGCGAATAAGGTGTAGTATGAATGATTGGATTGAATTAAACTTACCGTATTCTTATTGGGAATATTTGGACTATCCGCCAGCACCTGATCTAAGAGAAAAATCTGCTAAGTTATTTGACAAACTACCGGAAGCTCTTTATGCGGATATTAGTCCAAAAGCGTGGCAAAAATATAGTAGTCTTGTTCAAACAATTGAAGAGAGCATATTAGCTGAAGATATAAATATAAGCAATGAAGACCTTCGTAAATTGGTTAGAGAGCAATTGGCTAAATCTACAAATCCAGACATACAATCTATACTAACTTACAGAAGAGTTCATAAAGAATACCATGCTTGGCTTGATGAGCAGCCCGAAACAAAGAAGTGGGATGAGGAATGTGAAAAAGCAAGAGAGGCTCATAATAAAAGAATGAGACCATTATCTTTTTGTGGGCTTGGTTTAGATAAACCCGGTGTTCTAATAGAAGTAGAAGAGCAAGACACAGATGGGAATTTAGAAGATGTACAATATCTAATTGGAGATATTAATCCTAGTCGTGGCGTATGTGACGATTGTACGGCTTTTGATAAAGACGCAATTGTTAAGAGATATAAAGTTGTATGGGAAAAAAAATGAATTTCATAAAAGGAAAAGAAGACTCCGTTATTATGTATTTGATAATAAGAAAGTCTCTTAATATGAGTCCAGGCAAATTAGCAGCACAATGCTCGCATGCTACTCAAATGCTTATGTTTAAATATATGGAATTCAAAATCCAATCTATGAATGCATCAAATAATTGTTTACCACCATTTTCTCGTGAAAAATATAATTTATTCCAAGAGTGGTTTGATGGTGCTTTTACGAAGGTTGTTTTAAAAGCTGATGAAAAACAATGGAAAAAACTAAAAGAAGAATTTTCTGAACGTGACAGAGTGTTGGTTGTTGATGCGGGCTTGACAGAATTGGAGCCTAAAACTGAAACATGCATAGGTTTTTTACCTATTAAAAAATCTGATTGTCCAAAATTAATTTCTAGGCTTAGATTGTTGTAATGAACATATTCGTTTTACACAGAGATCCAGTAATTGCTGCATCATATCAATGCGATGAACATACCGCGTTGATATATATATCTATATGAAAAAATGTTCTAAGTGTAAAACTAATAAAAATTACAAGGATTTTCATTCGGATCTTTCAACCAAAGATGGGTATACTTATCAGTGTAAAGCATGTAGGAATAAAAGTTCAAGAAATTATCTAAAAACTGAAAGAGGTAGGTATGTTCACAGAACCCAAGAAAAAATTAGAAGGTCTGTAAATCCAAAATCAATGCTGTTAAATTTAGCAAAGCAAAGAGCTAAAAGAAAGGGTCTTGATTTTTGTCTGAGGTGTTCTGATTTTGATATACCAGATATGTGTCCGGTATTAGGAATTCCGATTTTTTCTTCAGAAAAATTAACAGATAATTCTCCAACAATAGATAGAATAAATAATACTGTTGGGTATGTTGCTAATAACATAATGGTAATTTCTTGGAGAGCTAACAGATTAAAATCAGACGCTTCGGCTTCAGAATTGGAAAAAATATTAACTTACATGTATGAAAATTTACCAGAGTATAGAACAGCAACAGGGGTTAGAAGGCAAACAAGACCAACGAAATTTTATACATTAAATGGAAAGTCTCAAGGTTTAATTGATTGGGCTGAGGAGTATGATATTGCGTATTCTACTCTTAACAGTAGAGTCAATAGATCTGGCTGGTCTTTAGAAAAAGCACTTTTAACTCCCGTAAGAAAGGTAGTTAAAAAATAAACATATTCGTTTTACACAGTGATCCTATTATTGCTGCATCATATCAATGCGATGAACATGTAAAAAAGATCATTATCGAGATTGCTCAAATGCTTAATATGAATTCCATCTTTTTAGGCGGTGATTCATATAAAAGAGAATATCCTCCGTTTACCAAATACAAGATGAACAAGAGGCATATCAATCATCCTGTAACTATTTGGATGCGTCAAAGTTTGGATAATTCTTTGTGGGCAATAGAACATGGTTTAGCTTTAGAGGGGCAATTTATTACTCGATATGGGCATGGTCATAACTCCGCCAAAGCTATTAGGTGGGCTAGAGATTTTGGTACTCTACCTCAAAGAAAAGGGTTGACTCCTTTTGCTATTTGTGTTAGAGATGACTTGAAAACAATAGATCCCGTGGAGAGTTACAGGCGCTCCTATTGTTTTGATAAGGCTAGTTTTGCTTCATGGGACAAAGGTGTGTTACCTCCAACTTGGTTTAAACCATATAGGAGTTTGTAGATGGAAATTCCCACAATTGAATTCATAAAAGATAAGTATCAGTTCAATCTGTTATCAGAAGAATGTTTAAGCATTTATAGTAGAGCGAGAGAAAAGTCTACAAAAATGAATGACTTGGTCGTTCGACATGGAAGAGCGGGGTTTTTCGATAAATCTCTAGCTATAATTGGAGAGCTTATATCAGAAGGTGCAGCTTATGGTTCTACCCATTGTATCTTTGCTTATAAGACTCATGGCTTTTTGGTTTATCATGCTTGGAACGTTTCTATAGAATCAGTTCTATCTGAACAAGAGTTGAATAGATTTCAGTTTTTGGTTGTACAGCAGTTAAAGATACTTGCTGGCATCTTTAATAGATTTGGTTACCAAACAGAAGTTTGTCCAGTTAAGCTTGAACTAAAAGTTTATGGATGGGCTCCAGAAAAAATGAGTTTACACTAGGAGGATAACATGAAGATCTTTGGAGCATTGAAACATTTCTTTGGAGCATTACTTGGTTTGGTTGTCTTAGTTGTCTGTTATGTATTGAAAATTGAAAGGTGGTAAACAAGAATAAAAAGATTCCTCTTGACAAGATAAAAATCTTGTGATATAGTTGAATCATAAACATGGCGGCTTCGTCTAACTGGTCGAGTGGTAACAAGTAATGTTGACTATTCTTTAGGACATCTCCTTCTCTCGGAGAAAATGTAGGTTCGAATCCTACCGCCGTCGCCAAGCTCAAATGCCGTTTTGGAATACATTTGACAGTTAATCAAAACAGAATCTAAAACATTTTTGTTGAGCTTTCTAACTTGCAACAAAAACGGTACTACACAATAACTTCATTGCTTTAATAAATAGACCACATAAGTGATGCATAGTGAGGCGCGAGAGTGTAGGCTAGAGAGTGAGGGCTCAACTCTTTGATTGTCTAAAATTGACCCATTCGTCTAGTGGTTAGGACAACAGGCTTTCAATCTGTAAACACGAGTTCAATTCTCGTATGGGTCGCCAACGAATGAAAGGAGATATAATGTTCAATCCTATTAGTGAGCAATCAGTTGCTGTTAAAAGTAATTGTTCAAATAATCTATTGAAAGCAGCGATGTATACAGGAATTGCTATTGCTGTATTTAATCTAATTGTTTTTTCAATTGAAGCTAATTATGTTACCGGGGCTATTTCTTCCAGTCTTGGTATTGTTTTGGCTGTTGCAATGAGAGTGTTTATGGTGAGAACCGGTGGGACGCAATCAACAAAGACAAACAATTAGAAGTTCTCTTGGCAAGATTGTACGTATAACGTATTATCGTAGAGATAACAATACTTCAAAAGACTCTGTCTTTAACAGAGAAGAAACCTACGAAGGCGTATTATCTACGCAAGTTTTCAAATCAAAAGATAATTCCCATTTCAACGGACCCGTTACCGTGGTTGGTTGTATTGATGGTAAGGATGGAAAAAGGTTTCCTATTCTTCCATTAGATGGTCCATTGCATGATACTTCAATATGTGGTGTTGCTGGATATGATGGCAAGCATAATGGGTATTGGGAAATTGAAGTTCTAGTTGAGGAATAAAAATGAAACACCTGATCGCTTTAAGTTTGGTTTTGGTTTGTGTTGTTGGTTGTTCTCCAGATGTAACACATGTTGGTGTTGGTGATCTTAATTATGATGACGGCTTGCCTGCCTATTCTATTGAAGGTCACGCTGGTGTGGCTTTTACAATTGCAGGGCAAAAATGCCCACGAGGTTATTCTCTTCTACGAGAATATATTACAGACACTAACTATGCAACATTGATAATTCGTTGCAAATAGAAAGGATCGCATAATGGATCAAGTCTTTTCAATCTTAGAATTTGTTGTTTCTTTTTTGGGAACTGCTATTTCATACTTCTTATATTTTCTTTTGAGTTCGGTTATACTTGGTTTTGGTTACCTTCTTTATAGGTCTTTTGAAAATCAAGACTCTAAGTCCGCTTTTGATTTTGACAAGCTAAATGATTTGAACAACACACATCAAAGGCTTGTTGGTGAGGCTAATCTCTTAAGGGAAGAAATGAAGAAGGAACAGAAGGAAGCTGCAAAGAAGGAAGATTGGAGTAGGTTTTATGAGCTTGATAAAGAGTTGAGCGAAAAGAAGGAAGAGATTATCGAAATCATCCGAGATATTCATGCGATGGAAAACAACAAATACAATAATCTTTCGAGGAAGGAATTGTTGCACTTTGATAAGATGATTAGAGGAGACGCATAATGTGTGACTTTGTAGTTTTTGTATAGAAATTAGCAATGATGTCCTCTTGGAATGAGGCAAGTCTTGCAAAATTCAATTATAGAAAGCCGTCTAGCACCTCTAGGCGGCTTTCGTTGCTTAATGCCTTGGATTGGTAAGGGGGGTAAAATTGAGATTGTAGGAAACATAGCGTAACTTTCCGTTCCCATGAAAACGACATTGGGTCGAGAAACCGTGTTGACAATCCGACCGAGTGATGATAGACTATATCTAGAAAGTGAGGGAGAGGGCAGCAGCAAGGAAGTTGAGAAGGGACAAGTAAGAAACAAAAAAGCTCTTGACAAGTTAGATTGAAGTTGATACAATTCATCAAGTTTTGAAAGAAATGATGCCCGCTAAACACAGCGGGCGTTAGGCGGTTAAGAAAGTGACCTTGGGTAACAGAAACTTCGAAAAAAGTTGTTGACAGTTGTTCAGGGTTGTGATAGAGTAGAGACACAACAGAGGGAAAACAACCTCAACATGAGTTGGGGTAGACACTAAACAATGCTATGTAAGACATAGCGCTAGGAGGTACAAATGGCTAATACTGAGAGAACAAATGTGGATGTCAAGGCGTTGGTTACCGAGCTTGGAATCAAGAACGAGGATAAGCAAGAGTTGGTCGACAAGGCGAACAAGGCGCGCGAGGCTTTTGAGGCTGCTCAAAAGCGTCTCGATGCGGCGAATGCAGCGCTTACCGCTGCTGACGAGCAGCCCGACGTTGTTTCGGATGCCGTCAAGTACGGTGAGAAGCTTGCGGACTTGGGTCTTGACGAAAAGGTCATTCGATCCACGCTTCGTACCAAGTTTGCTCCCAAGCGTGCGCCGCGTCAAGATGATGGCGCGAAGATTACTGACGAAATCAAGACCGAGATGCGTCAAGTTGTCGATAACACCGGAGCCGAGGGCTTTACCGTCTCGCAACTGGCTGAGCAATTCAATGTGAAGCGTACGCATGTCGCGGCGTGGGTCAAGGAATTGGTCGATAGTGCCGAGGTGGTTCAGACCGGTATCAAGCGTGCGACCAAGTATTACTTGGCTGGTATGCAGCCGGCTGAGGAAGCTGCTGAAGCCGCCGCGTAATCCAAATACAGTAGCGCAAAGCTACTAACCAGTCTTATTGCTTCGTACGGTTACATTTTTTGGACCGTACGAAGCTTCCGTTTAAGCCCTTTTTTCTTTTGAAAGGCGCAAATGAAGTATTTCACGAAAATCCTAATAGGATTTATATTAACATGTCTTGGGGTAGCTGTAATTGGCGGTATTGTTGCCTCCTGCACTCACTATAGAAGCATAGACTGTAAATCAGCATGCGATCCAAATGGTGTTGAAAGTTGCGGGTGGACTATCAAATGTATAGAGCCAGTTAAAGTAGAAGAAAAGAAGTGCGGAAGTAATGAGTATCTATGATGCCGTGAGTATATTGTTTATCACTGCATTCATAGTTATGATATTTTGGAGTTATTTTGCTAACGGGAGACCAAAAGAATGAAACGCTATCCATCTATTGATGGTATGCCCGATAAAAGAAGCAAACTCGTTGCGCTGCCCACGATGTTCAAAATCAAGTCGGACGCGTGGAGAAATAAGCTCAAAGAGAAGTGTCAAGGCGATACAGCTTTATTTAATAAGCTTGTATAAAGGAGGTTATCGTGACTAATCCATACAGAGACGGTCCAAATCCGCAAATTTTCAAGTTACAGTATAAGGAGAAAATAAAATCATTGCTTGGTTTGCTCAAGTTCAATATGTTGCAAGCAACTTTATTTATTATTATCTTATCTGTATTAGCTTTTTTTGGATATGTATATTACCAAGATATTTCTACCCATGATGGGTGCCATATCTCATATAACGAAGAAGGAAATTACTGGGGTTATTATGAAGATGTTTTATGGCAAAGAGAAGACAATCTAATTCGTGGTGGACAACATTGGGAAGTGTTGGTTTTTCAAAAACATTACAATTGTGAAACAAAAAACCTCAACGAAGCTTATTACGAGGATTACGAAAAAGAACTTGATAAAGCGCATCGTAGAGGGTATGAGACAACTCGCCATACATCTTTCAGATGTGATACCATATATGACAAAGAAAGCGATCAATGGCATTATCGTGAGGTTTATTATCACGATGGTAAAGTTATCATAGTATTCAGTGGTACTATGGAGGAGATAATAGACTTCAATAAACAATACGACTGTTACACGCATTCGTTCAAGTAGGGGTAAATATGGATAATTGCGATTTTTGCGAAGGGTGTGGATGCCCAAAATGCTTAGGTATTGGATATGATTTATCTAAAATCATAGAAGAAATAAAACACCCATTAACCAAGGAAGTCTTCAAAGTAGAGGATTACAATAATCTAACGGTAGCCCAACAAAGAGCCGTTAAAGATTTGATTCATGCACTAATCAAAGTTAAACTATAACACATACGCGCACGGAGAGATGCATGGAATTTGTCCCGCTAATACTTATGTTATTGATTTTTCTAATCTCTGATATCATAATCTTTATGATATTTGCGGCTGTACTTCTGTGTCTATTTATTCTTGGTAAAAGAACAAAAAGAATTGAAGAATGACAAGAGGTAAATGCCCAATTAGAAGAGATTGCTGCGTCCCAAAAAGAAAATAAACAATCCAGCTTGACCTCATAACTCTAATATGTTATGATGGAGGAGAATGATTATGGCTGTACCAAGATCTATACATGGCAATTTACCATTATCGGATCCAGCGATATTCGCCATTGCAGAGCGAATTGTAGACGAGGATCACTGTGTTGGTCCTAAAACCTTAGAATGGTGGTTAGCGCATGAAATGCTAGAATTAGCAGCCGCTCTTGAATGTTACAAAACTGGATGGGGTGTTAAGTGTAAAGATTTGCGCGAACTTAAATCATCATTAGAATACACTGACTAATGAGAATTATTTCTAAATTTCGAGATTACTACGATATAGGTTTGAGCTACGGACTCGATCCTAAATTGGTTTATGTACGCGATACCCGCGAAGTCAAACGAGAAGATTTTGACTTTTCAGAAATTATAGACGCGTATGGAAACCTGTGTAGCTTCTCATACCAAGATAGAAGAGTGCAAAGAGGCGCTGTAGCTTTCTGTGGAAAAGTATATCCCTTCTATTGCATATCAGATTTTCATACATATAATCGTAACACAAACACCGTATTCGGTCAATACTTTTTCTCCTACCAAGCCTTCGAAAACTTCGTCAAAGCAAGCAAAGACTTTGATGAGCCGGATAGAGTTAGATACCGAAATAAATGGATAAAAAGAGAAACAATCAGGAAAAGATTGGAATTGCTGACAAAGGCTACTGATGATATGTTTTTTGGTCGGTATCCATCAAAAGCCGAGTTTGACGAGAAATTCGTAGGCAAGAGAATTTCGGATAATATCTTCATACAAACAGGTGTACCTATTATATTAATTTATAGTGATGCTGGTAATCCTGTGATATTTAATCCAAGGTTACGCGAATTAGGTTTTGCTTCGGTTATTGATCCTGTTACGGCATTTCAGGAATTAGCTATGTATATTGGGAATAATCTTGCGAAGCAAGTAGATCCCTCTGAGGATTTTTCGGATGACATGAAGAGGGATATTGCTGGTTTTGACAAGTGGAGTTTTAGAAAGAAGTCTAAAAAGAAAAAATAGAAAGAAGGTGTATTATGCTTAGAACTAACAAAGATAAACTAGTACAAATGTCAATGCAAGCGTCGGTATCTCCTTCGGAGCGAGGGGCGGCTTTTTGTGTAGATGCGGAGGGTATGCCATTTTTCCTTCCTGGCACTGGTGGTATTTGTTATAATGTTTTAGCTGGTGATACTGCTTTTGGTTGGGCGGCGGATCATGCAGAACCGGGTGTATCCACACGTGCGGGTGAAGACGCACATGGGCATAAGAATGCTGCTTATAACTTTTTGGCTTGCATTGGTAACAAGGTAAAGGTTGTATCTGGGGAAGCCAAGGGTAAAATGGGAACTGTTATTGGTAAGCATGGTGGTTCCGAAAGAGTTATGGTTGACTTTGATAAGGATACTTTGGATAATCTTACTCATGACGATAAGATGATGGTTAAGACATGTGGACAAGGTCTGAGGCTTTTGGATTATCCAGACGTTGTTCTCTCAAATATCGACGCTTATCTTTTGGAAGAGCTTGTTGAGGAAAAGAATGGTCAGCTTTATGTTGGAGTTACTCACATAATCCCAGGAAAGATAATGGGTTCTGGCATTGGAACTACAAAGATAGGCTCTGGAGACTATGATATCACAACACATGATCCAAAGATGCTAAAGACACATAGTCTAGAAACGCTTAGATTTGGAGATGTTGTAGCAATTAAGGATCATGATTGCAGATTTGGTAGAGAATATAGAGGTGGTGCAATTTCTGTTGGAGTTATCGTGCATTCAGATTGTAAGTTCGCTGGGCATGGTCCTGGTGTTACAGTTTTTATGACTACGATTAAAGAAAACGTTATCATTCCTACTCATAACAATAACGCAAACATTGCCGAAGTTCTCAAGCTTGGCGTCTACAGGAAATGATACAGAAGTTATACCAGTCAAGATTTGTTGATATACGGGATATTATGCAGTATATGTGTTTACCGCATAATTTCCCTATAAAATTTGCTGGAGGAGGTTATCCTTTTGTTTTAAAAGAATCACCTCCGTTGTCTGCTTACACAAGATATGATGAGTACGTATCTAAGATAATTAAAATAAACAGAAATAATGTATCGGCATTTAAACCTGATGCTTGGTTGTACATCAATTCAGAAGCATATGGTATAGTTGCGGTAGAAGTTTTAAATAGATTTTATGGCAGACATAATCTTTTTGGTCCAGCTATGATACATTATAATTCGCTTATATATTGTGACGTTACAGTTTCATATTATGATCGCGGCTATAAGCACAGAGTGGGTGATGCTTATTCGAAACGTTATTTGAAAGGTAGATTGTGTTATGAACAATATAGAATAAAAGATAGACTTCATAACAGTGTTGGACCTGCTATCAGAGAGTTTATAGATGGTCGCTGGTTTAATAAATTCTATATAAATGGTAAACATGTAAGCATTGATCGGGTACTTAAGAATGTTATTATCTAATAAATATAGAAGAATGTTATTATCAAATAAATCTAGAATAGAAGATATTCTTTCATTTATGAATGTGTCGCTTAATACTCCGATTCAAATTCATGGCATTAGATTTATATTGGGTAATAATCCAATAAGAGAGCACCCAACTTTTGAAGATTATTCAAATACTTTAATAAGAAATAGAAAAGCCACCGCTAAGGTGGATTATGGAGAAAAAACCATAGAGGTTGTTTCTGGATCAGATGGTATTTTTAGAGTACATTGCGGACACTTTAATAGTCGCCAGCCGCATGAATTTGTTGATCATAATGAAGATGGTCCAGCCGTATTAACTTTTGATGATCATATTGGTGACGAACAATACCTTTTAAAGTACGTGAAATATTGTATAAATGGTGAGAAATATAGGTTTGGAGCCCCAGCTTCAATTGCATATAAGCATGGTGTTGTAGTTAGTGAGGTTCATTACCAAAACGATGTTTTGCATAATTCTATTGGTCCCGCATATAGATTTCGTCATAATGTTAATAGTGATTGGCAGAATGAATTCTATATAGATGGTAGACGGATAAGTATTAATAGATTCTTTGAGTTGTATAAAAAGCGAATGTCTTTAGGTTGAGTTTGATACTCAAGAGTAAAACAAAACTCTTGACATTTAAACGGGTTTATGTTATTATCATTGCAAGAGGTGAGTGAAAAATGATGGAAGTAGCAGAGATAATGAATCTAGAGCCGGAGGCTTATTTAAATCCAAGCCTTTTTATTACAGATGATAAGTCGGAAAAAGACGAGGTTTTTCTGAGGCGTCAATTTGAAATTGGCTTTACGCATTCTTCAAAGCATCATACTGTTGGGATCATGTATAATGGTTCTTGGTTCTCTACATCTAGTGGCGTGTATAACATTACAGGTCATGTAGTTGGTAGGAATCCAGGAACGGCTTCTCTTTTAAGAGGTCTATTAAGAGGTCCAGCTAGGTTTGTTGTTTATAGGTTACATGGCGCACATCCAGGGCAAAAGCTTACTACAATAAAGGAAGTTGGAGAACACTTGGTTGTAGAGAAGGATGTAAGCGATGTTTCGGAAGTTGATGAGTATAACGGAATACAAATATACAGAGGAGCCTACAAAAACATAGTTCATTACTTCTTCTGTAGAAATGGAAGAAAACGATTTTTCTCAAGTATGGAATACACAAAGCAAATGATAAAATATATGGAGGAAAAGAATGACATCTTCTGAAGCTAAACTCCTTAAAATGGAGGAGCAAGAAAGGGTTCTTCGTGATAAGCTAATCAGTGCTTTAGGACGTGCTTCTGCTATACATGCAACTTTTCGTAGTCGGTATAGTGTACGCGAGCGTATTGATGGCATCATAAATGATATAAGATTCGATCGAAACAATCATTTTGTTACACTAGCTGCCGGTCCTGATGGTAGGATTAGTTATGCTAGGAGTTTTGGTGATCGTTTTAATCCTACAAAAAAGAGCAGACTGGCTCTTGCTAGGTATGTCAGAAGGGTTCTTAAGGTTTCTGATAGAAGTATTCCTGATGTAGATTTGGAAGCTTTTCAAGAATCCTTTAAGCTTGCTATTCAATCTTCAGAAGAGTTGAGCAAGCAAATAAAGGTTTTACGAGGCAATGCTGTTTCGGATTACTATCGAAATACATACATAAAGTCATGTATGACAGGCGAAGGTAAAACAAAAAAGATTGAACTATATGCTATCAATCCTGACAAGGTTGGTCTTGTTGTGATAGGAAACCTTGCTAGAGGTTTGCTTTGGAGTTGTGATGGCGGCGAAACCTATTTAGATAGAGTATATGGCTCTAGAATGGGATATGCTATTCTAAAAGATTGGGCTCTAAAAAAGGGCTATCTAATTAAAGGAAAACATGATCTTCGTTATCTAGAAGTAACTCTTAAGTTGTTTGAAGACACTGGTACTCCTTATATGGACACCTTTTATTATGGAAAGGTAAAAAGAGACGATAACAGACGTATCGTAGGAGTTTTAATGAAGCCAAACAACTTCCCAGGTTATGATGTTCTATTTTCAGACACGGGTCTTGATTGGCGGTAATATGTTAGCTGGAATTAGAACAGTCTTGTTTCCTGTAGAGGTACTTTTAACAGCGCTATCTCCATATAGGAAAGATAAAGATTACAGAAACAATGGGATCTATAAAAGAAATGCTAAGATTAGGAAGAAGAATGGAAAAAAGGTTTTATTCGGATAGGGTTGGTGTAACAATCAACATGTATCCCAAACCCGCATTATGCAGACCATTTTCTATAACCGGTGATCTGTACGAAACAAAAGATGTAGCAACACAAACAAGAGAATTCACCACTTTTGATTTATCTGTTGTTATCTTCGATAGAAAGTTGGACCTTTGGGTTAGAGTAGAAGATAAAAGAATCTGCTTGACATGACAAAGACGTTGTGGTAGTATTGTCTATACTTAAAGTTTTCCGTTGCTAATGCGGACAAGGGAAAACCCAAACGATTACGATTGCGGCGGGCAACGCAAGGTGCGCCCTATAGGTGGCGAAAGTCTTTCTAGTAGAGTTTGTGTATAGCGAAAGCAATGACTACACAGTAAATCGAAAGAAATAGTATTAGTAGTCGGGAGGCGAAAGCTTATGTTAGTAGTCTTTAAACGAACCTCCTGCCGTTGATCCAAATCGAAATTAGCTTGCAGTCTTTTAGGTTCCATGCGTAAAACTTTGGCGAGCTTGCTCAAAACCTAGTTTTTTGAAGGAGTTTTTATGAAGGATATTGTAGAAGAAG
>Ga0180438_10001793_pt1 | contig 37083 bp, 33 predicted proteins | sample SS_ome_12_FD_132455 | JGI IMG/M metagenome (GOLD analysis project Ga0180438, IMG submission 132455) | Hypersaline lake sediment archaeal communities from the Salton Sea, California, USA - SS_3_D_2 metaG | ecosystem: Environmental > Aquatic > Non-marine Saline and Alkaline > Hypersaline >... | reverse complement strand
CGGTACTTCATTCTGTCTCCTCAAATGGCGGTTTACTGTATTGGGTGGATTGGTGGATTAACTGTCAATAGGCGCGGCCAAATATGGCGCGCTCCGTGGCTTCCTTCCCGCACTGGATGCACTTCCCCGTCCCCGGTTCCTGCTCCAGTGGGATACAGCGGGTTGTGGCCTTGGTGTCCTCCTTGATCTGGGCCTCGCAGTCTGCATCCCCGCACCACCAGGCGTAGGCAAAGCCGTGGTCTACCGCTTCCTTGAACTCGGCGTAGTCCTTGGGCTCGTACGTGTGCGCCTGGCGGAAGTCGAGGGCGCGGCGGTACAGGTCGGCCTGGATGGTGGCCAGCATTTCCTGCACTTCTTCCGCCAACCCGCTCAGCGGGGCCGCGGATTTCCCTTCACGACCGGGGACGTCGCGCCGGGCCAGCGTCACTTGGTTTTGCTCTACGTCCCGGGGACCGATCTCAATCCGCAGCGGTACGCCCTTCAGCTCCCACTCGTTGAACTTCCAGCCGGGCGAATACTCGTCCCGGGCGTCGACGTGCACCCGCACGTCGTTGCGTAGCATCGCTTCCACTTTGTTCACGATCTCAAGCACTGCCGTGCGTTCGCTGTCGCTCTTCCAGATGGGGACGATAACGAGCTGGATCGGGGCCAGTTTGGGGGGCAGGACCAATCCCTGGTCATCGCCGTGCACCATGACGATCGCTCCCACCATGCGCGTACTGAGACCCCAACTCGTGGTCCACACGTACTGGAGATCGTTGTTCTCGTCGAGGTACTTGATATCGAACGCCTTGGCAAAGTTCTGTCCCAGGAAGTGACTGGTGCCTGCCTGGAGGGCCTTGCGGTCCCCCATCATCGCCTCGATGGAGTAGCTGGTCTCTGCGCCGGCGAACTTCTCGCTTTCGCTCTTCCGGCCGGGGATGACGGGGATCGCAGCGTCCTCGACGGCGAACTCGGTGTAGACGTCGAGCATGCGCAGCGTCTCTTCCTGCGCCTCCTCGGCCGTGGCGTGGGCCGTGTGTCCTTCCTGCCACAGGAACTCCATTGTGCGCAGGAACAGGCGGGTGCGCATCTCCCAGCGCACCACGTTGGCCCACTGGTTGATCAGCACGGGCAGGTCGCGGTAGGACTGAATCCACTTGGCGTACATATGGCCGATCACCGTCTCCGAGGTGGGGCGCACGACCAGTGGTTCCTCCAACTGTTTGCCGCCGCCGACGGTAACGATGGCCAGCTCGGGTGAGAACCCCTCCACGTGTTTGGCCTCTTTCTGGATAAAGTTCAGCGGGATGAAGAGTGGAAAGTAGGCGTTGACGTGGCCGGTGGCCTTGAAACGTCGATCCAGTCCTCCTTTGACGTTCTCCCATAGTGCATAGCCGTGGGGCTTGATCACCATACATCCCTTGACGGGGGCGTAATCGGCCAGGTCGCCCATTTGGACGACGTCGGTGTACCATCGGGAAAAGTCCTTGTTGCGGGGGGTAACTTTGGTGGCCATTTCCTCCTCCTGGGTCTTTCTCCATACAGACCTTACGGGTCTCGGGAAAACCTTCGGGTCTAATCGGAACTAATCGGTCTCCTCTTCGATGTCATCCCCGGCGACCAAGTCGTGCACGGCGTGCAGGATGCGCTTGATCGGCCGGGCCGTGTAGTGATCGACGAAGTGCTCGGCCGCTCAGCAGTGATAGGACTTCGTGCCAGAACGCCTTCCGTCGCGCCGTTTCAAAGTCCGCCTGTGCTTGATCTCTACCGACCATTGGCCAATTGCCATTCGATCACGCGGGATGGGTATACGTTGATCACCTCGGTATCCACGTGCCGCGTTTTCGAACACTCCACTCCATAGATATGTTTGTGACCGTGCAGCAGGTAGCGAGGCTTGAAGCGGGCCATCAGGCCCAACAGCGCCCTGAAGCCGCGATGCGGCAGGTCCCTGCCATCGTGGATGCCGAAGGGGGGCGAGTGCGTGATGAGGATATCCAGGTAGCGCCCGTAGAACACGCGGTTCATAACCAGAGCCGGTGTCATGCGCCATACTTTGTAGACCATCTCTCGCTCCGTGTACTGGAACGGCGCACGAGGCTTATACCGGATCGATCCTTCCAACCCGCCCACGAGTATTCCTTTGACGAACACGGTCCGCTGGTCTACGTTAATCCACCCGCCCGGTTTGTGCAAGGTGCGTCCATTCTCTGTAAACTCGGGATGGTCATGGTTGCCGTGCACGAATAGACAAGGCACGTTGAGCATGGATACGATATATTCCAGATAGGAGTAGGGCAGATCGCCACAAGCGAGCACCATATCGACGTCACCGAACCGCTCCCGAATGCACGGGCTGTAGATGCTGTTGACCACCCGGTCGCTGACGGCGAGTATCTTCACCCTTCCGATCCCCTGGACCAGTCCCGGTTGTAGTTGATGGCAAGCTTCTCGAGAATCGCTTGCTCCAAATCGACGCCGGTCAGATCGGCTAGCTGCAGGAGGTACAGTGCCACGTCCGCCAGCTCCTCCGCCAGTGCCTCGCTGTCGACCTGCTCACCCCATTGAAAATGCTCCAGGACTTCGGCCGCTTCCAGTGAGAGCGATATGGCGATGTTGCGGGGCGTCTGTTGCCACGCTGAATCCTCTCTATACCAGCCCATCGCCTCCACGAAGCGGTTCATCTCGTCGGTCAGCTCCTGGATTGTCATCGTCATCGGCGTCCTCACACAAAAGCCAGCCCCCGGTTGGTCTGGAGGGCTGGCCGGCTAACGCTGTGCGTGTGCGTCCCCAATACACCTAGCCAGACCCGCGGTCTGGCTGCGCAGGGGCAGTAGGGCTGGGAAAGCGTTCGACAAATATAGCACACATTCTGGGGCCTCATCCCTGAACTGGATGCAGTATACAATGAAAGGACGGATATGTCAAAGCGGGCCGGGCTCGAGCCCGGCCCGCTGCTACGGTCCGCGTCTCGCCGGGATGGCTAGAACAAGGTCAACTCCCGGTTGAGGACCTGGGTGCGCAGCGAGCTAACCTGCGCCAGGTGTTCATCGAGCACGCTCTGCACGTCCGCCTGGATGCTGGGGGTGAGGTGTCCGTTCGCCGGGTGCACCAGTGCACTGGCGATCAGTGGCCGGTCCAGTGGCGCGCCGATCTGCGAAAGGACGTAAACCGTGGCTGCTCGCACGGTCGGTACACACTTGATGATGTCCTGTGCCGCCAGGAGTGCCAGCACGTTGTACACCTTGCCCACGTGTGAGATCGGATTCTTGCCGCAGGCCGCCTCCAGGCTGGCCGAGCGGAACGGTGCAATGACGCCGTTGACCCGGTTTCCCCGGCCGACCGCCCCGTCGTCGCCCATCTCCGCTGAGGTGCCGGTCAAAGTCAGATAGACCACGTCGTGGTCGACGTCGTCCGCCGTGTTAACCATCACCGTCACTTTGCGATGGTCGAGTTGAGAGCTGTACTCCTGGATGGCCTTCTCGATCGCTTGCTTGACCTCCCGGTACTCTGTCGCGTCCCCGACGTGTGTGGCGATGAAAGGTGCTGCAACCGTCAGCGTCAGTTCCCCATTGCGCCGCAGGCCCATCACCTTGACGTCCTCGCCGACCGGGAATTCGTCGATCAGCTTGAGGTTGATGTACTGGGCGGTCTCATAGACGGCGAGTTCCAGCCCGGAGCGGGGCCAGTGACTGACGCCAAAGCTGGTGTCGTTGGCCGTCACGTGGTCGACCACGTACTGCAGCTCCTCAGCCCCTCGACCGGCATAGCTGTCGACCACCATGTGCCTGTCCGGGTTCAGATAGCGCATCGTTTCGCGCACGTGTAGCTTGGCAGCCTCAATGGCGATGTCGTCCATTGGCACTTTCCGGCCCTGGAAGGCGGGCGTGCCACGACCGGCGATCTGGATGCGAATGGGCTTGAGCAAGTAGCCGCCGCCGTAGCCGACCTCGACCTCGCCGGCCACCAACTGCACCTTGTCGAAGTTGTGGTGCAGGACGGTGCCCAGGTTCTCCTGGCACCAGCGGGTATACTCCACTGAGATACGCTCGGCGATGCCGTCGCAAAGGCTATCGGGATGGCCGATCCCCTTGCGCTCTACGATTTCAACCGGTATGTCCTCAATGAACTGGCCGGTTGCTTCAGCGATTACGATGTTGCGCTGTGTCATGGTTGCCTCCCTATGCTTTCTTCCCGGCTCAGGGTGGCGCCGACAAAAAAAACCCTCCTGGAGGACAGAAGGGACACGATATACGTGACCTCCTCTCATCTTCCAGAAACACCGTTCTGCCGGAATTGGCACCTGGCCAACGACTGATGGCTGGCTGGTTGCCGAGGCTTCGCAGGGCCGGTCCCTCCACCTCTCTGGATAAGAGTGACGCCGGGATATTGATTTGACCATTATCATACCACGGTGAAATTCAACTGTCAAGACTTGCGGTTCTAAATGTTCAGTGCTATAATGTCGGTGCGCTGGGCGCGTAGCTCAGTTGGTTAGAGCGCTACACTCACATTGTAGAGGTCAGGGGTTCGAGTCCCTTCGCGCCCACTGCATTTACATCAGGCCGTGGCTGTGGGCCTTCCCACGCAGTGTCCACGGCCTGTTGGATTTTGTGAATGCCTATGCCCATGTCGGACAGTACCAAGGAACTTTTTCAGGTAGACTGGCTGATCAGCAATCTGCGCTGGTTGCTCTTGGTGAGCGTGGCTCTAGTCAGTTTCCTGGACTCTTTTGTCAACTCCGGCGGATTCTTTGACGGTGTCTCTGCCTTGCCCCAGATTGCCCTCCTCGCGGTTGCCGCCCTCTACAATCTGTTCATCATGCTGCTTCTCCTCTATGGGATCCTCCCACGCGTTATCCCGGTGATGACGTTGCTGGTGGATACGATCCTGACCATGGGCTTCGTCATTGTGTCCGGCGGGCTGGCGAGCCCGCTGTTGTTCTTCGCGTTGTTTCCGATCCTTACGGCAGCGTTGCGCTTCCCCTGGTGGATCAGCTTCCTGATCGCCATCGTCATCGTGGCGAGCTGCGGCTTTGCCGGCTACATAGCTGCGCCAGAAGCGATGTCGTGGTCGAATTTGGGTCCATTCGCGGCCAGTGCGCTCATCCTCCTGCTGGCGGCTGTGATCAGTGGCCTCGTGGGCTCGCAGATGAAGCGCATCATCGCCCGCACACGCCGGCTCGAGGAGGAGTCCGAACTGCGCCAACTGCGCGCCGCTCAAGAGCACTCGCGGGTCATCTTCGAGTTGGCGAGTATGTTGAGTGCGACACTGAACTACAGCAGGGTGTTGGAAACGGTGCTTGAAGTGGGTGAGGCTGGGATGCGCGAGTTAGGCCGGCCCGATTCGGCCCACGTCAGCATGGTTATGCTCTTTGGCCACAGTGACCTGCGTATCGTAGCGTCACGGCACCTGCCGCCGCGTGACCAGAATGCCGTCTTCCAGGGAAAGAGTGGCATCCTCGCCCAGGCGTTGGCTACGGCGGAACCGGTGATTGCCAATGACCCCGCGTCCGATCCTGAGTTGAGCCAACTCATCATGATGCACAGTTGCCACCAGGCCATCGTCGTTCCATTGCGGGCCGGGTTTGAGAACTTCGGTGTGGTCGTTTTCGGCAGCCCTCAGCCCAACACTTACACCGAAGATCATCAGGATCTGCTCATCGCCATTTGTAATCAGGCCATCGTCGCGCTTCAGAACGCTCAACTCTATCAGAGTCTCATGGAGGAGAAGGAGCGCATCGTCGAAGTGGAGGAGGATGCCCGCAAGAAACTATCCCGCGATTTGCACGATGGCCCCACGCAGAGCATTGCGGCTATCGCGATGCGATTGAACTACTTGCGGATGATGCTGGAGCGGGAGCAGGATCTGAACCAGACGGCTGAGGAACTGGAGCGTGTCGAGGAACTGGCACGTCGCACGACGAAGGAAATCCGGCATATGCTCTTCACGCTCCGGCCGCTCATCCTCGAGACACAGGGGCTGGAGGCCGCGCTGGAGCAATATGTCAGCAAGCTGGCCGAGACGGACGATACGTTGATTCACCTGGAGGCCAGACCGGAGGTGGACCGGCTGGTGGATCCCAACGCCCAGGGGGTAGGTTTTTACATTATCGAGGAGGCCATCAGTAACGCCCGTAAACACGCTCAAGCCGACAACATCTGGGTGCGACTGTACGTACAAGATAACAACTTCGTCGCTGAGATTGAGGACGATGGGCTTGGGTTCGACGTCGACGAGGTTCAGGTGCGCTACGACGAACGCGGTAGTCTGGGTATGATCAATATGCACGAGCGGGCCGAGTTAGTAGGTGGCAATCTTGTCATCGCTTCGGCACCTGGCGAGGGAACGTGCATCAAGTTGATTGTGCCACTCCGGCGGAGATAGGCCTGTGTCTGCGCTGAGGGGAGCGGCGGGCGAGGGTTGGCTGTGGCTGGCTGGGTCGTTGTTGCTGGCCGTGCTGTCGACCAACCTGGCCTGGTTCTTCCGCCGGCCGCGTACGGGTGCCGTCGGCAGTTTGGTGGCTGATTTGGTCGCTTGGCGCTTCTTCCCGTCGTTGCTTCAGTTCTTACGCCTGTTGTATTGTATTGGTCTACCTTTCGCCGCCCTCCTGTGGGGCCGCGACGCAGTCGTCAGGCGAGTGCTGGGGTTGCAGGTGCTCGAGCTGCCTGTCTTGACTGTGGGTCAGACGGGCTCCTACGCCGTCGCCAACTGGCTGGACTGGGCGCGTGACCTGGGGTGGGCTGTGGTGCTGGGCGTTGGCACGTGGGGACTCCTGGCGCTGGGCTGGTGGACCTACCGTCGCGCCGCGGCTCATCCTGACGGTTCGGGTAGAATGTCGGCGGTGCATACTTCGGGATGGGTGTGCTTGGGCGAGGCGGCCTGCCACGAGGCGCATTGGGCGTTCTACCGCAACGCGCCTGTTCTCGTGGTCGGTGAATACTGGGGCGTCTGGGTTGGGTTGTCGTTGGTTGCACTGGAGGCGGCGCTCAATCCGTTCTGGCGCGAAGGGTTGACCGCCCCCGAGCGAACTCCAGGCCAGTTATTGCGCGTGGCGTTGGCGGTCATCAGCAGTGCGCTGTTTCTGTTGACGGAAAACCTATGGCTGGCACTGGCCGTCCATTGGGGGGTGTCGTGGGGACTGGCTGGGCTGGCGCGAGTGCTCCCGCTGGTGCCCGATCGACGCCTTGATCAGACTGGCGTACAGTAGGGGCCCTAAACAGGCGGCGCCCGTGTCTCAGACACGGGCGCTTTTCTATTCCCTCAGCACAGAACAATGCCGGGCTTCGCGGTTCAGGTCAACAGGAATGCCAGTACAATCAAAACGGCCAACATCGCCACTGCGATGATACCGATGCGCTTGAGGTCCGCGATGACGTATCGATATTCTTCACTCAGGTCGGCTACCTTCGACCCAGGTCGCTTTGTGGTGGCGAGGGGCGATGCCTCGGCCATCTGATCCCCCGGTTGTACCATCTGGGCCGGAGAGAGACGTATCGGTTGACTCTTCTTCCTGACGCGACGTGACTTCTTCGCCATGTTTCATTCCTCCTTGTTCAGAAGAACCCTTTGAACGACTTCACGGCTGCAATTCGCCGATGACGACGATGCGCTGTATGTCGAGTCCATATGGATAGCAAGAGATGAGCGTGAGCACAGGGCTGGACGTCGGGTGCATCACGCTTACCTCGGTCGGTTCAATGATGCGTTTCTGGGTGACTACGTATCGGTATACCTGGCTGGCGGTGTAGACGAATATCTCATCGTCCAGGTCAAGGTCCGGGAGATCGCGAAAGATCTCACCAAAGATGTCGTTGTGGGCTGAGATGACGCAGTTGCCGCGCTCACCTGGGTTGGCGCTGCCCACGTGGTGGCCCGCTCCTCGTTTGAGTGCCTCCCAGTCGTCTCCCTCCACGGTCGGTGCATCCACCCCGATTGCAGGGATTTGGATGCGGACGGCTTGCTCAGGCCCCGGCGTGGGCATAGGCACTGGCGTAATCGCACTCACCAGGTCGCGCAGGTGGGCCGGGATCTCCTCCGGTGCCGGGCCGCCAGGCGAGTCGGGCGGTGTGTGGCCGCCCGGCAACACGACGACTCGGATGATTGGAGTGGGTGTCAGTGTGGGCAGATGGGCCTGCTGGGCGTGAGTGCTTTCCTCGTTGATCTGGCGCAGTGTCGCCAGTGATCCCACCAGCACTAGAAACAGCACTGCCAGCACAGCCAACTCGATCACCAGCAGGCTCTTGTCGCGCAGCCAGTCCCAGCGGATTCGGCCGGGCTGGCGCCTGGATACCTCTTCCCTTTCTTCTACGCCCGGTTCGTCCAGCAGTTGGGCCCGGTACTGCGCCGTGGCCCCTGCATCTTGGAAGCGGCGATAGTCGGTGGGCAAGGAGGGGGGCTGTAGTTCAACCTGCTTGGGTGCCAGCGGGTCCAGTGTGTTGGCCCCGGTTTCCTTGTCCAACTGGCGCAGGCGTTCCAACCGCGCTTGCCGCTTGCGGATGCGCAAGATCTCTTCAAGTTCTTCTATCGACAGTTCGTCAACCGTTCGACGGTCTTTCATCTGCTTTCACAGGACATCGCGAGGTGTGGCTTGATCTGGGTGAACACAGTGGTCTAACCGGCATCGTCTACCATCGCCACAGCAAACACTTCCCGCTCAAAGAACCAGCGAAAGGGTGAGAAGTTGAATAGGATATGGCGAGCGGTGCGGAATATCCATCCCTCCCGCCGGTTCTGGGGGGGCGTGTGCAGCCACACCCGGGCGTAGAATCCGGCTTGCCTCAGCACGCGCCGCAGGCTTACCATGCTCTGCTCATTGACGTGCACATCCAAGTTGGCCTGCACCAGGGCGCGGGGGTCCTTCGGGTAGCTGTCTCCCTGGCCCATCAATGTGCGCACAAATCGCACCATAGGATACGCATACCGGTCATACCAGACGTTAGGGGCGGTGTGGATGATGAGCCTGCCGTCGGGTCGCAACACGCGGCGGGCCTCTGCCAGCGCCCGGTCGAGCTCCCAGGGGTGGAGGTGCTCCACCAGATCGAACATCAGCACGCGGTCGAAGGATGCGTTGCGGAAGGGCAGGCACTTGGCGTCGGCCAGGTGGACGCTGTACGCGGCGCCGTTCTCCTGATTGCGCATCGCCAATCGCCGTGCCATGTGCGCCGCGATCGGCGCGTAGTCCACTCCATAGGCCCGCGCCCCTAGCCTCGCGCAGTGGTGAAGTATCTCGCCTCTGCCACAGCCGACGTCGAGCACCCGCATTCCAGGCGCGACCTGGGCTGCCTCAAAGGCCTGGCTCAGCCGGTTCGAAAGATGCGCTCCTTCGGTGGCGATGAACTCCGCGTATCCTTCACAAGAACCCAGGAAGTACGCCTCGTCGTATAGCTCGGGGTGAACCGAGTGGCGCTTCTCGCTCCTCAACTCTACCTCTCTCACATAATTGGTGGCATTATAATCTAGCGCTCAGCCCTCGTCAAGCGATGCAGGCCATCGACGAAGGCTGCGCGGATCAGGTGAATTCCCTCAATCCTCAGCGCCAGGGCCAGGAGCCCATAGATTGCCGCGCCAACGCCTCCAGCACAGGATACAACCAGCACATCTCCCAGCAGGCCTGGCGTGGCCGCCGTCTCCAGCACGTGCATCATGCCGTTGGTCGCCGCTGCCATCACCAGCGATGCGGCGCTGGCTTTCAGTGTGAGCGACCAGAGGCGGTGATCGCCCATTCCGCCTAGCCGCCGCCGGGTCAGCACCAACATCGTTACCGCATGGGCGGTCAATTTCAGGGAGTTGACCAGTACCAGAAGTGGCAGCGTCAGCACCCCCAACCACCAGGGGACAAGGGCCATCAATACGTAGAACAGTGTCGTGCCCACGCCCACCAGGGCGGGAGTCAAAGTGTCTTTCTGGGCGTAGAAGGCGAAGATAAGGGGCTGGTCCACGGCTGCGAATAGCAATCCCAGAAGCGCACACCGGAGCGCCTGCGCCGTCGCCACCGTGTCCGCCGGTGTGAATTCGCCGTGTTCGAAAATGACGGCAACGATGGGGTTCGCCAGTACGTACAGGCCGACAGTGGCGGGGATGATGAGGGTCAGAACGAGCCGCAGTCCCTGGGCCAGGGTATTCCGGAACGGATCGATCTCCGCGGCGCTTGCCTGCCGGGACAGTGTAGGCAGAATGGCGATAGAGATGGCAGTGACGATGAGGCCGAGCGGAAACTGGATGATGGTGGCCGCGAACTCCATCCATGATATCGATCCTTCGCCGGTACGGGATGCCAGGTTGTAACTTAGGAGCACCGCCAGCGTGTCCACGACCAGGCCGGTCAGAATGGGCAGATAGAGGCGGATGATGCGGCGCAGGGCCGGATGGTGGAGGTTGAGGGCTGGCCGTAGCTTGGCATTGCGTAACCCCGGCAATTGCAGTGCCACCTGGAGGGCTGCACCCACCAGCAGGCCGGCCGCCATGCTGTGGACGCCCCAGCGGCGGCCCAGAGCCAGGGCGACGACGACCATGCCGGCATTGGATATGGCCGCAGTGAAGGCGGGGAGGGTGAATTGCTTGAGTGCGTAGAGACCTCCGGAAAGGATGCTGGCCAGGCTGAGGAAGATCACCGCCGGGAGCACCAGGCGCAGCAAGTCGGTCGTCAGAGCCTGGTAGGAAGGCGAGAGCCCTCCCACCAACAGCGTGGTCACCTGAGGTGCCAGGAGTTCACCCAACAGTACGAACCCGCACAGAGTCAGCGAAGCGATGCTGATGAGGATGCTGAGCAGATGCCATAGTTCGGCGCGCCGTTCCGGAGCGGTGTAGTCGGAAAGGACGGGGATGAGGGCCGAACTGGTCATTCCGCCCACCAGGAGATCGTAGAGTGTGGTGGGAACGCGGAGAGCTGCGTTCAGCGCGTCCACGTGAGGGCCGGCACCGAACAGGCCGGACTTGACCATCTCCCGCAACAGCCCCAGCAGGCGACTGGTGACATTGCCCAGGGCGATAATCCCGGCAGCCTGTGCCACCTCCACGTTTCGCTGCGACGATGTCCCGTGCGTCTCTTCCAATCTGTTCCTCCTATCCCGCGGGTGACTGCTTGCCCCAGCGATGTATTGCCTGAGGGACCCGGTCACTCGCCGGCTCGCGCCATTCTACCGCAGTTCTTGAAGGACCACAAACCCGCACATCCGTCAGGTTGCGCCTACGGCTGAATCGTGGTAGAATAAGCGCCGTAGCAGGGGGGGCATGCGTTGAGCCTTGCCCGTGCCTAGAGTAAGGAGGGAATAGTGCCGTTAAGTAAGAGTGAAAAAGAAGTGATCGTCCAGGAGTATGGTCGTGCGCCCAATGATACTGGGTCGCCGGAAGTACAGATTGCGCTATTGACCACCCGTATCAATCAACTGACGGAACACCTGAAGACACACAGGCATGATGAACACTCGCGGCGCGGCCTGATCAGAATGGTCGGCCAACGCCGGCGTCATTTGACCTATCTCAGTCGCAAGGCCCCTGAGCGCTATCAAGAGGTTATCCAGCGACTTGGGTTGCGCAGGTAGCGCAGACTGGAAGTTCAATCGAACGAGTAGATGAGGGGGACGACACGCCCATCTACTCGTTTGGTGTATCTTTGGAAATTAGATAATTTGAGAGGTTGGGCGCAGGTCCAGGTATTGGGGAGTGCAGCGTAGTCGGAGGAAGAGCGGTCCGCTACGAGATACTGCCCAGTCCCTGACCTTTGCGCCTGGCCTTGCACATGGAGGTGCAAAAGTGAATAGTCACAAGTTTACCGCCACGTTGGGAGACGAGGCCATTACCATTGAGACTGGCAAACTGGCCCAACAGGCAGGTGGAGCGATTACGGTTCGCTGTGGAGACACGGTGTTGCTCGTCACGGCGACCATGTCGCACGATGTCCGCGAGGGGATCGGGTTCTTTCCCCTCACGGTGGATTTCGAGGAGCGGCTCTACGCGGCGGGCCGCATCCCTGGCTCGTTCTTCCGCCGCGAAGGCAGGCCGACTGAATCAGCTACGTTGACCAGTCGTCTGACAGATCGTCCCCTTCGTCCCTTGTTCCCCCACGACATGCGCAACGACGTGCAAGTCATCATTACGCCGCTCTCGCAGGACGAAGAGCATCAAGCCGACATCCTATCCATTATTGGGGCTTCGGCGGCGCTAACAATCTCCGACGTCCCGTTTGACGGTCCGGTGGGGGCGGTGCGCGTGGGGTACATTGATGGAGAGGTGGTCATCAACCCGACCGTCTCGCAGATGGAAGGCAGCGGGCTCGACCTGCGGCTGGCCGGTACCGCCGATGCCATGCTGATGGTCGAGGCGGGGGCCAACGAGGTCGGCGAGGACGTGATGATCGAGGCGCTTCGCCTCGGTCACGAGTCTATACAGGGCTTGATCCGCGTCCAGAATGAGATGAGAGACGCGGTAGGTAAGCCCAAGCGGGCGTACGTGCCGTACGCGCTGCCCGAGGAGTTGCCCGGAATTATCCGCCAGCAGGTGGGTGATCGGCTGCCGGAGGCCATCTACAGCGCGGCGAGCAAGCACGACCGCAGCAAGCGGTTGAAGGTCCTGAGGGATGAACTGATCGAGGTGCTGGGCGAGGAGTGGGATGAGCGGTCGATCAAGGATGCTTTCGAGGAGGTGCAGCGCGAGTTGATCCGCAGGCGCACCATTGAGGAAGGGGTCCGTGCCGACGGCCGGGATTCCCAGACGATACGCCCTCTGTCGGCAGAGGTGGGTCTGCTACCGCGGACGCACGGCTCTGGCCTCTTCACCCGTGGCGAGACGCAGGTGCTGTCCATTGCCACGCTGGGCACGCCCCGCGAGGAGCAGACGCTGGACGATCTCTCCCCTGAGGATACGAAGCGCTACATCCATCACTACAATTTCCCACCGTACTCGACCGGTGAGACGCGCCCACTGCGCGGTCCTCGTCGGCGCGAGATTGGCCACGGTGCGTTGGCCGAACGGGCGTTGCTGCCGGTGATTCCTGACGATGGCAAGTTCCCATACACCATTCGCGTCGTCAGCGAGGCGGTCAGTTCCAACGGCTCAACTTCTATGGGCAGCGTGTGTGGCAGCACGATGGCGCTCATGGATGCCGGCGTACCCATCAAGGCTCCGGTCGCGGGCATCGCGATGGGGCTGATGATGGAGGACGATCGCTATCGAATCTTGACCGATATCCAGGGGTTGGAGGATCACATCGGTGACATGGATTTCAAGGTTGCCGGTACGCGTGCGGGAATCACGGCCTTGCAGATGGATATCAAGGTTGCTGGTCTTTCCTACGAGATCCTTGCCGAGGCGTTGGAGCAAGCCCTTCAGGCGCGGACGCAGATCCTCGATTTGATAGAAACGACGATTCCCGCGCCCCGAGCGGAGCTTTCGCCCTATGCGCCCCGAATGACCATCATGCACGTCGACCCCGACAAGCTGGGGGCCGTCATCGGTTCGGGGGGTAAGACCGTTCGTGCCATCCAGGATGAATGCGACGTGCGCGTCGACATCGAGGATGATGGCACGATATACATTGCATCGACCAGCGGTCCAGCTGCAGACAAAGCTCAGCAGATGATTGAGGCATTGACAGAGGAGCCGGAGGAAGGCACCATCTACACCGGCCGGGTGGTACGCACTACCGACTTCGGTGCATTCATCGAGATTTTGCCCGGCACAGATGGCATGGTGCATATTTCTCAACTGGCCGACTATCGAGTCAACTCCGTCAGGGATGTGGTCGAGGTTGGCGATGAGATCATGGTGATGGTGACCAGCATCGGGCCTGAGGGAAAGATCCGTCTCTCGCGTCGAGCGGTGCTGGAGGGGTGGACGCTGGAGGAAGCCCAGGCGGCCGATAGACCAGGTGGAAACCGGAGCAGCAGGGGCGGCAATAGAGGACGTCGCTCGTCCCGCCGTCGCTAACTTGTTGTGAAAGGTAGCTGTGGAAGAGATCATCGAAGAAACTGAGGTCGAGATTGGATCTGAGCCCCGGAACAACGGGGCTCAGGTACTGCGATGGGTATTGCAGGCGCTGCGCGAGGTGGCTGAGACGGTCATCCCTGCCGTTGTCATCGCGTTGGTCATCAATCTCTTTCTGGCTCAGGCCACGCAGGTCCTGGGGCAGAGCATGGAGCCCAACCTGCACAGCACGCAGCGGGTGGTCGTGGAGAAGGTGACATATCGATTCCACGGCCCACGGCGTGGGGATATCGTCGTGATTGATTTGCCGGAACAAAGCGAGATGCTGATCAAACGGGTAGTCGGGCTGCCGGGGGAGACCATCGAAGTGCGAAGCGGGCAGGTCTACATCGAGGGCGAGTTGCTCGATGAGGTCTGGACCACCAATCCCGGTGGGGGTAGCTACGGTCCGCGGACGATCCCCCCTCTGCACGTCTTCGTGATGGGCGACAACCGTGGTGCGTCCAACGACTCGCGCAACTTCGGCTCGGTCGCGATTGAGCACATCGTTGGGCACGCCTGGTTCTCATACTGGCCGCCGGAGTATATCGGCTTCGTCGAGTAGAGAAGGGCCGACGTAGTTCCGCAAGGGAACGACAGGCCGGGCACCTTGCCCGGCCTGTTCTGTACCTACGTGGGTTGGGCTATCTGTCCTCGCTGACCTTGGCAGTCTCTTCTCTTTTGTCTATAATACCGGGCGGAGTTTAGCTTGAGAGTGACTATTGCGATCTCTCTCGGCAAGTCAGCGAATCACACACGAGGCGAAAGGACCATGGATATGCGTAGACTGCGGTTTGCGATCGTGACGGTGGTGGTGCTCTCGATCTTTGCGGCGTCTTGTGCGCGATCGGCCTCAGAGCTGCCTGAGGGTTCGACTGTGGCTCCGGGAAAGGCGCAGACTGCAACCCCGGCAGAGACGGCGACCGTAGCCCCCAGCGAGGATGCTGCACCCGCTCCTGTGCCGGTGAACTACGATGTGGAGATTTACGGCGACCTGGAGAATCTGGACCCGAGTGGTGAGGCGGTAGTCTACTGGTACCCGTACACGCGCACCCACGAGGAGATCATGTTGAGCTTGATCGACGAGTTCAACCGAACCAACGAATGGGGCATCGCGGTCCAGGGAGAGTATCAGGGCGAGTACGATGACTTGCACCAGAAGATCATCACCGGCATCCCGGACCATCGATTCCCCCACATAACCACCGCCTACCAGGATCGTGCGGCCACGTATGCCATGCAGGGTGCGTTGATCCCACTGGACCCCTACATTGAAAGCGAAAAGTGGGGGTATACCGAGGAAGAGCTGAAGGATTTCTTCCCTGTTGCACTGGCGGCCGATTACCTTCCACAACTCGATGCTCACTACGGGTTTCCTTTCCTCAAGTCCACGGAGGTGATGTTCTACAACGAGGATTGGCTGGCTGAGTTGGGGTACGATGGCCCGCCTGAGAGCTGGAGCGAATTTGCCGAGATGGCCTGCGCCGCCGCCGGTCAGCCGTTCTCCGGTGCCACGGGCGATGGAGGCAGCTACGGCTACGTCTATAACGTGAGCGCCTCGCGATTCGCTACCTTCGTTTTCACCCGGGGTGGGGATATCGTCAACGAGGACGGTACCGGGTACGTCTTCAACGACGAGGCTGGTCGGGGAGCGTTGACTTTCTTGAAGGATCTGGTAGATCGAGGCTGCGCCATAGAGCAGGCGGAGCGCTACGGCGATCGGAACCGTTTTGGCGCGGGACAATCGCTCTTTGCCATCGGCTCTACTTCCGGCTTGTCCTTCTACGGGCAGACGGTGAGCGAGGGGGCCGGCTTCAACTGGGGCATCGCCCCACCACCACACACAACCGACGCTCCACGGATGAACATCTACGGGGCCAGCCTGTCCATCTTCGTGACCTCCCCCGAGGAGCAGTTGGCCGCATGGTTGTTCGTCAAGTGGTTGAGCGAGCCGGAACAGCAGGCGAGGTGGGCCAGGAGCACCGACTACCTCGCGATCCGCCGATCGACGGTTGACTTATTAGCGGACGACTTGGCCGAGAATCCCACGCGCGAGAAGGCCTTGGGTTTCATGGCATTGGACTACGGCGTCGAGTCACCGGTGGCTGGCTACGAAGCGTGCAGCGGGGCTATCTCGGAGATGCTCGTTGCCGTCTTGGGGGGTGAGGATGCCCAGACGCAGCTTGACGCCGCCGTCGGACAGTGCAACCGGTACCTGCAGGAAGCTGCGTTCTAGGTCAGTCGGTGAACAGCACCGTGGAAGTGCCTGGCACTTGGCCTGGGCAGTTGCACCAAGACCGATGGATGGGACCTATGCTCCGGCTGTCGTAGTCAGTGGGGGGGGACTTGTCCACCGCGTTATAGAAACTCTTTTAGACTGTGCTCTACCGCGTATGCAGCGGCCTCAGCGCGGTTCGTCAGGTTCAGCTTCTTCAAGATGCTGCTGACGTAGTTGCGGACCGTGCCCTCGCCCAAGAACAGCGCGTGGGCAATCTCCCGATTTGTCTTCCCCTCAGCCACCTGCGCCAGGACGCGCATCTCCTGGTCGGTCAGACTGGCGAAGGACTCCTCGTGCTCTTTGCGCGCTGCTTCGCGTACGCGAGCGAAGACGCGCTGCGTGAGTGCCGGATCCAACAGCGCTTCGCCTCTCCCCACTGCTTCGACTGCTTGGATCAGATCGTCACTACCGATCTGCTTGAGCACGTACCCGCACGCTCCGGCAGAGATGGCATCGAACAGCATCTCATCCTCGGCGTAGGACGTGAGCATAATGACTTTGGCATCAGGGACCTGCTCGATGATCTTTCGGCAGGCGTCGATGCCACTCCCTCCCAGCAACCGGATGTCCATGACTACGACATCGGGCCGGAGCAGCAGTGTTTTCTGAACTGCCTCCTTGGCCGTGGCAGCCTCATCCACGACCGAGAAGTTGGGATGGTGGTCAAGGAGTGTGCGGAGGCCAAGCCGCACGACCTCGTGGTCGTCTACGATGATAATTTTGAGTGTCATACTCCCTCTCGCAGCAATGTACAATGCGACATGCATATTCTGTACTGCGCATACCCGGTGTGCAGGTATGGTTCGCGCAGTATACATTTGGCTCAGTAGGGCACGGTGAGGATGATGGCCATGCCCTTGTTCGGCGCTGTGTCGATGTCTAACATACCGTCGAGCAGCCGTGCGCGCTCGCGGATGTTGCGCAATCCTTGTCCCTTATTGATCGGCAGGGACGGGAGTCCAATACCGTCGTCGGAGATGCGGAGCTGTAACGCATTGACGCCGTATCGCAGATGCACCTCGACCTGTCGGGCTTGCGCGTGTCGGGCTGCGTTGGCCAACGCTTCGCGCGTGATCTGAAAGATGTGTTGCCGTCGCTCGGCTGTCAGCGGCCGGGTGTCCTCACCCTCAACGATGAACTTCGTCTTCAGCAGCGTGTTGATGCGGAAGTCCTTGATCATCTTGCTCAGGCCGGTCTCAAGATCGTCTCGTGGCATCTCGCCGCGTAGGTCGAAGATATAGCGGCGGATGTCTTGGATGGTTTGATTCAGGCTCGTAATTGCGCGTGAAAGCTGGGTGCTTGCCACCGTCGGCTCGGCAGAAATGCTATGCTGGGCCCCCTCAAGCATGAGTCCGGCGGCGTAGATCGACTGGATGATGCCATCGTGTAGTTCACGCCCAATGCGCTCCCTCTCGCGGGCCAGCGCCTGCGTGCGTTCCACACTCTCCAGCCAGAGCTCGATTTCGTTGAAGACGATACTGAGCGCCCGTACCACTCCAAATGTGATGCCCATGCCGGATAGACCACGGAGGAGCGAAATCGGAATACCGATCGTCCGCAGCAGATTGCCCTCGTTGAGCACACTCATGGGGAAGATTGGCGCACCGGGGCCGAAAAGCCCTCCAAACAGCGCGAAGAGCCCGAGCGCGAACTCTGTAATGTTCAGGTGGGACACGACGAGTGGCAGCCGGGCGGGCTCAATCGTACGGCGGGTCTGGCGGTGTAGTGCCCATGCCCCCATCACGCCGCCGGGCAGCGCCAACCCATAGCGCGCAGCGATCTCACCGCCAAGCCAGATATGCTCTGACGGTACTCCTGACAGGCGAGCAATGCCCAGCGCGAGCAGCCACGCGAGAAGAACTCCACTGGCCAGTGCCCACCGTTTCCAATGGTGTTTGTCGAGTGGTAGGTGGGTCCGCACAGCGAAGGCAAGCAGGAAAGCGTAGCCAATCGTAAGCAGAATTAGACGCGACCAGATGAGCCAGAGGGGCGGGGCACTCAAGGACATCAACCACGCGGTGCTCCACGCTACCAGCGCTTCACAAAACCCAAATACTGCCAGCAGTGGAAGACCACGGGCGATTTCCAGGCGTGCGCCCTGGCGGGCAAGGAAAATGATCGAGAGGCCTAACACGAAAAAGGCCTGTCCATGTAAAAGTTCCAGCATCAACTGATGAGAAGCGAAGGCCTCTCGCAGCCACAGCATCCGATGATCCAACCTTTCCTATTATGATCTTCTATTTAATTATACCAGTTAAGTCCGTCCGGGGCAAGATAAATCCGCCGGTACTTCGTGCCATACTGAGGTGTGGGCCGGGGCACCGCGGCGCCGCGGTGGATTTGGTAGGACAGTCGATGTGTTGGTTTCCCACAAACTGAACACCGGCGGCCATCCAAGCCGAACCGGGCGACCGCCGGTGTTTCCAGAATTCCGTCTCGAGAGGTAAATCAGGGGGTAGTCACGTGCTCCTATAACGATCGTTCGTAGATGCGGTGTGTTTTGTAGAAGTCCACTCCCAGCGCTTGCATCTCCTGCATCATTTTTGTGTTGCGCTCATTGACTTGCACGACGTCTCCGTGTAGAAATGCTCGTTCCTGGAAGGTCTTGTACATCTCCGCGTATAGTATGGCAACCACGCCCAGACCCTGATACTTGGGGAGGACGCCACCTCCGTTGAAATTGACCGAACGGGTGCGCTTGGATTCCCAAAGGAGCATCGACCAGCCGAATGGCCAAAGCCTCCCCTTGCACCGCTGCAATGCCGCCGAGACATCGGGGAAGCCCAGCGCGAACCCAACGATATCATCATCCTTGGTGACGACTTTGACCAGATCTGGCTGAGTCAGATCGATGAGCCGCTGAGTGATTTTCTTTGCATCATCGCCGGTGATTGGGATAAACTCCCGGTTCTCTGAGAATGCGGCGTTGTAGGCCTCGACCACCCGGGATGCTATGGCTCTTAGATCTTCCTTGCCCTGGAAATGGGGCACCTGGAATCCTCTTCGCTTTTTGATCTTCTCTGCGACGCGACATATCCGTTCCGGTAATTCAAAATCTCCTGGCACGTGACAGGAATGGTAGTCGGTCTGTTTGTGGAAACCTGAGTCCTTGATGAAGGCATCGTAGTAGGGAGGGTTGTAGGAGATTCCCATCGCCGGACGGTGTTCAAAGCCCTTGACCAGGACACCCAGGCCGTCGCCAGGGAGGAAGCCATCCGGGCCGCTGATCTCTTGCAAGCCCCGGCGCTGTGTCCAATCGAAGGCAGCGGTGAAAAGAGCGCGAGAAACCTCAATGTCCTCCACTGTCTCAAACAGGTAGAAGAAGGCGCCGTTCCGATTTCGGTAGCTGTTGCGTTTGTGTGGTTCCAGCACGGCGATGCGTCCTACCACGTCGCCATTCTGGAGTGCCAGGAAAAAGTCGGCCTCTGAGTGGCGGTAGAAAGGATGGTGTTCCCGGTCCAGTTGCTTGCGGGTACTGGATACCAGTGGGGGTACCCACTGAGGGCAGTCGCGATAGAGTCGGAATGGGAACTGGACAAATCTCTTTACGTCTTGTGGGTTGGTGGTGTCCACCTTGTGGATTTTCGCCATGTGCAATTCCTTGTTAAGCCGTGGCGGCGAGGAAGCCAACGCCCAGAGTGCCCGGGCCGGCGTGGACGACGACAGCAGGGGGCAATTCGTAGATGGGCGCCTCGGGCACACCAATCGCGGCGGCTAGGTCAGTCGCCAGGGCTTGTGCCTCCTCCTCGGCATCAACCTGCAGTATGCAGAGATGAGCGTCGGCGCCGTGGGGACATTCCTCTAGGACGAGTTCGCGCAATCGGGAGAGCGCGCGCCGCGTTGTTCGCTGCTGTTCAAACGGTTCTACGCGCCCGTTCTGCAGGGTGAGGATGGGCTTGACCTGCAATACCCCGCCCAGGAGCGCTTTCGCCCCACCGATGCGTCCGCCTTTGTGCAGATACTCCAACGTATCCACTACGAAGTAGGTTCGCTGCCGGGCTATCAGATCGTGTATTCGAGCGATGATCGTGTCCGCATCGACACCATCGTGCGCCCACTGAGCGGCCAACAGCACCATCTCCCCAAACAGGCCCGCGATGCAGCGAGTATCCACGACCCGAATGTCGGCGCCGGGAAAGTCTTCCAGAGCAACACTAGCAGAGCGAAAAGTGCCACTCAGGTCGGTGGAGGGACACAAGCAGATGACGGTGTGACCCTCTTCTATCATCTGCTCAAAGATCGGGGTATACAGGGCCGGAGGTGGCGCGGCAGTCTTGGGAAGGACCGGGGACGTGCGGAGTTTTTCCAGAAAAGTCTGGGTGTTCATCTCGGTGTCATCCCGGTAGGTTTCCTCACCGAAGATAATGATCTGCGGCAGCATTGTGATCCCGTGTGCCTTGGCTACATCGAGCGGGATGCTGGAGAGGGTATCTGCTACAATCTTGACCATCGGACTCTCCTCCTGATTATGAAGTATGATTTCCAATCGAGAAACTAACTGCTCATAATACAACCCCAAAGATACATAAGCGATTCGCCCGGACACTAAGCCGGGCGCTCAGGTTACGTGGATTGGTTTATCGCTCCAGGAGAATTGTCATGGGACCGTCGTTGTGGATTTCCACCAGCATATCGGCCCGAAAGATCCCGGTCTCGACGGATACGCCGTGGTTTCGTAGTTCCTGGACGAAGTGCTCGATCAGCGGCTCGGCATCTTCTGGCGGAGCGGCATCCGTGAAGCTTGGCCGGCGGCCCTTGCGGGTGTCGGCATAGAGTGTGAACTGGGAGATCACGAGCGCCGCGCCGTCCACGTCAAGCAGGCCAGCGTTTGTCTTGCCTGCACTGTCTTCAAAAATGCGCAGCCCAGCGATCTTGTGTGCTAACCACCGGGCTTGCTCTTCTGTGTCGCCGTGCGTGACACCCACCAGCACGACGATGCCTCGCCCAATCGTGCCAACGACGGTGCCTTGGACTTTCACCGATCCCCTGGTCACTCGCTGTATAACCGCGCGCATCTATGAATCCTTGATAGAGAGGCGCAGGGGAATGTGGTAGTTCAAGGTAACCCTGCTGCTGCTTTGGCCTCCGCGATGGTTTCCTCGGCGATGACGGAGGCTCGGCGGGCACCGTCGGCCAGGATGTCCCACACACGGTCCGGCTGTGCGGCCAGTGCTGCGCGCCGCTCGCGGAAGGGGGCGAAGTAGGCGGCCAGGTTCTTGGCGAAGAGTCGCTTACACTCGACGCAGCCAATCTGTGCTGCCCGGCAGTCCGCTTCAATCTGTGCCACCCGGTCTGGTGAGAAGAATCCATGCAGGGTGAAGACGTTGCATATCTCTGGATGGCCAGGGTCCGAACGATAGCGGCGGGCCGGATCGGTGACCATGCTCATCACCTTTTTCTCCATCTCCTCCGGCGAGGCAGCGATCTCGATGTGATTGTTCAGCGACTTGCTCATTTTCTGTTTGCCATCGAGCCCCAGCACCTTGGGAAAATCGGTGAACTTGCCCTGCGGTTCAATCAGCACGTCGCCAAAGTGATAGTTGAAGCGGCGGACGATCTCGCGCGTGAACTCCAGGTGGGGGGCTTGGTCCACTCCGACCGGAACCGTGTCGGCTTTATAAAGTGTGATATCGGAGGCCATCAACACCGGGTAGCCCACGAGCCCGTAGTTGACGTTGTCAGGTTGCTGGCGTACCTTCTCTTTGAACGTGGGCAGGCGGGTCAACCAGCCCAGGGGCGTCGCCATTGAAAGCAGGAGGTGCAGTTCGGTCACCTGTGGTACGTGGGACTGGACGAAGATGATCGTGCCGCGTTCGGGATCCATACCCGCGGCCAGCCAATCCAACGTCATCTCGTACGTCCAGGTACGAAGCTTGTCAGTATCCTTGAGCGTGGTTAGCGCGTGCAGGTCCACCACGCAGTAAATGCAGTCGTAGTCGTCCTGCAAAGCGACGTAGTTGCGGATGGCACCCAGGTAGTTGCCCAGGTGTTGGCGGCCGGTGGGCCGGGCGCCGGAGAATACGCGCCCTTTCTTATTACTCATTGTGTTAGATATCCCTCCATCTGGTTTGTGCCCCAATAGTGTACCACATGAGCGGCGGGGGAGCAAGGGCAGGCGGACTATTGCGCCACCACAAAGGCGATGGCGTGCTCGCGGGTGTGGGACAGGCTGATTGCCCACTCAGTAAGGTTGAGTTCGTCAGCCCGCTCAGCGGCACGGCCGTAGAGGTAGACGAGCGGCTTGCCCCGGGCATCGCCGATGACCTCCACATCCCGCCAATCGATACCGTCGCGGGCGATCATCCGCATGCCCACGCCGAGTGCTTTGGAAACGGCCTCCTTGGCAGCGAAGCGGGCCGCGAGTTCGGCGGCCCGGCCTCGGCTGTACAAGATTTCGGCCGGGGTGAAGACCCGTTGCAGGAAGCGATCTCCGTAGCGATCGAGCGATCGTTCGATGCGGGCGATTGTGACCAGGTCAACGCCGACGGTAAGCATAGGAACTCGATGTGTGAAGCATAGGGCATACTGCGCAGCAAACGTGCGGTATGGCAGCAGGCATCACGCGCTGGGCGGACCGGCGATGCTCAGGGCGTATGCGTCAGGGTCGAGCCAGCGCTGTGCGACGGCCTGCACTTGCTCCACGGTGATTTGCTCGATTAAGTCCGCATAGCGCTGCAGATAGTCCAGCCCAAAGTTGTAGCGCTCCATATTGAGGATTGACCGCGCCACGCCATGGTTGGTCTCCAGGCGCAAGGGCAGACTGCCTGTGATGAAAGCCTTGTTGTCGTTCAGCTCTTCCTCGTCCACCGGCTCTTCGCAGATGCGGCGAATTTCAGCGCGGATGCTGGTGATGGCAGGCTCGACGTTGGCCGGATTGACGCCGGCGCTGACGAGCCAGGGACCGGGGCCAGGGCCACCGGACACGCGGCTGAACGAATAGTAAGCCAGTCCCTGCCTGTCTCGCACGTTGTCCCCCAGACGGCCCATCAGTCCGAAGACGCCCAGGATCGTGTTGCACACCAGCGCCTCCAAGAAGTCCGGCGCGGTTCGCGGTGGGCCAGGATAACCCAGGACGATGTCTGATTGCGTCTTGCCGGAGATGGAGATGGTTCGCTCGCGGACGTCGCTGATCCGAGGGGCGTCGGGGAGTGGAGCGCGTTCGTAGATGGTGCCCTTCCAGTCTCCGAAAGCGGCCTCGATCTGGGCCAGTGCATCGGCAGTGTCTATTGCACCCACCACGACCACGACCATCCCCTGTGGTCCGTAGCCACCAGCGTAGAACTCGGCCAGCTCGTCGCGGCTGATGCCGCCCACCGTCGTGGTGTAGCCGCTGAGACTGCGGGCATAGGGATGCTCCTGGGGATAGGCGAGTTCGTGGAATGTCAGGTTGGCCATGCGCCGGGTATCGTGTGCACGTTCCTCCAGGCTGGTGAGAATCTCGCCACGTAGTCTCTCCACACCGTCGCGGGGGAAGACAGGATGGCGCAGTACGTCGGCGAGGATGTCAAGTACCAACGGCAGGTCTTCGACCAGACTCTTGGCGCCGAAACCGGTGGTGTGGGTGCCTCCGCCGACGCCCACATTGGCGCCGACCGCTTCCAATTCCTCGAAAATCTGCGCGAAGGTGCGATTTGCGGTGCCACGCATCATAGCGCTGGCCGTGAAGGCGGCTAGCCCGGCCTTTTCTGGTCGTTCGTCGTACGCCCCTACGGGCAGGTAACCACTCACGACGACAGAGGGGCTGCTGTGATTTTCGCGTACCAGTACGACAATGCCGTTGGGCAGTTCGTGGCGTGCAATGTCCTGTGGTCCAGGGATGGACATGAGTCACCTCGTTGTTGATGGACGAAGCCTATGCTTCTTGGGGTACATACCATCCGACCGTACGGTTTGACCGCTTGAGATGCGTTTGTGCCGCGCGCTGCACGTCCTCGACGGTGATCGCGCTGAGGTTCGCGATGTAGTCTTCCGACCAAGTGTAGTCCGCAAAGACTTGGCTGAAGCCCGACCACAGTGCCTGTCCTGTGACGGACTCGCTGGAGTAGGCAAACTGCGCCTTGGTCTGCTTGATCGCTTTGGCTAGTTCCTCTGGCGTGATGGACCCATCGGCCACGCGTGCCAGTTCTTCCTCCAGTGCGTTTTCTACCTCGGCCACAGTGTGGCCTGCACGAACGGTGGCCGAGAGGCTATAGACAAAGGGGTCAATCGTCGGGACCAATGAGCCCGATATATCGGTCGCGAGTTCCGTCTCCACCAGTGCATTGTACAGGCGGCTGCTCTTGTTCGTCAAGCCTCCGCCGAAGAACGTCAGACCGCTAGCTCCTGTGAGTGCAGCGTCGAGTGCGGTCAGCGCGAAGAAATCAGATTCGCGCGGTGTGGGGGCGCGGAACACAACCTGGAGATAGGCGACGTTGCCTTGATCCTCAACAACCACCCGGCGCTCGCCCTTTTGCGGTGGCTCGCAGGCGTTCACCAGAGGTTGGTCCGGGCGTGATGAGATTGACCCGAAGTGTTGCTCGATCAACTCCACCATTTCATCGGCTTCGAAGTCTCCCACGACAACCACCAGCGCATTGTTGGGCGCGTAGTACGTGTTGTAATGTCCGTAGAGCTGGTCGCGGGTCATTGTCTCCAGGTCGCACATGTGACCGACAGTATCATTGCCGTACGGATGCACACGGAAGGCGGCTGCCATTACCTCTTCGTTGAGCAGAAACTCAGGGTCGTTTTCAGCTCCCTGTCGCTCGCTGATGATCACACTGCGCTCAGCAGCAACCTCGTCCGGATCGAAGAGCGCGTTGGCCATCCGATCGGCCTCAATGCTGAGCGCTAACGCGATGCGAGCGGCGGGCAGCGTGGCGAAGTAGGTGGTGAAGTCATACCACGTCATACCGTTGAATGTGCCTCCCTCACGGGCGATAGCCTTTTCCGCTACACCTTTCGGGAACATCTGAGTCCCCTTGAAGAGCATATGCTCGACCCAGTGTGAGATGCCGGTGATCCCCGTATACTCATTCCGGCTTCCCACCCGGTACCAGACCCAGAAACTGGACACTGGAGCGGCATGCGCCTCTTTGACCAGTACGGTCAACCCGTTGGACAACTGCAGCCTGGCAAAGCCTTTTGTTCCTTTCATCACGTCTCCAATTATGTACCTATCCCCGATCGTGAAAGACCTGGTTCTACGGCGTGCGCTTTGTCTCCCGGCGTTCCCGTCGGCGGAAGATCAGCCGCAGCGGGGTTCCGGCGAATTCGTATGCCTCGCGCAGCCGGTTCTCCAAGTATCGCTTGTAACTGAAGTGTACCAGGTCGGGGTCGTTGACGTGGAAAACGAAGGTCGGTGGATCCACGCCAGGTTGGCTTACGTAGTAGATCTTGAGTCGTTTTCCTCGTTTGCTCGGTGGCGCGTGGCGCGCGAGTGCGTTCTGTATCAGGCGGTTGAGATCTCCGGTGGAAATGCGCTGGAAGCGGGCTTCCTGTACCGCCAGTGCTGTTGGCACGATCTTGTGTACCCGCTGTCCTGTAAGCGCGGAGATAAACAGCACAGGCACGTAGTCAAGGAAGCGCAGTGTGTCACGCACCCATTGGGTGTACTCTGTCATTGTGTAGGTGTCTTTCTCGACTGCGTCCCATTTGTTGATCAGAACTACCACGCTGGCCCACTCATCGAGTATGAAGCTAGCCACGTGTGCGTCCTGGGCTGTGATGCCCTCGACGCCATCGATCACCAGCAATGCCACATCGGCCCGCTGAATGGCGCGCAGTGCCCGCAGTACGCTGTAGCGCTCTACGTCTTGCCCAACCTTGCCCCGTCGTCGGATGCCGGCTGTATCGATCAGCGTGATGGGAACGCCCTCCCACTCCAGATATGTGTCGATGGCGTCGCGGGTGGTGCCGGGGATTGGGCTGACGATGGCCCGCTGCTCGCCAAGCAGTCTGTTCAAGAGTGATGACTTACCCACGTTGGGGCGGCCGACGATGGCAAGCTTGATCCTGTCCTCCTCGTCCTCGCCCTCCGTCTCTGTGGGCACCAGCGTCTCAACCACTTCGTCCAACAGGTCGGCTACACCTGTGCCGTGGAGGGCGGAGATGGAGTACACCTCGCCCAGACCCAGCGCATAGAACTCCAGTGCATCTTGGCGCAGGCGGTCGTTGTCCGCTTTGTTGGCGACCACAAAGACAGGGCAACGGGCGCGACGCAGGACGTCGGCTACTTCACTGTCGGCGGCGGTCAGGCCGTTAGCGGCATCGGTAATGAAGATGACTGCGTCCGCCTCCTGGACTGCTTGCTCGGCCTGGGCGCGCATCAGAGGGATATAGGGGGCGGAATCCTGCGTCAGCACGCGTTCGGGTCCTGCGCGCCGCCCGGCAGTGACTGTCTCAGGCAGTATCTCGATGCCACCGGTGTCTACCACGGTGAACGGGACACCATTCCATTCCGCAGGAGCGTGTAGCCGATCGCGGGTTGTGCCTGGCTGGCTGTGCACCACTGCCAGCCGTCGTCCGACAATGCGGTTGAAGAGCGTGGACTTCCCCACGTTGGGTCGGCCCACGAGGGCTACCAGTGGCAAGCTCATTCGTTCACCACCTCTTTCTCCGGTTCCTCCTGACTGACTCCGGTCGGAGTGGGATTCGACGCGATGAGGATCTCCACCTGCACGGTGGCTGGCAGGATGCTTTGGGCGGTTAGTCCCTCCGGCACCACTACCTGTGGTTCGAGCTGGTGGGTTCCGAGTGGTAGTTCGAACAGATCCAGCACAGCGCGCACATCGTTGGTCTCCAGTGTCTCAAGCAGGGGCAGCGGACCGCTCAGAATGACCTCAACGGTTTCCGGCGAGAGGGTCGCCGTGAGGCTTGGCCCCAGGCCTTGAAGCTCTGGCGTGACCTCTACCGTCAGGCTGCTCTCGATCGCCTCGACGGAAACCAGCACCTCCACCGGCTGCTGACCGGGAACCACCGATGTGTTCGCCGGTCCGATCAGTGCCGGTCGCTCGATAACATCAGCTTGTGCTCCTTCGACGTCAATTGCCTCAGTTTCGATGAAACCCGGCAGTGCAGAGATGATGTCTGGAGTACCGAAAACCGTGACGGTGGGCGGCTCGACCGAGATGTTGGTAATGCGGTAACCAGGGGCGGTTTGTCCTTCGAGAACAACTTTGACTGCCAAAGCCCGGTAGTACCCTGACGGTTCGATGGGGATGCGCACGTTTGTGATGTCAGGTGCCCACGTGACGAAGGAGACGGGTTGGCCTTCGCTGTCCTGGATTTGCAGTGGGAACTCCTCATCAATTGTCTCCGTGGCATCCTGCACGGAGACTTCTGCGACGGCTTCGACGACCTGGGCGACGTAGGTGCTTGGTCCACTCACCGTCACCTCGCGTGAAACCACGCTCGCCGCTCGCATCAGGTACCCAAGCGTTGGCTCTCCCGATATCTGCAGACGCACTGGCACCGTTTTCTCCGCCTCTGGTTCCACTTCCAGGGTGACGAACTCGGGTTCGACCTGTATCACTCGCGATGGGCTTTTGTTCAGCACGACCTGAACCGGTACCTGGTGACTCCCGGGACGCAGGCTCGTCAAGTCAGCGGTGACGGTGAAATCGTCGATCTTGAGGGAATCTTGGATCGACTGGGGGGCGCGGACGGTGACCAGCACGCGCTCGTTGAAATCCCCAACGATGACCATCCCCCCCGGTGGTTCGGAGACCGTGACTGGGATGGCCTGAGGATAGCGTTTCTCCAGGGTAGGGTCGCCCTCTTCCACGGCTACTACCCAGGCCAGAATGGCCAGGATCAGCGCAAGCATCATCAGGGGAAAATTGCTCGCTATCCAACGCAATGTTGCTTTCACTACGTACCTCTTCCCAGAGTGTGTCGCAGTCGGGCGCTCCACCGTGGCCACGCCTGCTCCAGCACGGGTTGAAAGAACGCCTGCAACACTGCTTCCAATCGCTTAGCATCGAGATTGCGGATGATGCGGCCGTTGTGCGCGATGGAGATGGCCCCGCGCTCCTCAGAGACAACGACAGCGATGGCGTCGCTTTCCTCTGTCACGCCGATGGCTGCCCTGTGACGCAGTCCCAATTGTCGATCTGCCAGGAAGGCGGTGGTCAGAGGAAGGACACAAGCGGCGGCCACGACCCGCCCCCGCCGCACGATGACTGCTCCGTCGTGCAGCATCGTGTGGGGATCGAAAATGGTCAGCAGTAAGTCAGAGGTGATGGCTGCGTCGAGCAACACCCCGCTGTCTACGAATTCCTGCAAGCCGGTCTCGCGCTCAAGGACGATGAGCGCACCATGGCGTCTTTCGGAGAGGACGTGGCTTGCCTGTGCGATCGCGGCCAGTGCTTGCTCGATCAGAGCATGGTTGCCTGTCGATCGGCCAAACAACGTCCCTGCTCGGCCTACCCGTTCCAATGCCCGACGCAGCTCCTGTTGGAAGATGACGGGAATGGCCACGAGCAACGCCGGCAGTGCCTTTTGTATCAGCCAGGCGAAAGCTCGCAAGCGTGCCAAGCCACTTAACAGGGTGACGACGATAACCAGGAAGATTACGCCGCGAAGCAGGGATACGGCACGGGTGCCGCGTACCAGATATAGAACCCAGAAGAAAATGAAAGCTACGAGCAGGATGTCGAGGATGTCTATCCTGTCGAGCCGTTGCAGATACCACAAAAGATCGGTCACTAGTCCAATTCCTAATCATAGCTTTCAACTGGAGCCACGTTCACTGATTTGATCCAGCAGTTGTTCGTAGGCAGCGACGTTGGGTGGTTGGAGTGCGATGATGGCCCGGATGGTTGCCCGAGCATCCTCATACCGTCCTGCCTCCAGTTGCAAATCTCCCAATCGGTCCAAGTGCTCCAGAGCACGTTCGGCGTTACCGGCGTCAAGATGTATCTGAGCCAAACGGGTGCGCAATGCAATGTCGTCGGGCCGCTCTCGGACTAAGTCTTCCAAGGTGTCAAACAAGCGTTCGAGCTTACCGCTATCGCGGTAAATCTTCACGAGGCCGTCGAGTTCGGCTAACGCTTGTTCGGGTTGGTCGAAGCGGTAATAGAGATCCATCAGTGTTGAGCGAGCCCGTGCGTCATTGGGGGCAAGCTTGCGGATCTTCTCATAGACCGCGATGGCACGCCTCCAGTCCACCCTCTGCATGTGAATATCACCGATTCTGTGCAGAATGCGAACCTCCCATTCCTGGTCAGGCGCGCCTCGTGGTGCCAGTTTCAGTGCCTCCTGATATGTCTCACGCGCCTGATCGATCTGCGCCATTTGGTAGTACGTGTTAGCCAAGCTCAAGTAATGCTCCAATGCTTGATCAATCTCCCCATTAATGATGAGCAGGTCGATCAACTTGGTCCGTACTTCCCTGTCCATCGGCGTCAGCTTGAGTGCATAGTGGTACATTGCCATAGCTGAGTGCACACTGCCGCGCATTTGATAGGTGTCAGCAATCGCCACGAACTTGGAGACTGCCTCGTTTATCTTCTCCATCGCTACCAGTATCTGGGCAATCTGTCGGTGGATGGGCAGATACGTGGGGGCAAGTCCGAGGCCGTAATAGCATTCCTCCAGCGCAGCGTAGGACATGTTGCGATTGGCATATTCCTGAGCCAGCGATATGGATTCCAAAACACGTTCTGATTCCGGAATGGCCAACATATCGGCCAAACTCAAGGCGGGCCCTTCCTGGGCTAGCGTGTCAAGCCGTTGGCGTGCCTCAACGACTTTGCTTTCCCATCCCTCCTGGCTGAAGAACTCGACCAGAGCGTTGGTGAACTCCATTGCTTGCTCTCGCTTGCCTTTGCCGCTATATCTGTTTGCCAGGTTATTGTAGAGTTGATGTAAATCGTCCGCACGATCGCGCCGTACGGTGGCTATGTCGACGCTCTTGAGCACCTCGACGAAGTGACCCAGCGCTTCGTCGATGCGTCCTTGAGCACGGTAGCATTCACCTAACGCGAAGTGGCTGCCCAATGCGTAGTTGGCGTGAGATACCGCACTCTCGAACTGCGAGATAGCGGCGTCGAAACGTGTCTTCTCCTGGTAGAGTAGGCCAAGATTGAAGCGTATGGCGGGTCTGTCCACCTTTGCCTGAAGCACGTGCTCATAGGCTGCGATAGCGTCCTCTGTTTTTCCGCGGGTGTGGAGATCGATCGCCCGCCCGATGAGTGTGTCAATCTCCGCCTTGCTTAGGGGAGACGCGATGGCAGATGGCGCTGAAGTCTCCTCCTCGAAAAAACTCTCAGCGAGATCTTCAAGTGCCTTCTGACGGGTGATTTCGATGGGGCTACCCCGCTCCGGCTTGGCCTCAGTCGCTGACGTGAACTCAAAATCAAACACAGTGGAACTGATTGTTTCCCCTATGCCTGGCAGCAACTCGGGTGCTACTTGAGAAACGTCGGCCTCTGGTTCAACGGCAGTCTGTTGGCGGTAGCGCAGATCATCGAGAGCAGCTAACACTTGAGGGTCGTGCGGTGCTAACTTGAGGGCATAGTTGCAGACTCGTATGGCGTATTCAGGTTGCCCTTGCGCTTGGTAGATACGCGCCATAGCCAGACAAGCGTCCATCGCTTCGCGCGTCTGACTGTGCTGCTGGTGATATTGGAGCAACTTGGCATAGGCCTTCAGGCAGTCGGGGTACGCACGGATGGCGTCCTGCCACCGTTCTAGAGCCAGATGAGGGGCTTGCTGCTGGCTCAGATAGCGGTCGGCCGAGGCCAGGTAAGCCTCGGCTGCCTTTTCCCTGTGCCCCAACTGCTCCCGCGTCCGACCTATGCGCTCGTGAAGCACCGGGTCGTCCGGCGCGAGTGCGCTGGCCTCCTGGTAGTATTTCAGGGCTGTCTCCCATTGGTCCGTGCCAGCGTAGGCCAGCCCTAAACCCGCCAATGCCCCTGCATCATTTGGAAACTCGGCTAGTGCGCGCTGGTAGGCTTCCACCGCTTGGTCCCAGTTCTTGTCCCAGGCGGCATTGGCTCCGGCTCGCACTGCCTCCTCGAAGACCTTGCGATTCCTCGCCACAGTCCTGTCCTTCCGGTTGTTATGCCATCAACTCCACCAGGATGGCTTTCTGGGCGTGCATCCTGTTTTCTGCCTGATCCCACAGTACCGAGTGCGGACCGTCGCAGACTTCGTCGGTGATCTCCTGTCCACGGTGGGCCGGCAGGCAGTGCATGACGATGACGTCTGATTTGGCCTCGGTCACCAGTTCCTGGTTGACCTGGTAGGGTTTGAATGTCCGGGCCCTCTCTGCGGCTTCGTCCTCCTGGCCCATTGAGGCCCACACATCGGTGTAGATCACGTCAGCTCCGGTGACAATCTCGTGGGGATCGTGACTTGCCTGCAACTGGCTCCCGCTGGCAGCAGCGAACTTTTGCCCGACCTTCCACACGTCAGACGGGAGTTCATAGCCCTGCGGTCCCGTGATCGCGAAGTCCATGCCCAACAAGGTCGCGCCGAACAGAAGTGAGACCGCTACGTTGTTGCCGTCGCCGACGAAGGCCAGCTTGCGTCCTCCCAGATCCCAACCTTTTCGCTCTATGATCGTGAGAAAGTCGGCCAGGCCCTGGCACGGGTGGTTGTAATCGGAGAGCCCGTTGATGATGGGCACGCTGGAGTACTCCGCCAGCGTGAGTATGTCGGAATGGGCAAAGACTCGTGCCATCAGGCCGTCCACATATCGAGCGAGGACGCGGGCTACGTCGGGCACACTTTCTCGCTTGCCCAGTTGGATCTCAAAGGGGGAGAGGTAGAGGGCATGCCCGCCCAGATGGTGCATCCCTACCTCAAACGAGACACGAGTTCGTAGAGAAGGCTTCTGGAACAGCAGTCCCAGCGTCTTGTCTTTGAGCAACGGGGGGTTGCCGCCGGCCTTCCATTCCTCTTTCAGTTCAACCGCTCGGCCGAGCAGGTAGCGGAGTTCATCAGGTGTCAGATCCAGTAAACTGAGAAAGTGATTCATTCCTGCCTCCCATGGGGTCTGTGATTGCAAACAAGTATACCACAAGCGACGTAGGAGCAAAAGCGGGCGGAGGAGGAAATCAGATGGTATGCCGCGGGGGATGAGTTCGGCTCATGATGTCCGGTCGCCCGCCAGATGCTGTGTATGAAGCTCAAAACCCCATCGCCTGCCTGGCGGCACGCCAGAGGTTGCGCCGGATCTGATTCTGGTCCCGGCCGAACTGCCGAAGCAGAGCCTCTGTCTGCTCGCGTTTGGAAGTCAGACCCTGAGGGCAGGGGGGATTATCGGGGAAGCCTGCAGCTTGCCCGTAGCGGATCAATTCTTTCTCGGTAAGGTAAATCAAGGGGCGTATGGCCGTTACAACCCCGTCGAAGAATGGCATGCAGGGGGCCATCGTCTCGAGCTTACCGTTGAACATCAGGTTCAGGAGCGTCGTGGCTGCCGCATCGTCGGCGTGATGGCCAAAAGCCAGTTTGTTGCATCGGAGGTTGGCCGCCGAAGTGAAAAGGGCCTTGCGCCGGTTCCATGAGCAGCGAAAGCAATTGAGCGGCAGTGGCTCCTCCGGTGGCAGTTCTAGTGGGGCGAAGTGGTAATCGACGCCGAGCTTCCGAAACCATGGCTCCAGCTCTGGGCGTAAGTCTGGGAAGCCTGCTGGTGTGCCGACGACGTGGAGTGCCACCAGTTGGTAGCGATAGCGCACTTTGCGCCGGTGGCGGAGCAGTAGTTCGAGCATAGCGCGGCTATCTTTACCTCCGGAAACCGCCACCCCTACTCGGTCCCCTGCGACGATGAGGCTGAACTCACCGATGGCACGGGTCACTTCCTTGAGCAGGTAGGAAGCCAGCCGTTCCAGGTCGGTCGCACCCAAAGCCTAACCTCCGGTCCCCCGGCTCGAGATCGTGCTCAGGTGATTTCTCGGCCCTCGTACTGCTGTCGATAGTATTCCTGGTAGCGTTCTCCGCTCTTGATGGGACGCCACCACCACTCATTGTCCACGTACCAGCGTATCGTTTTCTCGATGGCCTCCTCGCAGGTATGGGCAGGCTCCCATCCCAGGCCACGGATCTTGCTCACGTCTAGCGCGTAGCGTCGATCGTGACCGGGCCGGTCACGGACTGGCTGAATGAGGCTCTCCGATTTGCCCAGCAGTTTCAGGATCAGGCGAGTCATATCGATGTTGTGCATCTCGGTGCCCGTGCCGACGTTATAGATGCCACCGATTTCCCCATTGTGCAGTACCAGATCAATCGCCTCGCAGTGGTCCAGTACGTATTGGTAATCGCGTACCTGCATACCATCGCCGTAGAGGGGCAGCGGTAGATTGTCGAGCGCGTTGGTGACAAAGAGCGGGACGACTTTCTCAGGGTACTGGTATGGGCCGATGTTGTTTGCCCCCCGTGTGATGGTGACGGGCAAGCCGTAGGTGATGTGGTATGCGTTGACCATCAGGTCTGCGCTGGTTTTGCTGGCAGCGTAGGGGCTTCGTGGAGCTACGTGGTCGGCCTCTTTGGAAGAACCTTCCGGCACGTCACCATATACCTCATCTGTGGAGATCTGATGATATCGCTCCAGTTCGAACTCGCGAGCTGCCTCCAAGAGCACGTAGGTGCCGTAGACGTCGGTCTGGATGAAGGCGTCGGGGGCCATGATCGAGCGATCGACGTGAGTTTCTGCCGCGAAGTTGATGATCGTATCCACGTCATGGGTCTGGATTGTATCTCGCACAACGTCGGCATCACAGATGTCTCCCCGCACGAAAACATACCGATCAGCAAACTTTTGGGCCACGTCTTTCAAGTTATCCAAGTTGCCGGCGTAGGTCAGCTTATCGTAGACGACGATAGAGAAATCGGCATACTTCTCCAGCATATAGCGGACGAAGTTGGAGCCGATGAAACCTGCACCGCCGGTGACCATCAAGGTATGCACAACAAGCCTCCTGTGTCCAGTGATCTCGGTCTTTGAAATTGGATATGATATTCTACCACGTCTGACAAGCTGGGCAACCTTGACTTGCGCGTTGAAGCTGCTATCATCTAGATACACCACTGTTTTGAAAGGTGATCTGGCGATGTACCTTGAGCCAACGATTCGGAGAAAAAAACGTCGGTCGTCTCCGGTCCGAGTGTTGTTTTTGTTGATGTTAATCAGCGCCGGAGTCTACGTCTATGCTCTGATCAAGCAGGAGCAGGTCGAGGTTCCATTTGTGCCCACTCCTACGCCGACGCGCTCGGCACGATCCTATGCTGCCGAGGCGGAAGAGCTCTATCTGCAGGGCAAACTTTCGGAGGCAATCAGTGCCTACGAGCAGGCGATCGCGCTTGACCCGGGTGACGTGCTGCTGTATATCCCACTGACGCGATTACTGACCCTGGAAGGGCGATCCGTCGATGCGGTGAGACTTGGCCTCCGGGCGACGGAGTTGTCGCCGGAGAATGCGCATGCACTGGCTGTCCTGGGGATGGCCTACGACTGGAACGGCGATGTGCCTGAAGCCATTGATGCTTGCAGGCGTGCCATCGAACTCGATCCAACCAGCGCGGAGGCGTACGCTTATCTGGCTGAGGCATATGCCGACGCTCAGCGTTGGGGCGACGCTGTCGAGGCTGCTGAGACTGCTCTTCAGTTAGATGACCACAGTGTGGATGTACATCGCAACTACGGTTACGTTCTGGAGGTTCAGGGTAGCTATTGGATGGCGATAGAAGCATATAAGCGAGCGTTGGAGATTCACCCTAACCTGGCCCACATTCATATCACTCTTGGGCGTAACTACCGTGGGCTGGGCAGTTTTGAGGATGCGGTAGAAAGCTTCCAGCAGGCCGCTGAGATTGACCCTGACAACGCGGTAGCGCTGACCGAGCTGGGGAAGACATATCAACAACTGGGCGAATTTGGGCAAGCGGAAACCTATCTGGAGCAGGCGACGGAAGCAGATCCCCAGTTCGGGCCTGCGTTTGGGTACCTGGCGATCAACTATTGGTCACGTCGCAATTATGAGTCGGCCATCGAGAACTTCAAGCCAGCCATCGAGTTGAGTTGTATTGCAGCCCGACAGAAGGCTGAGACGTTTATCATCACGATCGAACGGCCCGGTGACGATACCACCGGACCATCGCCAGACGTCGTCATGCGCGGTGAGTTCGTATCTCTTTCGATGGACGATCGGGATTCACTCCAAGCTGTACTCATGCCAACAGAAGAGTACAACGCGGCCTGGTCCAATGCCCACGGTACGGTGACTTTTCACACACAGACGGGGAAGTACATGGTGAAACTGGCAGGCATACCCCAACCGAAGTATGGGCAGGCCTACGTTGGTTGGTTCGGGGGAGTTAATGCACTTTCTGGAGATCCACTCGGCACCGGGCGGCTGCGTGTGCAGAGCGATGGGCAAGTGGATGCTCAGCTTGAGACCGGGTGGGTCGAGGGACCGCGGATCGAGTACTTCTACACGTTGGGATTGGCCTATTTTTACATGGCGGAATGCGAGCGGTCATATCCGCTCTTTGAAGCAGCGCTCCAGATAGAACCGGATGAGGTCAACGCGCTGGAAGGTATCCGCCTGTGCCAGGAGGCGGGGGGGTAGCAAAAAGCGGTTGACCAGAATCTCATTCTCTGGTATACTTTGTCTGCGCCGGAGTGGCGGAACAGGCAGACGCGCGCGACTCAAAATCGTGTGGGCTTGGCCCATGTGGGTTCGATTCCCACCTCCGGCATCTGGTCAATACAGGATTGGACTGAGAGTCCATAGCGGCGTCCGCAGGCGGGGTACGCGCCTCAAAACGCCGCGTTTTTGTTACGGAATGCTGGAGCCAGTATACCTTGAGTGAGCAAGCCCGCCGTTTGCCAGAGTGGTTCACGCAGGCCATCATCGGCGTGGTGGTGGGGCTGGTGTTGGGTTTTTCCATCGGCTGGTGGCTTTGGCCGGTGCAATATACGAACACTGCACCGGATGTGCTGCGCCAGGATTATCGCGACGACTACGTGGTGATGATTGCGGCCGCCTACGAGATCGAGGGAAACCTGGAACAGGCTCGTGATCGGCTGCGGTTGCTTGACCCAGAGGAACCCTCCGCGCCCGTGATCAAACTGGCGGAGCGACTGATTGAAGTAGGTGGAAGTACTGAGGACATCACTCGCCTGGCGCATCTAGCCGGGGCGTTGGATGCTCTCACTCCTGCACTGTCCCCCTATCTGGAGAACGATCTATGAGCACTCGCTCCCCACGCCACGTAGCCAGCGTCGTCGGGCTGGGGATTGGGCTGGTGCTGGGCCTGGTGTATACCTGGGCCATCGCTCCCGTAGAGCTGGTCAACACGTACCCTGCGCTGTTGCGCACGGACTATCGTCATGGTTGGGTGCGCCTTACAGCGCTCTCGTACGTGGTTGATGGTGATCTGGAACGCGCCCGCGCGCGCCTGGATGGTCTCAAGCAAGAGGACGTGGCCCTCGCAATGCAGGCATTGATCGAGGAGTACGCTGCTGCAGGTCGCTCCGCGGATTCCCTGCGCAGTCTGACCGCGCTGGCCAGGGCATTGGATGTACACACATCGGCGATGTTGGTTTACCTGTACACGCCGACGCCGTTACCGCGACCTTCTCTTAGCTCACCATCATCCACCCCTCTCCCCACCTCCGTTCCTACATTGACTCGCACGCCCACGCTTCGCCCCTCTCCTTCTGTGACTCCTCCTATCCCTGAGCCTACTCTCGTTTCCACACCAGTCCAGCGTAGCGTATCACCATTGGCTACTACTATCTCCAACCTGACAAGCACGCCTTCTTCTCCTACGCCCACTCCTCCACTTCTAGCTCGACTGCAGTTGGCCGATCAGGAACAGATATGCGAACCAGGACAGAGGCCGCAAGTTCAGGTCGTGGTGACTGATGAGCG